>Ga0157370_10001585_pt1 | contig 28149 bp, 31 predicted proteins | sample C35metaG_FD_113463 | JGI IMG/M metagenome (GOLD analysis project Ga0157370, IMG submission 113463) | Corn rhizosphere microbial communities from Kellogg Biological Station, Michigan, USA - C3-5 metaG | ecosystem: Host-associated > Plants > Roots > Rhizosphere > Soil | place: USA: Michigan...
AACCGCGGCTCCATCGGCCACTACGTCACGCTGAAGGCGATCACGAGCGCAGGGCTCAGGCCCGAGGACATCCAGCTGCGCTTTCTCGCGCCGGCCGACGCCAAGCTCGCGCTCACGCAAGGCTGGGTCGATGCCTGGGCCACCTGGGAGCCCTACACCGCGCTGGCCGAGGTGAGCCACCATGCGCGCGTGCTCGTGAGCGGGCGCGGTCTGCTGCCGGGCCTGAGCTACCTCGCCGCGACCGATGCGGCCATTGCCGCCAAGCGGCCGGTGCTGCAGGACTTTCTGCAGCGCGTGGTGAAGGCGCAGCTCTGGTCGTACCGCAATGTCGACGCCTACTCGGCCGCGCTGGCCCGCATCATCGGCATCCCGCCCGAGGCCGCAAAGCTGCAGTTCGAGCGCCGCCAGCAGAAGTGGGTGGCCATCGATGCGAAGGTCATCGCCGACCAGCAGGGCACGGCGGATTTCTACCGGCAGGTGGGGCTCATCAAGCAGCCGCTGGATGTGAAGGGCACGTTCGACACCGGCTTCGGTGTCGCGGGCTAGGCAGACAGCGCCTGCCAGGGGGCCGGGCGATCCGTCCGGTACGCCTGCGACAGCGCACGAAACTCCTGCGGCGCCATGCCGTGGGCCCGGCGAAAGGCGCGGGTGAAGTCCGACGCGCTCTTGAAGCCGACCGCATAGGCCACGTCCGTCACCATCATGTGCGGGTAGCGGGCGAGTTCGTCGGCCGCCTGGCGCAGGCGCAGGTGGCGGATGTAGGCGCCCAGACCGCCTTCGTGCTGGAACATGCGGTAGATGGTCGGTCGCGACAGGTGCAAGGCGCTGACCACGCCTTCGGGCGTCAGCTCCGCGCGGTGCAGGTTGGCCTGGATGTGGCGCCGCACCCGGCCGAAGAGCGCCGCCCGCGCCGCCGACCGCGCATTGCCGCTCAAGCCGGCCTGCTTGCCGAAGGCTGCGACGACCAGATGCGCGGCGTTGCGCACGGCGCTGTCGGCTGCGGCAACGGTCATGCCGCGGATGTTGGCGCCCAGCGCTGCCACGTGTTCGAGCGCCAGCCGGGTGAGCGGGGTCGTGTCCTGGATCGTGCGGCCGTGGATGGCTTCGGGGTCGGGCAAGGTCTCCTGCACCAGCGAGGCGGGCGCGAAGAAGGTGAACACCCGGCAACTGCTGCGCCGCATGCGCACCGGCTGGTTCATGTCCAGCGCGAGGATCTTCGTGGTGGAAGCCGCAGCGTGGCGAGGCGAGGCTTGCAGCGCGACGTCGTCGACGCCGCCCTCGGCGAACACGTGGAACACGTAGTCGCGCACGCTGTCCGTCGAGATGCGCGCCAGCGAGCGTTCGAGCAGCATCGCGTCGGAGCGGCAGTCGGTGAACAGGAGGCCATCGACCTTGTAGCGGTCGATCTCCGCGCTGAAAGGTTTCTCGATGTCGGCCTTGGAAGGAAGCACGTCGATCACGTGGCCCACCCGCTCCCGCCAGGCCAGCAGTTGCCGGTGCGCCGGCTCGCCATGCACGCTGAAGTGGCTGCGCGCCACGAGGCCTTGCATGGGAAAGGAGGGGACCTGGGGGTCGCCTCGGCGGGGGGCGAAGTTCATTGGAGAGGAAAAATTCGCGAGGTGCGACCGCTGCGACTGGGCGGTCGCGGCACCCAATGAATGGAAGAAACCGTTAAATAAGGCGCAAATTCGAATGAATTCTCTCAATAACTGAGACGGACGGTCAAGCCCGCCGGACAGCTGCCACGACGCTTGCCTTCGTGCGGCCGCATGGCCGAACGAACCTGATGTCTTGAGCGAGTACCGAAATGTCCACAGGAAAAGCCGATCCCGCCGCAGCCGCCGGTGCCTTCGGCCATCTTTTCAACGAGGCCAGCGAGGACGAGTTGGCCGCCCTGATGTTTTCCATGGAGCGCAGCGATTCGCCCGGCGCCTCGCACATCGCGCGCCACATGCTGGCCCTGATCGCGGCGGCCGCCAGATCCCGGCCTTCTTCGGCGGCCATCGCCATGAAGTCGCGCATGGGCGCCGTGCCGTCGGCTGCCCACCCGGCATCGAACGGGCCGTTGTCTCCGCGCGAACTGCAGGTGCTGCACCTCGTGTCGCAGGGCCTGAGCAACCGCCGGATCGCCGAGGCGCTCAGCCGTTCGGCCAACACCATCGACACGCAGATCAAGAGCATCTACCGCAAGCTGGACGTCAATTCGCGGACCCAGGCGGTGCGCGCGGCGATGGAGCGGGGCCTGCTGAGCTGGGACGCCGGCCGTCCGCAGTAGCACTGTTGGCGCTGCGAGGGCTTCAGGTGACGCTGCCACTGCCGCCGCGTTCCGCGGCACGCGCCAGCTGGGACAGGCGCTTGACCAACGGCTCGAAAAGCTCCGCCGATGTGTTGCCGTAGCCCAGCACCAGCCCGTTGTCCGACGGCAACGGCTGCATCGCGAAGCTCGACAGGGCCACGGGCGCCAGGTGGTGGCGCAGCGCCTCGGCGGCGATCCGGCGGTCGTCGAAGCGGGGCGGCAGGCGCACGGTGAGGTGCAGTCCGCAGTAGCCGCCATCGATCTCGTGCGGCACTTTCAGATGCCGGGTCAGCGCCAGCCGCAGCGCCTGCTGCCGGTCGCGGTACAGCCGCCGCATGCGGCCCAGGTGCCGGCCGAACTGGCCGCTCTCGATGAAGTCGGCCATGGCGAGCTGCGCGTGGCGGTGCCCGCCGCGCAGCATTTCCTCGAGCGGGGCCTGCACGCTGGCCAGGAGCGCTTCGGGCAGCACCAGGAAACCCAGCCGCAGCGACGGGAACATCGTCTTGCTGAAGGTGCCGATGTAGAGCACGGGCGCGTCGGGCACCAGCCCCTGCATCGCACCGATGGGCTCGCCGGTGTGGCGGAACTCGCTGTCGTAGTCGTCTTCGATGATCCATGCGCCGTGCCGGCGGGCCTGTGCGATCAGTGCGAGCCGGCGCGCGATGCTCAGCACCGCGCCGGCCGGGTACTGGTGCGAGGGCGTCGTGTAGATGAGGCGCGGCGGGTGTTTGCGCCAGTCTTCCGCGCTCGCATCGAGGCCTTCCGCATCGACGCGGATCGGCACCATGTGCATGTCGCCCGCGCGCATGGCCGACTTCGCGCCGCGGTAGCCGGGGTCTTCGATCCATCCGGTTTCGCCGGGGTTCGAGAGCAGCCGCACGCACAGCGAGATCGCCTCCTGCGCGCCCTCGGCGATGACGACCTGCCGCGGCTCGCACCGCACGCCGCGCGCAATGGCCAGGTGCCGCGCGATGGCCGCGCGAAGCCGGGGCTCGCCCAGCGGATCGCCATAACCGAGCGTGGCCGGGCTCGCGGTGCGGATGGCACGGTCGAGCGCGCGGCGCCATGCGGTTGCGGGAAAGTGCGACAACGCGGGTACGCCAGGGCGAAAGGTGGCGTCCGGCTCGGTGAAGGCGGTGCGTGGCTGGATGCTCGCAAGGCGGCGCGCGGTGGCCGGCGCTCCCGTGGCCTTGCCGCGGGAGCGCCTGGTGGTCGTCGTCGCCGGAGACGACAGCTCGGTCACCCGCGTGCCCTGGCGATCGGGCTGCACATAGCCTTCGGCGGCCAGGTGTTCGTAGGCGGCGGTGACGGTGTTGCGAGATATCGCGAGCGCTTCAGCCAGCGCGCGCGAGCCGGGCAGCCGGCTGCCCGGGGCGAGACGGCCGTCGAGGATGGCGCGCTTCAGGCGTTCGTGCAGCTGGCGCTGCATCGACCCGGCATCGCGGGCCCGTTCGAGCGGCGATTCGAGCAATGCGGCGAGGTCTGGCGGGTTGGGCATGAGGCGATGGATCGAGGCGTGGCACCATGAAATGAATGCATCGTGGTACTTCTCATGGAACCACGCCGGGCGTACTTTAGCGTTCTCCGGCATCGCCGCTCCATCTTTGTTCCTGAAAGACGCTTCATCCCATGCCAGCCCGCCACAACGAATTCGGCCAGTCCCTCGGCCCCCTCATGCCCGAATGGAGCGCCCGCCCGCTGCCGCCGCGCGCGCCCGTCGAAGGCCGCTACTGCACGCTCGAGCCGGTGAACGCCGCGAGGCACGCCGACGACCTGCACGCCGCCTACGCGCAGGCTCCCGACGGCCGCGACTGGACCTACCTGGGCGCCGAGCGGCCCGCCGACCTGAATGCCATGCGCGCCCACATCGAGCGCCTTGCGCAAACCGCCGACCCGCTGCACTTCGCCGTCATCGACAGGCAGGGCGGCCGGGCCGTCGGCACGCTGTCGCTGATGCGCATCGACGCGGCGAACGGCGTGGTCGAGGTCGGCCATGTCAATTTCTCGCCGCTGCTCAAGCACACGCCGATGTCCACCGAAGCGCAGTACCTGCTGATGAAGCTGGCCTTCGACGTGCTGGGCTACCGGCGCTACGAATGGAAGTGCGACAGCTTCAACGAGCCGTCCAAGCGCGCGGCGGCCCGCCTGGGCTTTCAGGCCGAGGGCGTGTTCCGGCAGTACAGCATCTACAAGGGCCGCAGCCGCGACGCGGCGTGGTTCTCCATCATCGACAGCGAGTGGCCCGTGCTGCGCACCGCGTTCGAGCGCTGGCTCGCGCCGGAGAACTTCGATGCAGAGGGCAGGCAGCGCATGGCGCTGGACAAGTTCCGGCTGCCGCGAGCGGACTGAGGGACAAAGATGCGTCGTCGCCGGGCGCGGGAAATGCTAGATGGTTCAGGAAACCAACGATTGTTGAAAGCCCGGCAGCTTTCTATGCTGGGCGGACATCCGCATTCTTTCGCTCTCCTGTTCTGCCTTTCCCTTTGCCTTCCATGCCCATCGATTTCGCATCCACCCCTTCCCCTCGCCAAAACCGCCGCCAGCGCCGCCTGTTCGCGCTGGTGCCCGCAGCCTTCCTGCTCCTCGGCCATGGCCTCGCGCAGGCGGCCGAACTCTCGCCGGCCCTCGCCGAGCGCCATGCGCAGGCCACCTACCGCGAATACTTCGAACTGCTGGCCCTGCCCAACGATGCCACCGTGCCGGAGGACATCCGCAAGAACGTCGACTGGCTGGAGCAGGCCTTTCGCAAACGCGGCTTCACGACGCGGCAACTGCCCAACAACGGCAAGCCGATGCTCTACGCCGAGTTCCCGGGCAGCGACCCCGCGCGAAAGACCGTGCTCTTCTATATGCACCTGGACGGCCAGCCGGTGATTCCCGCGCAGTGGGCGCAAAAGAGCCCGTGGACGCCCGTGCTCAAGCGCAAGACGGACAAGGGCGAGTGGGAGGAGATCGATTCGGCCCCGCTCTTCAATGGCCCGCTCGACCCCGAGTGGCGCGTGTTCGGCCGGGCGTCGGCGGACGACAAGGGCCCGATCATGATGCTGCTGGCGGCCATCGATGCGCTCAAGGCCGGCGGCGGCCAGCCGGCGGTCAACGTCAAGGTGATCCTGGACAGCGAGGAAGAAAAAGGATCGCCGTCGATCAGCCAGGTCATGCAGGCGCACCGCGAGTTGCTGCGCAGCGACGCCATCGTGATCCACGACGGCCCGATGCATGCGACCAACCGGCCCACGCTGGTGTTCGGCAACCGCGGCGCGGCCGATGCGCGGCTCACCGTGTACGGCGCCAAGGTGCCGCTGCACAGCGGGCACTACGGCAACTACGCGCCCAACCCGGCGCAGCGCCTCGCCAGCCTGCTGGCCTCGATGAAGGACGACACCGGGCGGGTGACCGTTCCCGGCTACTACGACCGCGTGAAGATCGGCGAGGCCGAGCGCAAGATCATGGCCGCCGTGCCCGACGACGAGGCCGCGCTCAAGCGCCGCCTGGGCATCGCGCAAACCGACAAGGTCGGCGCCAACTACCAGGAGGCGATGCAGTACCCCTCGCTGAACGTGCGCGGCATGGCATCGGCGGCCGTGGGCGACAAGGTGGCGAACATCGTCCCCGACAAGGCCGAGGCCGAGATGGACCTGCGCACCACGCCCGATTCCGACGCGCCGTACCTCGGCAAGCTGATCGAGGCGCACATCGTGAAGCAGGGCTACCACCTCGTGAAGGGTGCGCCGACGGACGAAGAGCGCGCCCGCTACGACAAGATCGCCAGCTTCACCTACCGCAGCGAGGGCGCCGATGCGGCGGGCTCGCCGATCAACTCACCGATCGGGCAATGGGCCTACAAGGCCTTGACCGACACCTTCGGCACCAAGCCCGAGCCGGTGCGCATCCGCATGATGGGCGGCACCGTGCCGACGGCGGAGATCGTGCGGGTGCTGCAGGTGCCCTTTGCGATCATTCCGCTGGTGAACGCCGACAACAACCAGCATGCCGCGAACGAGAACCTGCGCATGGGCAACTACGTGACCGGCGTGCAGACGGTGTACGCGCTGATGACGCACGGGTTCTGAAGCCCAACGGAGCGGGCAGCGGCGTTCTTCAGGCCTGCTTGCCGGGCTTTTGCGCCTGTTCGCACTTCACCTGGATCAGCTCGCGCTCGTCCAGCGTCGCGCCGATGCGCACCGCGCTCAGGCACCCGCCCCAGACGCAGCCCGTGTCGGTGGAGAGCAGGTCGGGCCGCGAGAGCCAGCCGAGCGTGGACCAGTGGCCGAACGCAACGGTGGCCGATGCGGTCTTGCGGCCCGGCACGTCGAACCATGGCAAGAGGCCTTCGGGTGCGGGGATCGCCCCGTCCTTGGTCTCGAACTCCATCTCGCCCCCGGGCGTGCAGTAGCGCAGGCGCGTGAGCGCGTTGACGATCACGCGCAGGCGCGCGCTGCCGGTGAGCGCATCGCTCCACTGCGCCGGCTCGTTGCCGTACATCGTGAGCAGGAAGTCGCCGAGCGCCGGACCGCGCAGCACCGATTCGACCTCCGACGCCAGCGCGAGCGTGTCGCCCACGGTCCATTGCGGAAGCACGCCGGCATGCACCATGAGCAGGTCGCCGCCGCCGATCTGCATGTGCAGCGCCATGTGCTGGTTGCGCACCCAGTCGAGCAGCGCCTGGCTGTCGGGCGCGGCCAGCAAGTCGGCCAGCGTGTCCTTGCGGCCGGCCTTGCGTGCGCCGTGCGCCACGCCCAGCAGGTGCAGGTCGTGGTTGCCCAGGAGGCTCAGCGCCGAGGCGCCGTAGCCCTGCATGCGGCGCAGCACGGCGGCCGAATCCGGGCCCCGGTTGACGAGGTCGCCCAACAGCACGAGGGTGTCGCGGCTGGGCGAGAAATCGATCTCGCCGAGCAGCCGCCCGAGGGCAGGGTCGCAGCCCTGCACATCGCCGATACAGTAAAGTGACATTCCCTCATTCTCTCCCCCTGTTCATGGATGTCTTCCTGCTGGCCTTGCTGACCACCCTCAATGCGGTGTTCGCAATGTCCGAAATGGCCCTTTCAACCAGCCGGCGCGCACGCCTCGCAGCCTTGGCCGAAACGGGGGACACCGGCGCGGCCGCCGCGCTGAAACTGATGGAGGCGCCCACCCAGTTCCTCTCGACCGTGCAGATCGGCATCACCTCGATCGGCATGCTGAGCGGCATCGTCGGCGAAGCCGCCTTCGCCGCGCCGCTGTCGGTGTGGATGGAAAGCGTGGGCATGGGCGCGGGCACCGCCAGCATCGTCTCCACCGCGGTGGTGGTGACCTGCATCACCTTCTTCACCATCATCTTCGGCGAGCTGGTGCCCAAGCGCATCGGCCAGCTCTATCCCGAGCCGGTGGCGCGCTGGGTGTCGCGCCCGATGCGCGGCCTCGCCAAGGGCGCCAAGCCCTTCGTGTGGCTGCTGGCCGGTGCCACCGCCACCATGCTCAAGGTGCTGCGCATCGATGCCAACGCGGCGCGGTCGGTGACCGAAGAAGAAATTTCCGCCAGCCTCGAAGAAGGCGTGGACGCCGGCGTGATCGAGCAGCACGAGCACCAGATGGTGCGCAACGTGTTTCACCTGGATGACAGGCGCCTGTCGTCGCTCATGATCCCGCGCGCCGACATCGAATGGCTCGACGCCTCCAACACCGTGTCGCAGGCGCTGCAGAAGGTGGCGGATGCGGCGGCGCTCAACCTCGTGCACTCGTGGTATCCCGTCTGCCGCAATTCGCTGGACGACGTGGTCGGCGTGATCAGCGTGGCGCACCTGCTGCGCCTGGGGGCCGCCCACAAGGGCGTGCTCGGCCAGGAGGCCACGCCGGCCGTGTTCGTGCCCGAAACGCTCACCGGCATGGAACTGCTCGAGCAGTTCCGCGCTCGCGCCGGCCGGCTGGTGTTCGTGGTCGACGAATACGGCGTGGTGCAGGGCCTCATGACGCCGCGCGACCTGCTCGAAGCCATCACCGGCGAGCTGCAGCCCGGCATGCAGACCGATGCCTGGGCGCGCGAGCGGGCCGATGGCGTGTGGGAGCTCGACGGCCTGATGCCGGTGTCCGAGTTGCGTGCGCGCCTTGGCATTCGCGAACTGCCCGATGAAGAGCGCGGTCGCTACAACACGGTGGCCGGCTTGTTGATGTCGGTGTCGGGCCAATTGCCCGCGGTGGGCGAGCGCATCGACTGCGCGGGCTGGTGCTTCGAGGTCGTCGCGCTCGAAGGCCGCCGCATCGATCGCGTGCTGGCCTCGCCCGATCCCACGGTGCCGCGCGAAGAATAGACAGGCACCGCACGGCCATGCTGTCGCTGCTCGCACTGGGCTGCCCGCAATGCTCCGCGCCGCTGCCCCGCGCCGCGCGCTGGCGCACCGTCAACTGCAGCTACTGCGGCGCAACCATCACGCGCGGCGAGGAAACGGTGGAGCGCGAGAGCTTCCGCGCGGCCCTGCGGCGTGCCAACGCCGACATCGCGGGCGGGCGCATCGTGCAATGGCGCGGCGCGCGCTACCGCGTGCTGGCGCCGCTGGGCTTCGGCGAGCACAGCGAAGTGCTGTTCGCCGAACGGCTCGGCGCGGTGCCTGAGCGCGTCACGCTGAAGCTGGCACGAGAAACGTCCGACAACGATGTGCTGCTGCGCGAAGGCGCGGTGCTGCAGTCCCTGCAAGACCTGTCTGTTCCAGGCGCCGCCTACTTCACGCGCCGGCTGCCGCAGCCTTTGGGCACGGGCATCGCCGAAGGCCTGGGCGACGGCAAGCGCCAGGCCCTGGTGCTGCGCCACCCGACCGGTTACTGGGGCAGCCTGCAGGACGTGCAGCAGGCCAACCCGCAAGGCATCGACGCACGCCACGCCGTCTGGATCTGGCGCCGCATGCTCGAAGTGCTGGCCTTCGTGCACGGCGCCGGCTGGGCGCATCGCGACCTCTCGCCCGCGCATGCGCTGGTGCATCCGCGCGACCATGGCGTGCTGCTCATCGGCTGGTCGCAAGCGCGGCAGGCTTCGGGTTCGGTGCATGCGGCCGCTGCGGCGCGTGACCTCGCACAAGCCGCGTGGACCGTGCGCGCAGCGCTGCACGGCGGCGCGGCGGGCGACCCTGGCTTCGGCGCGCGCACGCCCGCGCCACTGGCCGCATTGCTGCGCCAATGCAGCGAAGACGCCGCCTTCTGCGAACGCCTCGGCGCGCAGGGCATCGAGCAGGCCCTGTCGGCCGCATCGCGCGAGGCCTTCGGCGCACCGCAGTTCGTTCACTTCGATCCCGCGCCGCGCCTCGGCGGTTGACGGACAGACATTCCAAGGAGCACCCCATGGGTTACGGAAACTACTCGCATGCCGCCCACACCGCGCTGATCGCCGACCGCGCCGCCAAGCCCGGTTCCGAGGTGTTCACGCAAACGGCCACGCATGCGCTGATGAACCCGCACGGCCTCAAGGTGCGAGAGTCGCGCGACAACGCCGACCATCCCAACTCGCTGGGCATCGTGTTCGCGCTCGATGTCACCGGCTCCATGGGCGACATCCCGCAGACCCTCGCGCGCCGCGAACTGCCAACCTTCATGAAGCTGCTGACCGACTGCGGCGTGGCCGACCCCCAGCTCATGTTCATGGCCATCGGGGACGCCACTTCCGACCGTGCGCCGCTGCAGGTCGGCCAGTTCGAATCGACCGCCAACCTCATGGACCAGTGGCTCACCTGGAGCTACCTCGAAGGCGGCGGTGGCGGCAGCGGCGAAGAGAGCTACGAGCTCGCCTTCTACGTGATGGCCCAGCACACCGACATGGACTGCTGGGTCAAGCGAAAGAAGCGCGGCTACCTGTTCGTGACGGGCGACGAGCTGCCGTACCCGGCCGTCTCGCGCCACCAGATCGAGGGTCTCATCGGCGAGAAGCTCGACGAGGACATTCCCATCGAAGAGGTCATCGCCGCCGCGGCCGAGACCACGAACCTGTTCTTCTTGATCCCCGACGCCCAGCGCCGCCGCCGCTGCGAGCCGCGCTGGCGCGAACTGCTCGGCGATCACGTCATCTGCATGGACTCGCCCGACGACGCTTGCGCCGTGGCTGCCGGCATCGTCGCGCTCACCGAGAAGGCCGTGCCCAACCTCGACGGCCTCGCCAAGGTGATGGGCGCGACCGGCATGGCCAAGGAGCGCGTCGGTGGCGTGCTGCACGCGCTCGATGCGTATGCGGCGCTGCTCGACCCGACCGCGCCGCGCCGTGCGCCGCCGTCCGCCAGCGGGCCGCGGTCGTCGTGGTGGAAGCGGCTCTTCGGCTGAACACCGTGTGACCACCGCCGCCGCGGCCACGCGCTACGTCTCGCTGCTGGGCCTGGGCTTCGGGGACTGCGGCAAGGGCCTCTTCACCGACCACCTGTGCGGCGCGTGGCAGGCGCACACGGTGGTGCGCTTCAACGGCGGTGCACAGGCCGGCCACAACGTGGTGCTGCCCGATGGCCGGCACCACACCTTCTCGCAATTCGGTGCCGGCAGCTTTCATGCGGGCGTGGCGACGGTGCTCGCGAGCCCGGTGGTGGTGCATCCGACCGCGCTGCGTGTCGAGGAAGAGGCACTGCGCCGCGTGGGCGTGCCCGATGCCTTCGCGCGTTTGCTGATCGACGCGCGCTGCCGCGTGACCACACCGTTCCATCAGGCCGCGGGCCGGCTGCGTGAATGGGCGAGGGGAGCGGCGGCGCATGGCAGTTGCGGCGTGGGCGTCGGCGAGACGGTGCGGCAGGCGCTGGCTGCCCCCGCCGATGCCTTGCGATATGGCGATCTGCCCCATCGTGCGCGCACGCTCGACAAACTGGAGGCTTCGCGTGCAGCGTTGCGTCGCGAATTCGCGGACATGGCGCCATCGCACCCCGAGGCCGCGCAGGAACTGGCGTTGCTCGACGATGCCTCGCTCGCCCAGCGCTGGTTCGACGCCGCTCTGCCATGCGTTCGCCTGTCGCCCCCCGCAAGCGCCGACGCCATCGGTGCAACGCTTGCGCGTCCCGGCACGGTGGTGTTCGAAGGCGCACAGGGCGTGCTGCTCGACGAATGGCGCGGCTTTCATCCGCACACCACGTGGAGCACCATCTCGACGGCCGCCGTCGAAGCCGTGCTGCACGACGCGGGCATCGATGCGCCCGTGCAGCACCTGGGCGTGCTGCGCAGTTATCTCACGCGCCACGGCCCGGGGCCGTTGCCGACGCACGATCGCGCCCTCGATGCGCAATTCGCCGAGCCGCACAACGCCGACGAAGGCTGGCAGGGCGCGTTCCGACGCGGCCACCCTGATGCAGTGCTGCTGCGCTATGCGCTCGCCGCCATCGGACGACTGGATGGACTGGTGGTGAGTCACCTCGATGCCGTCGATGGTGCGCACCTGCGCTGGTGCACCGGCTATCGCACCGCGGATGAAGCCAACCTCGCATCGCTGCCGTTCAGCGACAAGCCAGACCTCGACCGCCAGCACGCATTGACGCAATTGCTGCTGCAAGGCGCGCAACCCCTCTACGAACCGCACCCCGTCGGCAGCCCGCAAGCGTGGGTGGAGCGCGCCGAAGCCTTCAGCGGCCTGTCCGTGCGCTTCGGCGCCTTCGGCCCGACGCGCGACACCGTACGTGCGCGCAAGCACATCCGAAAGACCGTGTGACGCCCAACATTTTCCTGATCGTCGGCGCAGCACTCAGCGCCATGGCCGCGCTGCTGCACATCTGCGTCATCTTTGGTGGACCCGCGTGGTACCGCTTTTTCGGCGCGGGCGAGCGCATGGCCATGGGCGCGGCGGCCGGGCATTGGTATCCGCCCATCGTCACGCTACTGATCGCCGGCGTGCTGGGCGTGTGGGCGGCTTACGCGCTCTCCGGCGCGGGTGTGCTGCAACCGCTGCCGTTGCTGGCGTTCGTGCTGCCCGCCATCACCGCTGTCTACCTGCTGCGGGGGATGGTTGCCGTGGGGCTGTTCGCATTCGACCGGCAGCGGCTGAACGCCTTCTGGGTGTGGAGCTCGGCGATCTGCCTTGTGTTCGGCCTTGTCCACCTGGCCGGGCTCGTTCAGGTCTGGGAGACGCTCTGAACGGGCGTTGGCGGGTCAACGCGACAGCAGCGCTCGCAGCCAGCGCAGAAGCGGCCAGCCGGCAACGACCAGGGCTGTCGAGATCAGCAGCGCCTCGATGGTGAGAGACCGCTCCGCCAGCTGCGCCAGGTCCGGTTGACCCTGGTATTCGAGAAAGTAGCCGCCGCGCGTGAAGAGCCCGATGAAATCCGCACCCGCCTGAAGAATGCGATGCAGACCGAGCACAGCGAGGAAGGCGAAGGCCACATAGGCCCACGGCTTGTGCAACTTGCCCCACCAGAACGCAGAGGTGATGCCGACCAGCAGCACGCACACGGCGACCGGCAACACCAGTGACAAAAGGAACGACACGATCGCGTCAGCCTTGCGCTTCGAATCCAGGCGCCTGGCTGATCTCCGAAGGCTTGTAGATCTTGTGCTGCGCGATCGGGCTGCCTGCGTCGGAAACCACCAGCAGCCGCCAGAGCGGCTCGCGCACCGAGCAAGCCTGTTCTTCGCTGGTGAGCTGGAACTTGGGCGACCCGGTGGAGGTGCCCTTCACCACGACGCGCAGAAGCGTCGCGCCCTTCGCGTTCGACACCTCGATGCTGTAGCCGATGTTCTTGCTGGTCAGGTCTTCGGCGTTGTAGCCGTAGCCCTTGAAGTGGCGCATGACGTAGTCCATGGCGGCGGCCTGCACCTCTTCGCGCGAAACGGGTGCGGGCGGTGCGGCGGCTTCCGGCTCGGCTTCGGCCACGACCGGCGCGCCGCCTCGCGCGGTGGCGGCCTTCACTTCGGCCTCGCCGGGTGTCCAGCCGCGCGGGCCGCGGACCAGCACCGCGAGCTGCTGCTCGGGTTCCCAGCTGGCGACGTGCCATTCGGCGTCGTCGCGCACGCGCGTGGACACCTTCGCGGCCTTGTTGCTCTCCAGCTCGGCGATGGCGACCCGGTTGGTCTGCAGCACGGCCCGGAAGCCCTGGCCTGCGTCGAAGGTGCGCTTGAGCAAGGCAAGGCGGTCTTTCGCGCGCTGGACCTGGAAGGGGCTGCGCGTGCCGCCGCCCGGGCGATGCTGGGTATCGAGCGATTCGAGGCAGAACCAGCGGTTGCCGGCGCCCACGCTCACATATTCCGCCCAGATGGTCGCGATGACGTTGTCGCCCGTCGCCAGCCAGGCCTGGTCGAATGGCTTTTCCCGCGCGTCGAACACCCCCATCTTGGCGACGATCTCGACCGGCGTGAGCCGGGGTCCTGAGAGTCGCATCTCATCGATGACGGTGAGTACGTGGGGGTCGACTTCCTTGTCCATGCGGGTGGTTTTGTGGCGTGTTTGGGGGGTGGGAGTATGCCGCATCGGGTGCGGGCGGTGCCGTGTGGCGGGCTGCCGCACACGTCGCCGCGTGCGATCGACATGTGTTCGTTTTAGACTGGAATCCATGGCAAGAGGCATCGTGGTTACCTTCGTCTCGCGACGCAATTCCCTTCGCAGCAGATTGGCGCATGCCAGCCTTGCGCACCTGGGCGGCAGCCGCTTCACGGTGCTCTCGTGCGGCCAGCCGGGAAAGATCGCTGCCGACGTCCATCCCGCCGCCGTCGCGGCCCTCGCGAACGCAGGCATCCCCCCGCTGGATGCACCGCCGCGCAGCTGGAACGACCTGACGGCATCGGGCGCGCCCCGCGCGGAGTTCGTCATCACCCTGGACGAGTCGACGCTTCTCTCCCAACCGCGATGGCCGGGCCAGCCGGATGCGGCGCTGTGGGCCTTTCCCGACATTGCCGCGATCAGCAACCCCGAAGACGCGTTGCGCGCAGCCATCCAGATGATGTTCGTGCTGCGCCGGCGCCTAGAGCTGTTCGTGAGCCTGCCGCTCCATGGCGCCGACCGTGCGGCGATCCGCTCGGACCTGCGGGACCTGGCGCACATGCGCTAGCTGGCGCGCTGCCCCGCGGCGGCTTCACATCGGCGGCATCCTGTCGAACTTCGGCAATGCCGGGTCCAGGAAATCCCATGCGTGGCCGCGCACGCCGTACGTGACCGCCTGCGGTCGATAGCGGCCGGGGTCGTCCAGGCTTGCGGCATGCACGGTGAACACTTCGGGCATCGCGGCAAAGGTCAGGTACACGGGCGATCCGCAGCGCGGGCAGAACGCGCGGGTCTTCACATGGCCGCTGTCGCCGACCATGTCCCACAACGTCGCTTCGCCGCTGTGCTTCACGCCGGCGCGGGGAAAGGTCAGGTATGAGCCATGGCCGGTGCCGCTCTTGCGCTGGCAGTCGAGGCATTGGCAATCGTTCTGGAAGACCGGCTCGGCCGAGATCTCGTAGCGGATGGCGCCGCATGCGCAACCGCCGGTGTAGGGCTGGTCGATCTCTTCTGTTCTTTCGACGATGTCGGTCATGGCGAGCTCCGTTCCGTTGGTTCCAAAAAATCAGCATGCCGCATGGCGTGATGACCAATCTATTCGAGGGAGCGCATCGCAAGGGAGTAACAAGATCGTCGCGAATCGCTGGCTCGGGCCGCGCGGTGGTGCGCGATCTTGACGAGGTTTCCGCTGGATATCATCGCGCCCCAGAACAAGCAAAGGAGCGGATTCATGGGGAACAAGGTGCAGGGGGTGATCGCCGTCGTGTGGGGTGGATGGGCAGTGACCCGCTGGATGAATCTCCCGCAGGCTGCGGCCGGCGCCGAATCCGGCTACTCGGCCGGAAAATCCGCAGGCATGCTGGTCTTCGCCGTCGTGTTGCTGGCGTTCGGGGCGTACAAGCTGTTCAAGCGCTAGGCCGCGCAGTCAGTTGCCCTGCGGGGGCCTTCATCGGCGATGCATCAAGCAAGCAAAAGCGCTGCTGCACCCGTCATGGCACATCTTCCTGATGTGCGTCATTCGGTGTCCCCTGGATCGATCGTTTTCGTCGCGATGCCATAGAGCGCCAGCATGCCCAGCACGTGCCCGATGGCGACGCCCGGCTCGCCCGATTCGATCCGCGCGATCGTCTGGACATGAACGCCCAAGCGCGCGGCGGCGGCCGACTGGCCTTCGCCGGCACGGGTGCGTGCCAGCTTGGCCTGTGCCCCCATGTGCCTGATCGCCTGGAGGGCGTCGCTGTCGATGTCTGCCGAGATGCGTTTGCCTTGAGCCATGGCGGAGATTGTCGCTGCACAATCCGGCCGTGCCCCGAACCGTGCCAGACCCTCAGCCCGCGCCCGAACGCGCCTCCACGCCCACCCCGTATTGGCTCTACCTCCTGGAGTGCGAAGGCGGCGTGTACTACGCGGGCATCGCGCTCGATGTGGAGCAGCGCTTCTTCCAGCACGTATTCGGGCTCGGCGCCAAGTTCACCCGCGCACGTCCGCCGTTGCGCGTGCTTGCCGCCCGCGTCTATCCGGACAAGGGGGCCGCATTGCGGGCGGAGCTCAAGGTGAAAGCACTGCCCCGAACCCGCAAGCTCGCCTTCTTCGAGGCCGATACCTAGTTCGCGGTCCGCCGCAGGAAGAGAGAAAAGCGCATGGCGACAAAGATGCTCCTGGATTTCCTCGCTTCTGTCCGCGGCAAGGCGTTGCCACTGCGAATCGAGGCCCGGTCGGCGCTTCGCGCGGTCCTCGCGCTGGGCCTTGCCGCCGTGCTCGCGGCCTGCTCCAGCTTGCCTCCGCAGGTCGCCACGCCGCCGACCACCGCCATCGGCGACTACGCGCAGACGCCCCTTGGCGCCATCACGCAGAAGGTGCTCCCCACCGATGGCCGCTCGGGGTTCCGTCTCCAGCCCTATGGTCCCAATTCGTTCGCCACACGCATCGAACTCACGAAACTCGCCACCCGCAGCCTCGACGTGCAGTACTACCTGCTGCCAGGCGACAACACCGGCCGCGCGCTGATGCGCGCAATGCGCGATGCCGCCGAACGCGGCGTTCGGGTGCGCCTGCTGGTCGACGACCTCTACACCTCCGGCGAAGACGACCTGCTGCTCGGCCTGGCCAGCTACCCCAACGTCGAGGTGCGCCTGTTCAATCCGTTTCCGGGCGGCCGAAGCAGCATGGCCACCCGCTTCATCAGTTCGGGCGTGTTCGAGTTCCGCCGCGTCAACCGGCGCATGCACAACAAGCTCTTCGTTGCCGACAACGCGGCGGCCGTGGCCGGTGGCCGCAACATGGCCGACGAGTATGTGATGAACGCCGAGGGCAGCAACTTCATCGACATGGACACCTTCGCGGCCGGACCGGTGGTGCGCGACCTGTCCGCCGAGTTCGACCACTACTGGAACAGCGAGGTCGTGTATCCGCTCGAGCGTATCGCGCACAGCGGGTTGAGCCGCGCGCAGCTGCAAGACCACTTCGAGCGCCAGACCGCGATGGCCAGGCCGCCCGAGGCGACCGAGATCCCGCGGGACGGCAGGCCGCTGCATCCGAGCCCGGGCGATCCGCCCTTGCTGCCGCTCGAGCTCGTGCCCATGCTCAATCTTCCGTTCGAGCTGGCGAAGCGCCAACTGAGTCCGCTGCTGTGGGCCAACGCACGCGTCCTGTTCGATCCGCTCACGAAGACGCAGGGGCTCAACGAGCGCGAAGGCTCGATCAAGGGCACCGTCACCGAAGGCGTCGTCCGGTGGCTCATGACGGCCGACAAGAACATCAAGATGGTGTCGCCCTATTTCGTGCCCAGCGACGAGGCCGTGGCGAACCTCGTGCGGGCGCGCAAGGCCGGCCTGGGCGTGGAGCTGGTGACCAACTCGCTTGCATCGACCGACGAGCCCTGGGTCTACGTGGGCTACTGGCCGCACATCAGGGAACTGCTGGCGGCGGGCGTTTCCATCTCCGAGATCAGCCCCTCGCTGAGCGTGAAGCGGCGCAAGCTCGGCGTCTTCGGGCACCGCACCGGCGCGCTGCACATGAAGAACGCGATCCTCGACCACAAGGAGGTGTTCCTCGGCTCGATGAACCTCGACCCGCGCTCCGCGAGGCTCAACACCGAGCTGGGCATCATCATCCAGAGCGAGGAAATGGCGCGGCAACTGGAGAGCTTCGCGGACGCGGGCAGCGCCTACACGTTGCGCCTCGGCGCCGATGGCCAGAGCGTCGAATGGGTGGAGGAAGACGACGACGGCAAGCAGACGGTGTTCGACGTGCCGCCCGAAACCACCGCGTGGCAACGCCTGCGGCTGCGCCTCCTGGCGCCGTTCATTCCCGAGCAGGAGCTGTAGTTGGGCGCCGATATGATCGGCGCCAAACAACCGCGGAGACCGGCGATGCGCGTGCACCGAAAGCCCCCTTCCTCACTGGCCCGCTTCGCGACCGCATTGCTGTTCGCAGCCTTGCCGCTCAAGGCCGCGCTGGCCGCACCCGCCGACGAGCCCGCCGCCTGGCCCACCGCAGGCTGGACCGCGAGCACGCCCGAAGCACAGGGCATGGATTCGGCAGCGCTCGCCAAGCTGGTCGAACGCGGCGAGGCGAACGGCCTGGACAGCATCCTCATCACGCGCCACGGCAAGGTGGTTGCCGAGGCCTACTACGCACCGTACCGCGCGGGCCTCAAGCACACGGTCAACTCGGTCACCAAGGCCGTCGTCGGCACGCTCACCGGCATGGCGATTCAAGACGGCCTGCTGGCCTCGCGCGACCAGCCCGTGCTCGCGTTCTTTCCCGAACGCACGGTGGCCAACGCCGATGCCGCCAAGAAGTCGATCACCCTCGGCCATCTGCTCGACCAGACCTCGGGCCTCGACTGGAAGGAGAAGCTCGATGCCGGCGTGCCCGAGAGCCTGATCCAGCTGCGCCGCAGCCGCGACTGGCAGGGCTTCGTGCTCGACCGCCCGATGGCGCAGGCGCCCGGTGCGGGCTTCAACTACAACAGCGGCAACTCGCACCTGCTGTCGGCCATCGTCGCGAAGAAGACCGGCGGCAGCACGCTGGCCTATGCGCAGAAGCGCCTGTTCGAGCCGTTGGGCATCGGCGACGTGCGCTGGACCCGGGACCCGCAGGGCATCGAGGCCGGTGGCTTCGGCCTCTACCTGCAGCCGCGCGACATGGCCAAGATCGGCTATCTCTACCTTCGCAAGGGCCAGTGGGCGGGCCGGCAACTGCTGCCCGCCGACTGGGTGGAGCAGGTGTTCAAGGCGTCCGTCGACATGGGCTTCGGTGCCGCGCCGGCCTTCAGCTATGCCAACGGCTGGTGGACCATTCCGGAGAAGCGCGCCTATATCGCGGCGGGCTACAACCGGCAACTGATCGTCGTGCTGCCCGAGGTCGACGTGGTGGCCGTGACCACGAGCCGGCGCAACTTCCGGCTGCCGCCGTTCATCGACATGGTCACCGCCGCCGTCCGCTCGGCCGGGCCGCTGCCCGCGGACACCGCCGCAGAGGCGCAGCTGGCCGATCGCATTCGCGATGCAGCCGTCGAGAAGCCCAGTGCGGTCGGTCCGACGCCCGAGCTTGCGGCGGCGATCTCCGGCAAGGTCTGGCAGTTCGATCGCAATGCGCTCGGCGTGAGCCGCCTGGTGCTCGACCTGAAGGCCGCCACGCCGAGCTACGAGATCGTGTTCGACCGCGGTGACGAGGGCGCGACCGGAGCGGCTGTGCAGCCTTTCACCGGACCGCTCGGGCTCGACGGCCTCTACCGCGTCAACGGCAAGGCCCCCAACGCGCCGGTCGCGGTCAAGGGCAGCTGGGTCGACGCGCAGAGCTTTCGCATCGACTCGCGCGTGCTGGGAGAAGACGAGGTGACGATGTACACCCTGCGCTTCGACGGCCAGCGGGTGAATGTGGCCTTCGAGAACAACCGCGGCTTCAAGACGCAGATGCAGGGGCGGGCGGCGCAGTAGCCGTCGCCGCGATCATCCAGCAGGCGGCGGTGAAGCGCACTTCGTCGCCATGCACGAACGGATCGAAGGCGGTGCGCAGGGTGTCGGTGACCTGCCGGCGTGTCGCCTCGTCCGTGTCTTCCAGAACCTGGCCGACAGCGCCGAGCCGCGTGAAATAGCCGACCAGTTCCTTCTCGGGATAGGTGCAGTTCACATCGATCGGCTGGATGTCGATCTCGCCCCATCCGCTCTCCTGGAGGATGGACGCGACCCGGTGCCGGTCTGCAAAGGCGAACTGCCCCGGCGCGCCCGGCGCGCGCACTGGCAGGTTCGGCAGCAGCGGCGCCGCTGCGCGCTCGGCGGCGGTCATGTAGGGGTTCTCCGCGGCGCTTCGCCATGCGATGGCCCGGAGCCGTGCGTGGGTGCTCGATGCTCGGCGCAGGTTCGCGAAGGCGGCCACGGGGTCGTCGAAGAACATCACGCCGAAGCGCGAGATCACGAGGTCGAAACTCGCGGCCTCGAAGGCGTGGGCCTGCACGTCGGCGGCAATGAAACGGGCCGTCGAGCCTTCCCCTGCGGCGCGTTTGCGAGCGACCGCGACCATCGGTTCCGAGATGTCGACGCCGAGGCAGTCGCCTTGCGCGCCGGCTACCCGGGCGGCGGCCAGCGTGGTGCCGCCCGTTCCGCAGCCGACGTCGAGTACCCGTCGCGCGGAGGTGGCGCGCACCGTGTCGGCGAGCAGGTCCTCGAACGGGGCGAACATCCGGTCGAGCGTCGCCTGTGCGTCGATCCAGGCGCGGCCTGCGCGTCCGTTCCAGAGCACGGCCTGGTCGGTGGGGGTGGGTTGCGTGGCGTCCATGGTGTCTGTGTCCTTTGCGTGCCTCTGCAAAAAGGCGGAAGCTAGACTGTGCAACTTCAAGTCGACTTGAGGTCAAGCGGTGCAGCATCTGGACATTGCCGAGGTGGCGCAGCAGTCGGGCATTCCGGCCTCGACGCTGCGGTTCTACGACGAGAAGGGGCTGATCGCTTCGACCGGCCGGCGCGGACTGCGCCGCCTGTTCGATCCGGGCGTGCTGGAGCGGCTGGCATTGATTACCGTGGGCCGCGCCGCCGGTTTTTCACTCGATGAAATCGCCCGCATGTTCGCGCCGGAGGGCGCGCCGCGCATCGACCGGCAGATGCTCGCCGCCAAAGCCGACGAGCTCGACCGCACCATCCGAAAGCTGGGCGCCATGCGCGACGGCCTGCGCCACGCGGCCGTGTGCCCCGCACCGAGCCACATGGAATGCCCGACGTTCCGCCGCATCCTGAAGGCGGCCGGGTCGGGCGCCATCGGCGGGCGAAAGAAGAGGAAATCACCTCACCCGCCGGGGAATCAAATCCTGACACAACCGGACCCAGGAACGAGGCGAAACTAGGGCGCTACCCAAGTACACAAACACAGGCCTCGCGCCACCTGCCTCGCTGCTCAGGAAAATAATCTTGCTCTCCAAAGCCAAAGTCGCCCGCATCGCGCTCTCTGCTTCGGCCGCCGCCATCGGCAGCCTCGCCGCCTACTGGACCCTGCTCGCCACGCGGCAGGGGCACATCCTCTTCAATGCCCGCAAGCATCCGGTCGTCCAGCTGTCGGACGACTTCTCCACCTACTCGCACACGGTGCCGGGCGGCATGGTCCGCGGCTATGTCTACCACCCGCAGGGCGAGGCCGCGGTGCAGGACCTGTTCATCTATTTCGCGGGCCGCAGCGAAGACGTTCGCGCCACCGCGCAGACGCTGCACTGGCTGCCGGAAGGCTTCGGCTTCGCCGCCATCAACTACCGCGGCGTGGCCGACTCGCAGGGGCACCCTTCGGAAATTGCCTCCGTCGACGACGGCGCGCAGTTCGCGAAGCATCTGCGCCGGGCCTTTCCGAACGCGCGCCTGCACGTCGTCGGCCGAAGCCTCGGCACAGGCGTGGCGATCCAGCTCGTGGCGCGGCAGTCGTTCGAAAGCCTGCAGCTGGTGACGCCCTACGACTCGATGCTGGAGGTTGCGAAAAAGCGCTTCCCGCTCGTGCCGTTGTCGCTGCTGCTGCGCAACCGCTTCGACTCCCTCACGCACTGCGCGGAGGTCGCAGCCAAGACCCAGGTGCTGCTGGCCGAGCGCGACGATGTCGTGCTGCCCGAGCGCTCGCAAAAACTCATCGCGGCATGGCCGACGCCGGTGTCCGTGGAGACCATTCCAGCGTCGGACCACTACAACATCATGGGTCTCGAAGAGACGTGGCTGCGGCTCATCGACTTTGCGCTGACGGCGATATTGCCGGAGCCGAAGGCGGCGTAAGCTGCCTTTGAATTCGAGAAGCCAGTGATGAAGTTTCAACGCCCCGGCAAGCTGGAGGCATTCCTCCAGCTGGTGGACGGCGCGATCAGTGTGGGATTGATCTCCGGTGCCGCGTTCGCCGCCATCGTCGGGCAGTTCATGCTGGGCGGAATACTGGCGGCACTCGCGATCGGCATGTTCTTGCGATTCAAGCGCGGGCGCGTGCGCAAGTAGCAGGCGCTCCGAAGCCAGCAGGCAGCCGCATCAAAGCCACGGCAAGCCCCGATGGCGATCAAGCCTGTCACGGCGAGCATTGCCGCCGTGTGAACACCGACCGCCGCGAACGCGAGCATCAGCGAACCGGATGCGTCAATCCACGTGCCTGCGCCATCTGTCATGCACAGAGGAATCAAGGCCGGCACCAGCATCAACCCCGCCCCATGCGCGGTAGACATCATGAAGGACCAGAGCGCCAGCCCGGCGTGCCCTGCGGGTGCGCGCGCAGCCTTGGGCGTCCGGCCCCACAGGTGAAGCACCGCGGCCGCAACGAACAGTCCACCGGCAAGCACTTGCATCGACACGCGGTCCATCGCGAGGCCGAACGTCACCGCGCCTGCCACCAGCCCGATCGATGCCGCATGCCCGACCGCGATCGGCATCAGCGCCCGCAGTGCCTGTGCCTGATCTCTTGAACGCACGCCCCACGCGGCGGCCAGCATCCAGCCGGTGGCGGGGTTCAGCCCGTGAAGGGCGCCGATCCCCGCGACGGCGAGCCATGGCCAGAGGTCTGCGGCTGCCACGACATCATCTCCATGCGCTCAGTGGTTGCCGTGGTCGTCGCCGTGGCAGCACGAACCTGCCGCCGGCTTCGCGGCCAGCGGCTGCGGCTCGTAGCGGTCGTGGTGCCGCACCCAATCCATCGCATGCACCGGGTTGTGCTCGTCGCGCCCCTTGGGCACGAGGTCGAGCAGGTTGTACGTGCCCATCATCACTTCGACGCCGCGCTCGTAGGTCGAATAGGTGTGGAAGACCTCGCCCGCGTCGTCCTTATAGAACACGCTGACGCCGGGCGCCTCCTGCGCGGGGAAGGGGCGCACGCTGTAGTTGTAGTAGACCTCGCCCTTGCCCTCGGCCCACTCCTGTGGCCTGAAGCTCACGCCGAAGTCGTAGTTGAAGTCGCTGTCGTATGCCGACACCCACTTGAACTGCCAGCCCATGCGCTCGCGAAAGCGCTCGATCTCGGCCAGCGGCGCGCGCGAGACGACCAGCATCGTCACGTCGCGGTGCTCCAGGTGCACTTTCATGCCCGCGATGTGATCGGCCATGTACGAGCAGCTCGGGCAGCCTTGCTCCCATTCCGGGCCGAGCATGAAGTGCTGCACCACCAGTTGGCGGCGGCCTTCGAAGAGATCGGCGAGCGTGCGCAGGCCTTCGGGCGTGTCGAAGGTGTAGTTCTTCTCGACGCGGGTCCACGGCATGGCGCGGCGCTCGCGAGCGATCTGGTCGCGCAGGTGCGTCAGTTCCTTCTCGCGTGCCAGCAGCGCCTTGCGCTGGGCCAGCCATCGGTCTTTCGAGACGACGGAGTGGTTCTTCAGGTTGGTGGTTTCTGCAACGGCGGTGTTCATGACGTGGTTCTCCTTGAGTCGATGGACCATTCAGGCCTGTGTTCAGGCCCTGGCGGATTTCGGGCGGCGCACGGCGCGGATTTTTCCTGTGCCGCCGCCACCGCAATAGAAGAGATCGGCCCCGTCGGATTCGAGCCCGCTGATGTTCACGCCGCGCGGCATTTCCAGCCGTTCGAGCACGGCGCCGCTCTGGGGGTCGATGTGGCGCAGTTCGCTCTCGTCGCCTTCCCAGGTGGCGTGCCACAGCTCGCCATCGACCCAGGTCACGCCGGTCACGAAACGGTTCGATTCGATGGTGCGCAACACCGCGCCGGTGGCGGGGTCGATCTGGTGGATCTTGCGGTCGCGGTACTGGCCCACCCAGAGGCTGCCTTCGGCCCAGGTAAGGCCCGAGTCGGCACCGTGGCCGGGTGCGGGAATCGACTTCAGCACGTCGCCGGTGGCGGGGTCGATCTTGTCGATGCGCTCTTCGGCGATCTGGTAGAGGTGCTTGCCATCGAAGGCGGTGCCGGCGTCGGCGGCGCGGTGCAGCGCGCGGGTCTGTTCGCCGCTGTCGGGGTCGAAGGCGATCAGCCGCGCGCCGGTGGCGGCCCAGACGCGCTGGCCGTCGTGCGTCACGCCGCCCACCTTGTCGACGCCGTCGAAGGGTCCGTACTCGCGCACGACCTCGGCCATGCGCGGCGCGGGCTGGGTGCTGCTGTCTCTCTTGTTGCTCATCGCTGGCTCCTTGTGGGGGCACCGCGGACCGGCGCCTTGGAGACAACTTTATGCAATCGGCAGCGAAGAGGGGAGTAACAAGATCGTCGTGAATCCCGCGAGCGGCGGCGCGAGCCAGCGCTGCGCCCGCGCCCGCCCGATGGCGCGCACGCGCCCCTCGGCCTCCAGTTCGGCGAGCGCGCGCTGCACCGTGCGCTGGCTGGCGTCCAGGGCGAGCGCGAGGGCCGAGGTCGACCATGCCGCGCCGTCGGACAGCAGCGCCACCAGCGAGGCCTGTTCGCCGTCGATGGGCGGCACCAGCAGCACCACTTCGCGCCCGTCGCGCGGCTTGAGGGCGAAGCCGCGCGCGGTCGCCTCGATGCCGGCCTCTGCCGCAACGAGCGCGCGCAGGCGGCCGATCTCGACGCGCAGGCGCGCGCGCAGCGTTTCGTCGGGGTGGCGGGTGTTGAAGGCGTAGGCGATCAGCGCCTCGCGCTCGACGTCGCCCGGCCAGGCTTCCGCGAGCGCACGCGCCAGCGCGAACAGCACGGGCCGGCGCGCGAGCGGCCGCCACGCATCGCCGGCGCCCACGCCGCGGCGGCAGGCATCGACCACCAGCGCATCCGAGGCCAGGAGTGCGGCGACCTCGTCCAGCCGCAGCGCCTGCTCGCCGCCGGGAAAGAGCCGGCGCGCGGCGGGGCGGTCGAGCGCGGCCAGCGCCTCCGCCACTTCCGCCGCAAGCGCGGGTACGCGGGCGCGACCGGCCGCTTGGTGCGCACGGGCGAGCGAGGCACGCGCGGGGCCGATGCGCAGCGAGCGCAGCGCGAGCTCGGCCGCAGTGAGTTCGGCCACTGCCGCCAGCGGCGGCGACAGCGCCTGGCCATCGAGCAGCGCCAGCGCGGCGGCAGCCTCGTCGAGGCGCCCGAGCAGCAGCAGACGGCGCGCCGCGATGAGCCGCGCCTGCCGCGCATTGGCGAAATCGTCGTGCGCTTCGAGCGTGGCCGCGGCTGCCGCGAGCGCGCGTGGCGTGCCGCCCAGGTCGCGCATCGCCATCGCCACTTCGGCCTCGGCGACGATGCAGCGCGCACGCGCCAGCTCTTCGTGCGCGCCGAAGGCACGCGCGGCGCGGCGCAGCAGTTCGCGGGCGCGCGGGTGTTCGCCGAGTTGCGCCATCGCGATGCCGCGCAGAGCCAGCGCGGGCGGATCGTCGCGCAGGGCGACGCGCTTGAGCGCGCCGAGTGCATCCCCGGCGGCGAGGGCGCGTGCGGAGGCGGCGATCAGGGAGTCCATGGCGCGGAGGCTACACCGACCGGAGACAGTCACCGGCCTACGTGTCCGGCCGGCATGCTTCCTCCTGTCCTACACGCATCTCGCGGCACGGTCCGCAGGATCGGCGCATGAACAAACTGATCCTTGTGGGCGCCAGCGTGGTCGCGTGGTCTTCGTTCGCCGCCGCCGAAGAGGTGAAGGTGCCCATCGAAAGCAGCGACAAGGGCACCGTCTACGTGGCGCCCAACGTCAACTCGACCGAAACCTCGGCCTACACCAAGGGCGCGACCGTCGGCGTTCAGCGCCCCGACGGCAGCGGCACGTACATCGGCACCGACACCTCCATGCCGCGGCCTGTCTACTCGCTCGGCGGCAGCACGGGCGGGAGCCTGTCGTTCAACGGCGGCGTGACTTCCGACGGCAAGGCCAACAACGGGGTGAAGGCGGGCGTCACCATCAAGTACTGATCGATCCGGCCCATCGGACGGCGGCGGCCACTGGCGGGTGCAGGCGGATAGACTGGCGCGCCCCATTGCATGAGGAGACACTTGATGTCGATCGACACTCTCGCCACCTGGCACCGGCTCGTGAAAGCGCGTGACGTGAAGGGGCTCGATGCCCTGCTGGACGACGACGCCGTCTTTCTTTCGCCCGTGGTGCACAAGCCGCAACTGGGCAAGGCCATCACCGCGAAGTACCTGGGCGCGGCCTTCCACGTCTTCTTCAACGAAAGCTTCCGCTACGTGCGCGAACTCAAGGGCGAGCACGATGCGGTGCTCGAATTCGAGGTCGAGATCGATGGCATCTCGGTCAACGGCGTCGACATGATCAAGTGGAACGATGCAGGCAAGATCACCGAGTTCAAGGTGATGCTGCGGCCGTTGAAGGCCGTCAACCTGATCCACGAGAAGATGGGCGCGATGCTGCAGGCGGCATCGTCGCTGTCGTAACCCGAGGCTTCAGACCAGCGTGCCGTACACGATGAACCCGTCGTGCGTGGCCACCTTGTCATAGAGCGTGCGCCCCGCCGTGTTGGTCACATGCGTCTGCCAGTAGACGCGGTGGCCGCCCACGCGCTTCACATGTGCGTACACACCTTCGATCAATTGCCTGCCCACGCCCTTGCCGCGCTCCGATGACAACGTGAACAGGTCCGACAGGTAGCAGGTCGGCTCGATGCGCGTCATGCTGCGGTGAAAGAGGTAGTGCGTGAGCCCCACCAACTGGCCGTCGCGCTCCGCGACGAGCGCATGCACCGGCTCGTACGCATCGAAGAAGCGCTGCCACGTGACCTGCGTGATCTCGTCGGGCAGCGCGGTCGGGCCCTCGCGTCCATAGAAGGCGTTGTAGCCGTCCCAGAGCGGCTTCCAGCCCGCGTAGTCGTCGGGCACTGCAGGGCGGATCAGGAGAGGGGAAGAAGAGGTCGTCGTCATGCGTCGGCTGCCTGCACGTTGTTGAAAAAACGTGCGATTGCAACACGACCCCGGGCTCAGCGGGAGAAGAAATCGCCCAGCGCCGCCTCCGGCAGCCGTTCGCGCAGCCCGATCGCCACCACGGCCGCGCGCGCGCCGTCGGGTTGTGCGGCCTTGCGCAGCGAACCATGGCGGCCCGCGAACTGCACCTCCGACCATTCGTCGCCGCCCGCGCCATGGCCGGTTCGCAGCACGCCCTTGAGCCGCAGCACGCCGGGGGGCAGCTCGCGCAGCCAGGCGCGCAACGCGGCGGCGGGGATGACCGTCTCGGGCTGCGCGCTCCAGGTCGCGAACAGGGCGCCGTGGTCGGGCGCGTGATCGTGGTGGTCATGGAGATGACAGTCGGGGCCGCAGGCATGAACCGCCGCGTGCGCAGTCGCAGGCAGCGCCAGGCCGCTCAGCAGCGACAGCGGCACCGTCGATTGCGCGGTCTGGATGCACGGCGTCCCGGGCGCGGTGGCGTCCACCCAGGCCCGCGCTTCGGCCAGGGCCGTTTCGCTCGCCAGGTCGATCTTGTTGACCACCACCAGGTCGGCCGACTTCAGCTGTCGCGCCAGCGTGTCCGCCAGCAGCGGGTCGCGCGATTGCCGCGCCGCGGCGCTGGCGTCGACCAGCACGATCACGCCCTCCAGGCTCAGCTCCGGCGCGGCCATGCCGATCTGCGCGATGCGCCAGGGGTCCGACACGCCGCTCGCCTCGATCACCACCGCGTCGAACGGCGTCTTCGCCTCGATCACCTCGACCAGCGCGCGGCCCAGGTCGTCGCCGATCTGGCAGCACACGCAGCCGTTGGTCAGCGCGAGCGTGTCGCCGTGCGTGGCGGCGATGAGGTCCGCATCGATGTTGAGCGCGCCGAAGTCGTTCACCAGCACCGCCATGCGCAGGCCCTTCGCCTCGCGCAGCCAGCGGTTGAGCAGCGTGGTCTTGCCGGCGCCCAGGAAGCCGCCGATGACGGTGAACGGCAGGCGTTTTCTCGTCGGCATCACGGGAGCTCCGTTCAAGCGTATTGCGCCTTGAAGACGCGGCCCGAGAGCACCGTGCCCCACACGCGCGCATCCTTCAGGGCCATCGGGTCCATCTCGAGCGGGTCGTCTTCGAGCACGCAGAAATCGGCGCACTTGCCGCACTCGATGCTGCCGATCTCGCCGTCGAGCTTCAGCGTCCAGGCCGCGCCGAGCGTGATGGCGCGCAGCGCCTCGGCCACCGTGATGCGCTCGGCCTCGCCCAGCAGCCGGCCCTTGGGCGTCACGCGGTTCACCGCGCACCACGCGGTGAAGAGCGGCCCGAGCGGCGTGACCGGCGCATCGGAGTGGATGGCCAGCGGCACGCCCGCGGCCAGCGCGCTGCCGCAGGCATCGAGCCGGTTGGCGCGGTCGGGGCCCATGGTCATCTCGTAGTGCTGGTCGCCCCAGTACCAGATGTGGTTGGCAAAGAGGTTGGCGCAGAGGCCCAGCGACGCCATGCGGCGGAACAGCGGCGCGTCGATCATCTGGCCGTGCTGCAGCGTGTGGCGGTGGTCGGGTCGCGGCGCGCGCGTGAGCACGCGTTCGATGGCGTCGATGGCGACCTCGCTCGCCTCGTCGCCGTTGGTGTGCGTGTGGATGGTGAGGCCGGCGCGGTGGTAGGTCTCGAAGTCGGCCTCGTACTGCGCGGGCGCCGTGACCCAGATGCC
>Ga0157370_10001587_pt1 | contig 28102 bp, 24 predicted proteins | sample C35metaG_FD_113463 | JGI IMG/M metagenome (GOLD analysis project Ga0157370, IMG submission 113463) | Corn rhizosphere microbial communities from Kellogg Biological Station, Michigan, USA - C3-5 metaG | ecosystem: Host-associated > Plants > Roots > Rhizosphere > Soil | place: USA: Michigan...
ATAATAAAAATAATAAAAATAATAAAAATAATAAAAGGAAAATAAAATGACACAAGAGATAACGAATAAATCAAGAAGAGGATTACAACGCCATGTGAAAAACCCATTTATAATCTCTGCGAGCAATAATACAAAAGGAGGGGTAAAAAGAATATCCACAGGGAAAGACAGACTTATGGTTGTCAATGAAAACACAGGAGAATGTTTAGGTGGGGCTGGTTTTTTTCAATATCAGGAAGTGGATAAAACACAATTTTTAAAACTCTATGTTAATGGCGTCAGAGCGATTACTGAATTATCTTCGGCAGGGACAAAGGTTTTCGAAATACTGTACAGAGCAATGCAGGAGCAGAAGGACACTGACACAATTTTAATGTCGTATGATATTGTAGATAAAACGATTGTTAAAATATCCAGAACGACTTATTTTAAAGGTATGAAAGAGTTGGTGGAAAAAAATTTTATTGCTGAAACTATGATCCAGAATTATTACTTCATTAATCCTGATTTTATATTCAATGGTGATCGCCTGTCATTTGTTAAATCTTATATTAAATGCGAATCGAAAAAAAATCAACCTAAACAAAAGCCGTTGCTAATGTAAAAACTGTACCTTAATATATTGCCTATATTAAGGTACAGTTCAATTTACTACGGTAGTTTATTTATTTTATTGAATATAGAGATGTTTTACAAAAATGCCGTTTCACTACTGCCAATTTTTTCTATATTTTCATTTATCATTTTTACACCAATTCCATGTTCACTATCAATTTTTGTTGAGAACATAAAACCATATTCATTTTCTTTATCTGGGAAAGTGTACATTTTAATAATTTTAAGATCAGACGGTTCTTGATTGTAAATTTTGATACAATACTCATGCACTGCTTTTTGAATTTTTTGTAAAAACTCATTTTGGTGATTAATTAAAAAAAGTATATCATCTTTCATCTTTTTATCTGATAATTCAGATTCAAGATTAACACATTGTACTTCATCCGGACCGAATGCTTTCAACTTCAAATCGACAGCAATACCTTCATCATCTTCATAAAATTTTAAGTCTTCTGATTGCATAATGTACCTCACTATTTACAATTCAATGATTTTGCAGTTTTCTTGGCTTCAAGCGATTCATATTTAACACCATGATACTGTTCGTATTGGCTCACTGAACCGGAGTGAGGGAAAGTGGCTTCATGAGCGCTTGTCTCTACAAGTTGCATGGTAGAAGTATTCGTTATGGGATCATAATCATTTAAATGGTGCCAAATATAGCCATCTGGATGTGATTTACCTGTGATATTCCCAACGGAATTTTTGTAATTTGCCAATTCGTTTGCTGCCTTAAAGTCGCCATAACGACTGCCTGTCATTGGTATTTTTACAATATTTTCACCATGAGGATAAAGTGCATCGCTTACTGAGAAATCGACCCCAGTAATTCAATCTGGTCCTGTACCGTAAAGCGTGCAATCTGGGGATCGTAATACCGGAAAAGATAACTGGCGATTTGTCTTTTTGGCGAACATGGACTGGTGCAGTTCCCTGATGCACCAGTTTAGGATGTGATAAATCAATTTTTTTTCAGTTTATTAATGAATGATGAAAACGACGCTGAGACTATATCTAACTCATTTTCGTCAATAAGCCAGATCTTCACTTCACCATAACTTTCTGAAACAGTAGATATTAGAAACAGATTTCCACCATCATCATATGCGAATGGAATCATACCTAAAAGATTAGGCCAATCTTCTAATAATTCTTTGTAGCGTTTTTCAATTGGGAGTTTCCCATGGGAAAATGAAAAAAAGCCACCAAGCAGAAATGGGTTAGGCTCATTTTCTTCGGGTAAATAGCCACCATTATTTCTCAAATAAAAATCAATAAAATCCTTTGGTAAAGCTATCTTATTAGAAGTTTCAAAATTTCTTATATCATCTAAACTAATATTTTTTTCCGATTCTTCCAAAACTAAGGACATGATTTTTTTCCTCCGAATCTCGCTGGGTGTGTATAGCTTTTTCCAGTAGCAGCTTTATATTGACTTACACCGCCGCTATGGGGAATTCCTGAATGCGCATTCTGTTCTACAAGTTGCATCGTACCTGTGTTGGTTTTTGGGTCATAATCATCTAAATGGTGCCATACATAGCCTCTTGGAGTAGATTTTTGATTAAGACCGGCGATTTCATTTGCTGACTGAAAGTCAAGATCGTAATCCCCAGAATAACTTATAGTTACAACCGGATTGACATCCAATCTCTTATTATACAGAGCATCACTAAGAGAGTAATCTAAGCCCCCTCCCTGAGTTCTTGTAACACCGCTATATCCTCTGTCTTGAATTCTGGCAATAGGATCAACAGCTAATCCAAGTGGATCAATCCATCCCAGCGGATTCGGTGCATACTGATAAAGATTCCAGCCTCCCAGTAATCCTATGGGGTCCTGTACCGTAAAGCGTCCAATCTTAGGATCGTAATACCTGAACAGATTATAGTGCAGACCCGTTTCACTGTCCGCGTACTGTCCGGCATAGCGCAGTGGCTGATGAGCAAGGGCAGTTTGTTGCGTGAATCTGTGGAAGCCTTCCGTCTGTCGTGCAACCTCACCAAAACTCCCGTAATGACCGCTCCACCGGAGTTGTCCCTGTTCATCAGTGATATCCAGCGGTGCACCGTTCAGATCGGTGCTGAACCAGAGAACCTCTCCGCTGGTTTCGTCACGCAAATGGTCAATACGCGCCAGCGGGCTGTAAGTTTCGTTCGGGTCGTAAACATATGTATGGCACTGACCGTTCTGCTGCTGTTCCTGCAACAACCGGTATCCCTGCCACAGAAAGCGGGTCTTTGTGGTGCCGTGTGGCGTGGTGACCGTTTTGCGTGTGCGGCGGCCCAGGGCATCATAATGGTAGTGCGCGGTAAAATTGCCTTCTGGTCCATTGCCCTCGGCCCGTACCAGCCGGTTTTCCGCGTCATATTCATAATGCTGTTCATGCAGGCCGCTGCGACGGCTGACAAGGTTTCCCCACCAGTCGTATTTCATAAACAGGTTCTGCCAGTGCGTCAGGCGGTTATCCCTCAGAGGCAGGGCAGGGTGGTCATTATCCGGCAGCAGGTTATCCGCAGCGTCGTAGCGGAACGTCCTGTTGCTGTGGTCCGGGCGGGCTTCGTAGTGCCTGAGAAAACGGCCTTCCTCATCATAGCCGTAAATTGTGTTGCCACGCAGGGTGTCACTGACGTCTGACAGTTCTCTCCGCCCGGTGTAGTTGAAGGCGCGTTCGAAGATGGTCTGTTCCGGCAGGTCGGGTGTGAAACTGCGCTGCCGGGTACGTCTGCCCAGACTGTCATACTGGCGGGTCTGCTCACGGGTTCCCTGAGTGCGGGCCACCTCCCTGTGAAGGCGGTCGCGTGTAAATTCAGAGATGATTTGCTGACCAAACCGGATGGCGCTGACGTGGCCGGAACCGTAATGCAGCCAGCTTATCTGCTGACCGCCGGGAAGGGTCAGCACAGTGAGATTACCCAGAACGTCATACGCAGAATGCAGTTCACCGTTGACTCCCTGTTCAGCAAGCAGGTTTCCTGCCGCGTCAAAGGTAAACTGAATTTCATCTTCTTCAATTCCCAGCGCCATGCCATCGGCGGTTGGCTTGCGGGTCAGGCCGGTAAGCTGTCCGCTGTTTTTACGCTGGTAATGGTACTGAGCATCGCGGGTAGTGCGTGTGGTCAGCAGGCCGCTGCTGTCATAGCTGAAATGCTGAGCGCGTCGTGGGATGCCGCCATCAACGTCTGGTCTGCCGTTTTCCATCAGCGTGGTGAGCAGTCCACGTTCATTCCATTGCATATGCCGGGATGTATCGTCCGGGCGGACTTCGCTCAGTGGGTGGCCTGTCGGGTCATAAGTAAAACGGTACTCGCCACCGTTGCCGTTTTCCAGACGCAGCAGATTGCCTCTCGGGTCATAGTGCCAGCGGCGGGTTCGCCCTGTGCGGTCGGCAACGCTTTCTGGCAGTCCAAGCGCGGAATACTGCCAGCGAACCTCACTTTCCAGCGGGTCTCGCCAGGCCGCAAGTTGCCCGTGCTCGTTCCATCGCAGCGTTTCCTGACTGCCATCGGCACGAATAACGGCGGTTAGCTGGCCTGCATCGTTCCATTCGCGGCGTGTGAGGTTGCCTTCTGCGTCCTCACTGGTGATAAGCTGACCAAAGCGGTCATACGTAAAGCGGGTCACGCTACCGGAGCAGTCAGTGCGTTGCGTCAGCAATCCCTGACGATTCCATTCCAGCATCACGTCACCGCCCCTCGCATCGGTGATGCGGTCAGGCAGCGTTTCTTCTTCATCGGGGTAGTGATACGTGGTGGTGTGATTCAGCGCATCGGTTTCCGACAGCAGGCGACCGTTCAGGTCATACACAGACTGAGTGGCTGTTGAATCCGGGAAAACCGTGCGGGCGATTCTGTCAGTATTACGGAACCAGTAATACGCTGTGGTGCGGCCTGCCGGGTCGGTTTCTGACGTCAGGCGACCGTAGCGGTCCCACTGGCTGCGCCGCATGGCCCCGTCAGGCAGGATAACATCGCACAACTCGCCATCACGACAGACGAAGCCGGTCTGGCGACCGTCATAATCGGTGAAACGTGCAACATTGTCATCGTCGTCAAGCAGCCAGTGTGCCTGTGCGCCATCTTCGCGGATGGCGCGACGGGTGCCATTCACAAAATCGTATTCAAAATCAAGCTGCTCGCCCGCGCTGTTGCGGTATGCTACCACGCGCGGCAGACCATCAATGTTCCGCCACAGGTATTCATTCAGAAGCCCGTTGCTGTCCTCATGGCTGCGCAGTAAATCCGTACCGTCTCCGTCGTCATACCAGCTGAAACGGCGGCGTAACTGACCGCCACGGCCGGTGACGCTAATCAGCCGGGCCTTGTCATCATAATCGTAGCTGACCAGACAAATCCCATCGTCCAGCCAGGCTCCGGCAAGGCGAACCTGTCCGCTGACGGTCTGATAACGGCAGACCACGCGCTGTCCGGCGCTGTCGGTGAGCGCATGCAGCGTATGGTCGTCGTTCCAGTCAAAAAGAATATCGTTACCACAAGGTTCGGTGAGTCGCAGCGGCAGGGAAGGGGAATCACCCTGCAGAGATGCGTAACACCAGCGTTCGCCGCCGATGTCATACACTGACCAGGTATCATCCTGATGGTGTTCCAGCCAGCGTTTTTCGGTTTCGCAGAAGGTACGCTTCCCTTTCGGCACGAGAGGAAATGACACGTAATCGCCGGACGGTGCACGCCACACCAGCCCGTCCTGATATTTTTCCAGTCGCGTTTCCCAGAAAAGTGACCAGCCACGGCCCAGTACGCTGTCGCCGGGATTGCCACTGCGCCAGTAACGCTGCCAGACAACCGGAAGACGGGACGATAATACAAAGTCCAGCTCGTCATCACCGGAGAGGAATTTTTGCCCACTGACGATATCAACCGGACGGGCGATGATGCCCACGGCGGCGGCGCTGGTCATCAGCACGCCAGCGCGGCAGGCGACGCGGGCCAGTTTGTTGATCCCCGGAATTTTACTGAACAGTCTTCCCAGCGCACCGACTTTACCTGCTGCTCCGCCCGCTCCACCAAGTAGTCCGGCAAATAACAGCGTCAGGTCAGAAGCTTTATAGAGCCATTCCGGAACTTCTGACTGTATCGGCAGTGTCTGTTCCGGCTCACCGCCGATAATCACATCTGAGGAACCGGTCATGACCTTTCCACCACAGGTGGTCTGATCGCCGAGACGGGCAGCAGGCAGGCCATTGATGTACACGCGTGAGGAGCCTTCGGCCATCTGCTGTGAGCCAGCATCTTTGGCGCATTCCACCATGCTGTCGGTGGCAAGGGCGGCCGGTCTGCCATTAATGAACACATTATGAGAGCCGGTGGCGATAACGCCTTCCTTCTCCATGCTGGCGGCCCCGGCATCCGCAATGCTGTCCCTGGCCTTCGTTGCCAGTTCGCCCGTAAAATACCCAACCGCCAGACTGGCCCCGACCAGAAGCACACCAATACCCAGACATGACGCACCGATACCGGCAATCATCAATGCCCCGGCGGCAATACCTCCCGCTGCGGCAATCAGTCCACCGACAATCGTTCCGGCAATCATCCCTGCCAGCGCATGAGAATGGCCGATATCATCACCCACGCGCGCCGCTTCGAACATAACAACGTTCCTTAATTGTCAGGTGTTAAAAGAAAAGCTGGCAAGCAGCGCATGGAACTGTTGACTGTCTCCGTCCGTCAGTATCGCGGTGCAGGACACAGTGAACACCAGAATATGGTTTGCAGACGTGTTAAATACCGCCTGTTGCTGGAAGACCCTTTTACCATCACGCAGATAGCTGGCATGCACACATTCACCCTGCAAGAGGTTATTGCCGAGCACAGCTGGCACCCGTTCTGTTTGATTCCAGCCTTTCAGATGCTTCTGCATCAGCGTTAACTGCCGGTCAATATAACCTGACAGCGTCACGTCATCATTCATCGAATCGCGGGAGATGTTAAAGGCTGGCGTGTTCTCACCGGGCAGGGTAAAGACATTAACGGTGCGATCCTGATAGTGGTCAGGAAGGGTGATGTGGCCTTCGGTAAAAACGCAGAGAGGGAGATTATCAGACATTGAGCAGCTTCCATATGCATCAGGACGGTTTAAGTGTGCCACAGGGCCAGGCAGCTTGCTATACAGAGGTTCATTTACTTACCGAAGGTAAATGTTCTGAGATAAGTATCGGTTCAGCAACAGGCTGATTCAGCCGATGCCCGCTTTCGTAGTGCAAAATCAGTCAATTAATCACACATTTCATTAACTTATTGATCTGTATTGCCGATCGATATGTGCCTATTTAATAGTTATTAACAATCGATAGGCTTTTATCGATCGGTGATTAATTGTTTAAATCGATCGATATATTTTTTTTGATAGTTTATAGCTATCATTTGTTGTGGGTTTGATCGATAAAAACGATATGACAGGCCCTTTGTTCAGATCAATTATATCAATTACTTAGAGTTAATCTGGCGAGGAAAAGAGCATGTCAGAATGTCCATTTTGCGGTACAGAAGTCCTGGAGCATGTGTCAGTGTGCAGGGGATGTGGTGCGGAAAGAGTGAAAGGTTATGTCAGCCAGCAGACTATGAAGGGGCTGGTAGTTGTTGGAACGATTATTGGCATTCCTGCGGGATTTGTTATGGCCTATCTCACCAAATCCACGCCAGTAATGGTGATAACTTTGCTTGCGTTAATGCTTGGCCCATTACTGATTCTGAAATTTAAAACCAAAGATAAAGTCAGTTGGGTTCGTCCGAACGCACGTTAATGGCTTTGCCAATATCAGGAAAAACACCACCACTCACTGTTCTGAATGAAAATATCAGTTCAGTGAGTTTTTTATAATCCTTTTCAGGCTACTTGAAATGAATAAAACGATCACCGCTTTGTTAGCATCTGCCGCTTTTACGCTCGCAGGTTGTCAACAGTTAAACGATGCAACAGGGAAAGTAGGGCAATCGATCAACTCATCCTTATCTTCTCTGGGCAATGCTTTAAGTCCTTCCGGTAGTAAAGGTAATACAACAACAGCAGATAACCTTCCTGTTAACACCGTCAGCGGTCTGGGTGCTATCTGTCGCGATTATGAAGCAAATGCTATGTCCGGAAAGAAGAACTGGATTGGTAAGAAAGTCAGCATCAGCAATGCCACTGTTCTGGAAGCTCAGGAAGCTTACGACACGATGAAATACCTAGGTGCGCAGAGAGACCATAAAACTTACGCCATTATCTTCCAGACGCCTGATACAAACTACTGCGGTGGGGCTGTGCTGTTGTCTTATTATCCAGGGCAGGATGACGATATCCTGAAAATTAAGAAAGGACAAAAGATCACGATTACAGGCGTTGTTTATGATATTGGCGACAGGACGTTTAACACGCATAATAATGGCAACATGGCATGGAAGGTGATAAAGATGAAGGACGGTATTATTTATTAAACTTGTATGACCTTGCTAAAATGCCATCTAATAAAATTAAAAATAAATTCTTCAAATATATTCAGGGGAAAGATCTTTAGAGTCTATTAGTCACAACTTGATCAGACATATGGACTTGAAAGGTTGAGAGTTACAGGTACAGGCTTTGATATGGATGACGAAGCCTTATACAAAACACGAGATAACTCTCATGCTTTAAACTACTAATCCCGTCATCAAACACAAAGTAAGTTTGCTCAACCTGCTAAAATCATGATCGTTTCGCAGGATACACTTTATCGTAATTGTGAACTGGTAGATAAAGGCGGCGTTGATGAAATGATATCTATTGTTTCTATATTAACGTTAAAAAATATAATCAGCTTGTTGCCAGAGGATTTATGCAGGAGGCATTTGTTAAAAGTGTAGGGGGTGAAATTTTCAGTCTGACAAAAGAAAGTTATTAAGTGATATTATTAAACACTTCGAACGTTTAACTTTTTCAGGAAAATTAATTGATGTTTTTTAATACAATTAAGTATATACATTTTAAATAAAGGCCAGGGTGTTAATATGGCTGGCCTATAAAAGATGTTAGCAGGTTTTAGTAGGGAGGTTGATCCTGCTTAGAATCTTTCTTTTAATTATCATAAGGTTAGATGTATCAATCTTTCTTGATACTCTCATTTTTAAAGATAAATTATTTACTTTATTTGGAATCGCATTTCTTATTTTTATAAATAAAAGTGGTAAAGTAAAGTCTTTTGCAGATACATATTTTAAGGCGAAACACATATCTCTATCTATCTTTGATTTTAACTCATTTATTTTATAGTCAAGATATGGCAAGGATAACTTTTCTGAAAGTTGAGAATATATTGTATTTTTAAGATCTGCAATCTTCGTTGGATCAATATCACCATTCCCATTTTTTATTATACTGTTATATCCATAAGAAACGTTTTTTATACCTGTTTCCATTGTGTGGCAAATGGTAAAAAGTATAAATAAACCCTCTAAATTTTCTCTTAAACTTCCCATGAAAGAATCAAACTCTATAAAGTCATTTTCACTATTTTCTGTGAAGCAATTTATTTCTTCGCTTATTATTTCATTCAAAGAATTTTTATCAGTCAAGTAATTTTCAATACAATATCTTTCAAGAACGATAACATTATCAGGTATATCGTCAATTTCACCACCTAAAATATAAAGATCACCATCTACTATAAAAAAAGCATCAAGACTAGTGATATTTTTCCTTGCCGTATCCAAGACCTCTTTACGAGAGCCAATCGGAAATATTTTTTTTATACGGAAATTATCTAAAAGATTTGTAAGTATGTTTTGATATATTCTATCATAACCTGGTGCTGTGTCCTCGATATAAATATTAATATCGTTTAATTCTTGATAAAAAACCGGCATTGCTCTTTTGGCTGACTTGCTTCTCTCTAACATGGCAATTTCCTGTCACTCACTCTTTAAATAAATGCAATTATCATACAAATCACCAACTATTTCAGGTGAGTGAGTTGCAAATATGTACTGAACATTATCATTTCCTTTCACTATATTTTTAATTAAAGATTCTTGCCAGCTTAAGTGTAAAGATAATTCCGGTTCATCGATAATAAATGAACCTCCATTTTTAACGCCAAAATTACTGTGTGAAAGTAGCATTAATAATTGCTTCTCACCAGATGATAAAGTTTCTAGTTTTATTTCTTTTTTGCCACGATAAACATTTATATTTCCTAGATCATCAATATTTAGATACTTACCGGAGCTAATCAAAAAACTATTAATAGAGTCAGAGAAATCTTTTATAGGTTTGTATCTGGCCTCTGCAATTTTTTTGTTTTTATCAAATTCTTTTAATAATTCATTAAGACCATTTGTTTGTATTAAATTAAAGCATAAATCAAGAGTAAGTTTACGCTCTTTTTCATACACATTTTTATCATTTCTTAATGCTAGTAATAATTTTTGTAACTTATTTTTATACGAACCAGTTGGGTCTATTTTATCTACAATTTGATACAGCTCTTCTACACGATTTAAAATCTTAAACATAGAACTTACATTTTCTGATGAGAAATAGCTATCAAAATCAATAGAGTTATATGATAGGAATGAATCGAATGCTATATCTAGCATTTTTTTGTTCGAAAGTTCTTTTGACCTTTTGTACCTTTCGAAGTGAGAGTCAAAAAGCCTTAAACACATATCAAGAGCAAGATCTTCACTTTTAGATATGTTCTTTTTTACTCTATAATTACTGGTGTAATCATTATAGTATTTACCTAACGTACGTTCTAAACCTAAAAAAATAGGCTTTTCAATCCCATTGAATTTTGAAAATATTGAATTTGTATTAATTAGATTGAATCTTTCTCGTTCAAAGTAGTTTGTGAGATCATCTTCTGTAATTCTTGAGTTTAGGAGCGTTCTGTTTCTATTTTGAAAGGCTCTTTCATTGAAAATTACTGTTTCAGAGTTACCATTTATGCTAAATACTATTTTATTATCACTTTTTGATGCTGAAATATCATATGTGTTCCCAGCATTAGAGATAACGATTACTTTTGCAGATTCGAATGTTAGTTTTGATATGTATTCGAAATCAAAAAATATAATAGCTTGTATCAACCTTATTGCTGTTGTCTTACCGCTACCATTCAAACCGACTAGAAACGTTATTTTTTCATTAAAATTAAAATTAAAATCATAAAAGTCATGAACTTGTTTGGCTACAAAACTTTTGATTATCATGCAACTACTCCATTATATAAATTATTTATTTCGAGAGTTCACTTGCTAGAATTTCAGCCTGCCTCAAAACAGTTTCCGTAGCCAGCAATGACATATCAGGCGGATAGCCATATTTTTTGAGCAGACGTTTTACCACCACACGAATTTTTGCCCTTGCCGCTTCTTTCACTGTCCAGTCCAGACTGACATTGTTGCGGATAGCCTCCGTAAGAACGACTGCCAGTTCTCGTAGTTTTTCCTTTTGCATAAGCTCACGAGCGCTGTCGTTATCCGCAACAGCAGAATAGAAGGCGTACTCATAAGTGCTAAGGTTCAGTTGGCTTGCAAGGCTATCAGATTTCTGAATAGTCTTGGCAAGCTTAATCAGTTCATCGATCACTTCCGCAGCGGTCAGTACTTTGTTCTGGTAGCCATTGATTGCAAAGGTCAGCATATCAATCAGTTTTTTCCCTTGTGTGATACTCTGGTTCGAGCGAACCTTGATCTCATCAGCAAGCAATTTTTTAAGCGTTTCCAAAGCAATATTTCTGTGCTGATAATCCTTCATTTCCTGGAGAAACTCATCAGATAGTACAGAGATATCCGGCTTCTGTATTCCCGCTGCGTCAAAGATATCAACAACTTTATCGGTAACCAGAGCCTGATCGATAGTCTGTTTTACCCGCACTTCGAGACTGTCATTATGTTCTTCTTCTGAGCCGTCCGGGTTTTCAGTAAATTTATTCAGACGAGCCTTCACCGCCTGGAAAAATGCGACTTCGGGTGCCGCTTCCATTGCTTTATCATGTGGCGTCGCCAGTGCAAATGCTTGGGACATGGCAGCAACAGCGGCAAGGAAACGCATTTTACCCTTGCCATTATCCAGCCCTAAAATGTGGTTTTCTGATTCAAGGATAATCGTCAGGCGCTGTGAAGTTGTTGCAGTAAAGTAGGCTTTGTAATCGTAGCCATGCATCATGCCTTCCAGGATTTCCAGTTTTTCCTGCATGAGCGTCACGGCTTCTTCCTGAACCTCAGCTGGATCACCCCGTCCTCCGGCATCGGAGTAGAACGACAGGGCTTCTTTTAAATCAGAAGCAATACCGAGATAGTCAACCACCAGACCACCGATTTTATCCTTGTAAACCCGGTTGACGCGGGCAATTGCCTGCATCAGGTTATGGCCTTTCATCGGTTTATCGATATAAAGGGTATGCATGCTGGGAGCGTCAAAGCCTGTCAGCCACATATCACGCACTATCACCAGTTTCAGCTTGTCGTCGTCGTCTTTCATTCGGTTAGCCAGAACCTGACGTTCTTTTTTAGTGGTATGGTGTTTTGCGATTTCTGGCCCGTCAGCAGCAGAAGACGTCATAACAACTTTAATAACCCCCTCATTTAGATTATCACTGTGCCACTCAGGTTTAAGCTTGACGATTTCTTTATATAACTCAGCAGCAATACGGCGGGACATGGTTACAATCATACCCTTACCATGATCGGCATTAGACTTTAAGCGTTGTTCGAAGTGCTGGACCATATCCGCCGCAATTGCTTTAATACGTTTTGAACTGCCAATCAGACCTTCGATTCTGGCCCATTTAGAACGTTCTTTCTGGGTAAGTGTCAGCTCGTCCTCATTAAATTCGTCGTCAAACTCTTCGATAAGCTGTCGACCTTCATCACTGATGGCAATTTTCGCTAAGCGGCTTTCATAGAAGATACGCACGGTGGCACCATCTTCTACGGCCTGTGAGATATCGTAGATATCGACATAGTTACCAAAAACAGCAGGTGTGTTAACGTCCGTTTTTTCTATGGGGGTTCCGGTGAAGCCCAGATAGGTCGCATTGGGTAAGGCATCACGCATATATTTGGCAAAGCCATAAACGGTGCGTTTACCTGTTACGTTGCCTTCATTGTCTTTCACGTCAACTTCTTTGGCGCTGAAACCGTATTGTGAACGGTGAGCTTCATCAGCGATAACGACAATGTTGGTTCTGTCTGACAGCAACTCATAGATATTGCTGCCATCATCAGGCTGGAATTTTTGAATAGTGGTAAACACCACACCGCCAGAGGCTACACGCAAATATTCTTTGAGTTCTTCCCGATTGTCTGCCTGTTTTGGTTTTTGGCGAAGTAGCTGGGTTGCGGAAGAGAACGTACCGAATAGCTGCTCATCCAGATCATTACGGTCAGTAATCACCACCACTGTTGGATTATCCAGCGCCAATACAATCTTCCCGGTATAAAACACCATCGAAAGCGATTTACCGGACCCCTGGGTATGCCAAACTACGCCCGCTTTGCGATCTCCGGTTTTTTGTGCATTAACGAGATCTTTACTGTTACGTCCCTGTTGGCGGACTGCCACTTCGGCAGAGGGGGAGTCTGCATTCACCGCTGATGCACGAATAGTGGAAAGTACTGCTGCATTGACCGCGTAGTACTGGTGATAAGCCGCCATTTTTTTAACAGTACGGATACTGATAATCCCTTTGTTGTCTTCATGTTTGCTGGCTTCAAACACGATAAAGTGGCGGATCATATCCAGCAGCGTTACAGGATTAAGCAACCCTTGTAATAAAACTTCGAGCTGTGGCTGGGTACTGGTTGCTTGCGTTTTACCATTCGCGGTTTTCCATGTCATATAACGACTGAAATCAGCCGAAACTGTCCCCGCTTTGGCTTCCAGTCCATCAGAAACCACATTAAAGGCATTGTACGTAAACAGGCTGGGAATCTGGTTCTGATAGGTTTTAATCTGGTTGTAAGCGCCTAATATCGTTGCATTTTCATCAGCGGCATTTTTGAGTTCGATAACGACTAAGGGGATACCGTTGATGAACAAAATAAGATCCGGTCGTCGGGTATGGTTGCCTTCTTTGATAGTGAGCTGATTAATGACCAGAAATTCATTATTCGTGGGATCGTTAAAGTCGATCAGGCAGGCCAGCTCCCCTTGTGTATTACCATCCTTACTGACTTCGATATTGATACCTTCGGTCAACAGGCGATGAAAAGCCAGATTGTTTGCCATCAGGTCAGGTGTGCTGATCTGCATCACCTGTTTCAGGGCTTCCTCACATTTCTGTTCACTAAGGTGAGGATTCAGGCGTTGCAGGGCAGTATGCAACTTATCTTCAAGGATAACCTGCTGATAGCTACGTAACGGATTGATGCCACTGGGTTCAATGTCCGGGCCGTAAACATACTCATAGCCCAGCCCTTGCAGGTGTTCAATCGCCATTACTTCAATATCGGATTCGGTCATCTTTGCCATGCGTACTGTCCTTATTGCCACTTAACCAGAGGGCGGGCTGTGCACCCGCTTAATTATTTTATGCTACTGATGCGATTGCTTCTTCCACATACTGAACCCGTACATCGCCGCTCATCAGTTTAGGAAGTAGGGTGTTGCGGAGTTTTTCCAATGTTTTGATTTGAGAAGTATTTATTTCTTTTTTATTAAAGAGCCACGCTACTTCTTTATTAAATTTTTCAATTGAATTTAAAGAAGGAAACTTCAAGTTTACAGACTCGAAAGTTCTTGTCGTAATAGTGTCAAAAACGCTACCATATGCCGCCGCTAGTAAATCATCTACAATAAATCCAACCAGAAGATATATGAAAAAAGGATAACTTCCAATTTTTGAAACAATGCCATAATTGGATTGACTAAAAGTCATATCTCTTGCTATAAGAGCATACTTTCCCACTGTACCACGAGCACTTATAACGGTTGAGTTTTTAGGTAGTAATTTAGCTGAACTGTTTTGAAGTCCCGCTAAGCTTATAGACTTTTCTGTGCGATACAGATAGCCTTGATGGGCGGATGAAATATCTCCTCCGGAAATCCAAGGGATCTCATCAGACCAATATTCAGCGACTGAAGTTTTCGGCGTTCCGCCTCCAACTAATGCAAAGATATCCAGAACATTTTTTTCTTGCCATTCTTCATTGCTACCTACATCAAACCACTGCCTAAACAGGATTTCAGCCATAGATTCCAGCGTTTTATTCTGGCGATGAAGCAGGTCTATTTTTTCATCAAGTGAGGACAGCACAGAGGCTATGGCTTCTTGCTCTATTACAGAAGGCACAAATAATTTTAAGTTTTCAAGCATGCCCTTAGTGAGAGCATTTCTAGTTCCACCAATTTCAGATAAGGATAACAACTCATCCTTAATTGAGATAAGGCTATATTTTAAGAATAAAGAGTCCAGATGTTTTGGGTTGGCTCGGATAATGGCAACGTGTTGATTTACTCTTGCTGGTAGCCATTCCTTGGGGGCACTACAACACCTTGCTACACTATCGCCTGTTATATTTAATAAAACATCTTGTGGTTCGACAATAACATTTCTTAATGCATGCGCTTGTTCTTCATCTATGAAAGCAAGTCCATTATTGGTAAAACTGAAATCTAAAACATTTTGACTACGAATTAAAGAAACACCAGTTTCTTTATAAGCACCACTTCCGCCAGTAGGCGTAGAACCACTACCAATTTTGACTGTTATTTCTTTCAGGGGGAGTTTCCGCCACTCACTCATAACACCACCTTCGCCAGATTCTCAGCGATAGCTTTATTCAGACGTGCTTCTTCTTCCAGTTGTGCTTCAAACTCAGCTTTAAGGGTCGTAAAACGTTCTTTAAAGTCAAAATCGTCTTCTTCCTCAGCAAGGCCAACATAACGGCCCGGAGTCAGCACATAATCAAGTAGAGCAACTTCGTTGATATCGACAGATGCACAGAAACCAGCGACATCTTGATAGTCGCCACCTTTGTTACGCCAGTTATGGTAAGTATCTGCAATGGTCTTGATATCCTCGTCAGAAAGCACTTTGCTACGGCGGTTGATCAAATGACCAAGATTTCGTGCATCAATAAATAGAATTTCTTTACTGCGATCACGATACTGGCTGCTGTTTTCACGATCACGGCGCATAAACCATAACGCAGCAGGGATCTGAGTGTTCAGGAACAGTTTTGCAGGTAAGTTAACGATACAGTCAATCACATTGGCATCTTTAACAAGTGCTGCACGAATATCACCTTCACCAGAACTTTTCGAAGTCAAAGCCCCTTTTGCCAACACAACACCTGCCTGACCTTTTGGCGACAGGTGATACAGGAAGTGTTGCATCCATGCAAAGTTAGCATTGCCGGCAGGAGGGATACCATATTGCCAGCGGGCATCACCACGCAGTTGTTCGCCGGACCAATCGGAAACGTTAAAGGGTGGGTTAGCAATGATATAATCGGATTTTAAATCTTTATGGGCATTATTCAGGAAAGAGCCTTCACTGTTCCACCGAACGTGCTCAGAGTTAATTCCTCGGATAGCCAAGTTCATTTTTGCCAGACGCCATGTGGTTTGGTTCGATTCCTGTCCGTAAACAGAAATATCATCGATATTACCCTGATGAGCTTCAACAAATTTTTCTGACTGAACGAACATACCACCGGATCCACAGCAGGGGTCAAAGACACGTCCTTTGTAGGGTTCCAGCATGTTAACCAGCAGGCTTACAATGGATTTCGGTGTATAGAACTGACCGCCTTGCTTACCTTCTGCCAGTGCAAACTCACCAAGGAAGTATTCAAACACATGGCCTAAAACGTCAGCAGAGCGTGCTTTGGCATCACCTAGTGCAATGTTGCCAATCAGATCAATCAGTTCGCCCAGCACTGTGGCATCAAGATTCTGGCGAGCATAGACTTTCGGCAACACACCTTTTAGCTGTGGGTTACCCGCTTCGATAAGCTCCATAGCATCGTCTACCAACTTACCAATTTCGGGGAGCTTGGCCTTAGATATCAGGTAACTCCATCGCGCCAGTTCAGGAACAAAGAACACATTATAAGCAGTGTATTCGTCTTTGTCTTCCGGGTCGGCTCCCGCGTATTCGCCTTCGCCTGCTTTCAGCAGTTCGTAATGCGATTCAAAAGAATCTGAAATGTATTTAAGGAAAATCAGACCCAGTACGACATGCTTGTACTCAGCAGCATCAATGTTTTTACGTAGCTTGTCAGCGGCTTTCCACAAGATAACTTCTAGGGGGTCTGTTTTGATTTCTTTGGGTTTTCTAGCCATTACGCTCATTTTCCAGATACGGAGGATTGATCTATTTTGCCTTAAAGTTCCTGTTGTTACGAGCTTATCAGAGGATAATTAATCACTCTGAATTGATTGTTTTGATTAAAAATTATTCATCTTTGCGCTTGCCAGAACCAAAGCGAAGTTTTGGGAGCGTGAAACCGTTTGATTTTGTGGCAACTTTCTTTTCCTTCGGTAAAGGTGGAAAGGAAATTGCTTCGCTTGTTTTTTCTGGTTTTTGTTTTTTCTCAGGCTCGTGGTTGTAGTTAGCGTCCGGAGGTACGGAAACGTCTGCTGATTTACTGGTAGTCCCTATAGCCTCCCACTGTCTGCGGGTGATCTTCAATTTAGTAACGGGGTCAATCATGATCTCATCAAGCGAAATATCCGTTAGGTTTTTTGCGTCTTGCTGCGGATCGATAACGGCTGGCGCGGCTACGGTAGTGATAGTGGGTTCTAGTATGGCTTTATGAATAGAGTGTTTCACCAACACACTCATAAAAGTTTTAATAAAATCATACAGCTTGTGCAAATTGATCTTACGCCTACGTCTCAACAGAGTTGGTTTTGCTGTTTTTGGCGCAACACCATAGTAAATGGACATATCCCTTTGCTTCGCTTGGACAGGCTTGAAGCGACGTTTTCTTTCGGTAACAACCAGCTCAGGTAGATGAGCAGATTCTGGCGAACGCTGTATCGGGTGTTGTAGCGCTGGTTTTGCTTTCAGACGTTCAATACGGAAGTTATCTACGTTTACCGTGATCAAATGACCCATATCACCGTTAAATAACTGCCTGAAATCGTTAGCAGCTTGTTTAGTCTGTGCTGCCTGCACCTGTTCTGCGGCACGTAACGCTTTGGCTCTTTTGGTGTGCCATGATTTGCGGTCTATCCTAGTAAGCGCGGGGCGGTTAAGTTCAATGGCCTTAGCCAGTTGTTCATTAGCGATATCCTGTCTTCCTGTTTCCTGTGCTGCTTTCGCAAGAGCAATGGCTTCTTCACGCTGTGCAGCAAGGGAACGGTGATCCATACGACTTCTGGAACCAACACGTTCCAGTGCACGGTTAGACATTCTGGACCATGATGCACGCCACTCATCCATCAGGTCATGCTCGTTCCAGCTTCTGTTCTTGTTGCCAAAACCTTGTGGTGTTATCTCGCGCAGCGTCAGCATCACGTGAGCGTGAGGGTTATGACCGTCAAGGTCATGGAAAGATATATCGGCAATCATGCCCTTACTGACAAAATTACGTTTGCAGTAATTTTTAACTAACGCGATTTTGGCATCGTTATCCAGTTCAACAGGAATAGCGATATCAAAATAACGTGAGAGCTGGGCGTCTTTCCTTTTTTCAACTTTTTCAATTTCATTCCATAAAGCAGACGAGTTTTCCACAATATTTAAAGGTGTGTGTTCTGGTGCAAGAATACAATGGTGGAACAGGTCGGAACGGTATGAATAATCGTACACGTCTCCTGTTCTCACGTCTTCTATTCTTTCTCTTGCGTTATATGCGGCAAGATAACAGGACGATTTTCCTGCGGATCTTTTTAGCATGCTAAACGATAAATGAAATATTGTCATATTACAAAAAATACTCCTTGCTGATTTTAATTTTTTTAAAGGTGTTGACCTTTGCTGCTTTTAGTTTTTCGCAAGAAAAACTTATGTTTTGACTTTAAGGCCCCCGCCAGGCCCACACGTTGCGAAGCAATGTATAAGTGGGCATTGTATTTATTTTTTATTCAGCTTATGCCGAATAACAATAAAACAATGGTCAAGTTTTTCTTTGGTTCTAAGCGCCGAAAGAAGAGGCGCGTAAGTTTAGGGGTAAAGGGATATAAATCGAAGAAGGGATATTTCCTTGTTGCTTACATTAATAATATAACCCGGAATTATCATCTTGTAAAATTTGCAAGTAAAAATAAATATGTTATTTAATGATTAAAGAGTTAACTAAAACAATGAAAATGCCAAAAAAGTGATTATTCCTCTGCGCGGAAGCTTAAATTATCAAAAACCTTAAAAGCCTGACGCCTGGATGCGAAAAATCAATGAAAAGCAGTTTTATTCTTTGGATCATTCCAGGTATGAAAAACAAAACAGGAGATAATTATGGAAAGAAAAGATTTACGTCAGCTATTAGCATCAGCACAACAGGAACTGAACAGATTAACGACAAAAGAAAAAGCACTGAGTCGCAAAGAGAAAACGCACAGGAAAATTGTGCTGGGTGGTGAGGTTGCAAAGTATCTTGGACTGTACGTTGATCAGGATATGTTAGTGGGTTTTCTTATTACTTGTGCCGGGCTAACAGAAGAACAACGCAAAAGGTTCATAAGTAACGGGGCCAGAGCCAGAGAAAATGAAAAAATGAAAAAAGAGCAGAAAAATAAAATTTCAACAGTAAAACGTAAACAGGAAAAACAGCAAGCCGAAGTAGCAGATCCTGTATCAAAGAATGGTAATACATCAGAGGAAAATAAAGAAGGTGAAAACGGATTGAATCTGCGTTACCAGAGTCATTTTTCTTCCATGTTGGGAAAGGCAGTAGATAAAGGTAAGTAATATTTTTCTTATAGAACGCTGAGCGGCCGAAAACTTGTTTTCTGCTGTGAAGGTTTGAACAAGCCAGATGGCGCGGTAGGAATTAATTTATAACTGGTTGTTGACATTATCAATATAAATGTTATTGAAAGTATGTTGTCATCCTTTTTATTTTTTATATGTGGTGCGGTTGTTATATACCTTGTCCTGATATTCAGAAATATAACGTTTTTATCATAAACAGGGCGTCAGGGACCTGGTTCAGTCCCCAGTTGGTTTGCCATCAGGGGATTTGAATTATTCAATAAGTTAATTTTGCACCGATAAATAGTGTTTTTCGTATTGCAGAGCGGAGGTAATCCGTCTATCTGGAATAAATTACTCTATTTCACCTTCATCTTGATAATTTTCAATGATTTTATATTTCTGTATCAGAACGGAAAAATACGGAGATTTGAAAATGAACACAGGTTGTCTTAAAAATAAAAAAGGTTCTCTCTTTTAGAACTTTTACTGGTGCTGGGTATTATTGCTGCATTAGTGGTTGGTGCATTTATTGTTTACCCGAAAGTGCAGTCGTCCCAGCATGCAGAGGCAGAATCAGAAAACATTGCAACCATACAAAGCGGCGTGAAAGCGCTCTACAATTCAGCGTCAAACTATGCGGGACTTAACAACGCTGTCGCTGTTCAGGCGAAAGTATTCCCTGACAATATGCTGAACGGTACAGGTGAGACCGCTTCGGTTGTTAACCTCTTTAAAGGCAACGTGACTCTTGCACCCTCCGCTGACAGTCCGTCCGGTACGGCGAACTCTTCCTTTAACATTACGTATGTCGGGGTTCCTGCGGCGGAATGTACGAAAATTGTTTCTGTAGCCGCCGCTTCTCAGGTGTGTAATGAGGGTGGTAATACCAATATTATATTACTGGTTTCAATATGAATTGTTTATTTTTACATGTTAATATAGAGAAATTTAATGTTATTAAATATAAAATTTCATCCTTTTTATTCTAAGGTGTCTTTTATAAAGGGTTTTTACTGTCGTTATTCATCACATGCTATTTCGCTCAAATCTCTGGCGGTAAAGGCATATTCTGCACGATATTTATCCCCTCTGGATAAATATATTCTGTTGTTTGCGTCAGAAATCACGAAAACTTTTATTTTTCCGGGTGATGCTTTTTTTATTAGTTTTTCAGGGATTGAGTATTTAAATACATCATTATAATAATAACATCTGTATTTATACCCCAAGCCTATTTGTCGGGTGATGCTTTCTGAAATTCCGCTTGAGAATGCCGTAGCTATATAAAATACACATATAAGAGAAAAAAGCATATAGAAAAACATCCTATCTTTATCATTCCTCCTTCGCTGGTGGATGTCTGCTAATCCCACGATTGAAAGCACGAAAACGGTCATGAATATAAATAGGCTCTGTACTATTCCATTTAAAGAGAAAGTGCTATCTATTTTGAAGTTGAGAGTGAGAGAAAGGAATAACAGAATTGCATAGCTTATAATTAAGAGTAAAAATGAAAAAGCAAACAATGTCAACGTTTTCTGAGTGTTCTTCCATGAGAAATCTTTTCCATAAATAATAACATGTTGTATTGAATTTATGATAAAAAGAGAGAAAGGTAAAAGGATGCATTTGAAAAAAGATATTGAAGCGACGGTACCACACCAAAGGAAGAAGAATAAGTAGTTTATTTTTATAATTCTTCTGTTACCATGCCTTTCTTTTATTAGTATGTGAAAATAAAGACTTCTTGCTATTACAGGGGAGAAAAAGAATGCCGCAAAGAAAACCATGCTAATGAAAAATATCAAAAAAAAAGAAAATGCACCATAACTTATCAGTAAGTTGGGCTGAATTAACTCTGAAAATTTAACACCATGCCCGTTTGCATAGCTGTACAGAAACCAAGCTCCTGAGGCAGTGCAAAAAAATATAATGATGGCTATTATCTTGTCAGCGTTTTTTACAGCAAATGGGAGCTGTTTTTTAAAATTACCCCACATTAAATAAATATCCTTTGCCAGTATTATTAATTGGATGGCATCTTAATGGTTAGTTGTTCTGATTACCAGTTTTTCAGCCGATAAAATAGAGGTTTTTTTTATCTTCTCAGCGCCAATGTGTTGTTTTTCATGATATGTGTAGGGGGCGGTGGTATCTATTTCCATAGACACGGCTGTGGCTGGAATATGTCTGACACCAGCACCATAATGCCTTCGACGGGAAAAACGAGCAGACCAGTGTGGGTTTTTATGGCGGATATGTGCATTCTAATGGCAGTATTCATGCCAGTGGAAGGGTGAATGTCTGAGAGTATGTTTACATTAACGGTCAGGCTAACGCAGGTTGGGGTTGTTCACTCGGCGGATTGCAGGGCAGGGCATCAGACGCTCAGATACTGTCGTGTGTCAGTGGAGGGGGGAACGTGGCCGGGTTCGGCAGTGTGTACCCTATTCAGGGAAATCCTGCCTGTGGGGAGTACGCTACGTCTAATGGTGGCTACTACCTTTTCTGCTGGGGGTGGTGATGGCTGGAATACCTCGGATAATAATTATCCCGCATTGGCTCAGTGCTGGACGACCTTTAATGGTGGTGGTGTAAAGTCAGGAACATGCATAACAGCGTATGCGTTGTGTACTAATTAAAGGCAGGCGAAGAAATCGGTTCAGTTCCTTATCAGTAAATTGGCAGGGATTTGTTATTAAAAGCAGGGAAAAGTATTAAGAGAAAAACTGAGCTTTAATCAGCGAAAAGGTAGTAAAGACAGGAAGTTAAGGTACAAAAAAAGCCCGTCTAAACAAGCCTCTTTATGCAGTACTCTATGCAGTACAAAACCAATATTTCACTATAATTTATTGATTTTAAAGCATTGATGGCGGTGAGAGGGGGATTCGAACCCCCGATACGTTGCCGTATACACACTTTCCAGGCGTGCTCCTTCAGCCACTCGGACACCTCACCGCAAATTGTTGCTGACCGCGCTGGGTCAACGGGGCGCTACTATAGGGAGTCGGCCTGAAACGGTCAAGCACTATTTTTCTCTTTTTTTCTATTCGCTTAAGCTCTGAACGAATCGCGTTAAGGCTGCGCAAATCGCGTTTTTTTGGCGCCAAAAACGCGATATTGCACAGCGTAACAGAAGGGGAGATTCGCTGGGTTGCCTGAGCTTACTGCGCGCTTTTTACGCGGTTGGCAAAACTCTTGCGCAGCTTTTGCAGTTTGGGGGGAATCACCGCCATGCAGTAACCGTTGCGCTGACCGGCGCCTTCCCAGTAATCCTGATGATAACCTTCAGCGGGATACCAGGCTTTTAACGGTTCAATGGTGGTCACAACAGGCTCAGCATGATCCTGTTGGGCACGCGTGATGGCCGCTTTGGCTTCGGCTTCCTGCTCCGGCGTCTCAACAAAAATCGCGGAACGGTACTGTGTACCAATGTCATTGCCCTGACGATTGAGCTGGGTCGGATCGTGGGTCGCAAAGCTGATGTCCAGCAAATCGCCATAGCTGATCTTTTCAGGATCAAAACCAATACGAATGGCTTCGGCATGACCGGTTGCGCCGCTGCACACCTGCTCGTAGGTGGGATTAGGGCGCGCACCGCCGGTATAACCACTTTCCACTGACTCAACGCCGATCACATCTTTAAAGACCGCTTCTGTACACCAGAAACAGCCGCCTGCGATCACTGCATATTGGATAGCCATAAAATTACTCCTGTCTGGTCTGAAGGAAAGAGGTGGGGATGAGATCGATGGTTTTCAACGTCACACAAGGCATTTCAGGCCGTTGCCAGGTTTTAGCGGGGTGATGGCATGGCGTGAGACGAATGATTTAGCGTAGCAGGGATCGATCGCCTGCGCCTGGCGGGCAGCCTGAAGGCGCGGCAGGTTAATGTTTCCTTAATATAAGGAAGCGATACTGCATAAAACATCACTGGAGAGATCGATGAAAACCCCCACCGTATCCGTCAGTTCTGTTCCGTCTCGCAGCCTCAGCGAATATCTTGCCGTGCTTATTGCCGTCGGCACAGTGATTGCGTTTCTGATCTGCTGGTTCAACGGCTAAATCACGCAGTAGCGAAGTTTACCCTGGCGCGGCAGCCTGAACGATCTGGGCGATTTTCCAACAGGAATTGTCCGCCATGGAGCTGGACAATCCGGCTGACAATGCTCAACCCCAGGCCAATGCCGCCGTAGCCGGTATCCATGCGTACAAAGGCTTTACTCAGTTCACCGCGCATACTTTCATCAATGCCGTTCCCTTCATCCTCAATGATGAGCGACAGCCCGGCTGTTGCCTCAATGCGCACAGTAATGTTTCCGCCCGATGGACTGTAGCGATGAGCATTCTCTACCAGGTTACGCAGTAGCATTCTCAGCAAGATGGCATCGCCCTTCACCCGGAACATGTCCTCGACCTCCAGGGTCAGTGTCTGCTCGCGCGTCTCCAGCATTGCACTCAACTCAGCCTCCATCGGCAGGATGACTTCCTCTACTATCTCAACATTCTGATAACTGCCAGAGGTGAACTGCTGACCTGCACGCGTGAGTTGCAACAGTTGAGAGACATTGCCAGACATCTGATCAAGCCGCTGTAATAACGGTTGTGTATCGACGGCCTGGTTGCGCTTTAACAGTTCAAGATGTAAACGCAGCCCAGCGAGCGGCGTACGCAGTTCATGAGCAACATCGGCAGTAAAGAGGCGTTCGCGTTCAAGACTGGCGGTTAACCGCGCAACAAGTCGGTTAATGGACTGCGTGACGGCATCAATCTCCTGAACGGAGCCTTCAAAGATAATCGGCTCGAGGTTCACCTCACTCCGGCTTTCCAGCTCATGCTGCAGTTGATAAAGCGGGCGCGTGATCCATCTTAACGCCTGATAGCACAGCAGTAGCGTCAGGCTAATCATGACCAGGCTGGGCAGCGCCAGGCTCAGTATGGCTTCACGGACCTCTTTATCCACGTGCTTATCCATGTTGCGGTTAAGCAGGTTGGCTTCCACCAAAAACTGCACCTGCTCTTTACTCTCATGCCAGAGCCAGGCCACGCTGATCAACTGAAAAAACAGCATGATCATGCCAATCGTGAGCATCAGCCGGAAACGCATGGTATTGCCAGAACGGTAGGGATTCATTCGGGTGATGACTCGTTTTCTGCGCGCGGCTGAGATAAGGCATAGCCAAAACCGCGAACCGTTCGGATCGTGGCTTTGCCCACCTTGTCGCGCAGGTTATGAATATGGACTTCCAGCGTATTGGTGGAGGGCTCATTATCAAAGTTGTAGATGTCCTGATACAGCAACTCACGGTGAACCGGATGGCCTGCTTTCAACATCAACCGGGACAGAATGGAAAACTCTTTGGGCGTCAGGTCGAGCAGCACGTCATCCAGATGAATCTGGCGGTGGGTCATATCCAGTGACAGATTACCCACTTCGAGGCGGGAATCGCCCTGGTTGACGTGACGCCTGATCAGCGCGCGAATCCGTGCCAGCAACTCATCCAGCGCAAAAGGCTTAATCAAATAGTCATCAGCGCCGGCATCGAGTCCGGCTATGCGCTCTTCAATGGTATCGCGTGCGGTCAGGATTAAAACGGGCTGCATCTGCTTTTGACGACGCAGGCGTTGCAGTAAATGCAGGCCGTCTTCGTCCGGCAGGCCGATATCCAGCACCACCAGGCTGTAAAGTCCGCTGGCAAGGTGGGCTTCGGCAGAACGGACCGTTGAAACACCATCGCACACATAGCCTGCACCTTCCAGCGCCAGTACCAGCCCCTGAAGTAGCAGGGCATCGTCTTCAACAATCAATATTTTCATAAGTTCTGAAACCCTTTACGAATCGGCGCTGGCAGTGAGAAAGGCAGATAAAGCGTGTTTGCGTCCCCATCGTGTGGGTGAACAGGACAAGCGCCCCGGCTATTGTGACCGAAAGCAACGTAAACGCCTATTGCGTCAGGGAATCTCACCCTGTTAATCGATGGCAAACGACGCGTAACCTTTACCGAATGCCGCGATAACGCTGAGAGACTGCCTGACGCAATGCCACATTCAGACGAATGGCAACGCCGTATGACGAAAACCTTGCCAGGGCAATAAAGCTGTCGCGATATAGCAAAACATAAAATGCCGCATTGCCAAAAGGACGTAATCAGTAATAGGGGAAAGCGACGCCCAAAAAAATGATTTCATACGGAAAGGAATTATTAATCCAGGACGGATGGAAAGTCATTAATTACTATTATCACTGATTAAAAAGCGTTCATGAAACCAACAAAATACCGCCCATCCGTGTACGCGCGAATGAGTTGACAATAATTTTAAACAGTCTGCTGATTAAAGATTAAGAAAACCTTAAACAGGGCCATTTATTACACTTTTATTTCATTGTTGAGCGCTTGATAAAAACACGGTAAGCGCTCAGGGATCGGTCCGGGCCAGTCCAGGGCATTGGAAAGCGAGACGGCTGGCACAGGAAATGCATATTCCTGGCAGAACGAAATTTAGCGACTACACTTTATGGGGCGACAATAGCAGCCAGCGGATTTATCAGCATCAAAACACATTTGTTTTTTGAAAAAGGGTTGTTGAATTGCAGGGTTTTACCACGCAGTATCCTTACTTCACATGGCCTTGAGCCAACCTCTTGCTGAAACGTCCTCTGCTGTGATGTCCTGATGATGAACCTATTTACAGGAGAAGACACGTGACCCAGATGGCAGATAGTGATGCCTCATTTCCGTCATTGAGCGGCGGTCTGTATGCCTTCTTTTTTGATGTCGATGGCACGCTGGCAGCGATTCAGTCCCAGCCCGATGCTGTATTCATTCCAGAAAATGTCGTCGCAGAACTGCAACGGCTCTCATCGTTATGCCATGGCGCAGTGGCGCTGGTTTCTGGCCGACCTGTCGAACAACTGGATGCGCTGGCGGCGCCTATGCGGGCACCGGCAGCAGGCGTGCATGGTGCTGAACGGCGTGATGCGACAGGCGAACTGCATCGGGTGACTTTGCCAGATGATGTTGAACGTCCGCTCAAACGCCTGCTTGAGGAGGCGATGGAGCAGTGGCCGGGTACGCAGTTAGAAGCCAAAGGCATGGCTTTCGCGCTTCATTACCGTCGCGCGCCGCAGCACGAACAGGATGTCATGCAACTGGCTCAGGCTGCGGTGGCGCGTTTTAACGGCCTTGCGCTGCAACCCGGCAAATGCGTTGTAGAAATCAAACCCACCGGGATTGATAAAGGCGCAGCCGTCCATAAATTTATGCAGGAAGCCCCATTCTCAGGCCGTATCCCGGTGTTTATCGGGGATGACCTGACCGATGAGAAAGGATTCGCTGCGGTGAATGCCCTGCAGGGAATCTCTATAAAAGTGGGGGAAGGCCCCAGTCAGGCGCATTATCGTTTACATGACGTTACGGATGTCTATGCCTGGCTTGAAACAACACGATTACAATTAGAGCAAGACAACATTGGTAAGGAGTGTAGGTTATGAGTCGTTTAGTGGTTGTATCTAACCGTATCGCCATGCCAAATGGGAACAAAACCGGTGCTGGCGGCCTGGCCGTCGGCATTCTGGACGCGCTGAAGAGCACGGGCGGACTCTGGTTTGGCTGGAACGGTGAGATCAGTGAGTTTTCAGGTGAAGAAGAAAATCCGGTATCGGTAATGGAACATGACGGTATTGAATATGCCTCTTTCCCTCTGAGCCAGAACGAATACGATCTTTACTACTGCCAGTTTTCAAACACCGTTATCTGGCCCGCCTTTCACTACCGGTTAGACTTAGTTCAGTTCCAGCGCGAAGCCTGGGAAGGCTACTGTGAGGTCAATGATGCGGTCGCGCAGCGATTAAAGCCGCTGATTAAGCCGGATGACATTCTGTGGATCCACGATTACCACTTTTTACCTTTTGCCGCTGCATTGCGTCGGGCTGGCATTAACAACCGTATCGGCTTCTTCCTGCATATTCCTTTCCCTACGCCGGAAATTTTCAACGCGCTGCCTCCTCATAAGGAACTGCTGGAGATGCTGTGCGAATACGATCTGCTGGGCTTCCAGACAGAATCAGATCGTGTGGCTTTCCTCGACAGTGTCAGCCAGTTGACCCAGTTGCAGAATAAGGGTGACAAGAAACACCGCGCCTATGGCAATACCTTTATGACAGAGGTCTACCCGATAGGGATTGAACCCGACAGCATTAAAGAGATGGCTGAAGGGCCGTTGCCACCGAAGATGGCCGCGATGAAAAAAGAGCTGGGCGATGCCCGCAACATCATCGCCTGTGAGCGTCTGGACTACTCCAAGGGGTTACCAGAACGTTTCCTGGCTTACGAGGCGCTGCTGGAAAACTTCCCTCAGCATCACGGCAAAATTCGCTATTCTCAGATTGCGCCCACGTCACGCGGTGATGTGCAGGCTTACCAGGATATTCGTCATCAGCTTGAAACCGAAGCAGGGCGCATTAACGGTAAATATGGGACGCTGGGCTGGACGCCGCTGTACTACCTTAACCAGCACTTTGACCGTCGTCTGTTGATGAAAATCTTCCGTCTTACCGACGTGGGGCTGGTGACGCCGTTACGTGATGGGATGAACCTGGTTGCGATAGAGTATGTTGCGGCACAGGACCCGGATGAC
>Ga0157370_10001589_pt1 | contig 28060 bp, 16 predicted proteins | sample C35metaG_FD_113463 | JGI IMG/M metagenome (GOLD analysis project Ga0157370, IMG submission 113463) | Corn rhizosphere microbial communities from Kellogg Biological Station, Michigan, USA - C3-5 metaG | ecosystem: Host-associated > Plants > Roots > Rhizosphere > Soil | place: USA: Michigan...
CTGATTACGAATCAGCCGCTCTACCAACTGAGCTAGGGTGGCCTTGAGGAAGAACGAGCTTCCTCTTTTATATCACGCGGCTGACATCACACATTGCCGCCGATCCCCCGCCCCGGCGCGTTCGGTACAATAAACCGCCGTATGCGCCACCGAACGTTTGCCGCCGTTGCATTCGCCATACCCGCCGCGCTCCTCGCGCAGTCGGGCCAGCCCGCAGATACTTTCCAAACCTCCGCGGGCCCCGTTCGCATCACGCCTGTCATGCACGCGAGCGTGCTCCTTAATGCTGCCGGAAAAACGATCTACATCGACCCCGCGCAGGGGAATTACGACAATCTTCCGCCAGCCGATCTCATCCTGATCACCGACATCCACGGCGACCACATGTCGCCCGATAACGTCCGCAAGCTCAGCAAAACCGGAACGGTGGTCTTCGCGCCACAGGCCGTCGCCGACAAAATGCATGTCGACACTGTCATCGCCAACGGCGAGAAGAAGACGTGGCAGGGCTGGACCATCGAAGCCATTCCCGCCTACAACCGCACGCGCGGGCCGTCACCCGGCAAGCTCTATCACGATAAAGGCCGTGGTAACGGCTATGTACTGACCTACGGCGGCAAGCGCTTCTATTTCTCAGGCGATACCGAGGCCATCCCCGAAATCGAGGGGCTTCGCAACATCGACGTGGCGTTCGTGTGCATGAACCTCCCGTTCACCATGACCCCGCAGGAAGCGGCCGACGCGGTGAAGAAGATTCATCCGGCTATCGTCTACCCCTATCATTACCGCGGATCGGATTTGAACGCGTTCTCATCGGCGCTCGCGGGCAGCGGCATCGAGGTGCGACTGCGCGACTGGTACCCCAAAAGCTAAGCGAATCACTGCGCCTTATTGGAGCTAAGGGACTGATCTGAGGGGCTCGACCGGAGCGCGGTTACTGCCCCTTGCTCTCGCCCAGAATGTAAATTTTTTCGCCAGGCTTCGCCAGTTTCATCCGCTGTCGGATCTCCAGTTCCTGTTCCGCAGGATCGCTTTCGAGCCGCCGGATTCGCTGCTGCTTCTGCTCGATCTCGCGCTGCAGTTCCTGATTCGAAACCTCGTATTCGCGCACCAGGCGGCGCTTTTCGAACATGGCCGGAATTCCGTTCGGTCCGCGCAAAACGATAAAGGCGTACAAAATTCCGCAAAGTACGATCAGGGCGTACGCGGCTTTTACAACGGAAATCTTCATGAGACGGGCAGCGAGACAATGGTAACACCGAACCGCCGGAATGTTTCCGCGGACACGAACGAAAATGACCGACAAAATTGTCGTGATGAACACTTGCGGCTCTGCAGAGGAAGCGCAGCGGCTCGCGCGCGAACTGGTCGAGCAGCGCGCAGCCGCCTGCGTAAATATAGTTGCTCCGGTTCGCAGCATCTATCGCTGGAAAGGCCGGATCGAAGACACGGAGGAATGGCTGCTGATCGTGAAAACCACCCGCTCGTCTTTCGATCGGTTGCGGACGATTCTTGAGGCCGCGCACTCTTATGAGTTGCCGGAAGTGCTCGCGATTCCCGTGATCGCCGGCTCCCCCAACTATCTGGCATGGGTCGAAGGCGAAGTGATCGAAGGCGAAGCGACTGCGGACGAACTTCCCACGCTGGCGTTCCCCGCTGGGGAGCCTGATGCCGGCTGAAATCCACGCTCTCATCTTCGACATGGACGGCGTGATTGTCGATTCCAATCCTCTCCATCGCGCCGCCTGGACCGAGTACGCCCGCCGCCACGGCGTCGAAACAACCGAAGCCATGCAGATCCGGATGTACGGCAGGCGCAACGATGAGATCGTCCGCGATTTTCTCGGGAGTGAACTCACGGACACAGAAGTCCTCGAGCATGGCGCCGCCAAAGAACGGGTCTATCGGGAATTGATGAGGCCGCGCCTCGCTGAAGCGCTTGTGCCGGGCGTACGGGAATTCCTTACGCGCCACAGTGGCGTTCCGATAGCCCTCGCTACCAACGCCGAGCCCGCCAATGTCAATTTCGTTCTCGACGGCGCCAGGTTGCGAAGTTTTTTTTCTGCTATCGTCGATGGCCATCAGGTGAGGAAACCGAAGCCTCACCCGGAGATCTATTTGCGCGCCGCAGATCTTCTCGGTTTTCCGCCTGAATTCTGTGTCGTGTTCGAAGATTCCGAAACCGGCGTTCAGGCCGGCCTCGCCGCTGGAATGCGCGTCGTAGGAGTCGGCACAACCCACGAGGAACTCTCGGGGGTATCTTTCCAGGTGGACAACTTTCGCGATCTCGCCCTCGAATCATGGCTTCTCGCACGCCTCCACAAATCGGTTCTTCCTGCCATGTGATAACGTGAACCCCGGAACCATATATGCGACGCAGTCTTCTGATTTCACTCTTCGGAGCGGGAGCTTTTATGCTTTCAGGCGCTTCGGTCGGCAGTAATCCTTCCGGCCCTTCACTCATCGTGGCTAATAAGGGAGACGAAGCGATCGGAATCGTCGATCCTAGCTCGGGCAAGCAGATCGCCGAAGTGCCGGAAGGGGGCACTACAGCTCACGAAGTCATTGCGTCTCCAGATGGCCGGCTCGTCTATGCGCCCATCTACGGCAACTCCGGCGTCGGTAAACCTGGCACGAACGGCCGCAACATGGTCGTGATCGACCTGGCGCAGCGCAAGGTCGTGGGGAAGCTTGATTTCGGACACGGGGTCCGGCCGCATTGCCCGCAGTTCGGACCGAAAAACGGCCTGCTCTACATCACCACGGAACTCGACAAAACGGTATCCATCATCGATCCGAAATCGCTCAAGATCGTCGGTACTGTTCCCACGGGTCAGGAGCAGTCGCACATGCTCGCGATTTCGAAGGACGGCCGACGCGGTTATACAGCTAACGTCGGACCCGGCACCGTTTCCGTGCTCGATCTCGAGAACAAAAAAACTCTGGCCATCATTCCGATCTCGAAAAACACTCAGCGCATCGCGGTTTCCAGCGACGATTCGATGGTGTTCACCTCGGACCAGACCAGCCCGATGCTGGTCGTCATCGATACCGCGACCAACAAAGTGAAGACCCGTGTCCCGCTTTCCGCTCCGGGTTACGGAACTGCCGCAACCCATGATGGCAAGTACCTCGTCGTCTGCATGCCTGACGCAAACAAGGTGGCAGTGGTCGATCTGGCCGCCATGAAGGTCGCGCGCACCATCGACGTTCCATCTGCCCCCCAGGAAGTCCTCATTCGGCCTGACGGCCAGATGGCTTATGTCTCCTGCGATAAGAGCGGCAAAATCGCGGCGATCTCCACTTCGGACTGGAAGGTTTCGAAGCTGATCGCGGCCGGCAAGACGGCCGACGGCCTCGCCTGGGCGAAGTAGACTCTTCGCCGGACTCTCGCCCTGAAGCGCATCGACGCCCCCTCAGCGGGGAAGCGGTCGCTGCTTATCGGCATTTCGATACATCGTGCGAACCGCGCTCGCGACGCGAGCCGGATCCGCCGCAAAAGGCTGGTATTCCGAGACGTGAACGGTCTCAACAATCTGTTCCGGAGTCTTACCCGCAGCGCGTCCCGCCTGGACTTTGCTCCAGATTTCGGACAGATACCTGCGTTGGCCTTTGATCGTGTCCAGATTTCCAGGAACCCCGTGTCCCGACGCCACGATTGAAGGTTTCCAGCTGGCGAGCTCATCGAGTGCGTTAATCCAGTTGTTGTAATTTGCGTCCGGATCCGAGAAGTTGTTGCCGGCAGTCCAGTTGACGCTCAAGTCGCCGGTGAAAACGATATGTTCGGCGGGAATGTAAGCCACGGCGTCGCCTTTGCTGTGCGCGGGTCCGAGCTTGATCAACTCGACTCTGCGCACGCCATCATCAATCGCCATACGGTCCTGGAATCGGACGGTCGGGTGTTGCATTCTTTCAGGCGGCGCCTTCGTTTGATTGAGGACGTCGCCCGCACCCTTTGTTCTCGATTCGATCGCGCAATCCTCGGTCGCCACCACCGCAGCTCCCGCATCAACAAAGACGCTGTTCCCGTAGGAATGGTCCGCATGATAGTGCGTATTGAAAACCATCCGAATGGGCTTGTTGGTCGTTCTCCTGATTTCGGGCAGGATCTTTCGGGCTCCCCAGGGGAAATTGGCATCGATCACCAGCACGCCATCTTTGAAGACGACCCAGCCCACATTCGTTTGCTCGTGGGCTTCAAGATTTCCCTGCCAGTAATAGATACCCGGCGCCAGTTGCCGGACGGCGCTCACTTGTCCGTGGCCAATCCGAACCCACGCCGCGAACAGGAGGGCCATAAAGGCGGGAACGATCACGCCGCGGCTTCGGAACGGATTCTCTCGTAAACGGCTCGGTGTCATCAGATCTCGCAAAAAAATACCGTTTTAGCCCAAACGGCCCCTAGCTTGATCCCTCGCAACCTCGTTCGCCCCCATCTCCGCGAGCGCGAGCGCGCCAAGCACCCCCGCCCGGTTCCCCAACTCGGGCGGCACAATATAGCGATCGATCTCGGCCGTAATTCGCTCCGAATCGAGATAGCCATTCAACAGCGCCAGTGTGTGCTGATGAATCAGATCGAACAGATGTCCCTGCTCCATCACGCCGCCTCCCAGGATAATCCGGGCCGGCGATATTGTGCAGGCCAGATTCGACGCTGCGAGCGCGAGATACCGCGCTTCGATCTCCCACGCCGGATGCTCACGCGGCAACTCGGCGGCAGGGCATCCCCATCGCGCCTGAATCGCGGGGCCGGAGGCGAGCCCTTCAAGACAATCGCCATGAAACGGGCAGCTTCCCGGAAACGGATCCGCCGCGAAATCATGCGGAAGTCGCATGTGGCCGATTTCGGGATGCAGTAAACCATGAACCAGCCGCCCGTCGCAAATTATGCCGCCTCCAATGCCGGTTCCGACCGTCACGTAAACGCAATCATTCACATCACGCGCAGCGCCCCATCTGTGCTCCGCCAGCGCCGCCGCGTTCCCATCGGTATTGAAGATGACGGGCGCCCCGAAGGTCTCGCGCAACGGCCCAGCGAGATCCGTATTGCGCCAGCCGGGTTTCGGCGTCGTCGTGATGTGGCCCCAGGAAGGCGAATCAAGGCGAAGGTCCACAGGCCCGAACGACGCGATTCCGATCGCAGTGAGAGGCGTCCGGGCGCTTTCGCGAAAAAATTCGATGCAGCGCGCAATAGTGGCCGCGGGCGTGGTGGTCGGAAACCGGGTGATGTGGAGGTCGTCCGGCCCCGATCCGATTCCGCACACGAATTTGGTTCCACCGGCTTCAATCGCGGCGAACAAATGGTTTTGCCCGGCGCGCGGCCGATCATTTCTCTTCGATGCTGTCATTGAACTAACCAGGATAATCGTCTTTTGCGCGCACCACGCGAATGTCGTGATCCGCGAAAGCGTGATGCGTTTCGGGTGGCTCGATGCGAGGCATGTGGCAGGAGGTGCACCCCTGCTTCGCCACTGGGCAGAGGCGCTTTTTCAGTGCGGCATTCGCAGTGTTGTGGCAGGCGGCGCATTTGGCATCGTATGCGGTATCCGATTCAACAACGGGCCCATGAGGATCGTGACAGGCGGTGCACGCGATACGCCTGTCATCCACCGCGAAGCACTTGCTGAGGGCCAGCCGATAGGGAGCGAAGCGGACAGTGTCGACGCCCTTGATTCCCATCAGCATCACCGCATCCCACGTACGATGACAGGCGCCGCAGAATTCGCTCGTTTCCTGCGCATCCACTCCCTTCAGCGCCCGAATGGTTCCGGGCGCAGGCTTGCCGTCCCGGATACTCGCCACGTGGCGGCCGCCAGGACCGTGGCATTCTTCGCACTGGACGCCGGGTTCGAAGTGCTCGAGTTGCAGGGCCGGGCCAATGCGCGCTCCCGTTGTGTGGCAGCCGAAGCAGTTACGAGCCTCGTGGCCGGGCATCGCGCGCCCGGCCGCCTCCCGCACGTTCGAGGGCCTGCTGTTCCCTGCGCCTACTGTCGCATCCAGCCCGTTCAGCGCCGCATAGTAGCTGACGCGGCTTTCATAAAACACGCCAGCCACCGAATACACGTAGGTCTGGCCAGCTTTGCCCTGGCCAAACGCGTACTCGAGAGGCGTTTCAAAGGATTCCCGCACGGTGGTTACACGATACATCACCTTGTCCCCGGTACGGTAAATCGAATAAGAGTACTCCCCATCGCGCCACGCATAATGAATGTCGCCCGCGAGAAAGGCGGAATCCGACACCTTCTCGAGCGCGCGCGACATGCGGTTCTCGTGGAAATGCCTGGCTTGTGGGGCGTGGCACGCGACGCACTGTTTAGTGCCCGCATACTCGCCGCTCACATTCCAGAAGGCGGGCCCGGCGGGAGGCGTTTGCGCGCCGCCGGAAAACACCATCACCGTAAAGGCGCCTGGCCACAGTAGCCTGGATTTGCTTAGCCCCACGTTTCTTCTTTTACAGACTACCCGATCATCAAAAAAACAAAAGGGGATTGCCTTATGGAGGCAATCCCCGGGAGTCCCCGAACTGCTACACCTCGTCGATCAGAAGAAGAACTTCACCGCGAACTGAAGAATGCGGTTGCCCTGTTTCTGCGTGGTGTAACCGAAGTTGGGTGAAGACTGTTGCCCTGCCGCATTGAAGTTCAGAGTAAGATTCGAAGTGTCGGGGAACGACCACAGCGGGTGGTTCAGGAAGTTGTACGCGTTAAACCGGAACTGGACTTTCATCGACTCGCGTATCGCGAAGTTCTTGAACAGCCCCAGGTCCGAGTTGAAGTACCACGGGCCATAAAACGCGGGCAGAATCGTCGGACCCACGTGACCCGGCGATGGCGCCTGGAAACAGCTGCCATTGATGTACTGGTGGGCAGCCAGATTCGCTACCGGATTGCAAGTCAGCACCGGGTTCAACTGAATGCTGTCCGATCCATAAATCGACTTGTTACTCACCGCGATGCCCTTCGGCACTGCGGCTGAGATGCTGCCCGGGAGGATCACAGAGGAGTAGTTCGCGCCGAAGTTCTCGAGTCTCTGGCCGGAGAGATTCACCCCGCTTTCGACCTGGGTGATCCCGGAGAACTGCCAGCCGTTGATCACTCCCGCTGCGAACTTGTTACCGTGGATCGGGCTTGGCAACTCGATCGAGTACGCAACATTGAGAATGTGCGTGCGGTCGAAGGGTTGAACGCCGTAATTATTTCGAAGGTTGAACGGATCGAAAGACGCGGCGCCGCCATTCAACAGAATGCCCATCGACTTGCTGAATGCATAGTTTAGGTTAATTGTATATTTTCCCTTTGTTCGCACCCAGCTCAACTGCATCGCATTGTAGTTCGAATACACGTTATTCGTCGCGATGTTCAGATTGCCGAACGTGGGAAATGGCCTCAGTGAATTCGTGTTCACCGTGTTCGGATCTCCAGGCGTGGTTCCGGATGCCAGAGCTGCGGGCGTAAATATGGCCCCAAGCGGAACCAGGTTAATGTTCGAACCGGCGCCGCCAGTATTCAGCAGGTCTCGGCTGTTATTGCCCACGTAGGAAACTTCAAGCAAGCCGGACCATGGAGTTTGCTGATCGACGGTAACGCTATAACTATCCGTGCTCGGCTGCCGATCGTCCTTCCCATCCACGGCCCCGGGCGAAGCCGGCTGCAGTTTCACATTGACGCTGTTCAGATCCCTTACATAAAGCTGCGGAACGCCAACGCTCGACGCGCTCAGGCTCAGAGATTCCACGCCTGCGGCGGCATCCAGACCGGTCGTAAACTGTGCCGAATGGTAATAATAACGTCCCCACCCGCCACGGATTACTGTCTTGCCGTTTCCGAAGAAATCGTAAGCGGCGCCGAAACGTGGTTGCCAGAATAGCGCCCGAGTCGCAAATCCGCCCAGCGGCACGCTCGAATCCCGCTTGTTCCATTCGAATCCGCAGTACTGAATTGCCGTGCAAGTCGGGTTGTACTGCGATGGAATGAAAATCGAATAGCCATAACCGAGGCGATCCACCCAAGGCTGGAAATGCGTGAAGCGAACCCCCAGTTCGAGCGTGAGGCGTCGGTTCAGCTTCCATGAATCCTGTACGAAGCCTTCATACGTGTTGTATGCAATATCGTTCAGGCGGTTGAAATTCGTTTCGCTGTAGCCTTGTGAGATGTTGCCGGTGACGAGGTCGGCGTACTCATTGCCGAACGAATATGTGGCATTACTATTGGACACCTGAATCTGCCCGTTCGTTGTATTGTTCGCCGGCTGAGCATTCCGAATCCATTCCCAGAAAAAGCCCGCTTTGAACGTGTGAGTGCCCCACACCTTCGTCGCCGTATCGCTCACGCTCGGCATGTACTTGTTGGCGTACAAGCCGGCCGACGGTCCGCCGGCTTCGAACCCACCCGGCATGAAGACCAGCGCCGCTTCCTGGGCATTCGAGCCCGTTCCGCCAAATGATGGAATTTGGGCAACCCCGTTCTTGAAAACGCCGGGATAGTTGTACCCCACATTGCTGCGGCTTACTTTGGCCGGATCCTGGAACACGTTCGGGAATCCAACAAACGTGTAAGCGAATACCGTCTCGTTCGTCAGCGTCGGGCTGAAAACATGAGTCAACGACGCGGTAACCGAATCGGACCGGTTCTTGCCGAGCACAGGCGTCGGGTACGGTACCTGGTCCGTCTGTCTCCACCAAAGGCCAACCGGGAATTGCTGCGTCTCGCGCTGCAGGTTGTAGCGGACGAACAGCTTCGTGTCATCGCTGATGTTGTAGTCCACACGGCTCAACCATTGGATGTTGTTCTGGTTGAAGACTTCTGCGTTCACGTAATTAAACCCGCCGGTGCCGGCCGGGTCAGCGTTTGGCTTCGGATACAACTTCATCAACGCCTGCATGTTCGGGTCGATCATCGATTGAGGAATAATCCCGCCCGGAAACATGGATTGGGCAGTGGCGCTCAATTGGCCGGGCGCCTTTCCGGCTGCCGTAAGCGGCCCCAAAGCCGCTATCGAAGACGGGGAAAAGTCGCCGCCAACCATCGCGGAAGTAGGGACTGTAGCCCGAAGCAAACCCGTGTCGAGCACCTGGTAAAAATACTCGTATCCGGTGAAGAAGAACAGTTTGTCGCGCTTCCGGTTGAACTTCGTGAACGGAAACAGAACCGGTCCGCCCACTGTGAATCCTGGGTAGTAATATTTGTTCTGCGGCTTCGGCTGGCCGCTCGCATTGAAAAGCGCGTCGTTCGCGTTCAGCGCGTAGTTTCGGGCGTAAAAAAAGCCGGACCCGTGCAAGTCCCTGCCGCCCGATTTCGTCACGGACGTAATTACAGCCGGGCCCTTCTGGTTTTCCGCTGTGAAATTCGACGTCATGACGTTGAACTCGGAGATCATGTCCGAATTCGGATTCACCGGCGTATCACAATTGCAGCCGGGGTCGGAAACGTGTGCGCCGTCGCCCGTAATATCGAGCGAATTGCTCGGCAGGCCGTTATACGAGAAGGCATTGTTCAGCGGGCTCTGGCTGCCGGCGTCGCCGTTGCCGTTAATGCCGATCACCTGTCCCGAATAGTTCGCCTTGTTCGATGTCCCGTTGTTCACGCCGAATCCGGGCATGATCTTCAGATATTCCGCCGCGTTGCTGCCTACCTGAATGTAGTTCTGCAACTCTTTCGTCGTCAGGGTGTCCTGCTTTTGGCCGCTATCAACGGGCGCCAGCGCCTCCGGAGCGCCGGTCACCTCCACGGTCTGGCTGGTCTCGCCGACCGCCAAAGTTACGTCTACATTGCGCTTTTCGCCGCCCGAAAAGCTGATGCCACTAGCTTTGTATTGCTGAAATCCTGGCGCTTCCACAGTCAGGTTATAGGTCCCGACGGGCACAGATGCGAAAGTGAAGTACCCATCGGTGTTGGTCACCGTATCTCGTGTCGATCCGGATTGCGCATCCGTGAGCGTCACTTTCGCGTTCGCGACAAGCGCTTGCGAAGGATCCGATACGACACCTGTCAAAGTAGCGAAGATACCTTGTGCAGACACGTTGGTCGCCATGAGCGCGGCGAAAACGAGGCCGGCAAGGAGCTTCGTACAGCTCTTTGGAAGCAGTGGTTCCGTACTTCTCAACTGTTTGTACCCCTTTGCGACTTTCATTGAAATCCTGCGAGACCCGGTTGCGGTACAACCCTGGCAATAATATAAATCCACTACGGCGAAGGAAAGGCTAAAGCGGTTAATCGATATGATCAGAATCGACGTTAACGAGCAAAAACCGATAGTTCTCTGATACTTACACAGGATTTGGCGTCATTCGACAGAGAGCGTTAACGCGCGAACCACGTCTGCGGTTAGGGCTTGCCCGACCAGGGCCTGCTTGCAAGCTATTCAAATTATTGAAGTTCGCCAGATCGCCTATTCCAAAACCCGTAAACGCTTTCGGCCGAAACGGACTAGAACGACAATTTCAGCGCACTCTCCAGCGCAGCCGCGTCGAACTGCTGCTGGTCGAGCACGCTGTTGAAAACCACCGTTCCCGCCCGATCGATCACGTAGACACGGCTCGGAAAAGCCGACCAGCTCTTCTCGACTGTCCCATCAAGCGCATCCACCACCGCCGGATATCGGATCTTAAGCTTGCGCACGCACATAGCAGCGTAAGACCTCTTCTGCTGCAGGTCCGATGCATCCCGAAGATTTACGCCCTCACGTTCATTCGCCGTGCTCTGCCAGGATGCATTGTCATGCGACGCGTCCCCATGAGCCTCGCGTATATAAACAAGGAGAAAACCCGCCCGCTCCTGATAACGGTCGTAAAGAGAATTCAGCGCCGCCACTTGTGACCGAAACTTCGGGCACGTGTAACTGCCGAAGACCATGACCACCGGCTTCCGGCCACGAAAGCTCGACAGACGAACCCGGGTCTCGCCGGAAGGAGGCAGCAGCGCAAAATCCGGCGCCTCGGATCCTGGCGCAATCCCACGCTCTTTCTGTACCGGCATCAACTTCGCTGCCAGCTTCCGCTCGCTTTCCGCCTTCACCGCCATCCCCAGCCGTCGATAGACGTCGGCGAGCGCCGCGTGCGCCTCGCCGAATTTTGGCGCGTTCGCTGTCGTCACCTCGAGCAGTTCCCGTGCTTCCTGCAGCGTCCCCGAAGCTGCATCGCACAAAGCCAATCCGTACCGCGCCTCCTCGGCGCCCGGACGCAGCGCCATCGCTTTCCGGTAGAGCGGCTCCGCCGCAGCCATGTCCTTTCGGAATCGGAGAATCTCCGCGAGCTGGAAGTTCGCGTCGTAATCATTCCCATCCGCTTCCAGTTGCTTCCGAAATGCCTCGGAAGCCGCGTCCGGATCTCCGGAAAACAGCAGCGCTCGCCCGTAATACGAGTAGAGCGACGGCAGCGCCGGATCCATTTTCAGCGCGGCCCCGAACTCTTTCACTGCCGCCGGATAATCCTTTGCCATAAACGCGACTGACCCCAGAAGGTAATGCGTCTCGGCCGATTCCCCGCCCTGAAGCAGCCGGTTCACAAGCTTCTGGCCTTTCTCCGGTTCACCGCTCCGAATCAAAGCCAGCCCGAGCATATAAATAACAGCGCGATTGTTCGGGTCGAACGTTGAGACCGGTGTCAACAAGGCAATCACCTGATCGAACTGCCCCAGCCTCAGATGGCAATCGGCTTCGAGCAACACGGCATTCCCTTGGTTGGGATCGAGTTCGCGGACTGCCTTGAACTCCTCCGCGGCCTCGGTCAGCTGGCCCGATTTATAGAACGCAAGTCCCAGGTTCTGCCGCACTGCCGGGGCTGCGCTCGCCGGAGCCATGGTCAAAGCGCTCTTGTACTCCGAAACCGCCTCGGCATACTCGCCCTCATGAACGAGCGCCGCCCCCAGATTCGCGTGCGCGGCAAAACTGCCCGGATCGAGGGCAAGTACATCTCTGTACTGCCGGATCGCCCCGGCATAATCACCTTTTCCCTGAAGCTCGAGCGCGCGCGTAAAGGACTCGGCCGGTCCGGTGCCCTGGGCCACCATGTTCTGAACCAGCGCCACGGCCGTAAGCGCCAGCGTCGAAAACCATTTGCCCGGAGTCCTTCTCATTTGGCGGAAAAGCCATTGTACGCAGACTCGGACCATATGGGCATCCTCTCCGGCGTTAAACGGGAAACACCAATAATTTTCTGCAACGTACGGGTGGTCAACAGGACACGTTAACGCATTCCCGGCGCTGTTAACGTCGCTATCTCCCGACGCTTGCGGGGGTAGTTACCCAGTCGATATACTTGCTGCCAGACCTTGCAGGTCTGAAACCACCCCAATGCCAACATTAGCCGGATTCGAGCCAGAGAAACGCGAGCTCGAAACCGTCCTTGCCTCAGGAATTTTCAACAGAGCCCCGAATCTGGCCAACCTGCTCACCTGGGTTTGCGCCAAATATTTCGAAGGAGCCGCGGGCGACATCAAGGAATACAACATCGCGGTCGAGGCGCTCGGCAGGTCGCCCGAGTTCGATCAAAAGCGAGATTCCATCGTCCGCGTCGAGGCGCACCGGCTTCGCAAGCGGCTTCGTGCATATTACGAGTCGGAGGGCGCCGGCCACCAGGTTCAGATCGAAATTCCACCGGGGCAATACACGCCCCGCTTTGTTTCGATGCTCCAGCCCGTCGCCGAAATCGCTCCGGCAGCCCACATCGCCGAACCGGTAAACGAGATCGAGCCCGTAATTGAGCTGGAACCCGTGACTTTGCCCGGCGTCATTCGGCCGGTTCCCGGTGAAGTGCGCTCCGGGTTTTCGCCTCGCCGGTGGATGCCATTCATGCTGGTGCTCGCGGTGGCCGCCGCTGGTGTCATTTTCTGGACGTTGCGCCAAAACTATTCCCATGTCGGCATGGCGGATTTACAGACGAGAATCGCTTCCGCGGATGACGTCAGAATCCTTGCGGGCGCCCCGGAAGGAACGTACACGGATTCTCTCGACCGCCTCTGGTTGAGTGACCGGTTCTTCCAAAACGGCTCGGCGAGCGATATGCCCCACGCGCCCGTCATTCTGGGAACGCATGACCCGCGGTTATTCCAGCATCATCGCGAAGGAAGTTTTTCCTATCACATTCCGCTCAAACCGGGCGTATATGAGATGCGCTTGTATTTTGCCGAAACCGTATACGGCGAGAACAACATCGCAGGCGGCGGCGAAACCTCCCGCATTTTCGACGTGTATGCCAACGGCCGTCCGCTGCTGCCCGGTTTCGATATTGTGCGGGACGCGGGTTCGCTCACGGCAGATGTGAGAGTCTTCAAGGATATTTCGCCCGGTAAAGACGGCAAACTGCACCTCGATTTTCGGGCCAGTACGAATTCGGCGCTGTTGAATGCGATCGAGATAACGCCCGGCGTGAAAGGCCTGATGCGGCCGATTCGCATCGCGGCCCGCGACCACGCCCTGCGCGATTCAGCCGGACATCAGTGGGACCCCGATCGCTACGCGAGAGGCGGACAACTCGCTCCGCGCACCTACGCGAACGTGACCGGCGGACCCGACCCGGAACTCTTCCGCAGCGAACGCTTCGGAAATCTTACATACACGATCCCGGTCGCCCAGCCCGGCCGCTATGGGGTGACGCTCTACTTCGCTGAAAACTGGTTCGGCCCAGGCATGGCGGGCGGCGGTGGTGAGGGCAGCCGCCTCTTCGACATCCTCTGCAATGGCGTCATGGTGCGGCGAAAATTCGACATTTTCCATGAGGCCGGCGGCAGCGGACGCGCCACCACGGTCAGCTTTAATGGAGTCGAGCCAAATCATCGGGGCAAGATCGTAATCTCGCTCGATCCGATTACGAACTATGCCCTGCTCAACGCCCTCGAGATCGTCGACGAATCCGGCAACGGGAATTGAACGAGCGGAATGAATTAAGGACGCGAAACTTCAGGCGCGTGAGAGTCCCACGGCGGCCATCCCCCGCTGGGCCTCAGGCGTGGACATCATGGCTTCCCACAAGGACCCCGTCCGCAGGTTCTCCGCCATAGTCAGCATGATCCCGAGATTGATGCCGATCACATCCGGGCTGGTCCAGTTGGCGTGGGGATGAAATGCGTCATTGAAGCCGTAGCGCCCCCAGACCCGGATGCCGAACTTGTCGAACGCCGTTTCCAGCACAGCCATGCATCGCTCCGGCGAAAAGGGCAGCGAACCGCCCGCCGCGCACGGGACGATCGTGCCGTCATATCCCGGCCGTGAATCGAACCCACCCCATGGACTGTAGCCCTGCCGCGAATCCGAAGCCGTGACGCCCCAGAGATTCGGCCCATATGAGGGAAGGCGTTTTGAAAGCGCCATGCAGTGCAGACGATGCGCCTCAGTGGCAAGACGGGAATTGAGAAAGTAGTCAGCGTAGCGGTCCCGCCGCTCGCGGAAATCAAAAAACGCGTGCGAGTACTGATGAGTAAACAGCGGCGTATCCGAATCGATCCAGCGCATCCCTTCGTAGGAGCGAACAGGCCGATGCCACACATCCCAGCTTTTGGCCGGCAGAGGATTGTTTTTCGCCCCGATCGCGAGCAGATACATCGCCATCAGTTCCGAATAGGAATCCCAGCGATACGGCAGGAAACCGCGCTCCGGAGTCCAGCCATGGCTCAGCAGGTCGCCGCCGTTGGTCATCCACTGCCAGTCGACACGGTCCAGAATTTCCGTCGCCAGAGAGTCGATTCGTGGGGAATCGAAATGTGCGCGCGCGTGGAGAACACCGCAAAGCAACCACGCCGTGTCCACAGACGACACTTCGGAGTTCCATGCGCGGTCGCCCGTCCGCATATCCATGAAGTGGTAATAAAAACCGTGGACATGGTCCCGCCGGCGCGCAAGGTGCTCCAGCGTCCTGTGTACGCGGTCGAAAGCTTCGGGTCGCGGGATATAGCCCTTGCGGTTGCCGATTGCCAAGGCGCTCAGGCCGAAGCCCGTAGCGGCAATACTAGCAACGATCCGACGGTCCTCGGCATAAGAATTGCGCGCGCGGTCCCGAATCAGACCGGTATACGGGTCGGCCTGATCATAAAAATACTGAACAGCGCGCTCCTGAATCTCGGAAAGCAACCTCTCACCGCCGATGGAGGCTTTGGCGTACGGAACGAGAGCAACTCCCGCGCCAATTGATGAAACCGTCTTGATCAAACCGCGACGGGAGTAGTTCTTTGAATGCACTGTGATAAAGGCTACTGCGGCGTTAGCCTAGTCACAGTATATTCGCGGTTTCAGGCCTTCTGCAATTCGTCAGACACAATTTCCTCTTCATTTCCGACGGTTGAGCGAACACTCGCTGCTGGTAGCAGCACTTTCTCGTCGTCGTCCGGCAGCAGGGTCGGCGCGCGCTCCTGCAGGAGGTATTCCGTCGCCTGGACAAGGGGGTCGGCATGAAAGCGCTGCTGCATTGGTCCGTCCTTCAGTCGCGAATCGATGGCCAGAAGCGTCATGCCCTGATGATGCGCCATGTACGACCGGACAACCACGTTTTCATCCCGTCGCCCGAACCGCCGCGAACTCGAAAAGTCGATCGCCTCCCGGAAACCATAGCGGCCGAGAACGCCGGGCCTGCCGGCCAGCGATCTTGCATTTTCCATCGCACCCGAAGGATCGATCAGAAGGGCCAGCATCGTCGCGTAGGGAGCGACTACGAGCCGATCAGTGAAATCCCTGCGCGCCGCCATCACCGGTATGCCGAAGGCGTGGTACTGGTAGTTGAACGCGCTATCGCGTTCATTCCAGGCGGATTCCGAAACGCCCCACGGGATTCCCCTCTCGCGCGCCCACGCCTGCTGGATTTTTACCGCCGATTTGCAGCTTTCGTGCAGCAGCGTGCCGTCCCAGGTCCGCATGAACAGGTTCGGCATCAGGTACTCAAACATCGTGCCGCTCCAGGATATCAGGCAGTGGTAACCGCGCCACTGAACCAGCTTCCGGCCCAGATGGAACCACGCTTCCCGAGGCATGTCGCCGCGCGCAATCCCGAGCAGCACCGCGGTTCTCGCCTCTGACGCAAGCAGGTCGTACGAGGAATCCTCGAGCTTGCCATCCGCCGTGCTGCCGATACGCATCAGTTCGCTCCTCCGGTCGAAGAGAAACTCAAACTGCATGTCCTCGACCCAGCGATTGGCGATTGACGCCGTTACGCTCCATGAATCGAGCAAAGCTGCAACGCGCGTTCGCGCGGGCTCAAGCGCCACGAGCAGATTTTCCAGCGCCTCCCGTGTGAGTTTGTGCAAAGGCTCGGGCGAAGCGAGCCGCGCATGGATTCCCGCCTCCACTTCGACCAGACGTTGGGGAATTTCAGCGAACGTCGGAGCCGCCCGCATCAGCTGAAGCAGCGGCTGCAGCTTCGGATCGGTAAAGCTGAACCGCAATTCGCGCTTGAACGGTTCGGCAAGCCATGGCGTGAAATGGCGAATCGCATCGATCTGAGCCTGAATCCGCTCCACCAGCCGCCGCGACCAGTAATGAAGCTCTTCATTCGCGTGCTCCTCCAGCATCGCGTCCAGTCTCTGGGCGGAGCCCAGCGCTTCGCTCAGCAATCCCTCCCAGAAAAACAGGTCCGTGGGATTCACGTCGAGCTGCCTGATCAGGCCGTCCACGGCTCGCATGATGGAATGCGTGCGCGCGTGAATCGTCAGTTCCCCGCGCAACCGCAAAACATGGGTCCGTAGCCCTTCGAGCGCCGCGGATGAGATCAGCTTGCTGCGCGGCGCCTCGAGCGCATGCTGTTTCAGAACGACCATCGAGGCCGCGAAATTGCCCGAATCGACGCTCGAAACGAACTGCGGATCCATCGGCTGAAGCGTGCGGATGTCGTACCAGTTCAGCAGATGGCCGCGCACCTTTTCGATACGCCCCAGCGCCTTCAACGTCAGCATCGCGCTCGACGCGAACTCTTCGTGCGTAATGAACCCCAGATCGAGCGCCGCCGAATACGCATTCAGTTGCAGGCCGATATTCGTGGGCGAGGTCCGCAGAGCAACAAGCGGCGGATGCTCCTGCACATTATCCGGAGCAAGCCAGTTATTCTCCGGTGTCGCATAGTCCGCGAAATAGCGCCAGGTGCGCAGCGCGATATCGCACAGAAAGGCGTGGTCGCTTTCCGTCAGGCCCGTGGACACCGCCGGCTTCGAATCGAGCCAGAGCGCAATCAGAGGCGACACCAGCCAGAGTTCAAGCATTGCGAACGCGATATTGCTCCACCGCTCATTGGCCGGGATCATCAGCATGACGCCCAGCGCCAGCACCGGCGCAAGCGCCAGATAGATGTTGGGAAGACTCGTTCTGGAGCCCTTGCCCGCCTCCACCTGCGCCATGCTTTCCCACTCGAGCATATGTTTGTGCGTAATAAACTGGCGCACCAGCGTCCGCACAATCGCGTCCAGCATCAGCATTGCCTGCTGGGGCAGGAATGTCAGCGTCAGCAGCGCGTCCAGATGTCCGCGCGCAAAACGCCAGCCCACTTCCCGGAAATATGGCTTTATGAATCGCGGCGGCGGAATCCGTATCGCCGCTACGATCAGATCGAACCAGACCGGCAGCACGAAAAGGGCAAGCCCGACGATGCTCCATTCAAAGCCATAATCGGGTTCGAGCATCCATCCCGCCACGAACATCGCGAGGACGGCTGGTTCCATCAGGCTTCGCCGCAAATTATCGAAAATCTTCCAGCGCGAAATCAGCGGAAGTTGATTCCGCTCGGTTTTTCCGCCGCGCCCGGGAACAGTCGGGAACAGCCAGCGCACGATCTGCCAGTCGCCGCGAACCCAGCGGTGCTTTCTTTTGCAGAACGCTTCATAGCGCGCCGGGAAATCGTCGATTACTTCATCCCCGGTCACCAGCCCCACCCGAACGTGCTCGCCCTCGATCAGATCGTGACTCAGCAGCGTGTTATCCGGGAAGCGCCCCGCTGCGCTTTCGAATGCGGCGACATCATAGATTCCCTTGCCGGTGAAGGACGCTTGCCCGTAAAGGTCCATGTAAACGTCGGACACAGCTGTCGCATACGGGTCGTACCCCACCTGCCCGCTATAAATCCGCGCCAGACGCGACCGCACGGAGGATTGAATGCTCACTCCCACCCGCGGCTGCAGCAATCCGAAGCCTTCAGTCACGACCTTCCGCTTCAAATCCACCACCGGCCGGTTCAGTGGATGCGCCATCGCCCCGATCAGTTTTCTCGCAGTATCCCGCGGCAACTGCGTATCACTGTCGAGAGTGATGACGAAACGCACATTGCCGATCCGGCTCAGATCGCCCGTCTTCGTGTGAAACGCATCTGCGTGGCCCAGCAGAAATTCATTGAAGTCGTTCAGCTTGCCGCGTTTGCGTTCGCGGCCCATCCACCGCTGTTCCGATTCGTTCCACAGGCGCGGGCGATGAAACAGGTAGAACGGAGAATAATTTCTCGAAGCGTACTGGGCATTCAGCCGCTCGATGCCGCGCGCGCATTCATCCAGAAGATGGTCGTTCGGGCCGGTGGGCGTGGTCGAGTCCGCGAAATCCGTCAGCAGCGCAAAAAGGATATTGGGATCGCGGTTGGCGAGGTAATGGATTTCGAGGTTGCCGAGCAGGTTCTCCACGTTCTGGCGCGAGAGCAACAGCGTGGGAACCACCACAAACGTCCGATACTCATCCGGCACACCTTCCTGGAAATCGTATTTCGGCAACCGTTTCGGCCGGAGCGTGAACGTGACGATCGGGTTGAGGATCGCGAGCGCAACGTGTAGCGACGGAAGCAGGAAGAGTAACAGCCACAACTGTTGTTCCGGCCGGATGACGAATGCGGCGCCTGCCATGATCGCCGCCGTCAGCAAAGCGGTCATCGCCAGATAAAAGAAGCTGGGATGGCGCAGAATGAAGCGGCGCGCGTGGATGCCGCGATGCCGGTAGCCACAGGCATTGAGCCATTCATCAAAACCTTTACCGACGAACCAGTAGCCCACATGCCGACGGCGCTGTTCGGTTTGCCGGGCCGCTAAGCCGATCGCCTCGCGCGTGACGCGCTCTTCCGCCGCAGCCGGATCTTCGCCAGGCTTTGCGCTCCTGAGCGCGCATTTCTCGATCTCGTGCCGGTACAAATCCCTCGATGCGAAATCCAGCCGCGGGTAATCACCCGAAGGATCCTCGCCAAGAATGTGATGTACCGCCGACGTCTCCTCAACCAGGCCCTTCCAGTTCAGCCGGTCGAGAGTTCTCAGCGAAACAATCGGCAGCCGAACCGCTTCTTCGGGAGCATCCGGTCTCTGCAACTCGGCGAGCACGCGTTCAATCAGCGCGAAACGAACGAAATGGAGCGCGGCCCAGAGTTCGGCCAGCGTGAGCCGCTGCTTCTCCTGATAAGCCTCGATGAACCGGTGGAGCTTGTGTCCGTCGATATCTCCCGCGGTGAACGCGACCAGCGCGGCGCTGGCGGTCTCGATTCGTGGTGGCTGTTCGGGATGTCCCTCAACCACTGGAAGCTGCAGGTAGTATTTCGGCGGGACCGCAGTGCGAATCTCCCGCAGCATGGCATGCAGATCGGGATAGTTGTCTATTGCCCAGGCTGCTGCCGCATGACCCGGGCGCTCGCTCGCGGCAAACCCTTCCACCACGCGGCGAAGCGCCCGATCGCACTTCGTGATCCGGTCCGGAAACGCGGAACCCGCCCTCCGCTGCCGGATGGTCGCGGGAACTGCGTTACCTCTCGCAAATACCGCCAACTGATCGTCTGTCATCGGTAATTCGCCGCCTGCAATTCGAACATCTCTGCGTAACGCCCGCCGAGCGCCATCAACTGCTGGTGTGTTCCCTGCTCCCGAATCGCTCCGCCTTCAAGGACCACAATGAGATCCGCCATACGAACCGTCGAGAACCGGTGTGAGATCAGGAGGGCCATTCTTCCCTCAGTCAATTCCGAAAACCTTTTGAAAACTTCGTACTCGGCGATTGCGTCCAGCGCCGCCGTAGGTTCATCGAGAACCAGTACCTGCGCGTCACGCAGGTAAGCTCTCGCCAGCGCGAATTTCTGCCATTCTCCGCCCGAAAGATCTACGCCGCCTTCGAACCGCCGGCCCAGCATCTGATCGAGATTGCCCGGAAGCTTCGTCAGGATCTCGTCCGCCCGGCTCTTTCCGGCGGCCTCGCGGATGCGCGATTCGTTTTCCATGTGCTCGAGCCGGCCCACCCCGATATTGGCGCGGGCCGCCATATCGAAGCGAACGAAATCCTGGAAAATCACGCCGATTTCACGCTGCAGCGAATCGATGTCGTACTCGCGAAGATCTACGCCGTCCAGAAGAATCCTTCCGCTGGTTGGATCGTAGAGACGCGTGAGGAGCTTCACCAGAGTGGTCTTTCCCTGACCATTCGCCCCCACAAGAGCAATACGCTCGCCGGGCTCCAGCCGCAGATTCAGGTCTCTGAGTACGAGACGTTCCACGCCCGGATAATGGAAACAGACTTTTTGAAAGTCGAACCCCGCGCGAATCGGCCGGGGCGCCGGAATGGCGTTTGTAGCCGTCTGGATGCGCGGCTTCATCGCGAAAAACTCGATCAGGTCGGTAAGGAACAACGACTGATCCGCAATGCTCGAGAAGGTCGAGAAAAGTGACGCAATCTGCGTCGACGTCCCGCCGATCGTTCCCACCAGAAACTGCAAATAGCCAATCGAGATCTTTCCCTGAAGAGCCTGCAAGACGACGTATGCGTAAGCGCCGTAGTAGCCAAGAGAGCCGAGAATCCCAAACACCATCCCCCACCCGAGACGCCGCCTCGCCATCTTGCGGTTCTCGTTGATGACGTGATCCGTAATTCCGGAGAATCGTTCCCGCAGCCAGGGCGCAAGGCCGAAAATCTTCAGCTCTTTCGCGCTTTCGCGGCTCGTCCCGAGTACCCGAAGATAGTCCAGCTCTCTCCGCAGCGGGGTTAGCGAATAGGCGAGCGAATACCCCAGAAAAGCAAAATGGCTCTCGCCCAGGAAGCTCGGTACGACGCAGATCACGAGAAAAAAGAAGAGCAGCGGGTTGTAAGCAAAGAGCGCAATCGCGAACGACGCGAGCGTCACGAACTGCTGAACCAGGTTGCCGATCGCGTTCAGCATGCTGATGCGGTCCGTCGCCTGGACCCGCGCGCGCTCCAGCTTGTCGTAAAAAACCGGATCTTCGAATGAAGTAAGGTCCAGCGTGGCCGCGTGCTGCATAATGCGGACGCTCACTTCGGCGCTGAAATTATCGGCGATACGGCCGTCGAAATAGCCGATCAGCCGGCCAAAGATGCTTCCCGCGGCGGCAAGTGAAAATTCCAGCACCAGCCAGAACCAGATCGCCGTAGGAAGCGACTCCGCAGGATGCGTGATCTTCCCGACAACGATATCGATGATCGTCTTCGCAACCCCAAGGGTCGCGATCGGCACCAGCGCGGCGAGTACGCGCCCGATCATCTCGCCCGTAACTTCGCCTGGCCCCGATTGCCATAAAAGCTTGAGTACTGGCGGGATATTGCGGAGCGCAGCCGCGCGGTCACGCCACGTTTTCTGTTCGGCCGGACTCATCCTGCGACACCCCGAATGGGGCCATTCTCTCCGTTCGACCGAGTACCTTGGCAGCCGTGATACCAGAGTGCGAACGCCGACACCGCCGAGAGAAACTACATCTCCGAGGGGTGATTCCTCAACTCAGATAGACGCCGCTCAGGACCCGATCGTAACCAGTGTTCGAGAGTGCTCGCGCAATCCGAGATCCCGGAGACAATGATCGATCCAGAGCTTGGTCAGTTTCTCCTGCGCGCCGTTCTGCGTTAGCCGCGTGCGCAGATTACGGAAATCCACGGCGTCCAGAGGCTGGTCCTGATTGAAGCAGGAAAACACCACCGTTTCCTCGCCCGTTTCCGGATTGCGGTGCGCCTGCAGACACTGCGCGCAAATCTCCTTCATCATGCACTGCATCGGAGAATTGATGCTTCCGATCGCGTGATGGTCCGGCTTCAGATATGGCCGCAGCACGGTATGCCGCGCCTCCTGCACTGCCCGCATCATGCCGTCTGAACCGATGACGATCAGCCGATCGACCGAACTGAGCGGGATCTGCCCATCGCCCAGCTCGCCCCGACCGTACGTCGCAATCGCCTCCACAATATTTCCCACGAACGCGCTGTCCTGCACACGCCCCGGCGTGAAGCCCGGAGCCTCGTCGCAGCACCAGATCACCACATCGGCGGCCTTCTCGATCTCGTCCACTTTGTAACGGTCGATGATCTTCTTGTAACCGGCGAAGTAGATGACGCGCGATCCTTCCTCCCGGAGTTTTTGACCTATGGAGAAAAGTACAGCGTTGCCCAGCCCGCCGCCTATCAGAAGTACGGTCTCCTGAGCCGGAGTTTCACTCGGAGTTCCGGTGGGGCCCATCAGAATTACCGGCTCGTTCTTCTTGAGAAGTGCGCAGAGATCGGACGATCCTCCCATCTCGAGAACGATGGTCGAGAGCAGTCCTTCCTGATATTCCACCGACGCGCCCGTGAGGGCCAGTCCCTCCATCGCCAGCACTGTGTCGCTTGTGCGCGGCGCGAGCGTTTCGTAATTCTGCAGCCGGTAAAATTGACCCGGTTTGAACGCGCGCGCTGCCATTGGAGCCCGTACCTTCACCTCAACGATGTTCGGCGTCAGCCGCACCACATCGTGAACCACCGCCCGCAATTCCTGGTTGAGTTTCGCCGCAAGCTCTTCAGGCGCGGGCTTCTCAGCGCTACGGCGTAACAGCATGCGCGAAACGATCGGGTAACCCTGCTTTGCGCTGGCCATCGCCTTTACCACATTCCCTGAAAACGAAGGGTGCAGATCGCCGAAGAAGCTGATCGCGCGGCCATCCGGGCGCACCGACATCAGCACCCGCACATCCCTGGGTTTCGCGATCCGCTCCGGCTTCACCGGATTGCCGTCTTCATCGTAGGCTTGAAAAAAGCGACCATCCAGCCGGACGTTATGTTCGTCTTCGCGCGCCAGCACTGTGTTGGGCTGCGTGCCCGCCGCGACCAGTATCGATCGCGCCGGGAGCACTACTTCTTCTCCCGCGGCCGCCATCGTCCCCGTCGCATCGTCAAATCGATACTTCTGGAACCTGAGCGCCTTCGCCGCGCCTGAAGCGTCGATCTCCACCTCTTCCGGCACAATGCATTCCGCGAAGCGAACGCCTTCCTCAAAAGCCTTCGCCACTTCTTCGTGATTCAGCGTGTAGCTCGGCGCATCGATCAGCCGACGCCGGTAGGCGATAGTCACCCCGCCCCACGAGTTCAGCAATCCGATCAGGTCCGGCCTCCGCCCCTCGCGCGCTGCGGCTGCTCGTTCGGCTCGAATCGCAAGCGCGTGGTCGATGAACTCCTCCGCTGTCCTCTTTTCGTCGTCGGTCCAGACCGCTCGAACCGCGTCCTCGCCAATTTCCGCGGCCAGCGCTTCGTAGCGCTTCAGGAACTTCTCCACCTGCACTACGTAATACGCAAGCGACTCGGTCGCCGTATCGATCGCCGTGAGCCCGCCGCCAATCACCACGATCGGCATCCGGATCTGCAAATTAGCCAGCGAATCCGATTTCGCCGCGCCCGTAAGCTGAAGCGCCATCAGAAAATCCGACGCCTGCCGCACCCCGCGGACGAGACCATTCTTCATCGGAATCACCGTCGGGCGGCCCGCGCCTGCGCATAGGGCGATATGGTCAAAGCCCGTTTCAAACGCGCTGTCGATCGTCATCGTGCCGCCGAATCGCACTCCGCCGAACATATGGAACTCGGCGCGGCGTTCCAGCAGCAGCCGGATGATTTTCAGGAAATTCTTATTCCAGCGAACGGTAATGCCATACTCGGCCACGCCGCCGAAACCGGCCATCACGCGCTCGTCCAGCCGTTCGTAAATTTCCGTTACGTCGTGAACAGGCCGGAAGGGCACGCGCTCGCCATACGGATTGACCCCCGAAATATCGGGCGGCAGCGGCTCAATCTTCAATCCGTCGACGGCGAAAACCGTGTGGCCGTCGTTCATCAAATGATGCGCCAGCGTAAATCCCGAAGGCCCCAGCCCCACCACCAGAACCTTGTAGCCCGAGGCCTCCCGCGGGAGCGGCCGCTCGAAATTCAGCGGATTCCAGCGCGTCAGCAGACCGTAAATCTCGAATCCCCAGGGCAGTTCCAGCACGTCCTTGAGGCTGCGGGTCTCCACCTGCGGGATATCCACCGGGTCCTGCTTCTGGAAAATACAGGCCTTCATACAGTCGTTGCAAATTCGATGGCCCGTCGCCGCGCACATCGGATTGTCGATCGTGACGGCCGCAAGCGCTCCGATCGGAACGCCCGTATCCTTCAGCAGGTTCATCTCAGAGATCTTTTCCTCGAGTGGGCACCCGGCGAGCTTCACTCCGAACACGGTCGATTTAAAGGTTCCGTCCTTTTCCTTCAGCCCGTGCGAACAGCTGTCCTTTAGCTGGTTGTGACACTTGATGCAGTAATGCGCCTGGTCGAGCGCATGGGTCAAATCTGCGCCGGGATCGGTGAGCGCAAAGCCTTCCCGGTTCCGATGGCGATCCGGACCGAACTGCAGTTGCACCAACTGGTCGCTGCGAACCACCTCGGCGTTCACCAGATGATACGGATCCAGCTTGTGCGGATTATGGAAGAGTACGCCGTCTTTATGCGCCGCCTTGCCCTCTGGCGTCATGGAGGCCCATGCCGCGTATTGAGCCGCAAGTTCCAGCGGCCGCACGTGCGCCGCTTCGTTCGCCAGCCACCGTTCCACATGATTCGCGAAGGAAGTCTCCGAAAGCGGCTCCTCGGTAAACGTCTCGAGTTCGGCGCGAACCGCCGCTCCGTCCACGGAGGCCGCCTTTTCGGGCGTCATTCCGGTGAGCGCCTTGCGCTGTACAAAGCGGCGCTTCGCCGCATACAGCGGCGCAAGCGCATAATGCCGCGCCTTCAACAGCTTCAGCTCGGCTGAGATCCCGAACAGTTCCCCAATGAAGTCTTCCAGATAAGGGCCAGCCCCGACGATCAGTTCGGAACGCTCTTTGGCGGCGAGCGACGCGGGGGCAAGCCGCGCCGCCTCGATCCGCTCGCGCAGTTCCGGGTTGGCCGCTGCCAGTTGCGACAGAAAAGCCGAATCCAGGCGGCGGAGTCCTTCCGTCGTATACAGGTCCTCGAATTGAAAACCAAAAGATAAGGAAAGGGCGTGGCTATCCCGCATTTCGTCAAAACTGTTCACGGTTAAGGCGGTGGTCCCGGCCGGGCCGGAAACCTTCTTCTTCTCAGTTTGACAGATGCCCAATGCCCGCCGGAAGCTGCGCCGGCAGGCAGGGTTCCACGCGGTCCGGGTATTATTGCTCCGGGTGTTATTCTGGTGTCCGAGCGCGCAGCCGGTCACCTGGCCGGAATTGTGCGTGAGAGCGAGCTTTCTGTGGATATTAACCTCGAAACACTTAAAACCGAGATTCTCGACTATCTGGGTCAAACGGAGTTCGCCGTGTTTCGCAGCCATTCCGGCGGGCTCGAGGGGCTGCCGGTCATCACGTGGGATACCGAGCGTTTCCCCGATTACCGCATGTTTCTCGACGTAGCCGCGAAAACCGGCCAGAAGCTCATCCTCTTCGCCTCCCGCGAGTTCGACGACGCCGAAATCGAAGAAGCGCTCGAGGAACTGGAAGACGCCGATCTCACCCGCGATGAGCAGCGCGATTACGAACGGCGCATCCGCAGCGCCCGCAGCCATGTCGGCTCGGCCTGTTCGCTCGAAATCGCGTTCGATTTCAACTCGCACCTCTATGTCTACGAAGCCCGCCCGGACTGGTACGAAGACTTCATCGAGGCCTGCGATGAGATCACCTCTCTCCTCCCGGTCACCGACGACGGCGAGAGCGGCCCGGACGGACTCGGCGGCTTCTATTCCAACAATTAGCCGCTGGATATTCCCCGCGGAAGCGCCGGGCGAGGCTGTTTCCGAACTTGCGGCCAGCCTCAATATCCCCAAAGCCGCTGCGCGCTTGCTTCATGGCCGTGGTTACCGCGACGCGGAATCCGCCTGGCATTTCCTGAATCCATCTCTCGACGATCTGTATGAACCATTGCTCCTCCGCGACATGGATCGCGCGGTCGACCGCATCGCCTGCGCCATCTCCCGGCGCGAACGAATCGAAATCCACGGCGATTACGACGTCGATGGCGTCACCTCCACTGTCGTCCTGAAGAAAGCTCTCGAAATTGCGGGAGCCGAACCTGGCTGGCACATCCCGCATCGCTTGACGGACGGATATGGCATGCAGCCCGATGCAATCGACGAAGCGGCCCGTCGCGGCGCGAAACTGATCATCAGCGTGGATAACGGAACGCGCGCCGCCGCCGCCATCGAGCGCGCGCGCGAGCTCCAGATTGACGTGATCGTTACCGATCACCATTTGCCCGAAGCCGAACTACCTCCCGCGTTCGCCCTGGTGAACCCCAATCGAAGCGACTGCCGCTACCCCAACAAAAGTCTTTGCGGCGCTGGCGTGGCGTTCAAGCTCGCACACGCCGTTTTGCTGCGCGGCGGATGCGCGGAGATGCGCCTCGCCCGCATTCTCGAATCGTTTTTGAAGCTGGTCGCGATCGCTACCATTGCGGACATCGTGTCGCTCATCGGCGAAAACCGCGTGATCGCGCGCCATGGCCTCGATGGTCTCGCGGACCCGCGCAATCACGGACTCCGCGCCCTGCTCGAAGCCGCCGGCATTCGCAATCGCGCGCCAAACGCAAGCGAAGTCGGATTCCGCGTCGCCCCGGCGATCAACGCCTCCGGACGAATGGATTCGGCGGGCGCAGCCGTACGCATGTTCCTCACCCAGGATGCCGCGGAAGCGTCAACGATCGCGCGCGAGTTGTTCGCCCTCAATCAGCAGAGGCAAATCGCGGAGCGCAAAATCGTGGATGAAATCTTCGACCTCTGCCGCGATCAGGCAGTAACCGATCATGAAGCGGCGCTGGTCTTCTGGGGCGAAGGCTGGCATCGCGGAGTCGTGGGAATTGTCGCCAGCCGCGTGGTCGAGAAATTCAATCGTCCGGCGATTGTGCTCGGCGTCGAAGACGGCATTGCCCAGGGTTCGGGCCGCAGCATCGATGCGTTCCACCTCCTTGAAGCGCTCGAAAGCATGCGGGACGAGTTCACTAAATTCGGTGGCCACGCCCACGCCGCCGGTCTCACGCTCCCAGCCGCAAACCTGGACCGGTTCCGCGAACGTTTTCGCGCCCATGCCGCCGCCCGCCTCACGGCCGACGATCTCTGTCCCCGCGTCGAAATCGATGCCCTCCTTGACGCGCCAGAAATCAACGACGCCCTGTGGCGCGCGCTGGAGCGCATTGGACCGTTCGGACCGGGTAACGAGCAACCAGTCTTCGCCTTGCGCGGCGCCGATCTCGCCGGCCCCCCGCAGCCGTGGCGAGAGAAGCACGCGCGCATCGCCGTCCGCCATTCCGGCCGCACCCTCGTGCTCAAAGGTTTCGGTATGGCCGAGCGTTGCGAGGAACTCCGTGGTTGCTCGAGCGTGGATGTGGCCTTTGAAATCGAGCGCGATTTCGAAGGCCGCTGGGACCTGATCGCCCGAAACTGGCGCAGCGCCTGATATGGTCACTGCACGGGGATAAAATGGCGCATTTTCATGGATCCGCATCCTTGACAATAGAGCTTGACCCCATGTCCGCAAATCAGGCCATCAAAGTCAGTCCCCTGAAAGAAACTGAACTCGACGAAGCGGACCGCATCGTCCGACTCGCTTTCGGAACATTCCTCGGCGTCCCCAATCCCCTCGAGTTCATGGGTGATCGCACTTTCCTCAAGTCGCGCTGGCGTTCGGGAAATGTGAAAGTTCTTGCCGCCCGCGATGATGGCCGCCTGATCGGATCGAATGTGATCACGCGCTGGGGATCTTTCGGGTTTTTCGGACCACTCACCGTGTTGCCCGCGTACTGGGACCGCGGCGTCGCCCAGCGGCTGCTCGAATCAACGATGAAAATCTTCGATCGTTGGGGGCTGCGCCAAACGGGGCTGTTTACATTCGCGCACAGTCCGAAGCACGTCGCCCTCTAC
>Ga0157370_10001591_pt1 | contig 28044 bp, 28 predicted proteins | sample C35metaG_FD_113463 | JGI IMG/M metagenome (GOLD analysis project Ga0157370, IMG submission 113463) | Corn rhizosphere microbial communities from Kellogg Biological Station, Michigan, USA - C3-5 metaG | ecosystem: Host-associated > Plants > Roots > Rhizosphere > Soil | place: USA: Michigan...
TATCCTGTAACCTCGTATCTTGACCTGAAAGTCTTTCCTTCCTAAATATTCTATATTTCCATCAGGAAGCCATCTAGCCAAATCTCCGGTATCGTACATCTTTGTCCCTTCCTCAAATGGATTAGCTATAAACTTCTCTGCTGTCAATTCAGGCTTATTCAAATAGCCTCGAGATAATCCTACACCAGAAATATATAAATTTCCAGAAACTCCCAGCGGGACTACTCTTAAATCTTCATCCAGTATATAAATACTCGTGTTCGAAATAGGACGACCAATTGGAACTGAAGTACAGGCATGGTGTGGATTCAGTTTAAAAATACTTGTACACACAGAATATTCTGTGGGTCCATAAGCGTTATAATAGTTTATTCCTTTTTCAACTATTTCTTTTGCTTTGACAAAATTAGCAGATTCTCCAGCAGTAATAATTGTTTTTAAACCTTCTAAATCATAATTTGACAGTAAATCTAAATAACTTGGAGGAAAAGTAACAACAGTAGATTTAGTTTTTTCTAAGAATGAAATAAACTGGTCTTTGTTCTTTTGCTGTTCTTCTGTTGGGATACATAATATTGCTCCAGAAAAAAGACTCATCATTATTTCAGAAATAGAAGCGTCAAACGCTACAGAAGCAAACCATACGATTTTATCTTCTGCTGTAATCCCAAATGTCTTTATTTGATATAAAGACATATTGATATTGCTATGATGTTCTACTAAAACACCCTTTGGCTTTCCAGTAGAACCAGATGTATAAATTAAATATGCAACATCATTAGATTTTATTGCAATATCGATATTATCTTTATATTCAAATTGAATTTCATCGGATTGTAAAGAAATGTATTGCTGATAAATACCTAATGTTTCAACAATATCTTGTTCACTTAATAATATTTTTGATTTGCTATCTTCTAAGATATATCCAATTCGATCTTTAGGGTAATTAATATCAATTGGTAAATAAACACAACCTAATTTTTCAATTGCTAATAATGAGATTAACAATTCTATTGATTTAGGTAATAATGTTGAAATCACCTGTCCATTCTCAATAATATGTTTCCCTTTTATATAATTTGCTAATTGGTTTGCTTTTTCATTCAACTCTCTGTAAGTAAGCTCCGTTTCTTCAAAAACTACTACTACATTATGCGGTGTCTTCTCTACCTGTTCCTCAAAAAAATCAACAATTGTTTTATCGCTCGGATAATCCATTTTCGTATGGTTAAATTCTCCTAATAACTGGTGAAGTTCTTCTTTATCAACAAATGAATAGTCTTTTTTATTTTTAGGTAGAAGGTCTTCATAATCTGAAAGTATATTGATGACATTTTTCAATAAACTTTCAATAATAGAATCAGGATAACTTTCATTATATAAAATTATAAAAAAAATACTGTTGTCTATTTCTTCATATACTAAAGATATATCATCAATTAAAGAATCTATTTTTTGACCAAATTGAATAGAAAAATTAGAAAACGAATCTAAATTCACTTCTGAAGAAGTGTAATTTTGATGAGAAAACACTTCCTTCACTTCACTTGCTGTACGTTGTAATAATTCTTTGAAAGTTATTGCGCAATTATCGATCTCCAATAATAAAAATTTATCCAAATCAATAAATTGAGATGGATACACTTTTAAAATACCCGGATAATTTTCAAAGTATTTATCAATCACAAAAGAAAAGACCGAAGAAATTATTGTAAATTTTGAAAGAGAATTATTTTTTGAAATTTTTAAAAGACTTTCAAAATTCTCTTTAGAAATTTCTTTTTTGATACTTTTAACTTTTTTGTTTGAAAAAACAGCTTTTTCTTTATTTGTAATTTTATTTTGCCAAAAAATATTGGATAAAATATTAGTATTGCTCATTAAATTAAACGATAAGAGTGTATTTCAGCAACAAGACTTTGTTGTAATGAATCTATTCTCACACAGATCTTTTGCTTGTTATCTATTTTTATGATTTCGCATTCATAGTTTTCAAAAGGACCAGATGTTATTTTTTTCCTTTCTCCAACTTGTATTTCTAAAGAGTTTTTTAGTTCAACCTGTGAAAATTGATTAAGAAAAATTTTTATGCGATTTATTTCTTCATCTAAAACCCTGACCAATCTACCACTAAACTTGATGAATAATACGACTCCATCTATAGTAAGAGTTTTAAGATAGTCTTTTGACGTTTTTAGATAAATAAAAACGTAAGAACTGAAAAGTGGTTTTTCTACTTTCTTTTTACGGTCGCTCCATTGTGATACTGTTATATTGAGGGGTAGATAAACTTTAAAGTTTTCTTCGGTTAGTTTTAAAGCTATTTTTTTTTCGTAACGAGATTTGGTATAAATAACGTACCATCCTTCAATGAAATTCATTTGACTAAAGTGATTTTGGTTTCTTATGGCTTCGCCCCTTAAGTCACATAATGAAATGTGCAAAAGAGTTAAAAAAGATCTAAAAACAAAAGAAAAAAGTTAAACAGAAAATTTAAATTAAAGTATAGATAATCCTCTCAATCGTGTTTTTGTGATCATTGTATTTATTTTGGCACAAAAGTATGAAAAAAAAGACAACACGTTAATCACATTAAGATGAGTTTAACAAAAATTTAATTCACTTTTTTATCTACTTCATTGAAATACAGAAAATTATCTTTTGTTGAAAATTTGTTCTTTTCATCCATTTGTTTTGTTTTTGTTTCTCCTAATCTTACAATTATAATATTCTGTTTAGGTAAACAAATAACATACTAAATTACATCATCTATATTTTCACCATAATAAATCCTTGTATCGAGATTTATTAATAAAATTTCGTTTCAGTCAAAACCTTAATTCATTTTAGATAAATAGGCAAGCTGAGGGTTCAGTTTTGCGGCGCATACATTTTATGTAGACCTGTGTTGGTCTTTATAAATGGTTTATTTATATTATGATTCATCCCAGACGGGCAACCAATTTATTGAACAGAGACGAAATTCTTTGAAATAAAATGAAGTTTACTACTAGTTATAAATGAAATAGATTGATAGACACATAATATTTTTGATTTTAGCATATTAAAATATATCGCTTCCCGTAATATTAAGCCTTCTTACTCCTAGTCTCAATACAGATTAAATTGATAACAATTTAGTTCAAAGTTAATTATTTTATTTTTTGGATAAACTGGATAATAATTTGGACAACATTTATACTAAACAATAGTTAATCTTTGCAATGTCAATTAACAAATATTGCAAATTAATACAACTCAATTTATCAAAAAAATCATACAAAATCTGATACAGAAATTTTAATAAATTCAAATCAAGAATATCAATGTAACACTATTTTCAAATAGACTTTTGAAATACAAATCATTCTAGCTTTTTATTTAATTTTCAAAATGCTTCGAAAAATCAAATTGAATTTTGACATAAACTTAATAATTTCCAGAAGAAACAAAAAACTAAAGCATTAATGAAACAGCAGAAATTGGATTGGTGACAAATTTTTGATTAAAGTTACCTACAACATCTTTTCTATAGACAGTACATGCCAAAAATAGCCGAATAATGAAAATTGAAGACAAATTTTTATCCTTTTAATTATTAAAGTTAAATTACATAAAGTTTAATCTACAAGATTATTTAATAAAAAAGAACCTTGTAATTCTTGTTTAATTTGGCTTAAACGAATCAAATCATTAATAAAAGTGTTTGAAGATACGCTCGTCTTGGTCACCAACAGCCAAATGGCGCCACTTTAAGACAAGTGGCGCCATTTTTTTTATTTTTAAATCCAGAATAAGCCAAATTAAGATTTGCAAATTTTAATATAAACTTTCCCCGGATTCATATTTAAAATTCAGATCTAATAAGCCGAAGAAGCATTTTTACTCTCAAATTTAAGCTGACGGAATCTAGCATTATCTCGCAATAATTCAACATCATATCCATTTTTCTCATTCAGATAAATCTTGATTTCAGCATTCTTGAGCTGACCTGACATCAAATGCCCAGCAAATGTTCTGTCGTCTGAAATAAAGTGAAAATGAAATGGAGACAAATCCACATTACTTAATAATGGAGGCGTAAAATAACCCACCATCGTTCCTTTTATATTTTCTGATTTATACTGAGGTCTTGCTTTCATCAATGTAGCAAGTTCGGTAGTGTCGGTAGGCGAAATTGGTTCTGCCCCACCCACTGTAATAGCAGACCACTTAGCTTCTATCTTGATGGCGTAAGGTAAATTTTGAGTGGATAGCATAGGTAAAATTTTTTCCTGCAAGTCCTCAAAATTTCCTGTAAAGTTAATGGTTTTCACCAAATCTGCTTTGAAAAATGCGAGCGAAGTAAAAGGCGATTTCAAATCTTCCGAAGCAACTTCCACTTTTCCTGATGGCGGAATACGATAGATAATTCCGTCCAATGTAATCAGTTCACCATTAAGATGATTGAATGTTCCCAATCCAAAATCACCGTGTCCTTTTAACTCTTTTACAGTATGCGTCCCTTCATAGATGCCTCGTCGCATCGCATCAATCATAGAATAATGCCAGATTCTGTCGTTTGGAGCAATTTTTTTACTAGTGGTTTTGATTTGTTTTGCAGTACACGAAACCAAAGGCACTACTGCAACCAGCAAAGCGAGTTTTAAAAATTTTTTTTTCATAATAATTTTGTAGTGTTTATTATAATTAATTTAGATTCAAAATTATTTTTTCTCGTAATAATTATCTTTCCCTTCAATCCAGTCTGTTCTGGAAGGTGTGAAGAAATCGATATCAATCGTATCGTCTTCCAAAGCGGTAAAACTGTGTGGCACATTGGGTGGAATGATGATGCCGTCGCCTGCTTTCACGATATATTCTTTGTCCAGAAATTTAACTTTTACACTACCTTTTGTGATTAAAGAATACTGCTCATTGATATGTTGATGCGTCGGAACGACCGCTCCTTTTTTGTAAGTAAAATAACCGATAGTTCCCTGTTCTCCGGAAATCATTCCGCGAGTCAGAAGTTCATTCACTGGTTTTGACGGTAATTTTTTCAATGTAAATGTCTGTACATTTTGTGCTGATAACACCGTTGCTATGAGACTTGCTAAGCTTAAAACTATTTTTTTCATTTTATTATTTTTTGATTTAAATCTTAATTCTAAAAACTTTAAAAGGCTTTTTGAATTTTTCTTTTCCATTATGAAACCAAGGCATCAGCTGAATTTGCGAATTGGAAATGTATAAATAACCATCGTCGGAAATGCTGTAACTGTCCGGCCAAATCAGTTTCTCTTTGTCCTGAACAATGGTTTGCATTATTAAATCAGGTGTGATTTTAACGATTGAACTTTTCTCTAAATCACCAAAATAAAGGTTTCCTTTTTTGTCGAAAATCATTCCGTCTGTTGTGATGAATTTGCCTAAATCTTCTACGTTTTCCTCTAAAACATTTTCCGGTGTTTTGAAATCTCTCAGCAATTCGGTTTTAATTCTGTACAAACGGTTATCGGTAAGTGGTTTGTAGTATAAATACTGATTATCAGGAGTCAGTGCGATTCCGTCAGAATGAACTTTTAACAGAGAACCATCGCCTTTTTTAAGCTCAGTTCCCAAGGGCGAAAAATGATAATTCGGGTCGGATTTTACCGATGGAGAATTTCCTAAAACCAGTCGCGATTCTCCGCTGTTGATATTTAAAACCACAAGACCGCCCGTATTGGAATTGGTCAAATATGCAAAACCATTCTGATTGTCAATTCTGATATCATTGATGTAAACATCTTCACCAACCACATTTTCAGGAAATCTGTAAATTTTCTCAATTTTATTTGTGGCTAAATTGATTTTTAAAACCTTCGCACTGTGCTGATACACTTTTCCAAGACCAATTCCTGCCGCATCTACTACCCAAAGAAATCCTTTATCGTCGGTCACTACAGACTGTACCGTCACAAATTTATTCTGTCCGTCTTCGCCTTTTTTAAAGCTGTTCCATTCTGCATTGGGATACGGAATAGGTTTTCCATCTTTGATTTCAACAACTGAGTAAGAATGATTATCAAGCCAGTAAGGGTAATTCACAAAAACCCGATTGTCTTTTGAAACCGCAACGCCGGTTAACTGATACGTACTGTCTGAGAAAACTTCTTCCAACTTCGCATTTTTATCATTTGAAATTTTGTCTCCAGATTTGCCGGAATATTGATTGGGCGATTTATTACAGGCAATCAACGAAAGCATCGTTACACCTAGAATTGTTAAATTTTTAAAGCTCATTTCTTTAATTTTTATGATTAATGTTATGAAAATGTCACCACGATTTTACCAACCGTTCTTCCAGTCTCCTGCTCCAGATGTGCTTCTCTCATTTGTTCAAAAGGAAAGGTTTTTGAAACGTGTGGTTTGATGGCTCCAATTTCCAGAAGATGAGCGATTTGTTTCATATCCTCGCCATTCGACTGTACCAAAATAAAATAACCTTTTACGCCTTTTGCTTCTGCTTTTGCGGTCACCTCTTCATTCAATCCGGTCGGAATACTGATGATGGAACCGCCTTCCTTGGTTACTTCCAGAGAATGGTCGATGTTTTCCCCGCCAATCGTATCTAAGACAAAGTCAAAAGTTCTACCTGCCGATTTCCAATCAAAACCTTGGTAATCGATGTGCGAATCTGCACCTAAACTCAAAACAAAATCTTTGTTTTTTGCGGAAGAAGTTCCAGTCACATTGGCGCCCAAATGTTTCGCCAACTGTACTGCAATATGTCCAACACCTCCGGAAGCTGCGTGCACCAAAACATTTTGCCCATTTTGAATATTGGCATTATGAACCAAAGCCTGATAAGCTGTAAGCGCCACCAAAGTACTTGCTGAAGCCTCTTCAAAGGAGATATTTTTTGGTTTTAAAGCCAGTTGATTCGCCGGAGCACTTACATATTCTGCATACGCTTTTCCGTGTCCCGGGAAATTGACCATTCCGAAAACTTCATCACCTACTTTAAAGATTTCACTTTTACTTTCTTCCACAATTCCGGAAATATCCCAACCCAAAATCAATGGACTTTCTTCTTTGATTCGTCCATAAACACCTTTTCCCTGACGGCTTTTCACATCCACAGGATTGATGCTGATGGCTTTTACTTTTACTAAAACTTCTCCGTCTTTGAGGACTGGTTTTTCCAATTCAACGTATTCTAAGTTTTCTACGTTTCCTGCTGTTTTTAATACAATTGCTTTCATACTATTTTATTTAATGTTAATTTTTTGATTTAATTTCTTATTGGTTTTGCTCCGATTTTTAGTTTATAAACAGTAACCGGAAATTGTACTTTATTAACTCCATTTTGAAATGCCGGCAGACGATTCAATTGACCAGTCGGAATCCACAAATAGCCGTCATCATCAATCCATAAAGCGTCTGCCCAAAGCAATTTATCATCTTTGATGATCAGACTTTCCTTTCCGTCAGGTGTAATTTTTATAATTTGTTTGAGATTGACATCGCTTACATAGATGTTTCCGTCTGCGCCGATGGCAGTTCCGCCTGTTGATGGGGTATTGTAGAATAATGAAACCTTTGATTCCAGTTCAGTTTCACTGATTTTTGGATTATTCAGATATTGTGTTTCCACTTTCCAGAGCGGTCCGCTTGCAGCCTGAAAGTAAAGCCATTTTCCATCGGGCGAAATCTCCAATTGGTCCGCGTGAATTCTGACCTCATTACCCTGCATATCCTTCATTATTTTCCCTTCCGCTCTTATTGGTAAATTGTCTGTGGTTGAGCTGTGCTTTTCTAAAACCCTTCTTCCTTCTCCGGTTGTTTTATCCAAAATAATTAATGCCGGTTCGCCTGCATCCGTCAGATAAATTGTGTTTCCTGAAATTCTTAAATCATCAATAAATGTGGAAACTTTTGAAACTTGAGCTAAAGGAATAATTTGAGCGATTTTATTTGTTTTAAGATTGATTGAAACCAATTTTGACGCATTTCCAGGCAAAGGATTTTGTCCCATCGACGGTGTTCCTGTATCTACTACCCAAAGTAATCCGTCTGGCTCGATTCTTAGTGAATTGGTTCTCACAAATTTTTCATCCACGTCCGCTCCGGATTCCCAATTGTTCCAGTCTTTGTTGGGATAAGGAATAATCTTTCCATTTTTCACAACTTCTCCGATCCTCATTCCTTTATCGCCTTCAATTCTGGGAAAATTGACAAATGCTCTTCCGTCAGAACTTGTCGTTACACCGTTCCAAACTGTATTTGAAACTGCGGCTATTTGCAGCTGTGCTTTTGCCGAATTGAATAGCGATAAAAACAGGCTCAACGTAATTACTTTTGCTTTCATAATAATCTTCTGTTACTTGTTTTTTAATGATTTTGATAGAACAAATTTAGATTGAATCACCACCAATAAATAGCTCATTTCAGCGAAAGAATAGCACAGATTTACTGAAATAAATAATCCTCCCTTAAGTCGGGAGGATTAGCTGATATTTAAAACGATTTAAATTATATTGTATAAAAAGATTTGGGTAAATAATGGTAATGTTCTTCAGTTTTTTGAATAAAGCCTAAACCCGGAAAAGGGAGATGGTCTCCAAAAAACAATTGTTTCGTTCCAGATAATTTTTCCAATACCTGTTTTCTGGTTTTAATGCCTAATTCAAAATCTGAATCAATCTGATTGCCCCATTCCGGATGCTCTACTAATAAGATGTGCTGAAAGGTATCAGCAATATGAACCAACTCTTCTCCTTCGGATGAAATGGTAATTATCGTATGTCCAGGTGTGTGCCCCGGAGCATTTTCAAGTTTTAGAAAATCAAATAACTCATCCTGGTCCTTATAAAAATTAAGCTTAGATTTTAAAGGTTCGAAATGCTGTCTTGCAAACTGAATTTCAAATTCAGAAAACTCATTTTTTGAACCTTTTGAAAAATCCGGTTCATCAGACATCCAAAAGTTATATTCAGTCTCTGAAATATAAAAGTTGGCATTTTCAAAAACTAACAAGCCGTTTTTGTCGATCACTCCGCCAATATGGTCAGGATGTGCGTGCGTAAACACAATTTCTGAAATTTCTTCAGGACTAATCCGTAAGTTTTTCAGATTTCCAATCAATTTCCCGCCCAAAGGAGACAATATTACTCCACTTCCTGTATCGATAAGAATATTTTTTTCATCTTTTTGAACGAGGAGAACATTTCCTGCAAGCTCTATTTTATCTTGCCGAAGCAAGTTATTTGTAAAGAAATTTTGTAGTTCCTGCTTTTGAACATTTGGAGCAAACATTGGCTGAATGTTTTCTATCTCAATAACACCATCCGTTACTACTGCCAAATTGAGTTCCCCCAATTTGAATTTAAAGAATCCTGAATTTTTAATGTTTTTTGTATTATTCATTTTGATATATTTACAGGAACAAAATTATGTAAAGCAGCTTTCCAAAAGATATTACTATCCTTTTGTAAAGCGCTTTCTTCAAGGTAAGTATTGCATTTATTATGGCTAAAGTAACCGACGGTACAGAACAAAAAACCTGTATGGAAGTAATGCTTCCGATACAGGACGCACTGGAAATTCTGAAAGGAAAATGGAAACTGCCCATTATCGTTTCTCTATCCTTTGGCAGCAAAAGGTTTAAAGAAATATCCAGGGAAATACCAAAAATCACTGATAAAGTTTTATCAAAAGAACTAAAAGAACTGGAAACCAATTTCCTCATTACAAGAACAGTTCACGACACTTTTCCACCGACTGTAGAATATGAAATTACGGAACACGGTCTTTCTTTGGAAAAGGTAATTATGGAACTCAAAAATTGGGGTGTAGACCATCGAAAAAAGGTCATTGGCAATTAGAAATCATACATAAAAATCCTTTGATCGATGATAAGAGGATTTGATTATCAATTATATTTATTAATTTAGTTCAAATTCATATTTCTGAATTCCAGAGGTTTCATTCCTGTCTGTTTTTTGAATAATCTTGTAAAATAAGAAGCATTTTCGAAACCGAGCTCGTAAGCAATTTCGGTAATGCCTTTTTCTTTTAATCTTAAAAGATTTTTGGCTTCTGAGATTAGAAAAATGTGAATCAGTTCCATTGCTGTTTTTCCGGTTTCCTGTTTTAATAAATCGCTTAAATATCTAGGAGAAACAAAAAGCTGGTCAGCCAATTGTGCTACATTCGGAAGTCCGTTTTTTTCCAACTGGCCTTCACTGATGTATTTTTTCAAAGCATCATTGAACTTCGAAGCGGTCTTTCCAGTCACTTGAGCCCGGTCGATAAATTGTCTTTTATAAAAACGTTGCGCATATTTCAGAATAGATGAAATGTGACTGAGAATAATCTCACGACTATATTCATCGGGATTATTGAAATATTCGCCCTTGATTTTCTCGTGAAGTTCCAAAATAATCTGCTCTTCTTTTGGCGAAAGATGCAACGCTTCGGTCACTTCATAATCAAAAAAGCTGTACTTTTCTATTTCTTTGAAAAGCTCGTGACCATTCAGATAATCCTCGTGAATCATCAGCATATAACCTGTTTCTTCAAATTCCAAATCTTTCATTTCGATAATTTGACGTGGTTTTGCGAAAAACATACTGCCGTTGTTGTGATCGTACGGTGTTCTGCCATACATAAAAACACCGGATTTTATTTTCTTGAAAGCAATCACGTAACAATCTGTCGTGAATTCCCGATTTCCCAAAGTGCATTCTGACTGACAGCCAATCATACTGAAAAGCGGATGTTCAGGAGCGCTCCAGGTATTGCCCAAATGCAGTTCGGTCAAAGTTTTATAATGTTGCATTGGATTTAATTTTAATCTAATTTAAATAATATCTGAATTTTATCTTTAAAAAATGAAAGTTTTATTTCTAAAGATATTCTCATCTTAATGTCCGTGCGCCGAAATACTCACTTCTTTCCAGTTTTCAATATCTTCCAGACGTTTTTTATACACTTCATTCACAACGTGATAAGCGATTTTGCCGAACAATAATCTTTTTGGTGGATTTTGATTGTCAATTACATCTAAAATCGGTTGAACGGTAGCTTCCGGTTTTCCCCAGGTATCAGGATTGTCGCCCGATTCAGCAAATGCAGTTCGCACCGGATTGTAATCTGCAATATCCGAAGAAGTCTGAACAGCTGATGCTCCAGCCCAATCTGTCGCAAAACCGTTTGGCTCAATCAAAGTGGTTTTGATTTCCAAATGAGCCGTCTCGCTACCCAAGGTTTCAATTAAACCTTCCACAGCGAATTTTGACGCATTGTACAATCCTAAAAGCGGAATGGTCGTCAATCCCAAAAAGCTCGAAACCTGAATGATATGCCCGCTTTTCTGCTTTCTCATTATCGGTAAAACTGCCTGTGCCACCCAAAGTGAACCAAAGAAATTGGTTTCCATTTGGTCTCTAGCCTGTTGTTCGGTAGTTTCTTCCGTCGTTCAAAACAATCCAAATCCTGCATTATTAATTAAAACATCGATTCTTCCGAAATGATTTTGAATCTTTTCAACCACTTCGAAAACTTCTGATCGGTTATTGACGTCCAATTTTAAAGGAAGAATATTGTCTCCGTATTTATCTTTCAAATCCTGTATTGCAGAAATGTTTCTTGCTGTTGCCGCTACTTTGTCTCCTCTTTCCAAAAGTGCTTTAGCCCATAATTTCCCAAATCCTTTTGATGCGCCTGTTATAAAAATTATTTTACTCATTGTTTTAATTTTTTAGTGTTATTTAATGAGACAAAGTTAGTTTCAACTATAAAAATCCGGTAGTCCGTTTCAGCTGATTAATAGCACAAAATGACGTCGACGATATTCTTTTTAATTTTAAATCAATGAAAAAAAGCCCCTTGATTTTCATCAAAAGACTTCCACTTAAACTAAACGTTACTACTTAAACACCATTAAATAGCCTGTGCCAAAGGAAAATCAATCGGAATCTGCGTGTTCGCAAAAACATAATTGGTGAAACTTCTCAAAGCAACCAACGCCGTCAATTCAATTAAAGCTTTTTCATCATAACCGGCTTCGAAAAAATCTTGCAATGCAGAATCGTCGGCTGCTCCTTTGTTATCCGCAATTGACTGAGCTAATTTTATTACTGAATTTAATTTTTCATCTGAATATTGTGCTTTTCTGATGGCAATGGTTTCTTCGTCTGTAAATCCTCTCATTTTAGCAATCGTGGTGTGAGCAGCCAGACAGTAATCACAATCGTTGACCTGCGAAACAATCAGATTGATGGCTTCTCTTTCTTTTGCTGTAAACAATGAATTGTGAGAGAGCGTGGCTTCGGTTTCCAACATTGCTTTTAGTGCTGATGAAGAATAGCCGATTGTTGCATAAAGATTCGGAATTTTACCCATTTTTTTCTCAACGGATTCAAGAATAGTTTGGGATTCTGCTGAAAGTTGTTCTCTTTTGGGAACCGTAATTGTTTTCATTTTTTTTGATTTTAATATTAATTATTATTTATTTAATTGATTTTTTTATTCGAAATTGATTTTAAAAATCTCAATACTTTTTTCTTTTTGTTGAGACAAAGTTCGGTCAACCACTCCCCGACTTCCTTGCCCATTTGAGCGGAAGAATAGCACAGAAATACATTCAGTTTTGAAATCAGAGAAATGTATAAGTGTTTCCGTGAAATCATCAAATGCATCGCAATGATTTGAAGGAAATTTGTAATCAGAAATATTAAATCATTTAAAAATGAAAAAGACAGTATTAATTACAGGAGCATCATCAGGATTCGGAAAAGCGTCTGCCAAATTGTTTCACAACCAAGGTTGGAATGTTATCGCTGCAATGCGTTCTCCCGAGAAAGAAGAAGAATTAACAAACGGTGAAAATCTACTTTTGGTAAAATTTGATGTGACGGATTCTGACAGTATTAAAAAAGCAGTTGAACAAGGACTGGAAAAGTTCACTACAATTGATGTTCTCATCAACAGTGCGGGTTATGGCTTGATGGGCGTTTTCGAATCTTCCGACGAAGTTCAGATTCAAAAACAATTCGAAGTCAATGTTTTTGGTTTAATGAATATGACTAAAGCAGTTTTACCGGCGATGAGAAAACAAAAAAGCGGGATTATCATCAACATTTCATCTTTCGGAGGTGTGACCGCAGGAGCCTTTGCAAGTTTGTACAACAGCTCCAAATTTGCAGTCGAAGGTTTTTCGGAAGCCTTACATTTTGAACTGTCATCTTTTGGAATTTCCGTTAAAATTATAGAACCGGGAAGCGTTGCGACCAATTTCAGAAACGGAATGGAAATGATTCAGAATACGATTGAAGATTACAATCCCGAATTGGCGGCTTTCATCCCAAAGTTTACAAAACGAACAGAACATTTATCCAAAGCGACAACAGAAGAAGTTGCGGAGACCATCTTTGAAGCAGCAACTGATCAGCAATCAAGATTGAGATACCCTATTGGAGACGATGCAAAGTTCTACATCTATTTGAAAAGCAAGAATTCCGAAGAAGATTTTTTAAGACTGATGCAGGAATAATCGCTGAAAAAAGATTTAACTTTATCATTATTAATTCCAAGAAAATGCCGGAATCATTCATTAATATTCATTCGATTGCAGACCTTCATCAATATTACGGGCTGGAAAGTCCAAAACATCCAATGGTAAGCGTTATTGACCTAACAAAAATCAAGCGAAATGATGTGGATTTTGCCCTTCATTTTTATCACCTCGGTTTGTATACGGTTGTTTACAAAAAATTCCACGGCAGCTTGAAATATGGTCGTTCAGATTATGATTTTCAGGAAGGTGCTTTGATGTTCACAGCATCTGATCAGGTAATGCAGCCAAGTTATGATACTGAGATTGAAGAAGGATGGTTTCTGGCATTTCATCCGGATTTTATCTATGGTTCCGAATTGGGCAAAAAGATTCGGAACTATACTTTTTTCGACTATGGAAGCAATGAAGCCTTGCACGTTTCTGATGAGGAAAAGAAAACACTTGCGACGATAATTTCTACCATCGAATCAGAATATTCAAAAAACATCGACCGCCATACACAGGGTTTAATTTTAAATAATATTGAGTTACTTCTGAACTATTGCGACCGCTTCTACGAAAGGCAGTTTTTTACAAGGTCAAAGGTGAGCAGCGATATTCTTCAGAATTTTGAACATTTGCTCAATCAGTATTTTAATGATGAAAATCTGATTGACAATGGTATTCCGGAAGTAAAGTATTTCGCCGAAAAACTGCACCTTTCATCAAATTATTTATCCGACCTTCTCACTAAATATTCCGGCAAAACTACCATTGAACATATCCATCTAAAGTTGGTTGACAAAGCAAAAAACCTTCTGCTTGGAACTTCGAAATCCATCAGTGAGATTGCGTATGAACTCGGGTTTGAACATCCTTCTCATTTCACAAAAATATTCAAAACGAAAACAGGCGAATCGCCGAGAGCATTCCGCCTGTCTAATTAAAGATTTTTTAAAAAAAATTAAACTTAAGGCGAAAAGGCGATTCTTTGTGAAGTGATAAAATCTATCCGAGAGTTCTGTAAAGCTGAATCTTGTTTTATCTTTTTCAAAGGTGTTCCTTCAACTACTTCATATTCAGAAGAATTGGCATCCTTAAAAGTTATTTTTTCCACAGATATTATTTCATTGGGAATATTGGCTCCAAACCATAATTCATCCGGTTTCTCTTTCCAATTTACTTCATATAAAATTGCACCGTTTGGATAGTTTGAACCCAAATTTTTCTTAGCATAATCAAATGCAATATCGTTCGCATACAAGGTAGACATTATACTTTCCTTTGGATTTACTGAAGAAGTCAAAGGATGCATCAACAAAGGATTTTCTTTCAGTTCATCATTCAGCTGAACTGAAGCTTTGATATTGAGCAATTCCTGACGCTTTTCTTTGCACGCCATCAAAAGAATCAATACAATTAAATACAAACTATACTTTTTCATTGGGTCTTAATTTTTTTGAGTTGAGAAATTAAGTACAAAGGCGATGTAAAAACGTAATCCCTGCCTGCGACAGGTTTATGACATTCAATGCATTCTTTGTCAAAATCGGGCGTTTTACCATAAGGTTTCAGATTATTACCCTTCCATCTTCCCCAACCCCAGCCTTTGGTCTTCGCATATTTTTTTGAATCTTTAACCATAAATTCCACCTGAATAAAATCGCCCGTCGTTACATTTTCATTTTTATCAACATTCTGCTTCCAGGCCGTTTTTGCAAACGTAGCTCCATCCGGCCAGGGATCAATTTTATTTTCCTGAATGGCTTTTACGGCTACATCATTTCCAAAAATAATTCTAAGTGTACCGTTATCAAATCGGTCTGTTGTGCTGATTGCTTTCCAGTTCCTGTAATCAGGAATATATTGTAATCCATTGGGCGAAGCCTGAACTGCTTTGGTTTTTACATCATTATTGATGACATTATTAAACTGATTTTCCACATTAATTATGTGAGGAACTTCTGAAATCTTTCTTTGAGAAATTGACAACGCATAATTTTTCAGTACCTTGATCTGCTGATCGTTCAATTTCGCCGAAGAATTTACCATTGCATAGCTCGGAATCGGCATTTCTCCAGACAACACTTTATTGATGGCATAGAAAATCGTAGAATTCTGCTGCGGTTTGGGCCAGGAATCCCATTGTGAAAAATCCAGCGCTTCTCTGCCCTCTTTGATATGAGAATGCACCAGGAAATTGGCTGGCGTTATCTTATCATACCATCTCAGGTTTGTTTCGGAGGAATGACAGTCGAAACAGGAATTCCGTAGAATGACATTCACTTCTTTTGGAATATTCGCAAGGTCTTTTGTTGGCTGGCTATTGCTGAAATATTCTGGACGGAAAAACTGCAAACCGATAAATCCTATCAGTAAGACCCATATCAGTTTATTGTATTTTTTCATTATATGAATTTAAAAAATTAATCTTGGAAACAGCGTCAAACTTTTCCTCTCGGATCATCGATATGCATTTTAGAAATATCATAACGGACGCCTTCCCTATCCAATATTCTCACATTTTTTACAACTGTACTCAAAGCGGTTAAAAATGTTTCTGAATTTTCGTGACGCTCATAAGCATCTTCGTCTGCCCAGCCTTCCAAAAGGTGAAACGTATTCTCATCGGTTAGATCCTGTGAAAACGCATAGTAGATACAACCTTCCATTTTATTTGCAGCAATCATTTCAGGAATTACTGCATCAATAAATATTTGTCTGTCTTCCTGGTGAACTCTGTAGTAAGCACTGACAGTAATTCCTGTAGTCTGTGTTTTGTCGTGGTTGTTGGATGTTCCTGGTTTTATGGTATTTTCCATTTTACTTTTTTTAAAATTGCATTGATTTGTTATTTATAAAATGTCACAAATTCTTCCATAGGTTTGCGCACTTTTTCATTTTTTAAATTCCAGTCATTTCCTGTATCCCTGTAACCGACTGCCAAAAGCATCGAACTTCTTAGTCCTTTTGTGTGCAAATCTAAAAGTTCGTCAAGAGCCGAAGGATCAAAACCCTCCATCGGTGTCGTATCGATTTCCTGTGATGCAGCAGCAACAATAGCTAAACCTAAAGCAATATGGGCCTGTTTTGCAGCGTGGTGAAAATTCTCTTCAATGCTCATATTTCCGAAGAACTGTTTAGCAAAATGTATTTGTCTTTCATAAGATGCAGAATCAGAATTTCGTTTTGAAATAAGGTGATCAAAAACGTGGTCGATCCTTTCCGTTGTATATTCATCCCAAACGGCAAAAACCAAAAGATGGGAAGATTCAGTAATTGCAAACTGATCCATAGCAATAGGAAGAATTTGTTTCTTAATTTTAGGATTACTGATAACGATGATCTCATAAGGCTGTAAACCAATTCCAGACGGCGCTAAATGTGCAGCTTCCAAAATGGTATTAATCTTTTCTTTTGCCACCTTTTCACCTGTCATTCTTTTAGCAGCATAACGCCAGTTCAGAAGGTCTATAATATTTTCCATTAGTTATAAATTATTCCAATCAGGATGAGTGAATAGTATCATTCATCCCGATTTATTAAGTTTTAAAAAAGCCCTAACTGTCCCAACATAATTGTTGCCGCAGTGTAACAATGAAATGATTTTATTTTTCCGTTTTCGATTTTAAAAACATCACAACAAGGTGTCTGCATTGTTTTTCCTGTTGCCGGAATCGTTCCTGATGGCAATTGTAGCGGACCTTTATGTGTTCCGTTTAAAGATAATTCTACGACTACCGTATTTTCATCTTCAAGGACATAAAGGTCATATAATTCTCTGTGCATATCGGGAAAAGCAGTGGCGTACACATCGACCGTTTTACCGATGTCTTCCCCATAATATTTGGTTCCGGCAGAGACATCCCAGAAGTAGCCGTCTTCTGCGAACAGGTCAACAAATCCTTTTGTATCCTGGATTTCTGCGATTCTGTACAATTCGCGGATTAATGTTTCATTCTTTGAATTTGGGTTGATGATTGAAGATTTCATAATTGATAATTTTAAATGTTATTATTAAGTAGATTTTTATTGATTTTAATTTTGATTATTTTTTGCTGTCCACGAAAACATAGAGTTTAACCGCTTTTCCGTTCTCGAATACGAAAAGATCCATTCCGGTCACTGCATCAGGTTTTTCAGGTGTTCCATTTTGCCAGAAAAGGCGGGCGATATTATGATTGACATCAATCGCTTTGATTTGAGTGAATTTGGAACCAGGTGCTTTTTTCTGAAGATCTTCCACAAAACCATTAATTTCTTTAAAGCCTTTTGCAATGAAATGACTTTCTACCATTTCGATATTATCTGCATAAACTTTTTTCATCAAAGCTTCACGTTTCTTCAGATCACTTTCATTCCAGATGGCAAGATGTGTTTCAACTAATGAAAGGATTTCTGTCTCGGATAAAGTTTTTGAACTTTCTGATTTTGATGAATTAGCATTTTTCGGAGACCATAGAATTGTTGCAGGGTTGTTTTTTTCGTAACCTTTTCCGTTGGGATAAGAAACCAACTCCATTTTTGCGCCCCAAGGTGTTAAGAAATAAACCCAGGTTTCGCCTTCTGTATCACCAGACGGCATTAGAAATGGATCACCCAAAAACTGTACGCCTTTACTTTTTAAAAATGTTACACTTTGTTTGATATCATCAGTGTAAAAAGCGATGTGGCTTGCACCAAGATCATCACCGCCAGGGAATTGTTTGCTGCCTTTGTTATCCTGATATTGGAATAATTCGATATTGGCACCTGTTCCCGCTTTTACCATTTTGATGGTAACTGCCCCAGTTCCTGCCTGCATATGATTGTTTTTCTTCCAAGCATCATCCAAAGGAATTGGCCCTAAAGTGGTAACCGCAGAAAAGCCCAATACATCTGTAAAGAAATTAACTGCCTGATCCATATCCGGAACATTGATTCCAACGTGATCCACTCCAAGGATTTTTGCTTTCTCTTGTGCGCCAAGACTAGAAACTGAAGCTAATACTAATAATGCGCTTGCTACTGCGGTTGCTTTAATTTGTTTTTTAAAATTGCTCATCTTATTTAATTTTTTTGTTGTTATTTGATAAAGCAAATTTCTACCATTTGACTGCTTTCTTCCATTGACAAAAGCTTGAAAAAAAAACAAACAAATGTCAATGAAATTAAATCTTATTGAAAAAAATATCATTTTAAATTCAACAAAAACCAAAAACAAAAAAAGGGTTGAAGTACAAATTCTTCAACCCTTTTTAATTTTTCAATAAATAATTAATCGTTATATTTTGCTAACCATTTAGCTTTAAGTTCAGCTCTGGCATTGATAAATTCGAGATCTGTTCCCTGTGCAACAGCGTCTAGGGGAAAACGTAAAGGACGGGAACCTTGTTTCATCTGTATCAATTCCAAAATTCCGTCGGCAATAGTTTGTGGATCCATATTGAACTCTTTCATCTTCCCGAATAAGGCGGTACCTATGGCATTGAATTGCTCTGTTGCCACAGGATCATAAAGACTTGCAATTTCAGGTTTATCTGCATTGACTCCTGCTTTTTGACCGGTGTTCATTTCGGTTGGATAAACGCCTGGTTGAATAGAAACATTTTCAATATTAAATTGTTTGAGTTCATCCTGCAAACCTTCTGTAATGCTTTCCACACCAAACTTTGATGCAAAATACGGTACCATAAAAGGTGATGTATGTGCACTTGCACCTGAACTAATATTGATGATCAAACCACTTTTCTGCTCACGCATTGATGGCAATACCGCTTGATAAGTTCGGATAACGCCATAAAAATTAACCTCAAACATCTGACGTATTTTATCAAGACTGTAAGCTTCCAATAATCCAAAGCCTGAAACAGCGGCGTTGTTGACCAAAACATCTATTTTTCCGAATTTCTCTAATGTTTCGGCAAAAGCATTGGTAACAGATTGGTCGTCTGTAACATCGATTTCGATAACGTGCATATTGGGAATCGTCTCCAGTTCTTTGGCTGCGATTTCATTTTTACCGGTCACGCCACGCATTCCTGCAATAACTGTATAACCTGCATTCGCCAATGTGATTGCGGTTAACTTTCCAAATCCTGTACTTGTTCCTGTAATAAAAATTGTCTTGTTCATTTTAATAATTTTTAGTTGTTATTTAATGAGACAAAGATGATATTATGGGAAGATGTTTTCCATTGATAAAAGCTTGAAAAAATTCCAAACAAATGTCAATGAAATGAATTAATGTTATTTCTTCACCTTATTCCTACGCAGTCTGGTAAGGGTTTCCGGCGTGATGCCGATATAGGAAGCAATCATATGCTGGGGAATTCTGTTGACGATATTTGGGTATTTCACAAGGAAATTCTCATATTTTTCTTCTGCAGTAAAGCTTATGTTCGCCAATATCCTGCCTTGCGAAACGATAAAGCTTTTCTGAATAAGCTGATTGACCAACTGATTAAGCTGTGGAATTTCCGTACACAATTTTTCAAAATCAGGTTTATCAATTAATATCAATTCTGTTGGTTCTATGGCATCGATATTCAAACGAGATGGTGTTCCGTTTGTCAAACTTTCACGGTCGCCTGTCCAGTAATTATCGGGAGCGAAATTGATAATATGTTCTGTACCATTCTCAGCAATGGAAAATGTTTTTACCAATCCCCGACAGATGAAAGCATTGTAATGCCAGACCTCGCCTTCCTGCGAGAGAAATTGTTTTTTGCGAAGTTTTTTCTCTTTACAGACCGATTGTATCAATTCTAATTCGGTGTTGGAAAGTTCAATTTTATCAGTAAGGTATTTTTGGAAAATTTCAAACATTTATTTCATAGTTATAAGCAAATTTATAAATTTAAAAGAATAAACTGGCTTTAAACCTAAATGTAACTCAACTTATGTATTAGAAATTGTAATCATCCCATCACCTTAATTTTAGTTGGACTGTAACCAAACTGTTTTTTAAAAGCATAAGAAAAATGAGAAAGGTCTTCGAAACCTAAATCAACAAAAATATCGGACGCAGATTTATTTTCCTCTTTGATGAGAAAATGCGCCTCATTTAACCGCTTTTGTAAAATCCATTTGTGTGGCGATGTTTGAAATACTTTTTCGAAATCACGCTTAAATGTGGCGAGACTTCTTCCTGTCAAATAAGCAAAACGGTCGAGATTAACGTTGTACCGGTAATTTTGATTCATAAAAGCTTCCAAATCAATTTTAAATGGTTCTGAAAAATCAAAAAGAATATTTTTCAATTCTGGTTGCGATTGCAATAAAATTAAAAGAAGTTCCTTTATTTTTAAATCAATCAGCGATTGATTTTTCAAATCACTTTCAAGAAGAACCTTTAAAGAAGCCATAAAATTCTGAAGAACCGCATTGACCTCAATCGGAACAAGAGGTTTTGTAGCAACAGAATTTTCCGCTACTAAATGGTATTCTTTTGAAAAATTGATTAAATTTTCATCACTCAAATAAATGTTCATACTTTCAAAAACGCCATTTTCAGGTGGAATCTTGACAAATTTGACCAACTGATTTTTTCTGATTAAATTGAAATCTCCAGGATTCGCCGCAAAATTTTCTTTGTCGTCTGCCAACACAAAACTACCCGAAATCTGATACGAAAGCGTGTGTTTCGGAACAAAATTTTCGCCCTTTCTGCTCAGCTCGTGGTAGCAGGAGTAAACTATATCTAGTGTTTCCATCTTGTAATTATTATTAAAAGAAAAGCGTTATCTGTGGCGATAACGCTTTATCAAATTTACAAATAATTATTTCAGAATGGCTTTTGGTTCAAGATAAGCTTCCAAACCATAAGCTCCATATTCTCTTCCAACGCCTGACTGTTTAAAACCACCGAACGGCACCAAAGGGTCGTTACTGAAACCATTAATACAGATTCTTCCGGCATCAATCTGAGAGGCGACGCGATTTGCTCTCACTTCGTCCGCTGAACTGATGTAAGCCGCCAAACCATAAGGCGAATCGTTCGCAATTTCAATAGCTTCCTCTTCGGTTTTATAAGGAATTATTGATAAAACCGGACCGAAGATTTCTTCCTGAGCGATTCTCATTTTATTGTTGACATTGGTAAAAATTGTTGCTTTGACAAAGTTTCCGTCTTCCAGACCTTCAGGTTTTCCTTCGCCACCTGCAAGTAAGGTTGCGCCTTCTTCCAAACCTATTTTAATATAATTCTGAACTCTCTCAAACTGCTTTACGCTGACCATCGGACCGATGTTCGTATCTTCGTTTTGAGGTAAACCAACCACAATATTTTCAGCAACTGTTTTGGCAATTGCATTGACTTCATCGAGTTTATTTTCCGGAACCAAAAGTCTTGTCGGCGCAATACACGCCTGAGCACTGTTCATATAAGCACCGTAAACAGCCATTGGAATTGCTTTTTCCAAATCTGCATCATCTAATATAATGTTCGGAGATTTTCCTCCTAATTCCAATGTGACCCGTTTCATTGTATCGACAGCTGTTTTTGCAATCAATTTTCCAACTGCGGTAGAACCCGTGAAAGAAATTTTGGAAACATCTGGATTGCCGGTTAATTCCGTTCCGACCACATTTCCCAAACCTGTCACAAAATTGATGATGCCCTTCGGTAAACCTGCATCGTGGAAAGCTTCCATTAAAACTTGTGTCTGCAAAGCGCTCATTTCGCTCGGTTTAATGACAACCGTACATCCTGCGGCGATGGCTGTTGCTACTTTACTGCAAACCGAACTGTTACTAGCATTCCAGGGAGTTATGATTCCGACTACGCCAACGGGTTGTAGCTTTACCAATGAAGAATTAATGGTTTTTTCGAATTCATAGGTTTGAAGTACTTCGATCATACTGTCGAACCAGGCGCCCGTATGTTTATTGCTCATTGTGACAAACTGATGCGTTCCGCCATATTCTTCAATCATTATATCGATGAAATCCTGCTGTCTTTTTTCGACTGCAGTTTTTAATCTGGTTAAATAATCGATACGTTCAGCCACTGTGGATCTAGAAAATGTTTTGAATGCTTCTTTGGCAGAGGCAATTGCATTTTTCGTGTCGGTCTCGTCAGCTAATGTGACTTCGCCAATCTTTTGATTATTAGTAGGATTGATGATGTCAAAAATTTCTGTTCCGTGAGGCGTTACAAATTCGCCGTTGATGTAAACTTTATTTACTGTTTTCATTTTGATGATTTTAAAGAAACAAATTTAGGAGGGTTATTTATCTTTAACTTTGTAGAAAAGCTCAATTTTGGTTTGTAAAAAAGTTCATTTTGAAATTTAATTTTTAACCAAATGTTCTGGAATTTCTTTGCCTGTAGATGTAGTTCTTTTGAACAACAAAATACTGATTAACAGTAGCGAGACAATTAAGACATTGACTAAGGATAAAGTCTGGATGTTTTTGATGTCAAATATATTAATCAAACCATATCCAACCACTGAACTTACCACATAAACACCTCCACCAGTCAGTCCGCTGGCAATTCCTGCGCTGGTTGTAAATCGCTGTAAGCTATAGGCATAAGCGTTGTTAAAAATAAATCCTGACAGCAGATGCAATGACAATGTAAAACCTAATAAACAGACTAATCCATCATATTTCGATGTGATGATAAGCATTAAAACAGCCATCACGATCTGAAGAAAAATGGCTGTATTAATTTTTGAAAATAAACTTTTCTTTATTAATAATTTAGAAATAATTCCGCCACTCATAAGGGCAATTCCGGAGGCTAAAGAACTGTAACCGGTAACCACCGGCGTAAAACCATACACCTTCTCGATGATAAAAGGACTTGCCATTCCATAAATGACTAAAAGCGAATAACTGAGTCCTATGATAATTAATGCCAACACAAAATCCGGGGTTCCCAACATCTTTTTGTAAACTGCAGAAATCTCTTTTCTTTTGAATTCCTGAAAGTTTTTTAAAGATTCTCCTGTAAATCTAAGCTCAAAAAGCAAAATCGTTACTGTGAGAATACCTAAAAGGTAAAAATTGGATTGCCATCCCAAATGCACCTGCAAGTAACCACCGATGAAAGGGGCGACAATAGGCGCTGTAGCCCAGACAATTGAAAATAAACTGGTGTAATGTTTCAGTTTTTCGCCTTTGTACAGATCTACAAAAAACGCTCTTTTTCCAACAATGATTAGCGAAACCATGATTCCCTGAATGATTCTCATTGCATAAATAACGTAGATACTGGGAATGACAGCAATTGTAAAACTCGCCAACGAAAAAATAACAAGTGCAATAATATTAATTCTATATCGTCCGAAACTGTCCAGAATACTTCCTATAAAAAGCTGACTGAAGCCTGAACTGACCATAAACAGCAGTAAAGAAAGCTGTACCTGCTGCATAGAGACCTTCAGATCCTGAGACATTGCAGGCAAAGACGGAATATAAATGTCGGTGGTTAAACCTCCCAACGGAATCAGAATAAATGCCCATAAAGTGCTGATGTGCAGATATTTGATATTTTGTGTTTTCATAATAATTTCAATTAATAATCTTTTTGCTGATGATTTCTGTTCATTGGACTGCCCGTTTTTAATTATCCAATGAAATACAAAAAGCAAAATTTCATCAAAATCATTTCTTTAACTTGAAATTCAGTTTGATGAAATTTATATAATCCTATAATAATATTATCTGTTATACTTATCCGTGTGCTGCCTCAGAAACTTCTTTCCAATCTGTCCAGGTCTGGATTTTTTCTGCATACACTCTTTCTGTTTTTGGTAATCCAAGTTTACCTAAGAATAAACGCAATGGTGGATTTTCACTGTCGATTAATTTTAAAATGGCAGGAACTGTAGCTTCCGGTTTTCCGTAATCTTCCGGTAAAAGTCCTTCCATTTCGCCCAAAGTCGATTTCAACTCATCATAAGCAGAAATTGATTCTCCGTAAACTGCGGAAGCTCCTCCAAAATCTGTCGTGTAGCCATTCGGTTCAATCATCGTCACGTGAATTCCGAAATCTTTCACTTCACTTGCCAAAGCATCGCTGAAACCTTCTACAGCAAATTTTGTTGCATTGTAAATTCCTAACGTTGGTAAACTCCAAATACCCAAAACACTTGAAAGCTGAATCACGTGCCCACTACCCTGCGCTCTAAAAATTGGCAAAGCAGCCTGCGTTACCCATAATGTACCGAAAACATTGGCTTCAAAAACATCTTTTGTAACTGTCTCGCCGACTTCTTCAACAGCTCCGAAAACGCCGTAACCTGCATTATTAATGACCACATCTAAACCTCCGAAATGGTCTTTTGCTTTTTTCACAGTTTCAAAAACTGATTTTCTGTCTGTGATATCCAAAGAAAGTGGTAAAAACTGATCGCCATATTGTTCGGCTAAATCTTTGAAGGCATCCGCATTTCTGGATGTTGCTGCTACTTTGTCTCCTCTTTTAAGGAAAGCCTCTGTCCAAAGTTTCCCAAATCCTCTTGATGCGCCTGTGATAAAAATTGTTTTTTGCATTTTGTTAAAATTTTAATTGTTAATTGTTTAATTTTGATAGGACAAAGTTATCTCGACCTACTGCTGATGGTCTAACCCAAATCAGCGGAAGAATAGCACAGAAATACGAAACCAAATTTTTCTGCTGCCTGTAATAATTAAGATTTAAAACTATTAACCTTTGATTTAAAACTGAACTATGGAAAGAATCAACCATTATAAAAGCATTACGGAACTTCACGAGAAAAGCGGTTTTGAAACACCCAAACATCCTTTATTAAGTTTAATGACCTGCCACGAACTGATGACCTATTCTGTTGGAGAAGACAAGTTTACCGGAGATTTTTATATGGTGGCTTTAAAAAAGATAAAATCTGGTTACGTTCTTTATGGCAAAACAAAATATGACCACAGCAATGGTTCTACGGTTTTTATGAAGCCAAGACAAATTATTGAAGTGAGCAACGTTCAGTTTGCAGAAAAAGGTTTTGTGATGTTTTTTCACGAAGATTATCTTTCCGGGCATACGCTTTTTGAGCAGATCAAAAAATACGGTTATTTTGAATACGAAATCAATGAAGCACTTCATCTTTCTCCCGCTGAAGAATTGATAATGTGGGAACTTTATGATAAAATAAGAAAGGAATATGACGATAATTCGGATGAATTCAGTCGTGAAATTATTCTTTCACACATCGATTCTATCCTTAAATATTCTGACCGGTTCTACAAAAGACAATTCATCGACAGAAGTTTGAATGTTTCCGGAACAATGGTAAAAAAGTTCCAAAAAGTAGTGGATGCTTATTTTGAAAAAGACTTGCACTTAAAAGAAGGTTTACCCACTGTAAATTATCTGGCTGGAAAACTTTCTATATCAACCCGGTATCTTAGTGATGTTTTAAGACAAGAAACCGGTAAAACAGCGCTTGAACACATTCATATTTATCTCATTAAGGAAGCGAAAAATTTGTTGTTAAGTTCAGAAAACAACGTTGCTGGTATTGCTTATGATCTTGGTTTTGAAAGTCCTTCTTATTTTACTAGATTGTTTAAAAAAATCGTGGGAGTGACGCCTGTACAATATCGTGATAAAGTTAATATATAGTTCTTAAGATTTTTCCATTAAAAATCCTTTTATATTATATACTTAAAAATATTTGAAACTCTTTCTAAATCTGCCACCAAATGTTTCGATAATCTTTTCGGTTATGGGTGCAAGACATTCACAGCCAACTAAAGACTTACTATTTCACTGCTGGTTATTATTAATTTTTAAAATTAAATTGCGATAGACAAAAACTAAAAGAAATTATTTGATAAGAATGGGATACGTAATTCCTGTTTAATTTGGCTCAATCGAACCAAATCATCGATAAAAGTGTTTGAAGATACGCTCGTCTTGGTCCCAAGGCGGGATTACATTTAATATCTCCATCACTATTTTAATCTCAATTAAACTCACTGCTCTCAAGTTTACTTCTTAAAACCGACATATCATCACTCACTTTCTTATCCAAAATCTTCGCATAATGCTGTGTAGTTTTTATATTAGTATGTCCCAGCATTTTACTTACACTTTCAATCGGAACGCCATTAGACAATGTTACAGTTGTAGCGAAAGTATGTCTAGCGATATGAAACGTCAGCTCTTTATTGATTCCACAGACGTTCACAATTTCTTTAAGATAGGAATTCATTTTTTGATTACTGAGAACGGGAAACAAGACATTTGAATTTACACATTCTGGGTGGTCTTCATATTTTAAAATCAGTTCCTGTGCTAAAGGTAACAATGGAACTCTGGTTGAGGTATCAGTTTTCTGACGATGCGTGAATATCCATTGGTCGCCATCTATTCCAATATTGACGTTAGATTTCGTCAATTTCTTTACATCAACATACGCTAAACCTGTATAGCAACTAAAAAGAAAAATATCACGCACCTGAATCAATCTGTCTGATGCAAATTCCTTTTCATAAATCGCCTGAATTTCCTCCTTGGTAAGATATGGGCGTTCCACTACCTTAAGCTTTGCTTTATAGCCTAGAAATGGATCTTTGGAGAGCCAACCATTAGCCATGCATAATCGAATGATCTTTTTAAAATTCTTGATGTACTTTACCGCAGTGTTGTTTGCGCATTTACGAACACTACGAAGCCAAAAATCATAATCCATAATAAAAGCATGATCGATCTTTGTAATGTCAATATCAGAAGTTTTATATTTCCAGATTAGGAATTCCTGCGTATGCTTTAACGATGTTTTATAACGTTCCAATGTTCCGGGGGCAAAATCCTGACCTACCAGTGCTTCAACTTTATCATTGTGATCCTGAAAAATAGGAATGAGCATTCGTGTGGAAACATCAGTTCCAAGCAGTTTAGATTTTAAACCTTCAGATGTTACAAAGTCTTCTTCTTTCAGCATCTGGTAGTGAGAATCGTAAACTTGCTGTTCCAAAGTTTTAAGATACACATTAAGCGTTTTCGCCTCCTGAGAGTTGCCAACTGCTTTATGTGCTTTAACATCCCATTTCTGTGGGTCGATGTACCTCTTAGCGGCAATGTCCGCTGCCTTGCCATCTATCGTGATTCGTAAGTAGATAGGAGCGGTTCCGTTGGTTCTGATTTTATTCTTTTTTATAAAGAATAACAGGTTGAATGTTTTGTTCATAGTGTGGTAACTTTAATTGTTAATAATTTAGTTTTTGTTACCACTTTCTGCAAGATGTACAATCGTTAGACTGCCTATTGGTCGGGTTTCCCTGAGTTTTTCGTGACCTATTTTCAAATTTTCAGGATGGGTCACGGAATAGGTCATATAAATCGTGACCTATTTTGATTTTTTCTGATACTAGCGCAAAAACAAAAAACGCTGTAAACATTGATGTTTACAGCGTTTTAGCTTATTTTGGTTCCCCAACTGGCGGAGAGAGAGGGATTCGAACCCCCGGACCTGTTACAGTCAATAGTTTTCAAGACTATCGCAATCGACCACTCTGCCATCTCTCCAAAAACTCCGATTGTATCGTTGTTTTCAGTGGTGCAA
>Ga0157370_10001592_pt1 | contig 28038 bp, 28 predicted proteins | sample C35metaG_FD_113463 | JGI IMG/M metagenome (GOLD analysis project Ga0157370, IMG submission 113463) | Corn rhizosphere microbial communities from Kellogg Biological Station, Michigan, USA - C3-5 metaG | ecosystem: Host-associated > Plants > Roots > Rhizosphere > Soil | place: USA: Michigan...
AGAGCGATCCCGCCAATAGCGCCGAGTAGCAGAGCCATTTGAGTTCGACCGTCATCGCTGTTTCCCGCTCGCTCGCTATTTGGGCTCATCTTCAGCAGGACTCCGTCCATGGAGACCCGGCAAACAGCGCCGCTGCAGGCGCAATCCGTAAGTCATACAGAAGACAATCCCGCAGGCGAACAGGATTCGAGAGCCCCATCGGATCCACGCGGTCTTGTAAAGCAAGCGCAGCGTGGAATTCTCCGCAATCACGATTCCCTGTGCTTCCGCGGCGTACTCGTCGGTCAGCAGGAGTTGATGAACTGTCTGCATGCCATTTCAGGCCCGTTTGAAATGACGTAACTATATGAATAAAGATATAGTCCTGCCAGTGCGGGCCGGGGTCGCAGCACGGGATGTCTCGTGCCGCCATAACAATCGATCAGGGTGTCGACCATGAGCCATCGCGGGGTCAATCGTCGCCAGGTGATCGGGGCGGCCGGAGCGGGTCTTCTGTGCGTCGGGTCGCGTCGGCTGTGGGCGCAGAGTCCCGCGCGTGCCGCGGCGGACGCGGCGGACGTGGCGGAGGCGGCGGAGGCCGTGGTTGTAAATGCCCGCATCTACACCGTCGAGCCTGCCGCACCCCGCGCTGAGGCCTGTGCCATGCGTGCCGGGCGATTCATCGCAGTGGGGAGCAATGCGGAGGTTCGCGCTCTCATCGGCAAGGGCACCCAGGTCTTTGATGCCCAGCAGATGACCGTCGTGCCGGGGTTCATCGACTGTCACAACCATGCGGTCGGGCTCGACCTGCTCTACGAAACCTCCGTGGGTAATCCCTTCGAGGTTGAGTTCGTCACAATCGCCGGGATTATCGACAAGCTGCGCGCGAGGGCCCACACAACCCCGCCGGGACATTGGGTGGAGGGTAACTTCTTTGATGACACGAAGGTCAAAGACGCGCGCGCGCTGAACGTGCACGACCTGGATGCAGTCTCTCGCGACCTGCCGGTCGCCGTTCATCACCGCGGCGGCCACACCAGCTTTTACAACAGCAAGGCGTTCCAACTCGCCGGCGTCACCCGCGACACTCCCAATCCACCCGGCGGCACGTTCGATCGCGATGCCGGCGGCAATCTCACGGGACGAGTCACTGATCGGGCGACCGCAGTCTTCCGGGGTGTAGGGCTTCGCCCGACGTATACGCCCGAACAGCGAGCGGAGCGACAGCGTTCGGCGATGTCTTACATCTCGGAGCAGTTCGTCCGCTATGGACTGACGAGTGTTCACCACGAGCACTTCGACGGTCCCGAGGCGCTGCGCGGAATCGAGGCGATCCGGGCGGCGGGAAAGCTCAAGCATCGGGTCTTCTTCGCGGCGACGGGCCGCATGCTCGATGATCTCATCGAGGCGGGGGTTCGGACGGGGCTCGGCGATGAGTGGTTGCGGATCGGAGGCACGGTCGAGCATTTGGTCGACGGCTCGTTCTCCGAGCGCACGATGGCCCTCAGCGTCCCGTACCCCGGCATGAGCTCGGAGTACCGGGGCAACCTTACAGAGACTCAGGATGTACTCGATGCGTGGATACTGCGCATGTATCAGGCGGGGTTTCAGGTCAACTGCCACGCCAACGGGGACGTCGCCATTGCGGCCGTCCTGACCGCGCTCGAGCGGGCCCAACGGCTGGCTCCCCAGACCGATCCGCGCCCGCAGATCACCCACTGCACGCTGATCAATGCTGAGCTGGTCAGGAGGATCAAGGCGCTCGGTGCCGTGCCTGCGCCCTTCAGTACCTACCCTTACTACAACGCCGACAAGTTCCATTTCTACGGCGAGCCGCTGATCCGCCGCAGCATGGCCTTCCGCACCTTCATCGACGCCGGAATCGTCGCCGCGGCCGGCTCGGACTTCCCGCCTGGTCCGTTTTCACCCCTCATGGGGATCCAGGCGATGGTCACTCGCAAGGGTTGGAATGGCGAAGTCTGGGGAGCGGAACAGCGCGTCACCGTGGATGAGGCGTTGCGGATCAATACGTGGAACGGTGCCTACGCCTCGCACGAGGAGCATGTGAAGGGCTCCATCGCCCCTGGCAAGTACGCCGACTATGTCGTACTCGCAGAGGACCCGCACACTGCGAACCCCGACCGCATAAAGGACATCAAGATCGTCCGCACGGTCACGGGCGGCACGGTTATGTATCAGGCGTGACTCATTCGCGCGAACCGCGAGCCGCGAGCAGTCGAGTGGGGGTGCCTGGAGGAGACGGTAGCACCAAGCCGGTGAGACTGATGACCACGGTGCTCAGCAGCAGCACCGCGTTCCAGGTCGGCTGACGTTGCCCGCGCGTGAGAGCGATCAGAACGAAGGCACCAGCCAGCAAGGCGACGAAGCAGATCACAACGTGTAGTGCGAGCACTGGCGGTTCTCCTGCTGTTGGTAATGCTGCAGTGCAGCGGTGCACCGGAGCGCCAGCCACGCCGGCGGACCGCGAGGATGGTTGAATACTACCGGAGTAGGATTACTCCCTGCTGAATCCCTGGCAGCGCGCTGGAGCCAAACATGAAACGACCGATCGTCACGACCTTGGTCGCCTTCGCGGTGGCCTCAACGCTTGGCGCGTGCGTGTCCCCAGGAAATGGAAACCGCGACGCGCATGCAGCGGAATGTGTGTTTGACTCCGGCGCAATTGAAGGCGGCGCAGGAATCTCCCCATAGCTCGGCCCCGTCGGGGATCGTTGCCGTCAACGTGCTGTCGATGTCGAGCGGCCTGCGTTAGAGCGCCCGCGGCCGCCCGCCCGACGTGCCGGGGCGGTTTCGGTCGATTCATTTGACATAGTTGTCCCTGGGACACGGGGACACATTCCAAGCCCTTACCTTATAAATCAGCGGCTTGTGGCGCTCGCGCGCGGCGGGCGATCCGCAATTTCCTCCGGCGTGTCCTCTTTTCTGCTTCATTTACGCTTTCTTCCATAGAGGCCGAGCTCGCGAAGTCCAGCCCCAACCCCAAGAAGGCGGCGGAAGTCCGCCGAAGAGAAGTCACCCAGATGGAATCACGATCAAATCGATTCTCCCCGCTCGCAGGCTTGCGTGCGCACAAGGATCTGCAAGTCGCATTGCTCACGGGTCTCGCGGCAGTGAGCGTGAACGTCCCCGCGCGAGCGCAGGGCTCCGAGCTGGGGCCGCCGCTGAGCCTGAACTCGTTCGGTGTGTTGGAAAGCACTTCGACCAGTCGTTTCAACACCGGGACGACCAATGGGTTCTTTGCGCAGCTCGGAACAAACGGCCGCACGTGCGCCACGTGCCACGTCGAGGCCGATGCCTGGGCGCTCACGCCGCGCCACGCGCGGCTCCTGCCCCATGACGATCCGTTGTTTGCCCCCGTCGATGGCGCGGACTGTCCGCCAACCTCGAGCCATCAAGGGCCGAACCGCGCGAACTCCTCAATGATGCTCGAGTACGCGGTGCTGCGTGTGCAGCTGGCAATTCCTGCCACTGCAAATTTCTCCTTGGCTTCGACCACGAACCCCAAAGGCTGCGCCATACCGCCGGGCTCCGCAGCCATTTCCGGGGATCTGTTTCTCTTCAGGCGTCCACTGCCCTCCACCAACCTCATGCTGCTGTCATCGGTCATGTGGGACGGGCGCGAGACACTGGAGAAGATCACGACCCACGCCGCTGAGGAAGGCACCGCTGGGCTGCTGTTCGACCTGGGTGACCAGGCCAATGGAGCCACGACAGGTCACGCGCAGGGCTCGCCGATTGCCGGCACGCAGGCACAGCAGGATATCGTCACCTTTGAAGCGGGACTGTCCACCGCACAGGTGGTGCTCGTACCGGAAATCGGCTTCGCATTGCTGGATGTGCGAGCTCATGGCGGTGCCGACTACCTGAAGAACACGGTGACGCCGGCCTTCTCCATCGGCGTCAATGACCCATTGAACCCGCCGTTCACCAACACGGTATTCACCCTCTATTCGGCGTGGGAGCCCACCAGCGCGGAGTATCGCCACCTCTTGCCGGTCCAGCAGGCCATCGGTCGAGGCGAAGCGATCTTCAACAAGACGCGGTTCGTCATCCACGACGTGCCGGGAATCAACAGTGTTCCGTCCGATCCGCTCTACAATCCCTCCGACCCGCTCGCGGGCCAGGACGTGGTGGCCGGCTGCGGGCTGTGTCACAACAGCCCGAACGTCGGCAACCATTCGACCTCTCTGCCGATCAACATCGGCGTGACCATGGCTCATCCGACCAACAACGACGGCAGCGCCAACGGGACACTGGACCTGGCGAGCCTGCCGGTCTACACGCTCATCAACTCCGGCACCGGCGCGACCGTCCGGGTCACCGACCCGGGCCGTGCGATGATCAGCGGCAACTGGATGGACATCGGCAAAACCAAGGGACCGATACTGCGGGGCCTGGCCGCGCGCGCGCCCTACTTTCACAACGGATCCGCCAGCGATCTGGCAACGGTCGTGACCTTTTACAACCAGCGTTTCAATATCGGATTGACGCCCCAACAGCAGGCGGACCTGGTGACTTTCCTCGAGGCGCTCTAGAGACGCAGCGACGCAGCCGGAAAGGACGGCGAGTCAGCTGCAGCTCGCCGCACGGGCGCCTCGAGGTTCGCAGAACTACGCATTCGACTTACGAGAGCCGCAGGCTCGCGAGCGCCGTGGCATCCGACTTGCGGGAGCCGCGGGCTCGCGAGCGCCGTGGCATCCGCCTTGCGGCCGTTGTCGCGGCCCGATCTTTTGGGCATGCTCGGAACAGATCGAGCGCCAGGGCGGGGCTGTGGAAAAAGAAACACCCGATGAGGTCGGCGAGACAGAGCGCGGGCACGAGCGGAGCCCGCATGATCAGCTGTTTGCGGACCTGTATACGGACCTGCGGCGGCTTGCCGATCGTGCGCTTCGGCGCAGTCCGGGGGGAAGCATCAGCCCGACGACCCTGGTGCACGAGGTTTATCTGAATTTCTCGGGCCGGAACGAGCTGATCATCGCCGATCGGCAACAGTTTCTGGCGTACTCGGCGCGGGCGATGCGCAGCCTGCTGATCGATCTTCTGCGGCGCGGACAGGCGCTCAAGCGCGGCATGGGCTTTCATATCACCCAGCTGGGCACTGAAGTCGCAGAGCAATTCCCCCATCCCAACGAAGCGTCCCGCCTGTCCGAGGCGCTCGATGCGCTCGCGGTCGGCGAGCCGAGACTTGCCGAGGTGGTGGATCTCAAATACTTCTGCGGTTTCTCCTTTGCGGAGATCGCGGCGCTGCGCGGTACTTCGGCGCGCACTGTGCAGCGGGATTGGGAAAAGGCGCGTCTCATCCTCTTTCAGGATCTCGGAGCGCAGAGCTGAACGGCGACCCATCGGCTGCACGGCGGCACGAGGTACACGCTCATGTCGATCATCGATGCAAAAGGGTGGCAGCAAGTCAGCGAGCACCTCGATCGGGTGCTCGACCTGCCCGAGGCAGAGCGGAACGCGTATGTGGAAAAGCTGACGCAATCCGATCCGCAAACCTCCGGCTTGCTCCTTCGGCTGCTGTCCGCGCACCGCGCGCAGGCCTTCGCCAGATTTCTGAACAGCTCGGCTCCGCTGCTCACAGAGCCCGGGTCGAGCTCACAACTGGTCGGCCAACGCATCGGGGCGTACGTGATCGAAGCGGAGATCGGTCGCGGCGGGATGGGCAGCGTGTGGCGCGCGCGTCGCGCCGACGGGCGATTCGAAGGCGTGGTTGCCGTGAAGTTCCTGCAGGCGGCCTGGCTCGGGAGCGCCGGAGAGCAGCGCTTCAAGCTGGAAGGCCTGCTGCTGGCGAGACTCGACCATCCCCACATTGCACGGCTGCTCGATGCGGGACTCTTCGAAGGCCGCCAGCCGTATCTGACCCTGGAGTACGTGGAAGGTGAGCCGATCGATGCCTACTGCTCCCGCCATGCGCTCGACGTGCAAGCGCGGTTGCGGCTCTTCCTGGATGTCCTGGCGGCCGTCAGCCACGCGCACACGCACCTGATCGTTCATCGGGACATCAAGCCGGGCAACATCCTCGTGACGCGCGACGGCACGGTGAAGCTCCTCGACTTCGGAATCGCAAAGCTCCTCGAAGGTGAGGATCGATCTGATCTGACGCTGGCAAGCGCCCATCCGCTCACTCCGCAATACGCGGCACCCGAGCAGCTGCTGGGCGAACCCGTCACCACGGCCACGGATGTCTATGCGCTCGGCCTGGTCCTCTACGTTTTGCTGACCGGTGCACATCCACGCGCATCGCGGCCACTGACCGGGCACGAGCTCATCCGTGATGTGCTGGACAAGGAACTGCCTCGACCCTCGGCTGCGGCAACTTCGGCCGCCAGTGCGCGCGCCCTTGCGGGCGATCTGGACAACATCGTCGCCAAGGCGGTGAAGAGAGAGGCGCCGGAGCGCTACGCGACTGCAGCAGCACTGGCCGGCGATCTCGAGCATTACCTGCGGCACGAGCCGGTGAGCGCAAGAGCGGACACTCTGCATTATCGGGTCGGCAAATTCATGCGGCGCAATCGTGGGAGTGTCGTGACGGCGCTGGCAATCACGCTCGGCCTCATCGGGACGACGTCATTCGCGCTCCTGCAGATGTCCGAGGCGCGCCGTCAACGAGATGCCGCGCGCGCCGAGCTCCTCCAGACCGAAGCGGCCAACGACTTCTCCAGCCTCATGCTCGAGGAGGTGAACGTAGGTGGCAAAACTCTCACTCAAGAGCAGTTGCTCAACCGAGGCGTAGAGCTGCTCGATGCACGGCACGGCGCAGACCCGGAGTTCGTAGCGGAGATGCTCACGCAGCTGGCTGGCCGCTATGACGACGTAGGACTGGAAGATCAAGCGATGGCCCTGACGCAACGCGCGCTAGCCATGGCACGCACGACTCACAACCCGGCACTGCTTGCGATGACGTTGTGCCTGGCGGCCCACAAGGAGCACCAGGCGGGGCTGAGGACCGATGTCGATCGGTGGCTGGGCGAGGCTACGGCACTCACGCAGAACCTACCCGAGCTGCCGCTCCACACCAGCGTGGAATGCCTCAGAGCACGCGCCTGGCGCGCCAGCGATCACAACGACCCGGAAAGCGCGATTGCGCTGTTCAAGCAAGCGCACGCGCTGCAGGTCGCAGCGGGCCTGCGCAGCGGCCTGGAGTACACCTCCGTTCTCACCGACCTCGGCTACATGTATTACAACCAGGGTCGCTATGCGGAGGCCTACCAGAAGACAGCCGAGGTCGGTGCCGCCTTCGACCGGGGCGGTCGGGGCGGGACGCTCGGCCGGGTGATCATCCATGAGAATGCGGCCACCCTTTTGGTCAAGATGGGAGAGGTTCGAGCGGCTTACGCCGAGCTTTACGCCGCACAGCATCCAGTCTCCGGAGGACCGGAACGCGAACCGGAGCGTGCATCGTGGGCGGTGTTTTCCGAGGTGCTGCGACGACTCGGTCGTGTGGAAGAGGCGCGTGCGGCAGTCAGCGGCCGGGCCGAGAACCTCCTTGCCTCCGGCGCACCTGTTTTCGCTGCCCGCACCTTGATGGAGGAGGGGGCCGCGCTGATCGAGCTCAGTCAGCCCGACGGAGCGCGACCGCTCCTCGAGCGGGGGATCGCGATCGAAGCGCAGTATGAGAAGGGTGACGGGTCGATGAGATTCCTGGCCGAATCCAACGCCTATCTGGCTGACATCGATATCCGGACAGGTCACGCGGAGGCGGCGCGGCAACGCCTGGAGAAGTTCCTCGCCTCCTATGGCTACCCGCGGACTGCCGTCCAAGTGCCTCTTCGACCGGCTCTTCTGAGCGCCGCCCGAGCGACGCTCGCCCTCGGGGACGTGCGGTCCGCGGAGACCTACGCGCACGAGGCGCTGCGCATTGCCGAATCGGTGGCGCGAGGCCCTGACACGAGCGCAGACGTCGGAGAAAGCCTTTTCGTGCTCGCGCGGATCGAGCGAGCCCAACATCACCTGCCGGAGGTACGTCAGCTGCTCACCCGTGCAGTGCGTTGCCTCACTGAGGGTGTAGGTCCAGAAGCGCCCGCAACGGCGCAGGCGCGAGAAGAGCTCGCTCACCTGTGACCGGGGCCGGGGGCGGCTCGCGCACTGCCGGCGGTTTTCGGACGCGATCGAGCGCAGGGCAGGACAGGGCCGGAGCGCGCGGGCGAGGCGCGTATCCGACTGGCCATTCAAAGGCTTACCATGCGAGGCTCAACCCTCGCCAATGGTCAGCAGAAGGACTCCCGGTCAATGAATCAGAAAGCGGCCCCGCAGCCCAGCGAGCAGGCCCTGGCAGCCGGGCCGCGCGCCGCGCGCGACACGGTGACCGAAAAGTCCTCCTGGATCAGGCCCCTGCGGGAAGAGATGGCCCGCGTCATCGTGGGCCAGACGCATCTGCTCGACCGGTTGCTGATCGCGCTGCTCACGAACGGGCATGTGCTGCTGGAGGGCGTACCGGGACTGGCGAAGACCTTGACCTTGAAAACACTCGCCGGTTGCATTTCGTTACGTTTCAAGCGCCTTCAATTTACCCCGGACATGCTGCCCGCCGACATCGTCGGCACGATGATCTACAGCCCCCAGGACGGTGCGTTCCGCACCAGGCACGGGCCGATCTTCAGCAATCTCATCCTGGCTGATGAAATCAATCGTGCCCCGGCGAAGGTCCAAAGCGCGCTGCTGGAGGCGATGCAGGAGCGCCAGGTCACGCTCGGCGATGAGACGTACGCGTTACCCGCGCCGTTTCTGGTTCTGGCGACACAGAATCCCCTGGAACAGGAAGGCACCTACCCTCTGCCGGAGGCGCAGGTCGATCGCTTTATGATGAAGGTGATCGTCGACTATCCGACACGGGTGGAGGAGAGAGCGATTCTCGACGCGATGGCGACCACCGAGCCGATGATTGTGCCGCGCACGGTGGTGGGCGCCACGCAGATCATCGAAGCCCGCCACGTAGTCAACACTCTGTTCGTCGATGACAAAGTCCGTGACTACATCGTCGATATCGTGCTTGCGACACGACCGCCGCTCGCGGCCGCCCTCGAGTTGAACGGTTACGTCCAGACCGGCGCTTCGCCACGCGCGACCATCTCGCTTACGCTGGCAGCGCGCGCCATGGCATTCCTCAACGGGCGGCACTTCGTCACTCCGCAGGACGTCAAGTCGGTGGCCATGGATGTGCTGCGGCATCGGGTGTCGGTGACCTACGAGGCGGAAGCCGAGAACGTCACTTCCGAGAATGTCATCGAGAAAATACTGAACACTCTGCCGGTTCCTTAGCGCGGAAGTCTCCTGATGGCGGACGAGAAGCAACCAGCCGATTCGCGGCGCAGCCGCATGCGGGAGCTGGAGATCAGCACTCGCCGGATGGTCGATGACAGCATGGCCGGCGCCTATCACTCGGTATTCAAGGGCCGCGGAATGGACTTCGACGAAGTCCGCGAATACAGCCCGGGAGATGAAGTCCGGACCATCGACTGGAACGTCACCGCGCGCGCCGGACGTCCCTTCGTCAAGAAGTTCACGGAAGAGCGCGAGCTCACGATCTTCCTGGTGGTCGATATCAGTGCTTCGGGAAACTTCGGCTCCGGCGCCATGGCCAAGCGCGACCTGGCCGCGGAAGTGGCCAGCGTGCTGGCCTTCTCCGCCATCCGCAACAGCGACAAAGTCGGTTTGATCCTGTACACCGACCGCACTGAACGGTATCTGCCGCCCAAGAAGGGTCGCCGGCACGTGCTGCGCGTCGTGCGCGACATTCTCTACCACGAGCCGCAGGGCATCGGTACCAACACCGTCAAGGCGCTCGATGTCGTCAATCACGTATTGCACCGGCGCGCGGTGGTGTTTCTGATCTCCGACTTCGTGACGAGCGGGAGCGATCCGGGTGGGGCGCGTGCGCAACTGCGTCGAGCAGTCCGGCAGACGAATCGTCGGCACGACTTGATTGCACTGCATATCGAGGATCCTCGCGAGAGGCAGCTTCCCAACGTTGGGATCATCGCTCTGGAGGATGCAGAAACCGGGGAAATCGTCGAGCTCAACACAGCGCGCGCGGCGGTACGGAAGCGATTCAACGAGATCTCGCTGGAGCGCGCGCAACGCCTGAAGAGCGATCTGCGGGCCGAGGGAGTCGACAGCGTACAGCTGCGCACGGACATGCCTTACATCCCTCCGCTGCAGCGGTTCTTCAAATCGCGTGGCCGGCCTCGCGTATGAGGGGCGCCCGCGATACCGTGCGACGCTGCGGGAGCCTGGCGTTAGTGACAGGAGCCACGCTGGCCGGAGGCGCCATCGCCGAGGCTGCAGACGACATCCGTGACATTCGCGGACCCAAAGCGGTGCCGGGGTCCTGGATAATGCCTGCGGTGCTCGTGGGAGTGCTTCTGGTGGCGCTCGCTTACGCGATCTGGCGACAACGCGACGGCGCGACCCGCCCCCGCAAACTCACCTTGTCGGAACAGACGCTCGAGCTCCTGGAGGGTACGAAGCCACTGATGCAACCGGCTACGGCGCGGGAATTCGGGATTGCCGCGTCCGAGGTGATACGCCACTACATCGAGAAGCGCTTTGAAGTCATCGCGACTCAGAGGACCACGGAGGAGTTTCTGCAGACGCTCCTGCAGAGCCCGAATGCGGCACTCGCCCGTCACCGCTCGCTCCTCGCGGAGTTCCTGCAGCAATGCGACTTCGTCAAGTTCGCGGGCGCATCGTTGGCGGTGACCGACATGGAAGCGCTGTTCCGGAGCGCGCGCGGGTTCGTGCTCGAGACCGGCGAGGTCGCCCCTGCATGATCCGGTTTCTTCAGCCCGAGTGGTTGTGGGTGCTGGCTGCGTTGCCACTGATCCTATTGTGGAGAGGGCGCCGCGGCCCGGTCGCCGCCGTCGAATATTCCGACGTCAGTCTCGCGCGGGACATTGCGCGTCGCACTCGCAGTCGTATCGGCTGGATCGTCGGGTTGCTGCCGATCATCGCGGCGGCTCTCATGATCGTCGGGCTGGCCCGGCCACAGCGAACCCACAGTCGCACCGAAGTGACCGTGAACGGCATCGACATCGTTCTCGGGTTGGATGTTTCAGGCTCGATGCAGGCGTTGGACTTCTCCGTCGGTAACTCCCCCATCAACCGGATCGCCGTGGTGAAGTCCGTCGTCGCCCAGTTCATCGAGGAGCGGCCCAACGACCGGATCGGACTCATCGCCTTTGCGGCGTACCCGTATATCGTCAGCCCGCTCACGCTGGACCACGACTGGCTGCTGCAGAACCTCGAGCGGGTCGACGTGGGTGTTGGTGACGACGGCACGGCCATCGGCTCAGCCATCGCCGCGGCCGTGAATCACCTGCGCACCACTGCGGCAAAGTCCAAGGTGGTCATCCTGCTCACCGATGGCGTCAACAACAGTGGGAAGATATCCCCGCTCGCGGCGGCCGAAGCGGCCAGAGCCTTGGGCGTGAAGGTCTACACCATCGGCGTCGGTGTGCGCGGCAAGGCGCCCATTCCTGTCAGGGACGAAGCGGGCAGGATCCACATGGTCATGGACAGCGTGGATGTGGACGAAAAGACCCTCCAGGCGGTGGCGAGCCAGACCGGCGGCCTGTTCTATCGAGCCACCGATACGGATTCATTGCGCAAGATCTACGAGCAGATCAATCGCTACGAGACCTCTGCGCAATCCGTGCAGAGGTTCGAGCACGTGGAAGAGCTCTACAGGTGGGCGCTGTACCCCGCACTGAGCCTGCTGGCGCTGGGGTTTCTGTTGCAACAAACGAGGTTTCGCAGGTTACCGTGAGGTTCAGCGATCCTTACTGGCTGCTGGCTGGACTGCTGACGAGCATCGTGCTCGTCGTGGCATGGCGCTGGCACGACGCTCGCCAGCGCGCGGCGCTCGCGGCATTTGTCGCGTCGCACCTGCGGCTCAAGCTCACCGGCTCCGTGTCGCGGCTCGGGCGCCTCATGCAGCGGGGCCTGTTTCTGGCGTCAGTGCTTTGCCTGTTCACGGCTCTCGCCGGCCCGGAGATCGGCTGGCACTGGGAGCTGATCAGCCGTCGCGGCAACGAGGTGGTGTTCGCCATCGACACTTCGCGCAGCATGTTGACTCCGGACGTGCTGCCCAACCGCTTGACGCGCGCCAAGCTCGCGATCGATGACATGGCGAGGCAATTGGATGACGATGGGATCGGCATCGTGGCATTCGCCGGCCGTGCGTATGCCGTCTGCCCGCTGACGCTCGACTACGGTGCCTTTCATCAATCACTGGATGCCATCGACGTTCACACCATCCCGCAGGGCGGCACGAACATTCCGAGCGCCATTGCTGCCGCACGTGCGGCGTTTCGCCGCCGTGCGAGCGCCGATAGAATTCTGATACTGGTCACTGACGGTGAGAATCTCGAGGGTGACGCTCTGGCTGCCGCGAAGGCGGCGGCGGCGCAGGACGGGCTGAAGATCTACACCGTCGGCATCGGTACGGCGGCGGGCGAGCTCATCCCCTTGCCGGCGGAGCTGGGGGGCGGCTTCGTCAAGGACGACAAGGGGACGCCGGTCAAATCGCAACTCGATGAGGCCGGGCTGAAGGCTATCGCCTCCGCCACCGGCGGCGCGTATGTGCATCTGGAGGGTCAAGGCGAGACTTTCGATGCTTTCCTGCGAACGGTATTCGCCGCCGTCTCCAAGCACGACCTGATCTACAGGCAGCAGAGGATCTACATCCAGCGGTATCAGTGGCCACTCGCCGCATCCCTGGTGATGTTGTTGGGCAGCCTGCTGGTGGGCACGCGGCGTGCGAGCCGCCGGCGAACGGCTGCGGTGAGCGGCGCGATCGCAGTGCCCGCCCTGTTGGCGCTGATGATCGTTCCGATGCGCTCCCAGAGCGCCGATCAGGCGGGCGCCCCTGCTGCGAGGAGGGAGGCGGGCCCCGCCCCTGCTGTGAGGACTGATCCGAACGCGCCCATCCTGGAGTACAACGCGGGAACCGCGGCGTATCGCGCCGGGCAGTTTCCGCAGGCCACGCGGTCGTTCCAACAGTCCATCGATACTGCTCCGGCGAGCGATGCAAAGCGTCTCGCGGATCAGGAGGATGCTTACTATAACCTGGGGAACGCGCTTTATCGCGCGGGTCAGCGGTTCGAGAAGTCCAATCCTCAGGAGGCGATGCGCACGTGGACGGACGCCCTCAAGGCGTATGACACGGCGTTGCAATTGCGTCGCGACGACGCGGATAGCAAATACAACCGCGACTTCGTGCAGAAGAAGATCGATGCGTTACAGCAGCCGCCTGACCAGGGGGGCGGTGGGGGTGGCGGCGGAGGCGGTAGCGGGCACGGTGGGGGTGGCGGGGGCAACGGCGGGGGCAAGAGCGGAAATCCGCCGCCGAGCGATGGGCAGGCGAAGGGGCAGCCGCCGCCGCAGGGGCAGGGGCAGTCACAAGGGCAGCCGCCACCGCAGGGGCGGGGGCAGTCGCAAGGGCAGCCGCCGCCGCGGGTGCAGCTGGCTCAGGCTTCGGCGCAGAATTCCGCGGGTGGCTCACCGCCGCCGGCGCAGCAGAGCGGACCGTCGGCGAATGCCGCAGTGGGTGCGGAGGCGTCTGGTCAAAGGGGGCCCGGACAGATGGGCGTGGAGGACGCTCGCGCGTTGTTGGACTCGGCCAAATCGGAGGAACGCCATTCACTTCCGGTGCCCTCGGGGCCACGGGACCCTGACCAGCCGGACAAGCCGTTCAAGAACTGGTGATGAGAATCTTCGATAACGCCCGGCAGGGGCCGCGAGGCCGATCCCTGGTCCGACTGGAAGCGCGCAACGCGCGTGATTCAGGCGGGCCGGAGGGCGAGGCGCGTCGGCGCCGCCGAGTAGTTCTGTCCCTACATTGGAGCCGGTGGGTCATCGCAGCGTTGGGACTGCTAGCCCCGTTTGCGGAGGCGAACGCGGCGGGCGATCCCGCACTGGCTTATGAAACCGTCGAGCCTGCACGCATCAAGCTGGGCGAAACGGCGACCATTCGCGTTACGAGCCTCGACGGCTACCTGGAGGACTTCCACCTTCCGAGCGTCCCCGGACTGACATTCCAACTGCTCGGGCGCTCGCAGGGGTATGAGTTCATCGGCGGGCGAACGAGCCCCACATGGTACGTGCTGATCCGCGTCACGCCGCAGACAGTAGGCATTTTCAGCATTCCCGGGCTCACTCCGAAGTCACCCACCGTCGGTCTGGAGGTGTACAAGGACCAGCCGCCCAACCCTTACGTCTGGCACCACCAGGGGCCCGCCGCCACCGCACCGGCACCGCTGTCGAAGGCTCCGGTCCCGAAGGGTATCCAGCTCAAAGCCGGCGGCGCTGCTTTCGCCGAGCTGGTGGTGCCGGAGCGCTCGCTGTACGTGGGCGAGACCGTGCCGGTCGATATCGAGCTGGGGATACGGCCTGGAGTCGTGAAGTCGATCAATGGGCCGCCCGCCCTCAGCGGCGGTGACTTCACACTCAACAATCTCTCGAAGCAGCCGCTGCGCCGTGAGCAGTTGATCGCAGACAGCACCTTCCTCGTCCTGACGTGGCACAGCGCGCTCGCGGCGGTGAAGCCGGGGGATTTCACCTTATCCGTGGAAACACCTCTCACCGTCACGCTCGATGCGCGATCGGACGTGGATCGGGAATTGGGCGCCATGATGGGTTGGCCGTTCGCGAAAAGCATGTCCCGCAGCAGCGCACCCAAGGATATGAAGATCGCGAGTCCCTCCTCGGAGCTCAAGGTCCTGCCGCTGCCCACGCGAGGAAGGCCCGGTGACTTCAGCGGCGCCGTCGGCGACTTCGAGGTGTCCAGCGATGTTGCGCCGACCCGGGTGGCCGCGGGAGACCCGCTCACTCTGCATCTGCGTGTCAGCGGCGTCGGGAACTTCGATCGCGTCGATTCAGCGATGCTGGACCACCTGGATCATTGGAAGACCTACCCGCCGAAATCCTCCTTCAAGGCGAGTGACGCGGCGCAGACGCACGGCGAGAAGGTGTTCGAGCAGCCGCTGATCGCCGAGCTTCCCGGAGAACAGACGATTCCGGCGCTCGAATTCAGTTACTTCAACCCGAGGACGCAGCAGTACGAGCGGGCGCACACCCAACCCATCAAAGTCATGGTCGCCGCATCGCTCGCCGACAGCTCGCCTGGCGTATCGACCACGAACGGCGCGCACGGGGGCGCATTTGCGCAGAGTCTGCGCCCCGACCACCGGCGGCCGCGACCCTCGGTGAGCGAGTTGCGACCGCTCTACTTCCAGTCCTCGTTTCTGACTGTTCCAGCGACCCTCGCGTTGATTCTGGCGGTGAGCTGGTTCGCGGTACGACCTGAGCCCCGACGCGCCAACGACAAAGCGGCGAGGCGCGCGCTAGCGCAGTTGGAGACGGCAGCGCGATCAGGCGATTCCGCGTCATTTTTCACGGAGGCGCGCAGCACACTCTTACAGACGTTCGCGAATCGGTGGGGGATGCCTCCCGATCAGATCACCTCGACGGAGTTGAAAGCACGGCTGGGCGCCGCGAGCGAGGACATCGAGCGGCTGTTTGCGCTCGCTGACGAGGCGCAGTATTCGCACCAGGCACCCGACGGCAAGGACTTTCAACGTTGGCTGGGCCTGGTTCGCGGCCAGCTCGCTGGTGAGGCTCAATAGATGCGCGGGCTGAGGATGGCGCTGCTGCTGGCAGGTCTCGCCCTGTATGGTGGGCCGAGCTTCTCGCAAGCACCGCATCGACCGTACTCGGCGGATGACCTTTACAACGTGGCGAACTCATACGCGCGCGCCGGCAAGCCGGGCCTGGCGGTGCTCAACTATGAGCGGGCCGCGCTGTTGGCTCCGGAGGATGCGGATATCCGCGCCAATCTTGACTACGTGCGCGCGGCGGCACATGTACCTGTACAGACCCGCAGCCGCCTGGCCCGGATCGCCGAGGCCGCAAGCCCTGCAGTGGCGGCCTGGTTGGGCGTACTGGGACTTGCGCTCGTCGGGGTTGGCGTGGTCGCGGGAAAGATGACGTCGCGGGCTCGACTGGCGCGAGCATGCGGCATCCTGGCCGGCTGCGCATTGGTCGCGTTGACCGTTTCCAACGCGATGCTGCAATGGCGGCGGATGCACGAGGCCGTCATCCTCGTCAATCAGACGCCGGCGCGCGTTGCCCCTGTGCCCATGGGCGACACGGCTTTTGTATTGCCTGAGGCGGAAACGGTGACCCTGACGGCGGAGCACGAGGACTTCGTGCTCGTTCGTACGCGCGGCGGCCGCTCGGGGTGGGTGGCGCGAGCGAATGTTGGCGCTGTAATGCCCTTGGGAGCGGTCGACTAGAGCCAAGGGGCTACTTGCGGATGAGGAGGTCGAGGCCGGGCTGGTAGAAGGCGGGGTGAATCTGCGGGCCGTGCGAGCGCAGAAAGGACTCGAACCGACGGGACTTCGACACCAGCCACTTGGTGCGAATCGCGAGGCTCTTCTCCCGCGCGTACAGATTCAGGGCGCTCACTACGTTGAGCGAGCCCGTCGGGCCCAGAGCGAGATCGAATTCGTGAAAGCTGACACCCCGGCCGCGACGAGCGAAATCATGTTTCGCGGCCTCGTCGTGGCTGGAGGAGGCGTACATGCTCATGAACCGGCGCTGGCTGTGGGGAGCGTAGTCGATGGCCAGATCATCGGGAAGCCAATGGAAGAACGGCAGGCCGGAGGTGTGCTCGTCGAACCACCACAGGCGATTGGGCGTTTCCACGACGCACCATAGGCCCCCGGGGTTGAGCATGTCCCAGGTACTTTTCATCGCTGGCACCCTCTCCGCATAGGTCAGGTGTTCCAGCGTCGCGAAAAAGATGATCAAGTCGAATCGGCCGGGCGGAAAATGCACGTGCACGTCAGTCGCGTTCGCACAGAGGAATTCGGCCTGCAGGCCCTGGATCCGGCAGCGCTCCCGCGCAACCAGGAGATTGCCTTCATTGACGTCCACGCCGACGACTTCGCAACCCTGCTCAGCCAGGGCGGCGGTCGATGCGCCGGTTCCGCAGCCGATCTCGAGGATCCTGCAGCCCTCGAGCGGCAGGGCTGAGGCGAGCCACGGGATCACGAGCCGCCGGGTGGCGATGGCCCGACCGATGACATGGTCGGCCATGTCGCTTCGGCCTTCGGGGCTGGCCAGGTACTCCTCGGGAGTCGCTGCGAAATAATTCAGCGGCTGGCTGAAATAGTGGCGGCGCAGTGCCTCCTCCAGCTCCTTGCGCGCAGAGTCGGAGAGCGGGCGCTGTCTGGCTGCAATCTCGGGCGGGACCAGGGAATCGAAGACCGCATCTCTCAATCGCTTCCTGAGGCTCAAGGCGCTCTCCCCTGCCGTCCGCAGCTCCACCGGAAATCCAGCACTGATGCTCGTAGCGTGGCTTTGCCCGGGCCATCAACGCATGAAGCTCGGCACAGATCCCTCGATCCCATGAATTGCCCAGCTACTGTTCGGTGGGCCCGACGCATTGACGGGAGGAAAGCTTTAGCAATCAGCCATTTGCGGCGCCCCGTCTGCCAGCAAAATGAACCTTCCCGGGGGCTCGTAGCACTCCGGTCTGGCCGGCCCTCCTTGTCTCTCGGACGACGAGCGCTGATTCGCCACGGAGACTCGCGATGAGCGGCTTTCCCATGGTCGCCGGTTCCAGCAGCCTCGGTGATTCGCCTGAGTCGTCATTGGCGGCGGCGGGTTGAGGAGCTGGCCATCGTCGGCCACAGCATGGGCGGGCTGGTCGCACAGGGACGGAATGTTCCTTATCCCAACTGCCGGCGCCAGATGCCAGGTGATTTGCCGAACTGGCGTTTGAAAGCACGACTGAACGCTTCTTCGGACTCGTAGCCAACCTCAGACGCAATTTGCGCCATGCTGCCGCGTCCTTCACGCAAGTGTTGGGCCGCCACCTGCATGCGCCAAAGAGTCAGGTAGTGCATCGGTGGCTGTCCGACCAATGAAGTGAACCGCTCCGCAAATGCCGAACGTGACATGCCCACTTCAAGCGCCAAGGCCTCCGCGGTCCACGCCTCGCCCGGACGTTCATGGAGTGCCGCCAACGCGCGTCCAATTTGCGGATCACGCAAACCCGCCAGCCACCCGCGCCGTTCCGCCGGAAGGTTTGCGACAAACTGGCTCACTGCTTCGACGAACAACAATTCGGACAGCTTGGTGATGACAGTCGCTGAGCCGATGCGCCCCGCCGCGATCTCACTGGCCGCGAAGCGGAATGAGCTCTCAATCCAGGCTCCCGAAGCAGTTGCGCGTACGTCCAGTTTCAACAGGGGCGGCAAAGACTCGAGCAACGGGCTGAAGGAGGTCTCGGAGCCGAGGAATCCGCACAGCAGTTGCGTGACCTCGCCGCCACCGCCGTAGTTGATTCGTGAGATACCCCCGCCCTGAGGCGGCTGAATGACCTGGCGGGCAGGTATGACCGCAACATTCAGGTCGCTGCCAAAAGTATGAGCGTCGTTGTGTGGAAGCAGAACGAGCTCGCCTGCACGCACGTCGATCATATCGCCGCTGGCGACTCGAAGCCGCATGTGGCCCGCAGCGACAAAATGCGAAGCAATGACATGGCGCGGCGTAACCTGAAAAGGCTTGCAATCGCTCGAAGAGAGTTGCCCGCTGATACACCAGGGCGCGGTGAATTCTGCCTCGAGGAAGACTCCTCCGGCCAACCGAATCACGCGCAGAACATCTGAAAACGCGTCCACCGATGCCAGCTCTCCTGGCGGAGTCCTGATCATGAAATCAGGCGCACGGGTCATTCACTGCTTGAAGCGCAAGTCATAGATTAGCACCCACTGATTTCAAACTCGACCGACGCAAGAGGATCTCAGAATGAATGCCGCCGCTGCCCTGCAGAACCCAGAGGCGGGCCACGCCGCCCGCTATGCTCAAGTGGTCAGATTGTCGAAGAAGGCGGAATGGCAGATCGATCGCGACCTGCTTCGAGGCCGGACCCTCGACTTCTCGCGTAAGTTCCTGCCTGACGGACTGTCGCGGATCGATCGTCTCGAGTTTCTATCCGCTGACGAGGCGCGCCTGCTCAGTCAGATTCAAGGCCGAACCTATGCGTATATTTTCGGACTGGTCGAGCGATTCATCAGCGCCAAGATGCTCGATCAAGGGCGCGCCCATATATTCGGCGACCAGCTTGCACTCGAAGCGCTGGTGCGTTTCTCCAACGAGGAGATCAAGCACCAGGAGCTGTTCCGCCGCATCGAAACCATGATCGGCGCGCAGTTGCCGGACGGCTATCGCCAGGTTGCCGATCCGAACGACGTGGCGCGCGCAGTACTCGCGGCCAGCACCTGGTCGGTTCTGGCGCTCACCTGTCACATCGAGCTGTTTGTTCAGGCGCACTACGCCGAGACCATCGCCCCGCGCGAGGAGCTTTGCCCCCTATTCAAGGACGTCTTCAAGTATCACTGGAAGGATGAGAGCCAGCACGTCGTACTCGATGAACTGGAGTGGCATGACGTACATGCGAGACTCTCGCTGGCCGAGCGTGACCGGTCGGTAAACGATCTGATTGCGCTCGTGGCGGCCGTCGACGGGATACTACAGACACAGTCGGCATCCGACGCGGAGTATTTCATTCGCAATGTCGCACGCTCCTTCAGCGTTGCAGAGACGGCGCAAATCAAGACCTGCGTGCTGGGCGCCTATCGCTGGCAATACATCATTTCGGGCGTCCAGCACCCACACTTCGGCCGGCTGCTGAGCAGCATGACAACACCGGCACAGCTGTCGCGGATCCAGACGGCGCTGGCGCCGATCATCAATAGCTGATCGACATGGGTAGCCGACGCGTGTCGGCTGCCCTGTCTTGCGGGAGATTGCGGATAGTCCCGGGCGCGAGGACGGCGGCCATGTCCATACCAATGTCAATGCTGCTCGGATTCGCCGCCTGGACATTGCTCCTGCTGATGGCAACCGTCGGTGTGTATCGCTGGGTCAAGATCTTGTTCTTGAGAGCTCCCATTGGATCGTTCCGGAGCGATCAGCTCGAGGGGGAGGATTGGTATCGGCGAGGGACACGGGCGCACGCGAACTGCGTCGAAAATCTGCCGGTGTTTGGCGCCATCGTGCTGGTGATTTCGGCCATTGGCGTCACTGGCCCCGCCGTGAACTACTTGAGCACCATTGTCCTGATCGCCCGCGTCTGTCAGTCCGTGGTCCATGTGTCTCACGTGCAGACCGATGTCTTCGTGGCAGTTCGGTTTTCCTTCTTCTGCGTTCAATTGGGCTGTTTTTTGGCGCTCATGGTCATCGCCGTGTCTCATGGCATATGAGTCTCTCGAGTAGTCGCCTGGCAGCTCGAAGAAGCGATGAAGAAGCGCAAGCTCTCAAAGGCAGGCTTGGCGAAGATGCTTCGCACGAGCCGCAGCCAGGTGAACCGGTTGCTCGATCCGGAGAGCGACATCACGCTTTCGAGCTTGCAACGCGCAGCGGCGCTGGTCGGACGGCAAGTGCGCCTGGAACTGGTGTGATGACCCCAGTAGACAGCGATGCCTGAGCTTTTCGCGGATCTGCGGAGACGACCCGGATCACCCGGGCGGCCTGCCGCCAGCAACGACGATGGGTTCGCCGAGCGCTCGCCGATATTCCTCCTCGCCGATCGCATCCACCGATCGCAGCTTCGCCAGCAGCGCGTCGATCAGCGAACGCAGCCCAGGTCCCGGCGTGCCGTGCGCGAATGAACGCTGGTACTTGATCGGCCCGGGGATGATCGCGACCAGGAAGGCCATCTCGGCCGGCGTCAGCGCCTGGGGTTCGCGACCGAAATAGCGGCGGGCCGCGGGTCGCAGGCCACGCAGGTCCGGTCCCCATTCGATGATGTTCAGGTAGATCTCGAGAATGCGATCCTTGCCAAGCGCCGATTCGAGCAGGAACGTGATCGCCAGTTCCTGCAGCTTGCGTCCGAGCTGCTTGTCGCGCGACAGGAACAGGTTCTTGGCCAGCTGCTGAGTGATTGTCGACGCGCCGCGCGCGGCGCCGCCGCGCGACCAGTCGGTGAGCAGCGCGGCGGGTAGTTCGCGCAGGTCGATGCCGCGATGCCCGTAGAAGCCTGCGTCTTCGGAAAGCAGCAGAGTGCGCACGAACAGCGGCGGAACGTCGCGCAGGGCGATGAAGTCCGGGGACGCGAGCGAGACGTCGATGGGGCGGTGCGGCTCGGGGCCGTCATCGGACCTGAAGATGAAATCGCCGCGCAGGCGCGCGATCGCGGGCGGCATCTGGCGTGGCGGCCTGAAGTCGATCTTCTGGCTCACCGAGAGCGAGGCAGGGTCCGCCGGGCGGCCGCGTACACGCACGTCGATCGTAGCCGAACCAAGATCACCGCCGCCGCCGGGCGCCATTCCCAAGCTTTCGGGCACCGCGAGCCCGGATGTGCCCAGCAGTTGCGCGAAGTCCAGATGCCGCACGCCGAGTGCGAGATCGACAGTCGGATCGGTGTCGAGATCGCGCAGCGCGATCGAGCCCGACAGGGCCGCACCGGCCACCGTGGCGTGGACCTCGGGGATCTCGATCGCGCCCTCGGCCCGCCGCCAGGCGCCATCAAATCGTGTGGTCACATCCGTCGGATCTCCGAGCTGCGGTTCGTCGGTGGCGTTATCCGCCAGCGCTCCCAAGCGCGCGCCGCGCGCGCCCATGTCCACGTGGAAACGGAGCGCATCGGTTCTGACCTGAAGATCCACGCGGCCGTCCGCGATACCACCATCGAGCAGCGGTTGAGCATCGCGCCGCACGTCGAGTAGACGGCCGACGTCGAGCCCACGTGCCTCGACGCTCCACGCGCTGCCCACCGGATCCGCCCGCTTGCGGATTGACAGGCCGGCCTGCGGCTGCACCAGCGTGAGCCGGAGGTCCCCGCCGAGAATGCCCGCTACGTCCCAGGCAGTAGCCGGCGAGCTAACCCTGACCCCTCCTGGGCCCGTGACAGTGGCGGCGCGAACTGCGAGTCGCAGGCGGCCAGGCCAGGTAGCTGCGATCCTCTCGGCACGCAGTCGCACTCCATGACCGAGGTCGAGATCGAACTCCTCCAGTCGCAGCAACGGCCAGACGCCGACGTGTACCAGCCCGATTCGGGCAACTGCGCCATGGCGCGCGGCCGCGGACTCGATCCGCGCACGCACCGCGTGCTCGAGCATGGGTCTCAGCAACAGCGCGGCCAGGCTTGCGACCAGCGCCGTAGCGATCGCTCCGAGCCACCACCGTTGCCCTCGGGTTAGAAACGTAAACATCGACGCAAGGATGCCACAGCCGGATCGCGCGGCGGCTGGTGGGCTGCAGATCTGGCCCGCCCTTTACTCGACGGTGAAATGCTCATCACCGCTCAGTCGGATGGTGCCCACGAGAAGCGTCATCGCGATCGAGCCCGGTGAGGCATGAGGAATGTCGAAGAACGGCGCATCCGGCTCGGAGTGCAGGTACATGTCCTCTTGCGGTGCGCCACACTGCGAGCAGTGGTTGGTGAAGTCGCCGAGGTCCCCGTTGGGGAGCTGGGCGCGTCGATACGCGGGCCAGGGGGTGTAGCTGGCGGGCGAGACTCTCGTCCATGGCTCGGACGTCGACGACGGTGAAGGGACTGAGGGGATCGCCGAAAACGGTGCCGCTTTTGCAATGAATGCAGATCACTTCGGTGGCAGTACGGCACCGATGACACGGGATGACCGTGGCAGCCACGAATGCTCCATCCGAGATGATCGTGAATTCCTGATCGCCACAGTCGTCGTCTTCGGCGGATGGAAGCCAGCGGGCGAACTTTGACGGCACCTCTTCGTTCGACTCGACGTACCAGCGCTTGGAGGTCGCGTCCCACTCTGCGCCGAGTGAGTGCAGGTCGGCGTTCTCTTCGGGTGGAACGAAAAGGTAGGTGCGCATGGTCGATCACGGTGGCGGGTGCGGGGATTGTGCTCCGTCGGAGCGGTTCTGGACAGGCTCGTGGGATGCGTGGGTTGGAGGCACGTGTGGCGGCGTGGTGGCGACATTGGCTCGGCATGCTCTGCCGGAGAGCGGCTGGCCGCCGGGACGGAGGGTGATGGAGTGCCAGTCAGGGCATGATGCGAGCTTGAGGAATCCGGCGAGGTCGGGCAGGCGCTCGATTTCCGAGGCCATCACCGCCGGCTCGATCTTGAGGTGCTGGCTGGTCGTGGTCGACCCCAACCATCGCAGGGGGCGGCGTGTCCTGGAGCGGGTGGTGTGGAGGACCTCGCGCTGACCGATGAGCTTGGACGCGAATTCCGATGTCCCGCATCGCGGAAGCGTTGGGGCTGGATCCGCTGGAGTTACTCGGCCGGATCGTCAAGCGCAAGAGCTGAAGCCCCGTCGTCGATATCCATGATCTGGTATTACTGTTTGCTATGAAATTTTCGCACCGTATAGGTGTGCGCCCGCTCCCTATTGGCGAAGGTTCCGGGAAACACGGTGACCGCGGATTTCCAGGCGCATTTCAACGAGGGTAAGTTGACGCAACGTCCCGACGGGTTCATTGTGAAATACAGCGTGAACGACGGACCGACGATCACGCGTCACTTCAGGAACCAGCCGGGTGGATGATGGCGGAGTTGGATCAATTTCAGATCACCGGGGAGATGCTCAACCGCGCGATGGCGGTGGCCCCGCCGGGGTGGCGCGAACTGATGATCGACTATTTCGTCGAGGGCCCTAACAGCTGCGTGATCCAGAGCTATCTGATCGAGAAGAACGGCGCGATCGTCGAGAAGTCGCTGGACGACATTCGCGATCTGCACGTCTGGATGGATGAGCTGCAGGCGCATCTGGCGCAGGCGGGCCGGCCGCCCTTCACGAGGTGCAAGATTCACCTGAAGGCGGACGGCAAATACGAATCCACGTATGGGTATGACAAGGTGGATTGGAAGGCGCTGGTGAATCCGGACTGGAATTTCTTCCCCAAGCGGGCGCCGAGGCCGTAGGCGTCCGCCGTCGGCTCGGCGTTCGACCGAACGAACTCACTGCCGTTCAGAAGGAGGCATCCCGAGCTCTACTGAAACACGACACCGGTGTCTTTGTGGCGCCTCCGGGCATTGGGAAGACCGTTCTTGGCACGCACCTCATCTCGCAACGTGCGTGCAGCACGCTCGTCCTCGTGCATCGAAAGCCGTTGCTCGAGCAGTGGAAGGCGCAGCTGGCGATGTTCCTCGATGTCGACGAGAAGGACATGGGCAGATCGGCGGCGGTCAACGCAAGCCCAACGGACGCCTTGATGTGGCGATGATGCAGAGCCTCGTCAGTAAGGAAGGAGTAGACGATCTCGTTGGAACTTACGGTCACGTCCTCGTCGATGAATGCCACCACCTGCCGGCATTCTCCTTTGAGCGCATTCTGTCGGAAGTGACGGCGCGCTATCTCGTCGGCCTCACCGCCACTCCGCAACGGCGCGATGGTTGCCAGGCCATCACCGAGATGCAACTTGGGCCAATCCGCTACCGGGTGGATGCCAAGAGCCAAGCGGCGCGCCGACCGTTTGAGCATAAGCTGATCGTGCGAGAGACGGGGCTCCGCGTTCCCGCCGAGCGGCCCGGCAGCGGTATCCAGGACGCTTACCGCTTCCTTGCAGAAGACAAGGAATGTAACCAGCGCATCATCGACGGCATCATCGCCGTGCTCCAGGAAGGCCGATCGCCCATCCTGCTGACTGAGCGCAAAGATCATCTCGACCATCTAGCCAACGAGTTGGGTCGTCTCGTCCGCCATTTGATCGTGTTGAAGGGCGGCACATCAGGGAAGGAGCGGCGTCAGACCCTTGAGCAACTGGCTTCGATTCCGGACGCCTCCGAGCGGGTGCCTGCAACACGTTCTCTTCGAGAATGCGAAACGCCACGAGCGCGCCCGTCTTGAGCAGCTCGTACGCAATCAATCTGGCTTCGGTGGACATCGCTGGTAACCATCAGGAGCTTCGGCCGGGTCACCCGAAGAAGCACGCATGGCTATCTTCGGCGACCAATGATAGAAAATCATCGATCGACTTTACTTCACTGGCCGGCTCATAGCTGTGCCACTTCAGGTCTCGACGTTGCCAGAAGATCCGCCAGACGTTTCGGCAGCGGACAAAGGTCGCTTTTGCGACGGCAGACTCGTGACGCTCGTCTGGTTGGCCGCGCCAAGCTGGGCGGATTTCGAAGATCTCCACACTCTGCCCTGAGATGCGATAGCCCAAGTCGAGTCGCGCACGGATGTGTGGCGGTGGCCTCCGTATCCGCATGAAGGAGTCGAGCCCCTTCTTCACACGTGCGACTTCTATTTCTGAGAGTGCCATTTGTTTCGTATCAAACTCTGCCTCAAATGATCATCGCCCGTGTGTGTCCCTTGGGTCTCAAGCCTATGGGCCACAAAGGGGGTGAACAGGAATCACTCCGGCGGCATGGTGATCTAAACGGGTGTCCTGGCGATATATCGCGGGCCACCGCGCAGGCGTAATCGTAATTAAAATACTGTATAATCAATAAGTTATAGTACCATACGGCATATTGACACTTAGGCCAGGGATGGGGTGGTCATGGCATTTCTGGATAAAATTCGTTTGATAATTGCCTTATAAGATCAATTTAATCTATTAAAATATGCAAAGCCCAGCTCGTATTGCATGCTTTACCGTCTATAGTTGATCTTATGACTCAATCCCGCCCCAAATTTTCATTCAAGGAGGTCCTGACCAAGCTGCCCCGGGGTGAGCCGCTCGGTACGGGGGCCCTCCGGGAGTACGGGGTCAGCGAGTTTCGCGCCTCGGACCTTGCACGCAGCGGGTGGCTCACCCACCTTGGCCGCGGCGTCTACATGCTGCCCGGCGATACGCTCTCCCGAGATGGCTGCCTCGCATTTCTCAGTCGTCGCACGCCGGGTTTTCACGTTGGCGGCAAGACCGCACTCGACTGGCGCGGAATCCGCCAGAACGTCAGTTTCAGGGAGGTGCTGACCTTATGGGGGGACGAGCCCAAGCGGTTGCCCGCGTGGTTTACAGAGCGGTTTTCCAGCCGGTATCAGGCGACTCAGCTATTCGATGGCCAGCTCCCCAAGGGAACCGGCCTGCAGTCCCTTCCGACCGGCCGCCCTGACGTACTCGTCTCTGTACCCGAGCGCGCGCTCCTCGAACTCCTGAGCGATGTCGGAAAAACCCAACCCCTCGAGGAAGCGCGGCAGCTCGTGGAACTCCTCCATACCCTGCGAGAAAAGGTGCTGGACCAACTGCTCGCACACACCACCAGAATCAAGGTCGTCCGCCTAGCCGAACTCCTCGGACGAGAGCTTGCCCTCCCATGGGCGGCGACTGCCGCACGGCATAGCCAGCGCATCGGTGGGGGCAAGCGCTGGGTGGCCGTTACGAAATCCGGTGAGCGTCTCGACCTGAGGCGACCATGAACCAGCAATACGTCGACACCGTGCGCCTACTGCTGGCCGCTGCCCCGGCGGTGTTCCGCTCACCGCGCTTCGCACTCAAGGGCGGCACGGCTTTGAATTTGTTTGCGCATGACATGCCGCGACTCTCCGTCGACATCGACGTCGTGTTCACCGATCACACTCTCAATCGCGAAGATGCGCTGCGAGCGATCGCGGCAGATCTCGAGGCTGCCAAGTCCGCCATCTCTGCGATGGGCTTTCGAGCTCGCGTGCCCACCGCGAAAAGAGGTGAAAACGTCAAACTGCTCGTCGAAGGACACGGACAACAGATCAAGGTCGAAGTCAATTTCGTCCTTCGAGGGACCGTGCTTCCGGTCACGCGGCGCCCTCTCGTACCGAGGGCGCAAGAGATCTTCACGACCGATATCACCCTCCCAGTCCTCGACCTTCCCGAGCTGTACGGTGGCAAGCTCGTCGCAGCGATGGACCGGCAGCATCCCCGAGACATGTTCGACGTGCTGCACATGCTGGAACACTTCGGCTGGCAGTCGCCTTCTGTGGATTGCTTCGTCGCATATCTAGCCGGCCACAACCGCCCTGTTCATGAGGTGCTGTTTCCGAACAGGCTGCCGCTCGAACCCGCCTTCTCGAGCGAATTCTCCGGGCTGACCGTCGATGAGGTCGCCCTAGAGACTCTCGAGCAGACCCAGAGCCGCCTCATAGACGAGCTACCACGTGCCTTGACCTCGCGACACCGCGAGTTCCTGCTGTCGCTCGTCAGCGCCGAACCGGCATGGGACCTGATGCCCTTCGCCAACTTGCAGCACCTTCCTGCGCCGCAGTGGAAGCTAATCAATCTGCGCACACTAAAGAAACGCAATCCCGGTCGGTTCTCCGCTCAACATGACGAGCTGGCATCACGGTTCGCGAACCTGCCACCCTGGGCGACGACACATTCGAGTTCAACATGAGTGACTCAATGACCAGTCCGTTCATCAACATTCCATTGGGAATCATCCACCTATATCAGAAACCTATCAGCATGCGCTTTGGTGAAAGGAAACTCATCGAAATCTGCCGTTCCGCGCTCAACCGCGAGCCGAGAGTCAACGAGCTCTTCCTCTTCTACAACGGTAAGCGAGACACCCTCAAGCTCTTCTGGGTCGACGAAAAAGGTAGCCAAGAACTTTCGAAATCCGTGCCTCGCGGCGGATTCCTGCTGCCCGCGCCCAAAGACGGAGAAACCTTCGTGAAGTTGGAGCGCAGCAAATTGGGCGCTCTCTTTCGAAGCTGACAGTGGAGATCTTTTCCGCGTACCGCACGATTCATGGCACAGAGGCAGACGTCATGGTCAGCGCGAGGGTAGGGAAGATGCGGCGGGACCCCGACCCGCCGGATTAACAATTGGCTCGTAAGTCGTTGAGCCGATTGGGCTGGTGGCCAGGGGCGGAATCTTGGTTTCACCACAAGATATTGATTGACCGGCGAGTTTTGCCGCCGATCTGATCCGAATACCCCGCAATTCTACCCCCGCCGAGTTTCCTCTAAGCCGTCCAAAGGCGGTCCCCGCCGGCGTTGCAGCGCCGACGAGGACCTACCACAACCACGTACCTTGGGAGTACGCAATCATGGATTCACGCACGCGTAATTCTACGCGCAAGATCAAGCCACCTGCCGACCCGAAGTCCAGGTGCGTATTCCACG
>Ga0157370_10001594_pt1 | contig 28032 bp, 18 predicted proteins | sample C35metaG_FD_113463 | JGI IMG/M metagenome (GOLD analysis project Ga0157370, IMG submission 113463) | Corn rhizosphere microbial communities from Kellogg Biological Station, Michigan, USA - C3-5 metaG | ecosystem: Host-associated > Plants > Roots > Rhizosphere > Soil | place: USA: Michigan...
CTTTTTTTTCTTTGCGCCTATCTCGCATCATTTCCAGCATTGACGGGCTGGGTGCTGAAGAAGCTGAATATCGCCATGCCCATGGTCTGGTCACTGGCTGCGGGCGCGTTATGGGGATTATCCGACTGGCTGCGCAGCGTATTGTTCACTGGTTTTCCCTGGCTGACGTTAGGCTACTCGCAAGCGCCGGCCAGTCCTCTGGCAGGTTACGCTGCCGTGCTGGGAGTTTACGGTGTCTCGCTGATTCTGGTTTTAAGCGCGGCACTGATGTGTCTATCTTACGAAAAAGAATTTCGCAAATTACGCTATCTTCTGCCTCTGTTAGTGATCTGGATTACCGGTTTCGGTTTACAGCATATCCGCTGGACTGAACCACAAGGCGAACCGGTAACAGTCAGCCTATTGCAAGGAAATATCTCGCAGGATTTGAAATGGCTAGATGACCAACTGGCCATCTCCATGGATACATACGCCAGGCTCGCGCAGGAAAGCAGCAGCCGTCTGATTATCACGCCTGAAATTTCAGTGCCATTGAACCGTGACGAAGTACCGTCAAGTTATCTGGCACAACTTGCCACTCATGCCAGACGGAATAATGGAGATATTCTTATCGGCATGGTTGAAGTGCCTGGCGGAGGCAGCGAATACTACAACACCATGTTCAGTTTTGGCACATCTCCGGAGCAGAGCTACCGGAAATATCATCTGGTACCGTTTGGCGAATTTATACCTCTCAAACCGGTATTCGGATGGATCATCAATGTATTGAAGATTCCGTTATCAGACTTTTCGCGAGGCGGGCTGGACCAGCAACCCATGAATCTGGCCGGGCAGAAAGTGGCGGTGAATATTTGTTATGAAGATGTATTTGGAGAGGAAATAATCAAGCAATTGCCCCAGGCCACTTTACTCGCAAACGTCAGCAATGATGCCTGGTTTGGGCGATCCATTGGCCCACGGCAGCACTTGCAGATTTCACAAATGCGCGCGCTGGAAACCGGCCGCTACATGCTGCGCGCCACCAATACCGGCGTGACCGCCATCATTAATGAACGCGGCAGGGTATTACAAGAAGCGGAAGTATTTACTGCAACCGCCCTGAACGGTATGGCGCAGGGATATACCGGTGCTACGCCCTATGTCCGTTTTGGCAATAGTCTGGTATTGGGGCTTGCCGGGTTGTTGCTGTTTATCAGTTTGCTGCCGATTTTTCGCGGCACACGCAAAAACCTGTAAAATCCCCGCAGATATGGTTGCTAACCCTCACCGCAATTAGCTCAGGCATTTTCATGCTCACATTCCAGGAAATTATCCTTGCCCTGCAACACTACTGGGACAAACAGGGTTGCGCGCTGCTCCAATCCTACGACATGGAAGTGGGTGCAGGTACCTCGCACACTGCTACCTTTTTACGGGCTCTTGGGCCGGAACCCTGGAGAGCTGCGTATGTGCAGCCTACGCGCCGTCCGAAAGATGGACGCTATGGCGAAAACCCCAACCGCTTGCAGCATTACTACCAATTTCAGGCCGTGCTGAAACCCGCTCCCGCCGATATTCTGGAACTATACCTTGGGTCGCTGGAAGAGCTCGGCTTTGATCTGAAACAAAACGATATTCGCTTCGTCGAGGATGATTGGGAAAATCCGACACTGGGTGCCTGGGGCTTGGGCTGGGAAGTATGGCTGAACGGCATGGAGGTAACACAGTTCACTTATTTTCAGCAGGTTGGCGGCATAAATTGCAAGCCGATCACAGGCGAAATAACTTATGGTCTGGAACGGCTTGCGATGTACTTGCAAGGCGTGGAAAACGTGTTCGATCTAGTATGGACAAAAGGGCTTTCTTACCGTGATGTATATCATCAGAGCGAGGTCGAGCAATCGGCCTACAACTTCGAGCACAGCGACGTGCATTTTTTGCTCAGCGCCTTTGACAATCACGAAAAACAAGCCAAATACCTGATGGAAAACGGATTGGCATTCCCTGCGTACGAACAAGTGCTGAAAACCGCTCACAATTTCAATCTTCTGGACGCACGCGGCGCGATTTCCGTTACGGAACGCGCTACTTATATCGGGCGAATTCGCAATCTCGCACGTAGCGTCGCGCAAGCGTATTACGAGAGCCGTCAACGCCTGGACTTTCCGATGGCCCCGCGCGAGTGGGTCGCGCAATTGGCGGAGAAGGTCACTTGAGTAACGTAACCAGGAATCTGCTCGTTGAATTGCTCGTTGAGGAGTTGCCGCCAAAGTCGCTGAAGCAGTTGGGTGAATCATTTGGAACGCTCTTGTTTGAAGGGTTGCAAAAACTTCACAATCTTGACGGCGGTGCGCAACTGACAACCTTTGCGTCTCCCAGACGGCTTTCAGCGCTTATCACCGACGTCTTTGAAGTAGCCGTACAGAAGCCTCGAAAAGTGAGGCTCATGCCGGTATCCATCGGACTTGATTCCAATGGCTTTCCAACTCCCGCCTTACTCAAAAAATGTGATGTCTTAGGTCTCGGATACTTGGGAACCGTATCTGCGTCAGTCTGGAAGGAGAGAGTCTCCCGTGAAAGCGACGGTAAAGTAGATTACCTTTTTCACACGGATTTTGCCGCGGGACTTCCGCTTTCCGTAAATTTGCTTCAGGTACTTCATAGTTCGATCGAGAAACTGCCGATTGCCAAAGTAATGACTTATCAACTCGCCGACGGCTGGAGCAGCGTGAATTTCGTGCGTCCCGTGCATGGGCTGGTTGCGCTGCATGGCTCTGAGATTGTACCAATGGTTGCAGTGCTGGGATTGACTGCCGGAAACAAGACGCAGGGCCATCGCTTCGAAGCCAGCGTGAATCCGATAGTACTGAAGGATGCCAACAGTTACGCGCAGCAATTGGAAGCCGAAGGTGCGGTCATCGCAAGCTTTGCAGTGCGCCGCGCCGAAATTGTCCGGCAGCTTAACGCTGTCTCTGCCGAAGAAGGCTTAAAACCAGTGGAAGACGAAGCACTGCTGGATGAAGTAACTGCGCTGGTCGAGCGACCGAATGTTCTGGTTGGAAAGTTTGATAACGCATTCCTTGAGGTACCGCAAGAATGTCTGATTCTGACCATGAAGGCAAATCAAAAATATTTCCCGCTTCTGGACACAAACGGCAAGCTCTCCCACCAATTCCTGATCGTTTCCAACATCCGTCCGGTGGATACCAGCCAGATCGTTGCCGGAAACGAGCGCGTGCTGCGCTCACGTCTGGCGGATGCGAAATTCTTTTTCGATCAGGATTGCAAGAAATCGCTGTATTCGCGTGTTGCCGGTTTAGATAAGGTCGTTTATCACAACAAGCTCGGTACACAGGCGGAGCGCGTGGAACGGATTTGGGCAATCGCGCAGCAGATTGGTTTGCGATTGAGCGGTAACGAACTTGCGGCACAGGCGGGCGAAGCGGCGATGCTATCCAAAGCAGACCTGCTTACTAATATGGTAGGCGAATTCCCGGAGCTGCAAGGCATTATGGGACGCTATTATGCCAAGCACGACGGGCTGTCGGACGACATTGCATTGGCCATTGAAGATCACTACAAACCCCGCTTTGCGGGAGATGAGCTGCCGGGTAACATGGCCGGTATCTGTGTCGCGCTGGCGGATAAACTGGAAATGCTGGTCGGCATGTTCGGTATTGGACAGATCCCGACAGGAGACAAGGACCCATTTGCGTTACGTCGTCACGCCTTGGGCGTAATTCGTATGCTGATAGAAAAGAAACTCGAAATTTCTCTGGAAGAAATGATCAGAATTTCTAGCGCGGTATTCGATAGCAGGATTAATTTTGGTGATGCCGAGTCTTATCAATTGCTTAATTTCATCTATGAAAGAATGTCCAGTCAACTGCGCGAACAAGGCTACTCAGCACAACAAATTGAGGCAGTCCTTGCAAAACAGCCACAATTTTTGAACGAAATTTCTCAGCGTCTTGCAGCCGTCCGTGCCTTTTCTGCTTTGCCCGAAGCTGAAAGCCTCGCTGCCGCGAACAAACGGGTCAGCAATATTTTGAAGAAGGTTGAAGGTATAGTCAGCGGTGAGGTCAATGCCGGGCTGTTGCAGGAGCCTGCCGAGCAGGAGCTGCATGCTGCGCTCAACGTGGTGATGCCCAAAGCGGATGCCGCTTTTAAACTTGGAGAATTCAGCTTAGCTCTGCAAGAACTTGCAGTATTGAAAACTCCGGTTGACGCATTCTTTGACAACGTGATGGTAAATACTGAAGACCCTGTTTTGCGCGTCAATCGTCTTGCTCTATTGGCCCAGTTGCAGCAGGCCATGAATCGCGTAGCCGATATTTCAAAGTTGGCTGCCTAAGATGAAGTTGATTATCCTCGACCGTGACGGCGTCATCAATTATGACAGTGACGCTTTCATCAAGACACCAGATGAATGGAAGCCCATTCCCGGCAGCCTGGAAGCGATTGCGCATCTCACCCAGATGGGTTATCGGGTCGTGGTCGCCACCAATCAGTCCGGCATCGGCCGCGGCCTGCTAGACATGGCGGCGCTCAATGCGATCAATGACAAGATGTGGAAAGCGGCGAACCAGGCGGGCGGCCGCATCGATGCGATGTTTTTCTGTCCTCATACCTGTACGGACAAGTGTGATTGCCGCAAGCCTGCAACCGGGATGTTCAAGGAAATCTCGCAGCGCTTTGGTCTGGAGCTGAATGGCGTACCCGCAATCGGTGATTCCTTGCGTGATTTGCAGGCCGCGACTGCGGTAGGTGCAATTCCGGTTCTCGTGCTGACCGGCAAGGGCAAAAAAACAAAAGCAGAAGGCGGACTACCGGAAAACACCCAAATATTCCCTGACCTCGCAGCAGCCGTTGATGCACTGGCAGAATGAACAGAACCCTGCCCGTGCTGCGCTCAACGTTATATAGTCTGTTACAGCTCGTTATCACTCCGTTTTATTTCCTGATTATATTCGCCTCGTTTCCGCTGCCTCCCCTTAGCCGCTATTGCATCACGTCTGGCTGGGCGCATCTGATGCTGTTTCTGTTGCGCGTTATCTGTGGCATACAGTATCGGGTTATTGGTACGGAGCACATTCCCAAAACGCCCAGTATCGTACTGTCCAAACATCAATCGGCATGGGAAACCCTCGCATTTCAGCAGATCTTTCCGCCCCAGGTTTGGGTGCTTAAAAAAGAGCTGTTGCGCGTTCCGTTTTTTGGTTGGGGACTAGCAATGAACAGCCCCATCGCGATCGATCGCAGCTCGGGCAAGGCGGCACTGAAACAAATCGTGGAACAAGGAAAAGACCGGCTGAAACAAGGATTCTGGATAGTGATTTTTCCGGAGGGCACGCGCATTGCGCCGGGACAAAAAGGCAAATACCACATTGGCGGCGCATGGCTCGCCACACACACCGGTGTACCGGTAGTCCCGGTGGCGCACAATGCGGGAGAGTTCTGGGGCAGAAATGCGTTTATCAAGAACCCCGGCACGATCACAGTGAGCATCGGCGCACCGATAGATCCTGGCGGAATGGAGACCGGCGATCTCAATGCGAAAGTGGAAGCCTGGATCGAGGCAGAGATGATCCAAATCGGCGATCAGAATCATAGAAGATATGACAATATTAAAGAACCTGTTTCAGTTCGAGGATAGGCGAACAGCGCCCGCGTGCGAAACTCGCTGTGTCAGTCTGAACGGCAAGGAAGTCGTTTATACGCTCAAGCGCTGCAAGCGAAAAACCATCGGCATGAAAGTAGACAGCGATGGCTTGACTGTTCGTGTTCCATCCAGAGAATCGCTGCGCTGGGTTGAATCGGTGCTGAGAGACAAAGCACATTGGATAGTAAAAAAACTCGACGAATGGGAAAACAAAAAGTCGAGCAGGCTGGCATGGGAAGAAGAGTCGGTTTTCCCATTGCTGGGCGAACCTTGGCGGTTGGCCGTTACGGCTACTGGAGTCACGCGAATGACTCAAGTGACTCAAGCAGCGGTAAAGGGCGGCGTTGAGGAAAGACAGCTGAAATTGCCGTTGTCATTCGCACTGACCGCCCGGCAAATCGAAGAAATTGTTATGGAATGGTACCGCGACCAAGCACTGACATGTTTCAGCGAACGCATCGCATACTATGCGGATAAGCTGGGTGTTGCACGGCCGCAGTTGCGGCTATCACGTGCCAAAACCCTTTGGGGCAGTTGCAATTCGCGCGGCGTGGTCCATCTGCACTGGCGATTGATCCAGATGCCGCTCAGTCTGGTGGATTATGTGGTAGCACACGAATTGTCGCACCTTATCGAGATGAACCATTCGTCGGCATTTTGGCAAACGGTTGGACGTGTTTATCCGGATTATCTGAAAGCGAGAAAGCAATTGAAGAAGCTTGGATGATATTCAGGTCCCAATATGGATGCCCCTGCAAAAGCCATGCACGTTTATCGAGCAGGGAACCTTTGTGTTAGTATTTCAATTCATTATCCGGTATTGTTCCATGCGTAAATTCTGCACTGCCTCTCTGCTGGTCTTTCTGCTCGGCGCCTGCGGCTTAAAGGCGCCCCTCTATCTCCCACAGGAGCAACCCCCTAAGAAATCTCAACAACCCCAGCAATCCCAGGATGCAGAGAGAAGAAAGTGAGCGGTTTCCCGTGGTTTGATTATCGCAAGGGAAAATTGCACTGTGAATTGGTTCAACTGGGAAATATTGCGCAGGAATTCGGCACACCCTGTTATGTTTATTCGCGTGCGGCACTCATTGCCGCGTACAGGGAATTCGATGACGCTTTTGCCGGACGCGACCATCTGGTGTGCTATGCCGTCAAAGCCAACTCCAACATTGCTATTCTCAATTTATTTGCACGTCTCGGTAGCGGCTTCGATATTGTATCCGGTGGCGAACTGAAGCGAGTGCTCAAAGCGGGCGGAAATCCGCAAAAGGTGGTGTTTTCGGGAGTAGGTAAGCGGCCAGACGAAATGCAGGCTGCACTGGCCGCAGGGATACTCTGCTTCAATGTAGAGTCGGAAGCGGAATTGGTGGTGCTGAACCGAGTAGCCGGCGAGATGAATGAAACGGCGCCGGTAAGCCTGAGAGTCAATCCTGATGTAGATGCGAAAACACATCCTTATATTTCTACCGGCCTCAAGGAAAATAAATTTGGCATTCCCTTCGATGAAGCGGAGAGACTTTACACTTCGTCCGAAAAATTTGCCCATATTCGCATTACCGGACTGGATTGCCACATAGGTTCCCAATTGACCGAGCTCGATCCCTTCATCGAGACGTGCGGTAAAATACTTGGCCTATTGAATCGTCTCGAAACGCAGGGATTGGAGATTGATCATTTGGATTTGGGCGGTGGCCTGGGAATTCGTTATTCTCAACAAAGGCCGCCGTCAGCGCAGGACTATGTCGCCGCCTTGTGTGCTCAAATCGGGCAGCGTAAACAGCGTATTCTGATTGAACCTGGTCGCGCTCTGGTAGGAAATGCAGGCATGCTGCTTACACGTGTCGAATATTTAAAACATACGTCTTATCGGGATTTTGCGGTCGTTGATGCGGCTATGAACGATCTGATGCGTCCGACATTGTATAACGCCCACCATGAAATTTTACCGGTTGTTAAGAACAGCAGCGGCGTTAAACCTTTTCAGGTTGTCGGGCCGGTTTGCGAGACCGGCGATTTTCTGGGGCATGACAGGGAGCTGGCGCTGTCTCAGGGAGATTTGCTTGCCATTATGTCTGCCGGCGCCTACGGCATGAGCATGAGCTCAAATTACAATTCTCGTCCTCGCGCCGCCGAGGTAATGGTAGACGGGAATCTCGTCCATCTTATTCGCGAGCGCGAATCCGTGGAACAACTTATCGCTGCCGAGAGAATCCCATCCTGATTCTTGGCGTATTGAATATCTCTACACCAGAAAAATTGTGGCCAGCCCTAGGAAAATAAAAAAACCGCCGCTATCGGTGACAGCGGTAATCATCACACTGGAGCCTGCTGCCGGGTCGCGGCCCAGCTTATGAAGGGTCAACGGAATCAATACGCCCAATAACGCTGCCAATAGTAAATTCAGCATCATTGCCAATGTCATTACCAGGCTGAGAGGAACACTGCGGTAAATTAAGAAGGCAAATAACCCGACAACGCTTCCCCACACCACGCCGTTCACCGCGCTCACTCCAATCTCCTTGGCGAAAAGTTTGCGTGCATTCCCGGCGTTGAGTTGTCCCAGAGCGAGTGCACGCACAATCATCGTAATTGTCTGATTGCCGGAATTTCCGCCGATTCCGGCAATGATAGGCATTAGCGCCGCGAGCGCTACCAGTTTTTCGATCGAGTCTTCAAATACACCAATCACACGCGACGCAATAAATGCGGTTACCAGATTGATGGCGAGCCACGTCCAACGGTTTTTCAAGCTTTTCCATACGGGTGCGAACAAATCCTCCTCTTCGCGCAAACCTGCCAGATTTAACGCCTCGCTTTCTGATTGCTCACGAATAAAATCCATCGCTGCGTTGACAGTAACGCGTCCTATCAGTTTGTCCTGGGCATTTACTACTGAAGCAGACACAAGATCATAACGCTCGAATGCCTGTGCCGCCTGATGCGCATTATCATCGGGATGAAGCTTCACCATTTCAGTCGTCATTACAGACCCCACCTTGGCGTCAGGATCGCTCACTAGTAAGCGGTTTACCGGTAACACCCCCTTAAGGTGCTCATTCCGATCCACAACGAACAGCTGATCGGTATGATCAGGCAGTTCATCCAGACGACGCAGATAACGCAGCACGACTTCCAGCGTCACATCTTCGCGGATGGTGACAACGTCAAAGTCCATCAGTGCTCCGACCGCATCTTCCGGATAGGACATGGCAGCGCGTAACTGCTCACGTTCCTCCATCGGCAATGACTGGAAGACGTCCTCCATAATGTAGCGCGGTAAGTCAGGTGCGAGATCGGCGATTTCGTCCGCATCGAGTTGCCCCGTCGCCGCCAACATCTCCCCACTGTCCATCGTTGCGATGAGTGTTTCGCGCACAGCATCCGAGACTTCCAGGAGAATTTCGCCATCGCGTTCCGCCTTGACCAGTTCCCAGATCATCAGGCGCTCTTCGAGCGGCAGGGCCTCCAGAATATAAGCAACGTCAGCGGGATGCAGTTTGTCGAGCAGGTTTTGCAGTTCCGCCAGATTCTGTTTATGTACAAGAGCTTCCACCAACTCTTGGCGAGGCATTTGCTGGGTATGCACGAGACCTTCCACCAATCTGTGCTTATGCAATAAATGGATCAGCCGCTGCAAGTTCTCTTGCAGGTTCGCGGTTTCCCTGAGATTATTTGCTGTAGTCATAGCTGATCGCTCTAGTGAAGGACGTCAGGAATATCGCTGCGCCCTATCTAGTTTCGTTATTTTAAGTGTCATATACTGATATTTCTGATGCGCTACACTCTTGGCGCGATAGGAATCGCCGGTTTGTGGGGAAAATCGGAAGGCGGGAGCGAATATTATGACAGGGAGGATGATGAACGGAAAGAGCGCATTATATTGCCCGGATGAAGCGACGAGGAGTTGTCACGGGATTCGTACGGCAGGCATTTGATCGAGAATCATATCAGTTCTTTTCAATAACCACGGTGTATTTCGATTCCGGTCGTAGAAACGGGGGTTGGGAACCATGGCGGCAAGGTGGGCAGCCTGTTCTGCTGTAATAGAGGAAGCAGAGATGCCATAATAATAGCGGATGGCAGCCTCCGCGCCAAAGACCCCGTTACCCCACTCGATTACATTCAAATAGATTTCCAGAATGCGGCGTTTGGACATTACGCTTTCAATCATTAATGTGATAAGAGATTCTTCAATTTTGCGCCAGAGTGTTTTTTTCTCGGACAGGAATAGATTCTTTGCTAGCTGCTGACTGATGGTGGAACCGCCCGCAACCAGCTTGCCTTTTCTGAGGTTTCCTTCGTAGGCTCTCTGCATGGCCTCGAAATCAAATCCCTCATGTTCCAGAAATTTGCCATCCTCGGCAGCAATGATTGCCCGCTTGAGATTGGGAGAAATTCTTTCATACGGCATCCATTGCATACGCAATATTGTTGCAGCATCCTTTCGCCGTAATACATCCAGTCTGGCCTGCATAAACGCGCTGGTAGAGGGATTGTAGAAATTCCAGAACACGATATGGCCTAAAATCCATACTTGATAAGCCAATATTATGCCGATAAAGAGCAAAAGAACGCGGCCGAGCCAGCGCTTGATAAACTTCTCCATGCGCTTGTCACCTACACCCTTTTCGATTTCAATGCATATGATTCCAGCATTCCAATTACCGAATCCGTTTTCGGCCTTACTCCCCTCCATAAGAAAAACGATTCCGCTGCTTGTTCCACCAGCATACCGATGCCATCAGCAAGGCGCGTTACGCCATGCTCCCGGGCGAAGTCAAGAAAAGGACTGCGTTCAATACCGTACATCATGTCGTAGGCCAATGATCCGTTAGCAAAAATCCCGAGAGGTAATGACGGCAGACTTCCAGTCAGACTGGCGGAGGTAGCATTAATGACGAGGTCAAATTTTTCTCCGCGAAGGTCGGCATAATCGCCGGATAAAACATTTCCGTAGCAAGAAAACTGTTGTTCCAATTCATATGCTTTTTGACGAGTACGATTGGCGATAGTCAGTATGCGGGGTTTATGTTCCAGTAGCGGCAGCACCACCCCTCGTGCAGCTCCACCCGCGCCCATTAGCAGCACCCGCTTGACCGTCAGGGAGAATTCGAGGTTGACCACGATGTCGCGCACCAGTCCGGCACCATCAGTGTTGTCCCCCAGAATTTCTTCAGCGGTGAATGCAAGGGTATTGACCGCTTGTGCAATCTGGGCTCGCTCCGTCAGGCGGCTGGAAATCTTGCAGGCTTCCTGCTTGAACGGAATCGTCACGTTCATGCCCTTGCCACCGTGCTGCCGAAATGTAGCTACCGTCACGGCGAACGCATCCAGCGGCGCAAGGATCGCCTCATAAAATATGTCCTGTCCCGTCTGCCGCGAGAACTCGGTATGAATCAGCGGTGATTTGCTGTGGGCAATGGGGTTGCCGATAACGGCATAAGAATCAGCCATGAGCCTGATTATTAATAGTTAATGGGAATATAGCGATTCAAGCACCTACACGACGTGGACCCGCATTAATTATTGACTCGTCAACTCATCGGAACGGGTAAATGCCCAGGTACGGGTAATATGCAGGATATCAGTATCTCGACTGATGTCAGGTGGAAAAGGAGCAAACCCATTCTGTCCTGCCAGTTTAACGATGCGTATCGCTGCCTCATCCAGAACTTTCTCCCCTGATGAGCGATTTACTTCAAGCGATTCCAGGCTACCATCAGACTTGATGCCAACGGTGAGCTGCAAGTTACCGTAAAGCTTGTCGCGCCTCGCTGCCTCGGGATAATTCATGTTACCAATCCGTTCTACTTTGATGCGCCAGTCTTCGACATAACGGGCAAAGCGATATTCCTGTGTGCGGGCGCCAATGAACCGACGTTTTGGACGCTTTTGATACGTTTCATAATCCCGGGCAGTCTGCGCTTCCAGACGGGCGATTTCGAGGCTGCGCTGAACCAGGTCGGTAGCATCCGCAGGATTCTGCTCAAGCTGCTCCGATTGCGACTCGGCTTGTTGGGCGATCTGACCGCTTCCAATCGCGGTCATCAGGTCCTTTGCCTCCTGTTCGAGTTGGTCCTTTTTCTGTGTCGCAATGACTGCCTCATCCGTATCCTTGTATTCCATCGACACGGGATAAGGTACTTTGGCCCGGCGGTTACTATCTGTATTGCCGCCACCGTCCAGGTTAGCCTGGGCCAGCGCATCCGCATTGCGTGGTTTCGACGCTGATTTACTATTGACCAGCACAACTTCCAACGGTGTAGCAGTGGTGTCAAGTTTTGTAAGCGGAGGTTTAAAATTAATTCCAAACAACACAAGCGCGTGAAAAACTACCGATAGCAGTATTGCCACGTTTAGACGTGACGAGCGATTTAACAGCCCGTCGCGAGATGTGGCTGCACTAAAATCTGATATATTTGAGGGGACGCTCAATGTGCTAAGCGTTTGAAGAATAGAAGAAAGAATATTTTAACGGAACTTTGGAAGGAATCCTATCCTTATGGAAATAATAGCAATGTACCGGTCACCCGGAAGCCAACTTTACACTCCCAGTTTACGCACAAATTTTGCATCGAAAGTGAGCTCCAGCAAATCAATTTGAGAAATCTCCACTTCAATATTCGTTTCTGGCAGCAGTTCCGGTAATGAGCATACCCGCACTACCAAGGGGAGATGGTCCAATCTCACCAGATTCTCTCTGAGAACCTGCGCACCAATAGTATTGATATTTTCCTGCAGCAGCCAGCGCAGGCACCAATAACGCTCCATGCTGCGCTGGAAATCCCCGTAAACCTCATAAGCCACCTCGAAATCGCGTATTGACGCCTGTAGGCTTTCGCTTTCCCTGGTATAGAATGGGTTTTCTTTGCGCAACAGCGCGACCAACTGCCGCTGATTAATGAAGTCCACATAGCGGCGCATTGGCGAGCTGATCCAGGCATACTGGGCAACACCAAGACCTTGATGCGGGGCGGGAGAAGTGCTTATTCTGACCTTGCCTCCACCCTGGCTGCGATATATACCTGCGATGCCACTATCGGCCAGTTGCTTTCCCCATATAGTATTAACATAAATCATGAGTTCCGATACGATTTTATCAATCGGTGAACCCCGTCGACGCTTGCCGATGGTAACCCGATCATTCTCTACGTTAAAGTTGTAATCGATTTTTTCGTTATTACTGTCGTTAGTCTTACCGCGGAACGCTTCCATCTTGCAAGCAAAGTTCCAGAGAATCCCCAATTCCTTACCAAAAGGATAATCAAGGTTTCCCGCGGCCAGAGTATATTCGTTAAAGTGCTCCTCCAGCGCTTCGTATCTGAGATTAGCCGTGATCTGCACCCGTTCGATACGGCTATTCGAAGCGATCACGGTAAAATCGTCGGCTACGTCGACATACAGTGAAAGCGCTGGGCACAACCGTCCTTCACCTAAAGTATAGCGATGTATCACGGCTTCCGGCAGCATCGTGATTTTCTTTCCCGGAAGATATATGGTGGAGAGACGCTGCGAAGCCGCTGTATCCAGAAGCGAACCCGGCGTGATTCCCAAAGTAGGAATAGCAATATGTATTCCTATACGGAAGCTGCCCAGAACCAGCGGTATAACTGAGAAGGCATCGTCAATTTCGGTAGTGGTGGCATCGTCTATACTGAAGGCAGAAACATCTGCTATAGGCAAATCTATCAAGTTTTGCAATGCATCGTCTACGTCGAACGTCCCAAAGCCTGTTCCTTCGGGAAAATGCTCCAGCAGAAACCGGTCAATATGATAGTCATACGTGGACGGTATCGCACCACACTTTTCCAGCAATCTGGAAACGCTCAGTTTGGTTGCCGCGCCAGCGGCATCGAGTGCTTTCCACTCGACCGTACTTTTGTCGGGTCGATAGAGTAGATTGACGAGCACAGGTTTGAACTCTTCCGGTAGCGTAAAGCTGTTCAACAACTGTACATAACGCGCCTGCTGTTCAGCTTGACGATGCTTTTTTTCCTGGCTGGCAAGCGCCGCCTCGAGGGCTTTCAATGGCGCAGCCTTGTAGCGCCCCCGGCCTTTTTTATAAAAATAAATCGGTGCGCTATGCAAACGAAGCAGCACCGCCGCTGCTTCCTCCGGACTGGCTACGTGGCCAAAATAGTCCGCCGCCAGCGCGTCGCCTGCAAACTCACCCTCACGCTCGCAACACTCCCAGAGAAAATTCGGATCCAGATCGTCCGCGGTTTTTTGTGCGCGATTCATAAACTCCGACAGGGATGGCGCGTCAAAACGCAGCAACACCGAAGCCGCCTTTATTTTTGCGCGCTTGCCGTGAGGCGCCTCGACCTGAAGTGAAGTTGTATTGTCAGCAAGAATGGCACCGACCTTGAAAGTGCCTTCCTCTTCATAAAAAACGTTCATAAAATGGTTTTTTCAGCCAGCCGACAAATTATTGGAGCTCAAAAAATACGGTTACTCAAAAAGATTCGAATTAGACCGGAATTTACCAGCAGCATGCCGAGACTTTGTGCGATGAAGTATTACATATAAGGAGAACACGAATGATCGATTTCTCCCCCGCCAGGTGCTTGACAAATCAGCGTCTCCAAAGCAAATCCATCTCGGTTGCGATAATGATTGGGCACTCCCAAGCATCTCGGGCCAAACGACGACCCACTTCCGCCTTTTGGCAATTTGCAAAGACTTATAAGCTTACTCAGAGGCGAGCTCGATAACATATCCAATTATAGCCCGTATCTGGAACGAGCTCAGACCTGGCTGGGAGTCCTTGTTAGCTGAAGCTCAAAATATATTTTTCAGCTTCATCCCGCCCATTACTGCTACGGCTCAGTCTGGAAAGATATTCGGCGAGAATCGACTATAATAACTTCAAGGGAACTGATGTATATTTTGTTCATAAGGGGGATTCGTGAAACAATTTTATGTCGCGCAGAAAAATCCGCGCATACTTTTTATTCCTTTACTGATTCTTGCAATCGGACTTTTGCCCGCCTGTGCGGTTCTTGGGGACGCCGATCCAAATCGTGGCGCAACGACCGTCAACCAGGATATTTTTGGCGATCATTTCACAACAGTCGAGTATCTTCCCCAGAATTGGGCTCCCGCTGATAGTCTCTGGTTCTATACGGTCACGCAGGGATCGAACATGATGCCCTACGATTTTTTTCTTACATTAGAGCAGGTAGGCAAGACCGAACTGTTTCGATCCAATGAAAACATGAACTTTTACCGATACCTACCGCAGAAAGCCACTTCCAGTAATCCCGATGGACTACCGGTTGGCTTTGTCAAGGATACCTATAAGGGCAAGGATTACATTGGCGTGACGTGCGCTGCCTGTCATACCGCACAACTGAACTATCAGGGCAAGGGCATACGCATTGACGGCGGACCGGCAATCGCTGATATGGAAGGTTTTATGAGAGACTTGGTCAAGGCGCTACGGATCACGCAGAAGGATGATGAGGTTAAAAAGCGTTTTGTTCAGAATGTATTGGCCAAAGGCAGGTATAAAACCGAAGCCGACGTACTTGCCGACCTTGACCGATATGAAAAGCGCCTAGCGAATTACATAACGATCAATTACAGCACGACCCACTATGGCTATGGACGGTTGGATGCATTCGGGCGCATATACAATCGGGTACTGGAACACATCATAAGTGTAAAAGAGCTTAACGAACTGCTGCGGGACCCAAGGATAATGGGAGATCGAGCCTTGACCGAAACACAGCTGAAATCAATGACAGATAAAACGAGTAGCGTCCTTAGCGGTACTCAGCGTGATCAATTATCGGAAGATATCGTTACCCGACTGGCTGAGAGCAGCGGATGGGAAGCGCTCGGAGCCCTACGCAAAAAAATATTCAATCCCCCTAATGCGCCTGTCAGCTATCCATTCCTATGGGACACCCCGCAACATGACTATGTGCAGTGGAATGGCCTTACCGAAAATGCTGGGTTGAAGGCCATCGCCCGCAATGCGGGGGAGGCCATCGGAGTTTTCGGTACACTTGACTGGACAGAACGAGATGGCTTTTCGCTACCCTCGTTGATAACGGGACAAGGGCTCTTTGGCAAACATATCAGCTTCGACTCTTCGGTGAATGTCATGAATCTGCGCCGTATCGAAGCCCGTCTCTGGAATTTACAATCCCCCGAGTGGCCGCAGGATATTCTTGGCCATCTCGATGAAAAACGCCTAACAAACGGAAGATCACTATTCAATAAACATTGCGTAAGCTGCCATGCAAGAATAGTCCGTAACGATCCGGACCGCCGCGTCGTGGCGCATATGTCGAGAGCCAGCGATGCCGGAACCGATACCCAGATGGCGCACAACGCAGTAACTTACCAGGGTTTTTCAGGTATTCTGCGTAACCAGTACGTGAACTTAGGTGCGGGTGACGTTCTGCTTGATCGCAAAGCGGCGGTTGCGGCGCTGCTTACCAAAGCAACCGTCGGTGTCGTCGCGACGCCAGAACCGGACAAGTGGTTCCTGCAACGCTGGGCCGAGTGGGCTTATAACCTGGCAACCGGGTTTCGCGACAACCAGATCAAAGCATCCATGAAACAGGGGGACTATGACCCAGACACGACCGCCAATCCGGTGGCTTCGTTGAGCGCATATAAAGCACGTCCCTTGAACGGGATCTGGGCGACAGCACCTTATCTGCATAATGGCTCGGTGCCCACCCTCTACGATTTGCTGCTTCCCAAGAAACGTCCAGGAGACCCGGAAGACGGAGAATACCGGCCTGACGAGTTTGAGGTAGGGTCGCGCGAATTCGACCCGATCAAGGTTGGCTTCAAAAACAGCGGTTACGGAGGCTTCATCTTCAACACGAAGGGTATTAAGGATGATATGGGAGGATATACCAAAGGAAACAGCAATGCGGGGCACGAGTATGGAGCCAGACGCGTGGCCAATGAAGCTGACGGGCGTATAGACCCAAAAATCCGGGAACTCTGTGCAAACGAGCAGATTAAGGATGCCGATCTGGATGTATCCGTCAAAGAAAAATGCCTATACCCCATGTCCAAGCAGGATCGGGGCGATTTGCTCGAATACTTGAAAACATTGTGAGTTGAACCGCACACATCATTATTTAAACTTATAAGGGAGCTACCGATGAGCACAAGTCATTACCTGGAGCAATATGATGCCGCTGCCGATGCGGACAAATCTCCATTGGTGCGCCGCTGGATTGATACAGAGCCTCTGCCGTTTTTTAAAGAATTGCGTGAAAAGCGCCCCATTCTGGTGACACCAAAATTCACCCTGGTCACACGCTTCGATGATGTCAGGGAAGTTCTGAACATGCCCAAGGTGTTTACGGTAGAGCCCTATGTTTCAAAAATGGGTGATTACCTGATGATGCATGACGACGATGCGTTGCATACGCGCGAGAAATCGCTGATGCAGTGCATGCTGAATCGTGATGACCTACCGGCGGTTCGTACCATGGTGGCAAACGTCTCCAAGGATATACTCGACACCGCCAGCGGCAATATTGAAATAGTCAACAGTTACTGCCGCATGGTGCCAGCGACACTGGTACGAGAATATTTCGGGCTGACCGGGGCAAAAAGAAGTGACCTAATCGAATGGTCCTATTGGAATCAATACGATACTTTCCATAATCAGCCTTTCGACTTGTTGCCACAAGAAAAATATCAATCCATTGTTGATCGCCACAATGAAACTTCAAAAAAACTCGGTCAATTCATAGTCGAGCTTATTGCTCGCCGTACTTTGCAAGTGAAAGCAGAACAAATAACCCTTTCAACTCTCGTGCGACTCGATGACGATATCGTAACAAGGATGCTGCGCACGGGTTACCCGAAGCAATTGGATTTTGACATCAAGCGGTTGGGAATTAATGCCGGTGGGCTTTTGATTGGCGCAATTGAAACCACTTCACAAGCGGTTGCACAGGTCATCCAGTATCTTCTAGACCGCCCGGAATGGCTTGTGGAGGCAAAAACCGCTGCTCAGAGGGATCAACCTGATGAATTCGATGGCATCGTCTGGGAGGCGTTACGCTTTGTGCCCATCACCCCCTACTTATTTCGCACGACGGCAAGTGATTATACGGCAGCCAAAGGCACCGGATATGAAATTGTCCTGCGTGCGGGGACCTATGTCTTGCCGGTCACCATGTCGGCGACCTTTGATGAGCGAGCGTTTGACTCACCGGATGAATTTATCCCACAGCGCAACTGGTATAATTATTTTCATTTCGGTTTCGGTAGTCATGAATGCCTTGGGCGCTATGTGGGTATGGTCATGATTCCCGAGATGGTGCGTCAAGTGCTGATCAGACAGGATATCAAGGCAAAAGCAGCTATCGACTACAAGGCTGGCCCCTTTCCGGAACAATACCACCTTTCCTGGACCTCGTAATAAGCACGCATGACCCTGATGCAACGCATCAGGGTCTATTGGAGGGCGCGACCGTCACCGTGTGTGTGACATGATGGTTAAAGGTGCGCCTTATTACCTGGCACCAGCCTCCTTCAGGAGCGTTGCCACCTCCTGGCGATGATATTTTGATGCCAGCATCAACGCTGTAGCGCCGTTCCCGGCTTTGGCATTCACATCGGCCTTGGCGGCGAGTAGTGTCTGTATTACTCCTACGTGGCCCATTTGCGATGCCAGCATTAATGCGGTCGCACCATTACCCAGCCTGGCATTCACATCGGCCTTGGCGGTGAGCAGTATCTGTACTATCTGTCTATGCCCCTCCTGCGACGCCTGCATCAATACCGTAACGCCATCGTCCCTCCTGGCATTCACATCAGATTTGGCGGCAAGCAACTCTTGCACTACCTGCCCATGATCTTTCTGGGATGCCAGCATCAATGCGGTAGTGCCGTTGTTTGTCTTCGCGTTTACATCTGCCTTGGCTTCAAGCAACATTTTTACTACCTCTTCGTAGCCATTCTCCGATGCTGCGATCAACGCGGTGACGCCATTATCTGCCTTGGCGTTCACATCGGCTTTGGCGGCGAGCAATGCCTTGACCCGGAAGAGATTACCACTCGCAGCTGCAGCAATAAGATCCCTTGCATCCACATTAGCCCATGTATTCACTGAAACGCATAAAGATAAAATTATCAGCACACTCAAAACATGCATATATTTCCGCAACTCGATCATTTTCAATTCTCCCCTTCCATGACATATTTTTCATAGTTCTGAATCCGCCCCTGCTAAAACTGCGGTGGCCTCAACTCGCCCCAACGATACTTCTGGATGCACGTGAAAAGAAAAGGATAAGAATATAGCCACACAGCCCAACCACGCCAGTGGCAGCTCGTCCACGATTGGAACAAACCCCCGTATAAGCGAACCATCTCAAACTTTAAGTTTAAACGGTGCTCTAAGCTTTTGATGCAGGTAATCCACACGCGAGTGATAGTAAGGCAGGTTGCGAGACAGTTTTGTCAATCGGGAGAAGTCCATGCATTGGCCATTGGGCGCCGAGCAAGCAGCGAAAAGGGCTGCAAACTAACCGCCAGTACTCGGGTAAGCTCGAATGCTGCCTAATGAATTATCTGGAATAATCTGGTTTAACGTTATGTATCATCGTTTTTCAGGGAGATTCGATGCAAAAAATCCTTTTACCACTATTATTGGTATCCACGGTTTCGGCGGCAGGAGCTGCCGAAAACCATATGCGTCCCGGATTATGGGAAGTAACCACCACATCAATGTTGTTGGCCTTGGTACCTCAGATTCCGTCAGATCAAATGCGAAAATTGACAAGCCTGGCTAAGCAATATGGATTGGACATGCCCCAGATCCAGAATGGAGCAGCAACATCCAAGGTTTGCATTACCCAGCAAATGGCAGACCAAAAAATTCCATCCTATTTTCATCCAAATCAATCTGGATGTAGTGCTAAAAACGTGATTCGAACGGAAAATAGTTACAAGATGGACCTTGTTTGTACAGATTCCCAGTTCAAGGGGACTGGAAGAGCGGAGGGAACATTTACAAACCCCGAAAGCTTCTCAGGATGGACCATATTTAATGGCACCATACAAAATACACCTGTCAACGAGCATGCGGACACAACCGGCCGATGGATTAACGCGAACTGCGGAACGGTAAAATCGCTGTACTGATTTTTCCTCCCGCCACTGATGAGCGACGATGATGTCGATCTCAGCCCTTACGGCCTGAAGCCCGTGTAATGGGTCAACCAGTCAGCCTGTTTATCAAGCCTGCAACGCCATCGTCATCACCCTGCTCGTTACTTTTCAGCGGCGGCGCCAATAGCCTTCAGCAATTTTTCGTTAATGCCCCCGAAACCACCATTACTCATGATGAGTATATGGTCGCCGGGATGAGCGGCGGCCGCAATGGCCGCGATTAGCTGCTCCAGGCTCTCATGGGTCACGGCTCTCTCGCCCATGGAAGTCAAAGCCTCCTTGACGCTCCAACCCAGATTGGCAGTATAGCAGAACACCATGTCAGCCCCGGCGAGGCTATTTGCCAAATTGTCTTTCCATACGCCCATTTTCATGGTGTTTGAGCGGGGCTCCAGCACAGCGATGATGCGTGCTCCGTTCCCTTTGTCGCGTAAGCCATCGAGCGTTGTCCGGATCGCGGTAGGGTGATGAGCAAAGTCGTCGTACACCGTAATGCCGTTGATTACACCGCATATTTCCATGCGTCGCTTAACGTTTTTGAATTGCATAAGGGCCGCGATGGCAATCTTTACCGGCACACCGGCATGACGGGCAGCAGCCAGTGCAGCCAATGCATTCATGCGATTGTGTTCTCCCAGCAAATCCCAATGCAACATTCCTTGGGGTTTACCCATGAAACAAACGGCGATTCCACCATCGGCCGACGAACTCGCCTGCCAACCGTCGGCGATTCCTATCCTTTCTACCGGCGTCCAGCATCCTTTCGCCAGAACACGCTCCAGGCTTTCCTCCTTCCCGTTGGCGATGACAAGACCGTTGCCGGGAATCACACGTATAAAATAATGAAATTGCTGTTCGATTACCGCGAGATCCGAGAAGATGTCGGCATGATCAAATTCCAGGTTATTTAGAATTGCCGTCTTCGGCCGAAAATGGACAAATTTGGAACGCTTATCAAAAAAAGCGGTGTCATATTCATCTGCTTCGATGACAAAAAAAGCGGAACCTCCAAGTCTGGCCGATAATCCGAAGTTCCGGGGTATTCCGCCGATCAGAAATCCAGGTTCCATACCCGCATATTCCAGTATCCATGCCAGCATTGAACTGGTCGTGGTCTTCCCATGAGTACCCGAGACGGCCAGGACCCATTTGTCTCGCAACACGTTTTCCGACAGCCACTGCGGACCGGAAACATATGGAAGGTTGCGGTTGAGGATTTCCTCCATAAGAGGGTTGCCGCGCGTCACCACGTTGCCGATTACGAACAAATCGGGCTTCAGCCGGATTTGATCCGGGGAGAATCCTTCGATCAACTCAATCCCTTGCGACGCTAGCTGGGTACTCATGGGTGGATAAACGCCCGCATCGCAGCCACTGACCTCATGGCCGGCTTCACGCGCGATCGCTGCGATACCGCCCATAAAAGTGCCGCATATGCCGAGAATATGGATGTGCAACGTTTAACTCCTGAATAGAAAATGAACTGTATAACGACAGGCACAGTTTAACGTTCAATTAATCGGTCTTGATCAGCTACCGCACTAAAAAATAGCATACAGGTAAAATCTTCGACCGACATATGCAGTCTCGGGATTCAAGCTGCAATGGGCTGATTACGGGAACCATAACAATTAACAGAGCGGTGGTGTACTCGAACTGTACGGTGCCCAGGTTCACAACCGGTTTTTAATATCAGGATCACATCTTGTTTTAGAACTTTCGCCGGACGATCATGCAGTTGGCGGTTGACGGAAGGTTTTCGCCGCGCAAAATCGTTATGTATAGTGAATCGGGAATTTATTCCCCAAACCACTTCACCGAACTCAGATCGCAATTCTTTTTAGATTTTTTGAGCCATGTTCCATGCGCTGCGATCTCTTCACACAAGCATGCATATAGCTGCCTTCTATTTTTTGTTACACTTACGGTTTGCCTTCCGTAACTCATTATCAAGGTAGCTGAGCAGCAGGCTTAACGCAGAGCGCCCTCGATTTTCACACATCCGATCTTAATACGCTACGTGCCGTCGTGTCTCCAAACCTGTGATGTGAGACTTATAAATCTGAAAACGGCAACTCATCCGTGCCGAGATGTCTTTTCAGGATGAACATCAACAAATGAAATCGCGTTTTCCCGGCCACATCCGCCGCTCAGCTTTCCTCTTCTGCGTTGCATTCAATGCATTTGCTGCAGACACCCCATCAACCGCATCGCGAAACAATCACGAACGGTTATTATCCATCGCTCAGGCGGAAATCAATGACAGCAAATCCGTACTCATCGATACGGAACAGATAAAGGGTCAGCACGAATATCACACCGAAGCCAGAAGCGAGAACGAGCTGCGTACGGGCCCTATCATCTCAGCCGATCGACTAAACTCAAACCCCGATGATAAAGCGGCTGAAAAGAGCGTGTCCATGGAAGAACCCGGCAAGACCTCGGAAAATATGCAAGCCAAGCCAAAGCAGGACTATACGCTATCGCCGGCGGTAAAAAACGTCCTCCCCCTGAAAGCGCCTATCGCTGGAACGAAAAACACAGAAGGTGTGCCGGTAGTTGCCGGAATCGAGCATATACCGGGGCACATTGAACAAGAGGGTGAAGCCAGACTGCGCGGCGGCGCTCTGGCCGGACAGGCTGCTCCTTCGGATATCTCATCACCGACGTTGAAAAATGAAAACAAGTTAGCCATACCTAATACCGAGGCAGAGGCAAATAAAAACAGATCCGTATTTATTGAGGCCGAGCGCATTCATGGGCACTTGACCCAAGAAGGCGACACTAAACTGCGTCTTGGTGGCGCAATTGCACCTTATGAGGTCCCATCGCTGGCACGGAAAGACGAAAATAAAGGGCCCGTACCCATCACCACGGCGGAGAAGAAAAAAACCCGACCTATATTCATTGCAGCTGATCGCCTTGAGGGTCACGTTGAGGAGGAAATTGAAGGAATCGGCAAGGCTGAGCTGTTTAACGGCGACCAGTTTATCTCAGCAGATCGAATGAAATATCACCAAGTTACAGAAGATGCCGAGGCACAGGGCAGCGTACGTGTCGAACGAAATGGAGACATACTGGAAGGATCCCAACTCAAATTCAATCTGGCAAGCAAAACCGGACAGTTGAGTCAGCCCACTTATCGCTTGAAAGATGCCAGCAGCCGAGGTTACGCCAATATGGTGCTATTTGAAGGCGAAAATCAATATCGACTTCGGCAAGCGACTTATACAACATGCCCTGCCGGCGATAACGATTGGTATATGCAAGCAGATGACCTGGAAATCAACAATACAAAGAAAGCAGGTATTGGGCAGAAAGTTAAGCTCACATTCAAGGATGTGCCGATATTGTACACACCCTGGATAAATTTCTCATTCAGCGGCGAACGCAAATCGGGCTTCCTGGCGCCCCTGTATGGTTACACTGCCAGAACGGGTATCGATCTCACTGTGCCGTTTTACTGGAATATTGCACCCAACTATGACGCAACATTTTCAACGCGAGCCATGTCGCAGCGCGGCGTCGCCATGAATAGCGAATTCCGCTATCTGGGAACCAGTTCAAATGCCAATTTAGTGGCTGAGATATTGCCGAACGACTTAAAAACCAAAGAGAGCCGCTATCGCGTTTCATTTGGGCATAATCAGATTTTAGGCAACGGTTTCTATAGCCGCCTTGACTATAACAGGGTTTCCGATGATACCTATTTCCGTGATCTGGGCAATAATCTCAATGTAACTTCCAGAGTCAACCTGTTGCAGCAGGGCCTCCTGGCATACAACCGTAACCTGGGAGGCGACGGGAGATTGAACGTAACGACACTTGTACAGCAATTCCAGACGATTCAGGATCCTCTCGCGCAAGTTGTTGCCCCTTACAAGCGCCTACCACAGGTTACTTTAACCGCAAATAAACCCGATATTCTGGGCGCGGATTTCAACTTAATCAGCAGTTGGACCAATTTTTCCCATCCTACTCTCGTAAGCGGCAATCGCGTTACGCTCTTTCCCAGCGTCAGTTACCCCATGCGCAATGCATTTGGTTACATTACACCCAAGATCGGCATACACCACACCGAGTATTACCTGGACCCCTCCGGCAGTTCACAAAGTAACGATCCGACACGTACCTTGCCCATATTCAGTGTGGACAGCAGCGTAATGTTCGACCGCCGGATGGAATTGGGCGGGGAAAAATTCACTCAAACTCTTGAGCCGCGCTTATTTTATGTTTATGTGCCGTTCCGCGACCAGAGTCTTCTGCCCAATTTTGATTCCGCCAAAACGGATTTCAGCTTTGCCCAGATGCTAACTGAAAATAGATTCAGTGGTAGCGACCGTATTAATGATGCGAATCAGGTTAGTTTCGCGCTTACATCCCGCCTGATCGAGCCGGGGTCGGGGAAAGAGCGTCTGCGTGTCTCCATTGGTCAGCAATTCAGTTTCATAAACCGGCAGATAACATTAGACGCACCAGGGACGATCCCTAGACGACCCGATGCAATTGCCGCATTTACGGGATTTATCACACCGACCATCACCACGGATTCAAGCATGCAATTTGACCAAGCCCAATACCGTGCCGAAGTCGTGCGCTCGGGCTTGAGCTATCGTCCGGAACCGGGCAGAGTAGTAAACGTCGGTTACCGATATACCCGCGATGTATTGCATCAGGTCGACTTCTCGTCACAATGGCGATGGGCGGAAAGATGGCAAAGTGTGGCACGCTTGAATTACTCGCTACAAGATCGTACAATTTTGGAAGGGCTGGCTGGAATTGAGTATAATGCCTGCTGCTGGTCATTGCGATTTGTAGTCCAGCATCTAACCCTTGCCACTCAAAAGACCACTACAGCAGCTTTTCTACAACTTGAGTTGAATGGCCTGATGCAAATCGGATCAAATCCGCTACAGGTGTTGCAACGCAGCATTCCCGGGTACACCCAGATTGGCAGCCAAGGGAGCGGTGCAGTGGGAGCACAGTAGCCCGGATCTTACACTGTCGCCTGCCGCAGACCGCCAATGATTTTCTTCCTCCGCAATCTCTGATACGCTATTCACATGGGTACGAAATTCCTGTTGCGTCCCCCTGTCTTACTGGCCTTGTTGACAGCTGGGATCGCTGTTGCCCAGCAGCCGGCCCATCCCGGCAGTATCCAGACCATTGATCGCATCGTTGCGGTTGTGAATGAGAATGTGGTGACCCGCCGTGAGCTGGATGAGAGGCTCAGAACTACCCTTAAACAATTGCAGAAGCAGGGAGTACAGCCGCCCGAGCCCGCGGTACTGGAAAAACAGCTGCTGGAGCGCATTATCGTCAATCGCGTCCAACTGCAACTCGCAAAAGAAACCGGCCTGACGGTAAGCGATACCGAACTCGATCAGACTCTTCGTCGTATCGCTCAGGAGAACAAGATGTCATTGCAGGAATTTTATAAAGCGCTTGAGCACGATGGCATCAGTTTCAACAGCTTTCGCGACGAAATTCGCGATGAAATCATTTTAGTACGGCTGAAGGAACGTGAGGTAAACAATCGGATAAATGTAACTGAAGGAGAAGTGGATAATTTTCTGCACAGCCAGGAAACCTCGTCCGATACTAATCTCGAATACCACCTTGCCCATATTCTGGTACAACTGCCGGAACAGGCGGATGCGCTAAAAAGCCAAGCTATGCGCCAACGCGCAGAAGCTGCCTTGGCTCAATTGCGGAACGGCGCCGAGTTTGCCAAAGTGGCAGCCGAGTTCTCCGATGCTGGAGACGCTATGGAAGGTGGTGTGCTTGAGTGGCGGCCCGCTACCCAATTAACGAAAAAATTTGCTGAGATCCTGGGGCCAATGAAGCCAGGCGAGGTCACTTCGATAATTCAAAGCCCCAATGGATTTCATATTCTCAAACTGCTTGACCGGCGCAATCAAAAAGATGCTGTGACGATGGTAGACCAGACTCATGCCCGCCATATTCTTGTAAAAATCAACGAACTGACATCCGAGGCCGATGCGCGGCGCCGAATAACTGAATTGAAAGAGCGTTTGGATAACGGCGGCAATTTTGGAGAGCTGGCCAAGCTTCACTCTGAAGACTCCAGCGCTGCAGCAGGCGGCGATTTAGGCTGGGTATCGCCCGGCGATACGGTACCAGAATTTGAACACGCGATGAGCGCACTTAAAGACGGTGAAACCAGCGGCCCAGTGCAGTCTCCATTTGGCTGGCACCTGATTCAGGTACTTGAACGTCGCTCCCAGGATATGAGCCAGGAACGGCAACGGCAAACGGCTCGCCAGGCGATCCGTGCACGCAAAGCCGACGCGGCTTTCCAGGATTGGGTACAACGATTGCGTGATCGTGCCTACGTCGAATACAGGCTGGAGGAAGGTTAGCATCGAGACACTACGATCCGCGCGGTTCGATATAGTGCGAGGGGGAGGGAACAACAACTCTCTTCTCGCGGCACCATGACCTCTGTCGGATTTTCCGTTATCCCGAAATTGGCCCTCACCGCTGGTGAACCCGCTGGAATTGGACCCGATTTATGCGTGCAAATCGCTCAGCAGGATCTTCCCTGCAAGCTGATTGTTATTGCCGACCGTGAGCAGTTGCAGGAACGCGCGCGGTTGTTGCGGCTTCCACTGAAAATAATGAGCTACTCCTCAACGATTGAGGTTGGGCATAAGAGGGGCAACTTGCAAGTATTGCACATGCCGCTCGCTGAACACCCTATCCCCGGAAAGCTTGATCCAGCCAATGCCCGCTATGTTCTAAACACGCTGGAACGTGCCGTTGAGGGATGCATGAACCGCGAATTCGATGCCATGGTAACCGCACCGGTCCACAAGGGCATCATCAATGACGCAGGTATCGCCTTCACCGGTCACACCGAGCACTTGGCCCGGCTCACGAACAGCCGAGTAGTCATGATGCTGGTGGGCGGCGGTATGCGGGTAGCGCTTGCCACTACCCACTTGCCCCTGAAAGATGTGACGGCAGCTATCACCAGTGAAGCACTGGAACAGAAACTACGGATTATTCACCACGACTTGATTACGCGCTTCGCAATTGAAAACCCCTGCATCGCTGTGGCGGGATTAAATCCCCATGCGGGAGAATCAGGTCATCTTGGCAGGGAAGAGATAGACATCATCATTCCTTCGCTGGAAAAGCTGCGTGATGAAGGCATCAATTTAATTGGCCCGCTGCCCGCGGACACTCTATTTAATCCTTCACACTTGAAGAATTACGATTGCGTATTCGCCATGTATCATGATCAGGGACTGCCGGTGCTGAAACATGCCAGCTTTGGCACTGGAGTAAACGTCACATTGGGCTTACCCATTATCCGTACGTCGGTGGATCATGGCACCGCCCTGGATCTGGCCGCAACCGGCGGGGCCGATCCAGGCAGTTTGCTGGCGGCGATTAAGATGGCGGCAATGCTGGCTAGCAGCCTGCCGGACTTGAAGAATCGAAGCGAAAATGCGACTACTGGGTGAGGTAAATTTTGACGAATTTGAAGGCCAATAGTTGTTCTATCGGCCTTTGCGAGCTGAAAGCGGCGAAATATAAACCAGCCGGACGCTTTTGCAGCCGATTTCCCTTGAGTCCAACAGGCTGCCAGCAATCTGAAATAAATTCTCAAATAAAATTGGCGTTTAACCGCAGCTAACAAAACGGCTTCCCGCAACGCCGTTTGCTGGATAAGATCCATGCATCACATTCCTCGTAAACGCTTCGGCCAGAATTTTCTGGTCGACTCCCAGATTGTAGCAGACATCGTTCGTGCCGTTCATCCGGGCAAAAACGACCTTCTGGTGGAAATCGGACCAGGGCTGGGGGCGTTAACACAGCCTTTACTGCAATCGCTTAATCATCTGCATGTGGTGGAAATTGATCGTGAGATCGTCGAACGCCTGCGCAGGGAATTTTCTGAAAACAGCCTGACAATATATTCAGCCGATGCCCTGGAATTCGACTTTTCCGTAATCGGAAAAGATCTTCGGGTTGTAGGTAACCTGCCCTACAATATTTCTACGCCCATCCTGTTTCATTTGAGCCAGTTCGCGGCCAATGTCCGGGATATGCATTTCATGCTGCAAAGGGAGGTGGTGGCACGTATGGTAGCTCAACCCTCCACTTCGGATTACGGACGGCTTTCGGTTATGCTGCAATGCCGCTTTGAAATGGAACGGCTTTTCATTGTCTCGCCGGATTGCTTCCGGCCCGCACCAAAA
>Ga0157370_10001596_pt1 | contig 28016 bp, 33 predicted proteins | sample C35metaG_FD_113463 | JGI IMG/M metagenome (GOLD analysis project Ga0157370, IMG submission 113463) | Corn rhizosphere microbial communities from Kellogg Biological Station, Michigan, USA - C3-5 metaG | ecosystem: Host-associated > Plants > Roots > Rhizosphere > Soil | place: USA: Michigan...
CAGCTCCAGCGAACTTCACAGCCCCTCACAAAGCCCGGAGCCAAGCTGATCAGCATCACCGCAGGCGACCTGTTCCTGCGTAGCAACTATCAGGATTTCGAGCGTTATCCCGAAGTCGATTTAGCGATCGCGGCTGACACCGAGGCGACGCTGCCGTCCCTGATCGAGGCCGTGAAGCGTCTGATCACAGCCGATCGCAAACGTGTGTTCGACGATCGCGGCACCAAGCTTGCCGCGGCGGCAAGAGACTCTTTGGATCGCGCGCGGACGGAAGCCACGTATGCTTGGGATGCGAGCCCCATCAGCACCGCGCGCCTCTCCGCCGAGCTGTGGGCCCGGATCAAGAACGATGACTGGTCGCTGGTATCTGACGTGCCCTTTGTCAGCCGCTGGCCGCTACGCCTGTGGAATTTCGACAAGCACTATCAGTATCTCGGTGGATCCGGCGGTGCGGGTGTTGGCTATGGTGCGCCGGCGGCGGTGGGTGCGGCTCTCGCCAATCGCAAGCGCGGCCGCTTGAGCGTCAGCATCCAGAATGACGGCGACCTGATGTACGCCCCGGCAGTTCTATGGACTGCGGCTCATCACAAGATCCCGCTGCTGAGCGTAATGCACAACAATCGCGCCTATCATCAGGAGCTCATGCACGTCCAGCGCATGGCGAATCGGCACAACCGCGGCATTGATCGAGCCGTGATCGGCACGACTCTCGAAGATCCGGACATCGATTATTCGAAGATCGCCCAAGGTTTGGGAGTTCACGCCGAGGGACCGATCACCGATCCTATGGATTTAGGCCCGGCTATCCAGCGGGCCGTCGAGATTGTCCGGCGCGGCGAGCCCGCGCTGGTAGACGTGGTAACTCAACCACGATAAGGAGAGAAATATGAAGCAGACGGTTTTTATCGCCATAATGACGGCCGCAATCGCAGCCGGGCAGGGCACGCCGGTTCCAAAATTCAATGGGCCGATTCCCGTAACCGCGGATTCCTATCCATTCATGGACGCCGCGCATAGCCTGGTGCCGTTCGACCTCGCGAAGTACGGTTATGTGGAACAGGAGTTCATCGTCAGCGGCAACGCCAACGTGTACGACTGGGCTGCGGATGGTTCACTCACCGTGAAGACTGAGAAAGCGCCTTATGCGGCCCGGATTCTCGTTCGCCGCCCCGCCACCGCCTCGAAGTTCAGCGGAGCTGTCGTGCTCGAGCCTTTGGGCGCGGTGCGCCGGTTCGATTGGGCGATCATGTACGGTTACTTGAACGAGCACATGATGGAGCGCGGCGATGCATGGGTCGGGATTACGATGCCGGCGGCAACCGATGGGCTCAAGAAGTTCAATCCCACTCGGTACGCCAGCCTTTCCTTCGCGAACCCGAATCCGGGCGTAGCGTGTCCCGGAGCCAAGGGCGGTCCCTCGCCGATGGAAGAAGGCTTGCGCTTCGACCTGATCAGCCAGGTAGGTGCGTTACTCAAGGCCGCGCCAGCGGGCAGCCCGTTCGCGGGATTCCGCGTGGAAGGCATCTACATGACCAGCCAGTTCCCTGACGTCGTGACCTACCTTGACGCGATCCATTCGCACGCGCGCCTAGCCAATGGCAAGCCGGTGATCGATGGGTATCTGCTTCGCAACCCCGGCGCTCCCAGCCGCCTTAGCAATTGTGGCGCCGCGACCGCGCGAAACGACCCGCGCAGTGTCGTCGCGAAAGTAGATGTTCCTGTGATTGAAGTTGTGGCGCAAGGAGAGGTGCCCGATTCGATAGCGCAACGGCGTCCCGATAGCGACGACGCTGACAACCGCTTCCGCCGTTACGAGGTCGCGGGCGCTTCGCACATCGACCGCTGGGCCTACGACCGCGGCTTCCCCACCTTCGCGGATCAGACTGCGTCCGGCGGGACCGCTCAAGGGACTCCCGAATTTCCGTTAAATGCCAAGTGCGATCCTCCCTTTACGTTCAGCACGGATACCAGACTGAAGTACGTCTATGACTCCACGCTCGCGAATCTGGATAAGTGGGCGCGGAAAGGGAAACCCGCGCCGCGTGCCAGCCTGATCGAAGTCAAGGATGGCGCTGTTGTGCTCGATCAGGCCGGTAATGGCATCGGCGGCGTTCGGAGCCCGTGGGTGGACGTTCCGGCAGCGACCTATTTCACCGGCAGCACACCCGCCGCCTGCCGCGAGTTTGGCCACACCGTCGCGTTCGACAAAGCTCGTATGGATTCCCTGTACGGAAGCGAGAAGAACTACCAGACTAAGTTCGATAAATCCGTCGATGAGTTGGTGAAAGCCGGCTGGTATACCGAGTCGGATGGAAAGAAGATGAAGGCGGAAGCCGCCCGGCGTTAATGATGCCCTGCTGCCCGAATGATGGTCGAGGTCTTCGGAGCCTCGACCTTCGGCCGCCGTGGCATGCTTAGCTCAGTCAATCGCTCCCGCCGCTCGGCCGTCGCTCGCGCGCGTTTGTGATCGCGTTCTTTAAATTCGGGCAACACTTCTCTGCTGAACAGCTCGATCGACGAGCTCAGCATGTCGTGGGAGATGTTGGCGGCTTGCGACAGGCAGATCACCTGATCGATTCCGGCATCCTCGAAGTCGCGCAGCCGCTGGCGGAGCTGCTCCGGCGTCCCAACGCAGTCCAGCGGGCGTCCTTCCGGCAGCGCGAAGTCTTTGGGATGATTTTTGAACTCATCCCAGATATCGGTTTTCGCGGGTTCATGCTCGCCGAAAAAGCTGTAGTGCCCCAGCGCGTAAATGAAGAAACCATAGCTCTCCGCCGCGATTTGCCCGAGTCTCCCTTCATTGCGGTCGCACAGGAACGGGCACGTAATTGCGATATTCGGGTTCACCGCATACCCCAGTGGCACGCACTCCTTCTCGAAGGTCTCGTAATAGTCGGCGACCCACTGCCGAGCTTGGCCGGGATCGATGAACGAGAACGTCAGCGCCCCCAAACCGAGCCGCGCAGCTTGTAGAATCGACGGCCGGTTCGAACACGCCAGCCACATCGGCGGATGAGGCTTTTGTAGTGGCTTGGGGACCACGTTGCGCGCCGGCATCTTCACATACTTGCCATCGATACCTGGGAAAGGCTCCTGCGTGAGCATCTCGACCACCGCCCGCGCACCCTCCAGCATCATGTCCTTCTTGACGGCCTGCGGTACGTTGTAACCGCCTAGCTCAGTTTCCGACGCGCCGGCGCCGATGCCGTACTCGACACGACCATCGCTCAGCAGATCGAGCGTGGCGATGCGTTCGGCTACCCTCGCCGGGTGGTTGATGTAGGGAGGCATCTGCACGATGCCATGGCCGATCCGCACGTTCTTCGTCCGCTGGCTGCACGCGGCCAGGAACACTTCGGGTGCGGACGAGTGCGCGTACTCTTCTAAGAAATGATGCTCGGTGGCCCAGATATAGTCGAATCCACTGCGATCGGACAGTTCGACTTCGTCCAGCGCGTGCTTGAGCAACGTGTGTTCGGATTCCCGCGTCCACGGCCGGGGAAGCTGATGTTCGTAAAACCCGCCAAACTTCATTCTTACGAGTTTAACAGCCAGCTGAGTGGCCTCAGAGCGAGTTTAAGAATCTCTTGACCTCGTCGTGATTGCCTAGAAAAAGAAAGATGGCCTCGTCTTTGTCGAGCCGGAAGATTGCCCGCAGGGATAGACCCGCTCGCATTTCCCAAAGGCCGGCCGGATGCGCTTCCGCAAGCCCAAGCCTGTATGTTCTTCCGGATTCGCAAGAACGATTTCCAAATCTAAGATTAGTTTCAGGATGGCTGCGCGATCCTGGGAAGAAGCGGCTCGGCATTGACGCCTGAACCTAGCCACAGATTTAAGGTTCAACGTTTGCTCGATATATCCTTCTTGAGGAAACGCACCGCCGCTGCGGCCGATTGAAACATCTTGCCACGCTCGGATTCACTGATATCCAGTAATCGGCGGGCTTGCCAGTCTGTAAGCGTGGTCGCTAACTCAAGGTCGACGGCGTCAATACGCCGAATCGCCGCAACGGGACGGGAGTCTTTGATGATCACGACTTCCTCGCCTTTGCGGGCTTGCTCAATCAGCTCGCTGAGCTTCCGGCGTAATCATAAGATGATCTTAACGTGATCTTAATGATCACAACGTCTCAGTACTTCGGAACCGTTGGGTCGACCTTGTCGCTCCACGCCAGGATGCCGCCCCTCATATTCTTGACCTTCTTGAAGCCGGCCTGCTTGAGGAAGTCGACCGCCTTGGCGCTACGCACGCCGCTCTTGCAGTGCGCGACGATCTCCGTGGCCGTATCGAGCTCGTTCACCCTCTTGGGCAGGTCGCCCAGCGGGATCAGTTTCGAGGTCGGGATGCTGCAGATGAGGTATTCGTGCGGCTCGCGCACGTCCAGCAGCAGGAATGGCTCGCCCTGATCCATCTTGCGCTTCACTTCAATGGGATCGATCTCGCCTTCCTTGACACCTGGCGCCGGAGGCGGCTCGTGTTGCGGAATCCCGCAGAACTCCTGATAGTCGATCAGCTTCGTGATGGTCGGATGATCGCCGCAGGCGGGGCATTCCGGATTCTTGCGCAGCTTCAGCTCGCGAAAGCGCATCGCCAGGGCGTCGTATAATACCAAGCGCCCTACCAGTGTTTCGCCCACGCCCAAAATCAGTTTCACCGCCTCAGTTGCCTGAATCAGTCCAATAATGCCCGGCAAAATCCCCAACACGCCGCCCTCGGCGCAACTCGGGACAAGGCCGGGAGGTGGCGGTTCGGGATACAAGCACCGATAGCAGGGTCCGCCCGGAAAAGCGAAAATCGTTGCCTGGCCATCGAAGCGGAAAATCGATCCGTACACGTTCGGCTTCTTGAGCAGCACGCAAGCGTCGTTCACTAGATACCGCGTCGGGAAGTTGTCCGTCCCGTCGATGATCATGTCGTACTTAGCGCCGATCTCCAGAGCGTTTTCGCTCGTTAGCCATGTATCGTAGCGCTCGATCTTGACATTGGGATTGATGTCCGAAATCGTGTCGGCTGCAGAATCCAGCTTCTTCCGACCGACATCCTTGGTGCCATGAATGATCTGGCGATGAAGATTGGTAAAGTCGACTACGTCGGAATCAACCAATCCAATCCGCCCGACTCCCGCAGCCGCCAGATACATGCCTAGAGGCGCGCCTAGCCCCCCGGCGCCCACCAGCAGCACACTCGCGTTCTTCAACCGAAGCTGCCCCTCCATGCCGACCTCGGGCATGATCAGGTGCCGCGAATATCGTAGAATTTCATCGTTCGAAAGCGAGGCCAGCGGAGGCGGCGCAACTCCAGCAGAACCTCCGGCAATACTAGGGACGATCGATAACGTATCGGCCGGAGCGACTGCCGTAGCGTCTTTTTTCAAATACCGAATGTCTTCATCGTTTAGATAGACGTTGACGAAGCTGCGCAGCTTGCCTTCATCGTTGAAGAGTTGCTTGCGCAGGTCGGGAAACTTAGCGGTCAGCGCCCCCAGCACTTCGCCTACGGTTGCTCCCGTGAGATCCACGGAGTCGTGTTTCTCCGTGTATTGCCGCAGCGGTGTAGGAATCAGGACTTTGGCCATATCAAATCTTCTTTCTCGGCGGCGGTTTGTTCAGCGTTCGGCAGGAAGCTGTTCGCATGGTCGAACTTGCCGCCCTTGATTGATAGTACGACGAATGAATACCACGGACAGGAGTTCTCCAGATCGGTTTTGGAGAAGTACGCGTCGCAATCAGGATGCGAATGGAAAATACCGATCAGGTCCAGCCCCGCAGCCCGCGCCCGCTTGTCCGCCTCGAGCAAATCCTCGGGACGCAGCTCATAGCGTGCACCCTGTGCGCCGGCGTAGGCGTTTTCCATAGGCTCTGCGCTAGTCACCTGCTTAACATCGCCGTCGATCTTGCCAATCATCGCGCCGCAACATTCGTTCGGAAACTTGGCTTCCGCATGGGCGACCATTACGGCCCACGCCTGCGAATCCACCTTAATCATTGAGATCAATCATTCCAAAACGGCTCGCTCAAGTACTTGGTCGCGCCGTCAGCCACGATCGTGACGATTACCCCGCCACGGCCTTCCTTAGCCAGCTTCTTGGCGACTTCACGGGCCGCATGAAGATTCGCACCCGAGCTCATGCCGGCCAGCAGACCCTCATTGCGGCCCAGCCACCGCGTCATCGCGTACGCATCCTCGGTTTCGATCCACAGGTTGTCATCCGCCAGCGTCGGGTCGTAAATGCCGGGCACGATGTTGGTGGGCATGTGCTTCAGCCCTTCAAGACCATGGAATCCCGACGACGGTTGAGCCGAGATGCACTGCACATTGGGCATGTCGCGCTTGAACCGCTTCGAATTCCCCATGAACGTCCCGCTGGTGCCCATGCAAGCGACAAAGTGCGTGATCGCGCCTTTGGTCTGCTCCATGATCTCGACTGCCGTGCCCTCGAAATGAGCTTTCCAGTTGGCGGGATTGTTATATTGGTCCGGATAAAAATAAGCGTCCGGATCGGCTTCATAGATCTTTTTGCAGAGTCGGATCGCTCCGTCGGAACCTTCGCCAGGGTCGGAAAAGACCATCTCGGCGCCGTAATTCTTCATGATCTGCTTGCGTTCGTGGGACGCGTTCTCCGGCAGGCAGAGTTTCACCCGATAGCCTTTGACAGCCGAGATCATCGCATAGGCAATGCCGGTATTGCCGCTGGTGGCGTCCAGCAGAATACGGTCTTTGGTCAGGCGGCCGGTGCGCTCACCGTCGAGGATCATGTTCAGTCCGGCTCGATCCTTGACCGATCCGCCCGGATTGAAAAACTCAGCTTTAGCGTAGATTTCAACGCCCGGAAACTCGACGTCCAACTTCGCCAGGCGCAGTAAGGGCGTGTTGCCGATTTGCTCTAGAAGGCAGGAGGCAGGCCGGATGGCCGTGCTGGGCTTGGGGAAGGCTAGTGGCATTAAAGGCTCTTCCGATTGTATATTAATCTCCCCAATCCCTGTCAACATTAGGGGGGATGGCAACTCTTCTTCTAGGTTGGATGCAGGAATTGCGTTTAAGTCGCAGGCAGGGGGCGGAAAAATGAGAACAACCGCCGGCCGTTCCCCGGCGGTTGTTCTTATCTTAGGCAATGGCAGATAGGCTTACGGAGTCATCTCTTTGGCCGTTTGGTAGGCCTTCTTTCCAGCGTCCACGGCGGCTCCAAGGTTCTCAGCATGGTGCCGAACGGCCTTGATCCCGCGATTCGCGGCATCAGTCACCGTATCACTAAGATTGTCGACGCTTTCCTTGACCGTCTTGGTTCCCTCGTCCGCCTTGCTGCGGAGATATTTCACCGTGTCGCGGCCAGACTTCGAGTTGAACAACATTCCCGCCGCCACGCCCGTTGCGCAGCCCATGCAGAAATACATAATTCCTCGACTGTTATCCATTTGGCGTTCTCCCTCCGTGATCGGATCATTTCATCTGGACCGGGAAGCCTCGCGGATTCCCGGTAGCGCGCTATAGCCGGGACGTCCGAGTCTTGGCCGCGGGATAGTCTGCACTTCCTTCACCCGAGGACGCAATATCTTCCGCTCCGGTCTGTTTCAGGATGTCCTTCGCCCGCGTAATTTCCTCGGACGTGTCGCAGTGAGCGGACAGCAGGATACCGCCCTCTTTGATCCGGCCTTCATACCGTTTGGCTTCGTATTCTGGGATACCCATGCCGACCAGCGCGCCAATTATCCCGCCGACTGCGCCGCCGACACCCAAACCAGAGAGTGCACCAATGATCGGACCCGCGGCGATCAGAGGGCCAACCCCTGGGATCGCAAGCGCTCCGATCCCCGCCAGCAATCCGAGAGTGCCGCCGATGGCCCCGCCAGCCACGACGCCAGTTGTGGTGCCTTCCGGCGCCTTGGTGTCTTTCTCGTGAGCAAACTTTCTGGTGCTTTCGTTATCGGGCAGCAGAACGGAGATGTCGTCGTTCGAGAAGCCCGCCCCCGTTAGCCGATTTACTGCATCTTCTGCTTGACCCACGGTTTTGTATAGGCCAAATACTGCTTTGTTTTTTCCTGCCATGCGAATATAGATCTCCTTTGGGATTTTGAAAATTGTGCCTGACGATAGCTTACGGCTTAACAGTCAATTGGTTATCTACCTTGTACGAACTGCCTGCAACTTCTGTCGCTTTAGCTACAATCGATTGGACCTCAGCGTCGGAATGGACGGGACCTTTTAGGGTCACGGTTCCGTTTTGACTGACGATCTTGATATTGTGGGCGTATGTGGACAACGACTTATCCGCAACGATTGCTTTGCGAATTTTGGCGGTAAGATCGCGATCCGAAACATTGGCTTTCTGCTGGTCGGCGGTGACCGCACCCGGAGCTCGGTCCCGTTTGTTTACCTTGCTGTTGTCGGGTTGCACCTGCGCGTGGGCCGGAACCCAGGACGCGCTTAACAAGAAGGCCAGCGCAAGAGCGCTCATCTTCGGAATTATGTAGGTCTTCATGACAGAAGACTGTGCAAGTGGGCTACCAATCGTTAGCGCGCCTCGGAAAACGCCGAAGCTGGATAAAGTTGGAGCAAACACAGTCTGTTAGACTGATCGAATCGTCATGCAGCCTGAGATGTTTCGTAAGCTTGCCGGTCACTGGCTCACGGGCGTTTCCGTTGTGACCACACTCGACCAGACCGGAAAGCCGGTAGGAATGACCATGAGTGCAGTAACGTCACTATCGCTCGATCCACCGCAGTTTCTGATCTGCGTCGACAATCGCGCGCACACTCTCGCTGCGATCGTCGCCACCGGTCACTTCTGTATTAACTACTTGCGTCAGGATCAGGAACATCTTGCCAGCGCATTCGCCCGCCGCGGCGAGGACCGATTCGCGGCTCTAGCCCATCGCGTTGAAAATACGGGATCCCCTGTGCTCGAAGGAGCTATCGCCTTCATCGAGTGCACCGTAAAAGCCGTGCATCCGGGGGGCGATCACACGATCATTGTGGGGAACGCCGTTCATGGGGATGCGCCCGGCGGCGAGCCGTTGGCTTACTTTCGAGGCAGTTACCGCCGCTTGGAGGGTCTTACCGATCCGCAGCAGGTTTGGTGGTGATCAAGTGCTGCAGGTCCTTATTGTTTTCTTCGCAGGAATATTCGATTAATTCCGGCAAGCCGTGAGCGGCCGGCGGTAGCGGCCGGATAATCCGCTGCTGTACCCATGGCTTCGAGTACATCTTAGGATCATCAACCGTATATTCCAACGTGATCGTCGTCGGAGTACGCTGCATGCGTTCCGTCAAGTGCATTTCGTCGGTATGCTGATGGCCGGCGGTATCGAGCCAGGTCTGGTCGTTCAATCCAATGGTGTCGATCACCAAGGTATCGCCATCCCATTTTCCGACGGAGTCGCCCATGAACGAGGGAGGAAGGTTTTCGGGATGTTTCCGTCCGTCGGTCGGAATGGCCCGCCACTGCCGCATGTATTCGAACAAGATGACGACGTATTCTTGCGTCTGTATGATCTGCATCGGATACGGCGACTGCATTATGCGCGGCATGCCCGGATACAGGCAGCGCGATGTCGGATCGTCCTTGGAGTCGTGATTCTTGAATGCCGCTCGTCCGGCATCAGTGTAAGGGATCGACGCTTCCCCATCCTTGGCGGCCATGTTGGGAGTGTAGGGCAGGTTCCAGTAGCCGACGAAGCTTGGTTTGCCGTCCGGCATGCGCGGGATTGCAGGACCGCCGTCGGTCTGTCCCCACGCCCCGGCAGCGAATACGACAGCCGCGCTAAGTCCAGCGAGTCGAGATCTTGCGGATCCTGTTAAGAGCTTCTTGAATATTTTCGAGCGAATTTGCATAACTGAACCGTAGGTAGCCGTTGCCGTGCGACCCGAAGCAGCCGCCATCCAGGCATGCCACTCCAGCGTCATTGAGCAGCATATCGGCTACCTGCTTGGAAGGCAACCCTGTACCGGTCACATTCGGGAATGCGTAAAACGCGCCCGCAGGTACGGAGCAGCGTATTCCCGGGATCTCGTTCAATCCCTTCACGATTACATCCCGTCGCTTGCGGAACTCCGCGACCATTTTGTCGACGTCGTCCTGGGGGCCATCCAGCGCCGCGATACCCGCCCGCTGCGTGAAACTAGCGGTGCAGGAGTTCGAATTGACCATCAGTTTGACGATAGCGTCGGCCAGCCATTCCGGCATCACACCGTAGCCCAGGCGCCAGCCGGTCATCGAATAAGTTTTCGAGAAGCCGTCGAGGATGATGGTTTTCTCCTGCATTCCGGGGAAACTGGCGATCGAAACCGGCTCGCCTGAGTAGACAATGCGCGAGTAGATCTCGTCGCTCAAGACGATGATGTCCCGGTCGCGCAGAATATCCGCCAACCGTTTAACGTCTTCGGCCGGCATGATTCCGCCCGTCGGATTCGCCGGGGAATTCAGGATCACCAACTTGGTCTTGTTGGTCAGGCTGCGCTCGAGCAGATCCAGGTCGAACGAAAACCCGCGGCTTTCCTCCAGAGGAATGGGCACAGGTTTGGCCCCCTGGAACTTGATCATCGATTCGTAGATTGGAAAACCAGGATTGGGATATATCGCTTCATCGCCCGCTTCCAGCAGCGCGACCATCGCGAAGTACATCACCGGCTTGCCGCCCGGAACCACACAAACGTGCTCCGGACCGGCCTTAATGTTTCGCGTGCGCGAAATATACGCGGCGATGGACTCGCGCAGTTCAGGCAGCCCCTGCGTGGGACCGTACTTGGTCCAGCCTTCATCCAGGGCGTGTTTTCCGGCTTCTACGACATGCTTCGGGGTAGGGAAGTCGGGTTCGCCAATCTCTAGGTGGATAACGCTCTTACCCTGCTTTTCGAGCGCCCTGGCCTTAACCATGACCTCGAAGGCAGACTCCACCCCTATGCGGGACATCGCTTCGACAAGTCGCATGTTGACGCTACGAGTTTTACATCAGCGCAGTCGGCCGGCGGCTCCAGGCTGCGCCTTTGTCCTTGGAAACGGCCTCAACATCTTTCACATAGGCGGTGGCCTGCGTCAGGATGTGGTGCAGGTCGTTACCCAGGCTGATGAAGGGGAAGCCCTTGTCCAGGAACTCGCCAACGCGTGCGGTTCCGAACAGGAACAGCCCCAGAATCACATTATTCTTCTTGGCGGCAGCGCGAAGCTTGTCGGTCGCAGCGGCTAGTTCCGGCGATGTGTACATATCCGGGAACTTGTACTTTTCAAACAAGCCCATCGACATGCACAGATCGTTTTGACCCAGGAACAGGAGGTCGACTCCCGGGACAGCCGCGATTTCATCCATGTTCTTGATGCAATCGGCCGTTTCCACTTGTAGCGCAACGATAGTGTTATCGTTGGCGGCGCCCGCGTAACCCAGCAATCCCTTTTTGTTCATGCTGCGCTGAGGGAAATACACCGAACGCGTTCCCGCCGTGGGATAGCGCGCGCAGCTCACGGCCTGCCGAGCTTCTTCCGCGGTGTTGATATATGGGATCAACACTCCATCCGCGCCCATGTCGAGGGTCTGCTGAATGCCCGCGCGATCCTGATATCCCGCGACGCGCACGAAAGACTTCGCCCCGCCGTGCGCGATTCCCGCGAGCATCGCGGAAAGCGTTTCATGCCCCATGGGCCCGTGTTGCGTATCCACCAGCAGCCAATCGTAGCCGCTGTGCGCCAGTTGTTCGGCGACCGTCGGGCTATGCGAGTTCACGAAAAGCCCCAACTTGGGCCTTCCCTCCCGCAATTCCTTCTTAAACTCAGCTCCACTGAGAACTTCGCTCATTTCGGTTTTTCTCCTGATTTCGGACAGACCCCCGGCGCATCAAGCGGCCTCACGGTCTCAAGAAAGTATAACAACGTGTGGGGCAGGATGGTATCTGGACGCGCGTTTGTAACTCGCGCTTTTATCTAGCCGAGCACGCCTCGGGCTTCCACGGTGCGTTATCCGGCAGCTTCTTGAAATGCGTGCTGGTGATAAACGGCACCGTCAGATACTGCGGATCTTTCACCTCGGTGCTCACCACCAGCCAGACACCGCTCGCATCATTGTGGCGGTCGTACCATTCCGTGACGACGGCATTCTCGCTATAGGGCACTCCGTTCTTGCGAAGGTATCCGGGTCGCAGCTTGGTGGTGATCACTTTCAGGTCGCCGTTGCGCGGCTCGCCTCGACCCACTGCCGCCTGCTCCCATTCGGCGATCGAATATCCTTGCCAGGATGCCGGGCTACTTTGTGCCGTCTTTAGCGCGTCGCTCCCCGGCGCGTCACTGCCGAAGTGGAAAAGCCGTGTCTGCTCGCCCGCTTCCGTCTCAATCTTCAACGTCGTGTCGTTGTCCCAGGTGATGTGCAGGCGTCCGGGGATACGCATCACCGCCGCGGCTCCATAGGACTTGCACTGCTCCCCGGCGGCCTCATCCTTCGCCGGATCCCACCCATCGGCCACCCGCCGAGCCGCGGCATTAAGGGGAACGCCCAGATACTGGCCCTTGGGCGGCGTCACCATGCGGAACATCCAGTCTTCGGTTACCACCGAGACCCAATAGCCGGTCATGTCGATTGCGGCAGTGGCTTTGGGAGTTGGAGCTACGCCGCGCCCGCCCGCGCCCCCACGCCCGCCCCCACGTCCGCCGCCACGGCCCTGAGGATACGCCGCAGGGACCAGTAGCAGCGCCAGTAGGACAACCGTAACTTCCTTCATTAGTCGATCGTTTCGCCGGGCTTGGTACCCCAGCCGAAGCCGTCAGCGGTGCGATGCAGCGTCTTCAGAGCGCCGCGGTTATCCCCTTTGGTGCGTGAGGGGTTGACGGTAACGACAACCTCGTCGCCCGCCTTTAACGTGTCGCGTTTGATACCCGCTTGGCCGAGCTGGCCCGAGCTGCGCCATTCGAGCGACCAGCGCTGCATGGTCCCATCCTTTTCGGGAACATCGATTTGCAGGAAGGAATGAGGATTCCGCAACAGCAGCTGGACGATCTTGCCTTCCAGCTTCACTTCCTTGTCGCCCTCATAGGTCGCTCCCAGAGAGTGATGCGCGAATGCCGCGATGCTAAATATAAGAACGCCGGCCAGGCCGAGAAACAATTTTCGTGTCATGGAGCCTTCCCCCTATAAAACTTTACCTAAGAGCATTGTACCTAGTGCTTCGCGCTCAAGCTTTTATAAACCGCCTCGACGAACATATCGGTGGTCCACGGCCCCGAGGTCGCGCCGTACAGGCCATCGTACTCAAGCGTCGGCTTCGAGGCTATAACCTGCTGCAACGTCATACCTTTTTTGATCGAATCGGCGACCCGATCCTTGATGATCGACACCATATTCCGGTAGTTCGCCACGTCTCCGGTGTCGCAGACGCGCCCGTGCCCGGGGATGACCAACGTCCCGCCCTGCGAGCGAAACTCCGGAATCGCGATATCGAGAATATGGTTGAGGCCATCGAGCGCGCCTTGAATCGTCCCACCCTTGGCAAGATCGATCACCGGGTAGCTCGTGGTCGAAAGAATGTCGCCCGCGGCGATCACATCCGAGTAGCGGAAATATACCATGCTGTCGCCGTCGGTATGCGCCGCAGGCTCATGATAGAGCAGCACGCCCTCGCCGTTGAAAAATTCGCTGAGCTTGTAGGACCTCCCGCGATAGGTATCCGTAGGCCACAAGCCGGAGGCGACCGCCGGCTTACCATTAATCTCCGCGCTCATCCGGCCGAGGACGTTTTCGTGCGCAATCACCGTCGCCGTCGGCGCGACACCTACCGGCGGGAATGTCACGCCGAGGATCTTCGAATCGGCCGGCAGAGCGGAGAGCGCCTCATTGCCGCCGGTGTGATCCGGATCGATGCTGGTGTTGATAATGTAGCGGATCGGTTTCGGCGGAGCTGGTGAAGCGATGATCGCGTTCAGGGACGGGCTCGACCAGCGGTACGGGCTGTCAGGACAGTGCAGGCCAACGCAACGGTTGGGAGCCGGGGACGCCGCTACTGCCGTCACCAGTTGCAGAACCGTCGCCAGCACCTTGGGGCTCATCTGGCTGGTGCCAGCATCCACCAGCAAAACCCCATCCTGCCCAATGGATGCGGCGATATTACCGCCCGCTCCGACCAACATATAGATGTTGCCCTGCACCGGCAGAACATGGATATCGTTGCTTTTGGGTTGCGCGAAAGCCGCCGCCGCCATCAAGAAAATCAATCCGAGCCGCTTCATCATTTCGCCGCCTGCTTCAGCTTCTGCCGGTAATCGGGATAAGTACTCTCGGCGCCCCCACGAGTGGCTTCGACAGGAATCCAACCAGCCGCGTCCTTCAATTGCTCGGTCGTTCCCGGAAGGAAATGCGGAACAGCGGTCGAAATATTCTCTTCGCTGACCGTGCACGGATAGTAGGTCAGTGCAGTATGGGTATCCAGCGCATAGTTGGTGGTCTGGATGAAGGGCTCTTCCAGCCATACCGGATCCGTCAGGATCATGGTGATCACTAGGTACTCGCCATGCCGGTCGATATATTCCCGCATAGTCGCTTTATCGCTAAAGCTCGCGCCATTGCGCCGCAGATAGCTGCCCTTAATGTGGTCGGTGTCGACCACCAATGTATTTCCCTGCCACTTGCCGGTGGAGAATCCCGACCAACTATAAGGAGCGTATTCGGGCGGATGCGGACGGCCATCCATATAGATCACGCGATCGAGCGACCGCAGATATTCGACGTGGATAGCGCGCAAGTCGCGCCCGATGGGATCTACTTCGTTCCAGAACCGCACGCTGCCCAGGGCGCGCCATTGATAAGGAGCCGAGTGCGGGCGGCACTGAAACTCCGGCAGGCTCCACTCGGAATGGTCGTGGCTGTCGGCTTTTCTGCGGCCGGCGTCATTGAGGGGAATACCCTGATAATCGCCCAGGGGCGGACCGCCGGATCGCTCGTAACTATCTTCGTGAACGCGCTCGGCCCAGACGCCGGAAAAGTCGGTTAGCTCCAGGACGGGAGCGCCTTGGGCGAAGACCGTCCGGCTGGCCAGCAACACGAGCAGAAGAGGAAAGAATCGCATGGCATCCCCTAATCTACAACATCGCGGGGCAGGCTTTCCGCTCTTGACTCAAAGCCGTTGCGGCTCGACTGCGGCCGGATGTTCCTCGCTTACCGCAATCCCCGTGGGAGTCTCCGCCGGCAGATGGATTGTGAATCGGGTCCCCGCGCCCACGCTGCTGGTGACATCGATTTGTCCCCCATGCGCCTTCACAATCCATGCAACGAAGCTCAAGCCCAGCCCCAGTCCCTGAATGAGGTTGGTTTCGGCGTTGCGAACGCGATAGAAACGGTCGAAGATATGCGGCAGGTTTTCCGCGGAGATCCCCACGCCCGTGTCTTCGATTTCGATACGCGCCCAATTTTGCTTCTCATCCCTGCGGACGCGCACTTGCACCGTGCCGCCCTCGGGAGTGTACTTGATGGCGTTCGAAAGCAGGTTCGAAAACAGCCGTTCGATCTGGACGCGGTCGGCGAGAATCTTCATGCCCGGTTCGATCCGCGCGGTGAGTCGTACATGCTTCTCCTCGGCGGGAATCTGGAATTGGTCCACCACGTCCTCGGTCACATCCCCCAGATCGAGACTGCTTTTTTGCAGCACTAGCTGGCCCGATTCAGCCTGCGACAGCAGCAGCAGTGCGCGCACGATACTGGACAATTGCTCCACGTCCTCTAAGGCGTTCACCATGGCGTCGCGATATTGCTCCGCCGTTTCGGCCGTGAACAAGGCAACCTCGAGTTGGCCCCGAATCGCGGTGAGCGGGGTGCGCAGCTCGTGCGATACATCGGTTGAAAAACGGCGAATTTGCTCGAACGAGTCCTCCAGCCGCGTGGTCATCCGGTTGAAACTGCCAATCAGATGATCCAGCTCGTCTCCCGAACCCCTCAGCGGGATCTGCAGCGAAAGATTCGAGCCGGTAATCTTCTGTGCTGCCTGCGCGACCTCATTGACAGGCTGAATCGCGCGCCCGGCCAGCGCCCATCCGAGTAAGCCAGTCAACGGAATAATCGCCAGCAGCGACAGGAAATAATCCCGTGTGAATGTCTTGACCGTGCGAACGCTGTCCGCAAGTGAGCGGCCGATTGCGAAGAAATACCTTTGGCCGTGGTCGTCGAGCATGTACCAGGCCTTGATGATATACGGAGTACCGGCGGCGTCCGTTCGGATATGAACTTCGGGCTCCTTGAGCGCCATGATTCGCCGGATCTCGTCCGGAGAGTCAATCCCAATCGAGTCGTACGTGGGCGAATCGATTAAGACGTTACCGTTGGAATCCGTGAGCAGAAGTACCAAGCTCAGACGATCTTTGATGTGCGCGTCTTCCGGATCGTCCGGGTCGGCCGTCCACAAGGGTCGCGCATTTTCGATGCGCAGATAGCCCTTAGCTTCGCCCCACACCTCCTCCAGTACAGCGCGCACGTCGCCTTCGGTCTGAACCTGAAGGTTGTGGCGGAAATACAGTCCGATGACCACCAGCAGCGCCGAGAACAACAGCAGATAACTGAAGGTGAGCCGGAACCGCAGTCCTCGAAAGAGACCTATGCGGGGACGCATGGTTATCCGTTCTTATCCACTCTTTTCTGTTGCGCGGTCGGGAGTGTCCAGCATGTACCCGATGCCGCGCACCGTCTGGATCATCTTTTGCTGCCACTTGTCGTCGATCTTGCTGCGCAGATGGCGAATGTACACGTCCACGATATTGGTGAGCCCGTCGTAGTCCATGTCCCAGACGTGTTCGACGATCATGGTGCGGCTCAGCGGGCGGCCGCGGTTGCGCATCAGGTATTCAAGGATGCTGAACTCCTTGGGTGCCAGCTCAATATTCTCTCCATCGCGCGAAACTTTGCGCCGGATGCAGTCAAGCGACAGATCGCCGACTTGTAACTTCTCGGGTGTGGGTTGGCCGCGCCTCAGCAGAACCCGCACGCGAGCGAGAAGTTCGACGAAGGCGAAGGGTTTGACGAGATAATCGTCGGCGCCGCCTTCCAGGCCCTTCACGCGATCGTCCACGGCATCGCGCGCGCTCAGGATCAGCACCGGCGGGCTAACTTTGCGATTGCGGATCTTCTGCAACACCGTGAGGCCGTCCACGTCCGGCAGACCCAGGTCCAGAATCACCAGGTCATAGTCGGTGGAATGGATCATGTCTATCGCCGATCCGCCCGTGGCCGCCACATCCACCGCATATCCCCCGCTCACTAGCCCGCGCGAGAGAAAGTCGGCAATCCGACTTTCGTCTTCCACCACCAGAATGCGCATATAGCTCTAGTTTAGATCGGTTTACGCTGCCATCTGAGCCGGGCTCGCCATCTGGCTACTTTGCGTACTTGGCGCGATAATCTTCGACTCCAAAAAGGTTTACCTCGCGGCACATTTCGAGAAGCCGAGAAGAGGCGCGAGCGCCGATCACTTCGGGTAGACTCTTCTTCGATACCTGCGTACCACCTTCGGTCTTATAACCGACGGCCCCTTTTGGATCGAGGTTGGTGGTCACAATCAGAGTTTTCTTGTGGTTGTAGCGGTAGGTAATGATCGACGTAACGATATCTTCGACCCATTCAGTGACGCGATGCGAACCGAGGTCATCGAGAAGCAGCACATCGCACTCCATGGCTGAATTGTAGGCCTCTCGATCTCCCGAGCCAGATGTCTTGTCGTAACTCGATCGAATCCGATCCAGCAGGTTCTGGTAGTCAAAAAAAATTCCCTGGTGGCCTTTGTTGATGATAGCCTTCAGAGCGGCCACCGCGAGATGCGTTTTGCCGCTGCCTGTATCGCCTGCTAGCAATAACCCTGGATGGTCGGCGGCCGGGAACTCTCGCAAAAAACCATGCATTAGTATTTTGGCTCTGCCCAATCTGGCAGCCGCGATCGGATTATCGTGCGGGATCACGAAATTTTCCAGAGTGGCCCTAACAAAGTTGGGTGGAATGCACGAACCTTCTTGCAGCGCTTCCGCCCGGGCTGTTCCCACACACTGGCATGGCTCTGCGCCCGATAGGCCGGCGCGCTCGATGATCTTCCAGCCGGTTCCTCCGCAAATGGGACATACTGCCGTGGCTGCCATGCGAACTCCTGCTCAACACCCTTATTCAACGACTACTAAAATCTCGCCTGCTCCCACCGTAGCATCCGGCCGTACCCGAACGTCGACCACGCGTCCCGACTTGGGCGACTTCATTTCATTCTGCATCTTCATCGCCTCCACGACAATGAGGCCTTGCCCTTCTTCCACCGTGTCACCGGCCGCCACTAAAATGCGGATGACTTTCCCCGGCATCGACGCTGCAATTTCCTGCCGTCCGTGGTTCGCGGCCATACCTTGTCCCGGCCGCAGATCGCGCGGATCGAACACGTCCATCGAGAGCTCGCGGCCGTTGACCCAAATTTCCGTTCCTGCTCCCTTGCTCACACGGTAACTGCGTCCGTTCAATAGGACGGAAGTGCCTTCCAGCGAAAACTCACCTTCGATCAAGACTCCGTCTTCGCGGTCATACCGCAGCCGCGAGCCTTCGATCTTAATCGTGCCCGAGCGGCCGTTCACTATGACACGCCGCTTCATCGGAGCAACTCCTCGCGTCCGGAGTCGAGCCACCTGGACACATTTGTTGACACTTTTGTTAACGGCGGACTCCCCGAGCCATTGGACTCGAGCGTCAGCACCAATGCCGCCGCGGCCTCGGATTCGGGATCCGCTTCGGTTTTCTTCCTTGTTTTGAAAAACCGTTCTAAGAACGATGTTGACAGCCGACCTTCGCGAAACTCCGCATCGGCCAGCACCTCGCGGAAAAACGCGATGTTGTTACGAACGCCCGTGAGCACATACTCCGCGAGTGCCCGATCCAGCCGATGGATCGCAGTCTCCCTGGTCGATCCCCACACTGCGAGCTTGGCCAGCAAAGGATCGTATTCCAGCGGCACGTTCCAACCCTGGAAGATGCCCGAATCCAGCCGGACTCCCGGTCCCGACGGCTCACTTAAATGCACGATCGTTCCCGGCGCCGGCATAAAATCGTGATCCGGATCCTCGGCGTAGATCCGGCACTCGATCGCCGAACCACGCCACGTCACGTCTTCCTGTCGAAGCGTCAGCCGTTCGCCGGCGGCGATCTTCAGTTGCCATTCCACCAAGTCGAGTCCGGTTGCGAGCTCCGTCACCGGATGCTCCACCTGGAGCCGCGTGTTCACTTCCAGAAAATAGAAATTCGCATCTCGATCTACCAGAAACTCAACCGTCCCTGCGTTGGTGTATCCGGCCGCGCGAGCCACTTTCAGAGCAGCTTGGCCCATGTGTTCGCGCAGATCCGGATGAGATGACATGAGAGGTGACGGGCACTCCTCGATCACCTTTTGATGGCGCCGCTGTATGGAACACTCGCGTTCGCCCAGGTGAATCAAGTTGCCGTGATGATCGCCTAGGATTTGAATCTCGATGTGCCGCGGCTCGATTACCAGTTTTTCGACATAGACTTCACTGTTGCCGAACGCACGCCCGGCTTCGCTCGCGGCATCCCGCAGCGCAGATTGCAGTTCGGATTCGCGGTCGACCCGGCGCATCCCCTTGCCACCCCCGCCTGCCGACGCTTTGAGCAACACCGGATAACCGAGGGAATTCGCAGCCGCGCGGGCCTGCTCCCAGCCCGTCAGGGCGCGCTCGGTACCGGGAACCACCGGCGCGCCCGCGGCAATCGCCAGTTGCCTGGCAGCTGTTTTCGATCCCAGCTTGCGAATCGCCTCCGCGGGCGGGCCGATGAAAATGATTCCGGCTGTCGCGCACGCCTCCGCGAACTCCGCATTCTCGCTCAGGAATCCATACCCGGGATGAATCGCCTCCGCCCCGTGGCGCTTAGCCGCATCGATGACGCGGTCGATTCGCAGGTAGCTTTCTGAAGATGGCGACGGCCCAAGGTAAGCAGCTTCATCCGCCAGGCGAACCGCCAAGGATCCCCGGTCCGCATCCGAGTATGCGGCCACGCTTGCGATTCCCATCTCACGGAGCGCCCGCACCACGCGCACGGCGATCTCGCCGCGGTTCGCTACTAGTACTTTATGGAACATCACCGCGGAGTAACCCGTAGTGTCACGAGGGTAGCGCCCCATCCGCCTGCTTCCGCTGGAGCGTCGCCAAAGGATTCAACAAACGATGTCCGTGCCAGAATTTCCCGAACCATTTCCCGCTGAAAACCGATGCCCCTGCCATGGATGATTCGCAAGGCCTTGTAGCCGTGGCGCTGGGCTTCAACCAGGTATTCCTCCACCGCCCCCCTCACATCTTTGGCTGGAACACTATGTAAGTCAAATACATCCGCAATGGGCAATTCGACAGGTTCCGTGTCGAATGGTTCGCTAAAGGTCTCGTCAGCCATGGGCGATTTTACCAGTATGCGATCGCCTCAATGGTACACCTTAGATTCGGGCTAGAGAACACGGGTGACCCCTACGCTTTCTTCTCTTAGGACTGCTGAAGACCGAGTGCCAGCTGTTAGAATCGGGCTGACAAGATTATTAGCGCGGCTGTAGGACCAGACTCGAATACGCAATGCTTTGTTTTTTGTGCGGTAAAAAGATCGGCCTGTGGCGGAGGTTAGTGGACCAGCAATATTGCTGTGCCGCGCATCGCACCGAAGCCAAACTCGCTTCTGCTCAGGCGTATCGCGAAGAAGACGAGCTGGAACACTGGTCCGTGATGCGGTCCAAGGGCAAAAAGAAGCCTTCGGCCCGTCCTGCCACTACGGGACAAACTGCCTCGGTCTTTGCTTTCCTAACGGTGGGCGGCCTGCTGGTGGCCGCACTGCTGCTTCCCGGACCGGGACCGGGCGCCGCGTTCCCCCAGGTTTCGCTGGATCCTACCATCAAGCGCAGTCTGCCGGCTCGCGCCTGGGATGCAGTGGGAGAAGTGGTGCGGAGCCAGGCTCCCGTCACCTTGCATCATGAGTTTGGATCGGACTCCGCAGACTGGGTTACGGTGAGCTCGCGCGCAATGACAGGCACCGATGATCGGGAATGGGTCAGCGCGTCTCGCCCGGGGTTGTCCCATCCGATCTCTCTCCGTCTATGGGAGCGTTCTGCGTCCCTGCAAAATTATCAGATGGAGTTCCAAGGCCAGATGACCGGCCGCAGCCTGAGCTGGGCGTTTCGCGCGGCTAACGGGAACAACTACTATGCCACCAAGCTGGTGATTGCCAAGCCGGGTGCGGAACACAATGCCGGGCTGGTGCGCTACACCGTAATCGATGGGCACGAATCAGCAGCGGTTCGATTGCCTTTGCCGTTGAGCCTCAGACACGGTGTGGACTATCGCGTTCGCATGACCGTGCAGGACGATCACTTCGTTACTTATCTGAACGGCCAGATTATCAGCACATGGACCGATTCGGTACTGAAGCGCGGCGGAGTAGGTTTTTTCGAGGACCAGAGCGATCCGCAAAAGGTCGCCTGGATCAATGTGTCGGAACGCGACAGCTTCATGGGGCGCATGTTGGCCCACTTCTCGCTATTCGTCATCCCAGTTCCGGCCGACGCCCGCTGATCGCCGCGTCGCCTCAGGCTTTCTTCAGCAGGAACTCAAAAGGCATCCCGGCGGCATCTCCCTTCACTTTCAGCTCATTTCCCGACACCACTCCGGTATAGGTTAGTTTGAGCGGCATACCGAAATCGAGGTTAACGGTGAACGAAATATTGTTGCCGTCGACCTTTCCTTCGGTGATCGGGATCGCCATTCCCGGCATGAACTCCAGGGACCCGCTTAGCATAGCGCCATCGGCCTTGAAGGTGAACGTCTGGGGAAAGTCCCCGTTAGGCGTGGAGATGGTGCCCGTCCACTTACCATCGACGTCGGCTGCGAAGGCCGAGATCGCCAGCAGAAGGAATCCTAGTACGATTTTGGGAAGTCGCATATCAAGAGTCTATACCTGGAGAGCCTTGGGGGCATCTGCTGGTAGTGTCCTTATAGGTGCGTTGCGAGGGTTTGAAAGAAGAAGTACCGCCAGTGGATGGCTTCCTGGCGATCCAAGTACAGCCCCAGGCAATCCGCCTGCGAGTGGCGAAAGTCGTTCACGCGGCGGCGGCGGGAAACCTCAATGAGCGGCGGGTCCGAGACGCAAGCCAGGTATTCGTTGCGTGCGACTCTCAGTGCCGCATTGCCAAACCTGGGAACATAGAGTCCTTCTATCAGGGCGCAGGCCGCCAACCCGCAAACTACGATAATGAGAGCCTTTCTCACGGCTTTAATGACACCAAGTTTACGCCAAAAGTTCCGCAATCGTCCAAACGTGGTCGGTGATGTTCGACTCCATTGCGGGCGTAACCCGTAGCGTCCGATGGATTCGGCAGAAGTTGTAATAGGCGAAATGGAGCGCGATTGCGAGCCATAGGTTTTCCCACTTCTTGGAGAAACTCAGGGTCAGCGGCGCCAGCCGTTTAATCTGAGTCCGCATGGTCAGATTCGACCGTTCGATAGCAAGATCAACGATTTTGCCGCAACGCAGACGTTAGGACACTACCCAAAGCTGCGATCGTGAAGCCGGGGTTTTTCACAAGCATGCGCACGAAATACTTGAGGTCTTCGAGTAAGGATTCCATCGCCAAACTCCTTCCTAGAGTCTAGATCCAGCGAGCGCTCGCTATTCAGAGTTTATACAAAGAAGCGCTGAAGCAGGGATTACTTTAGACCGCGGGATGTCAGCAAGGTTTCACCGGTCAGCCACCCTGAATCTGCGATGCTAAGAATGCAGCGATCGGCGCAATATCGCCTGGCCGCCCTGCCGCCGGTTTTCGCGAAAACCGCCTTCTGTCCGAGCAGGAGTTTCGATGATCACGACGTTCCATCCTCTCACTCGGTGGCCACCGTCAACGAGACCATGGCCCCCCGGTTTTGGCCTGACGTTTGATGGGTCCCGAGTAGAACTGGGAATACGGCCGCTTCAATCTTCGATCTGCCGCATCAATCGTTCGACTTGGCGCACGTATTGCGGATAAGGATTATAAGTGAACAGTTTTTCCTTCACCGTTTTGCCCTTGTAGCGAGGATTTTCGGCTAGTTGTTCAGTGATGTAATCGATGCCGGCGGGAACGGACGCGAAACCGCTCTGCACCGAATCCCACCCCCAGCGGTTGTTCATCCTTTCGAAGGCGCCGCAGGTGCTCTCTACCAGCGATATCGCCGGCAGAAGCCGGTAATCCAGGGCGTGCGAATCGGCGGCCTGCAAATACTCATGTACGTGGAAAGGACCGGGACAATCGTAGGTCTTGAAAAACGCTTCCAGGCGCACCACCCGAGGATCTTCCAGAGGAAGACTACTATCGCTGGCAACGGCGGCGCACGCCACCAAGCCGAACACAATGGCTCGTGTAATCCGTCCGGCAGTGGGGGTAAAGCTATTCATTAAGCCACTTAAGCCAATGAGAGTAGTCTGGCTACCGCTTCGTCCGTCTCCAGGGATCAGATGCGGCCCGGCAGATTTATGTTTCCCATGAAACCCCGTACGTTACAAGTCCATAAAACCCTGGGACTTATAGTACTTTTGGCGGCGATCTCAGTCTTCTGACCCGCCGGCGGGTTGGGAGGATGCTTTCAACTCCATTATGATCAGTTGGTCGCCATTGGGCAACTGGAGGGCGATGCCGAATTCGTACCGAGCCGTTTCCGATTCGCGCACACTGGCTAGAGCGATCTCGCGTGGATCGGAGAACGAGAAACTCACGCCTTCGAGCGGTATGCTGAATTTCCAGGAATCGCCGCCCAGCTCCAATGACTTAGGGGTGAAATCGACGACGGTTCCGATGGCGTCGAAGAGTAAAGAGGAAGCCCACAAGCGCAACTTGAGGGAAGGCCGATCCTCTTTCCATCTGTCAAAGAACAGGCGAGCGTCTTCGGGGGTAGCGATCATGACTCAGCGCCTATTATGCAGTAATTGCCTTCCAGTTTTTGATCAGGTGCTCGGCTGTGCGCCAAGCCAGGGCTTGCACCGTCAACGTGGGATTGCGGGCGCCCATGGTACCCATCACCGATCCGCCCAGGATACCTAGATTCGGAGCCTCATGCGAGAAGCCCCACTTGTCGACGACGTTGGTCTCCGGATTATTGCCCATGCGCGTTCCGCCTGTCGCGTGAGTCGAAAGTCCGCTACCGAATCCCGCTCCTCCGGTCACTTCGATTGCGCCCGCCGCGCGAAACCATTCCTGCGTTTTCGCCGCCGCGTAATTTGTCGCGCGATTTTCATTTTCGCGCGAACCGGCGGTGATGCGGATTACCGGGTCGCCAAGGGGATCTTTCACCTGTGGATCCAGATCCAGGAATTGGTCCTCGGAAGGGAGGCTAGTTGTCTGGAGATAGGCCGGAGCGGCACGCCCGGCATTTTCACGAATGAACTCCTTCCACTTCGAGCCCCACTGTGGCGCGCGCCCGAATGTGCCCATCGCCGCGGCCGCGATAGGATGCTTCTCGTGATAAACGTGCAGGCTGGAGCCGCCGATGAATCCCAGGCCGGTGTGATCGAAATTATCGTCGGCCCACTCGTCGATCACCACGCCCTGAGCGATGGCTCCGTACCAGATGTTGATATCGAACGGAAATAGCGCGGTCAGTGCGCTATTCCAGTGTCCGAAGTGATGCTTTCCTACCTGGCCGTGATTGTTCGATAAGCCATTGGGATATGCCTTGGATTTCGACAACAGCAACAAGCGCGCGTTCTCGTAAGCATAGGAGGCGACCAGCACGACCTTGGAAGGCTGAAAATATTCCTTGCCATCGCGAATGTACAGCACGCCTGTTGTTTTCCCGCTGTTATTTACGCGGTCGTCGACCTGAATGCGCGTGACCTGCGCGTTATCGAAGATCGAAAAATTCTTGAACTTCTGAGCCGCGGGGATGGTCGTCACAGCGGTCGAGTTCTTGGCGTTCACGTGGCAGCCGCCGCGGTCGCAATAGCCGTGATAGGCGCAGGCGGGCCGCCCGCGATACTCCTGGGAGTTAATCGCCGCAGGTCCGCGAAACGGATTCCATCCCAGCGATTTCCCGGCCTTGGTCATGAGATCCGTGAAATCGGTGTCGCGCAGCGGCGGCATGGGATACTCGCGCTGGCGAGCTCCTTCGAAGTTGCTGCCTCGGCCGGTCAGCTGGCCTTGGATGTTCCCGGCGCGGCCGGAGACGCCTACTTCATGTTCGATGATGTCGTAGAACGGTTCCAGATCTTCGTAAGCAATAGGCCAGTCCTCGACCGTCGATCCCTTAGGGATGGAATTAGAACCGTAGCGTTGGATCGACGACGAGCGCACCTTAAAATCCCAAGGATTGAAGCGCCAGCTTTGCGCGTGGTAGTGGATCGACGTGCCGCCGATCGCATTCATCATGGGATGGGTAGTTCCCCGTGTGACTGGCGCGGTAAGTGTGTTTCGGACCGTGGGGATCTCGCCGTGCACTTTGTTGCCGGTGGTGACCAAGCCGCGGACGTTGTTATAGATCTCGTCGGCGTGAAAGAACTTGCCCGGCTCCTTGGTCATCCAGGTGCCGGCTTCGATGCCTGCGACTTTAAGCCCAGCTCGCGCTAATGGCAACACTGCAACGCCGCCTGCAGCGCCCAGGCCGGCCACGACCACATCTACAGGCTTGAGGTTGATGGCCATGGCTACGAATTTTAGGCTGCGGGAGAAGGCCTATCGGGGATTGCCGCTTCGCTGTTGAATGTGACCTTGTCGTAGACATCCTTCACGGTGATCGCGCAGCTCACGCTGTTAAACCGAAAAGTCGCATCCATCCCGGCTGCTTCGGAAAGTAACCAGTCACCAGTTGGCTGGCGGCGGAACACCTCCACACGTGGCTCCGATTGCGAGACCACTGCGTATTCCTGAAGGGATTCGAGCGCCCGGTATTGAGCAAACTTGAAGCCACGGTCATACGCTTCCGTCGAAGGCGACAGTACCTCAATAATCAAAGTCGGATTCAGAACCGTGTCGTGGCGGCCGTCTCCATACTGAGGCGGGTCGCTTACGACGACTGTGTCAGGGTACGTGTAAAGCCCTGTTTTATTCACGCGAACCCGAATATCACTGGTCGTTACCACGCACGGGCCTTTCTCTAGGCCATTGCCCAGATGGCGGGCCAGATTACCTATGATAATGGCGTGCGGATGTGTGCCGCCCGACATCGCGTACATGCGGCCGTTGTAGTACTCGCTGCGAGCATCTCGCGCGGCCCGTTCGAGCTCTAGATATTGCTCGGGCGTTAGGCGCGCCTGCGATTGCGCGGACATGGTCCTATTCTAGTGCTACTGGATCACCGGCTCGACCAGCATTCCGTCTTTAAATGGTTTTTCCGAAGGCAGCGCGACGGCGTCGGTATCCTTCAATCCATTGACCTGCGTACGCGTGGTGTTGTTGACGCCCTGCGTAATGGTGCGCCACCGGATGCGATCGCCTTCCAGGACGTACACGCCGGTCTTGCCCTGCTCGCGGTGCACGGCTTCCTTCGGGATAGTGATCGCGTTCTGGACCGTCTCCGACAGAATGACCGCGTTGACATTCGTTCCGGGGAGCAGATCCATCGCCGGGTTATCGATGTCACAGGTCACCTCGCCGACCTGACGTGCCCCCATCGCGACAATTTCGGTCGGTGTGCGGTCGACCGATCCATTCCATTGCCTCCCTGGGAGCCCGTCCCATGTGATGGTCACCGGCATGCCCTTCATGACTCGCCCCAGATCCGGCTCGTCGACGTACACCTTCACGTGGACATGGTCCAAACGTCCGATGGAGGCCACCAGATCGCCTGCATTCAAGTACGCGCCGGGTTTGAGATCGAACTGATAGACGATACCTGCAATCGGCGCTTGCACCACACTCATGCGGATACGCGCCTCGGCCAGTTGCGCCGCGGTCTTGGCTTCGTCCAATCTAGCCTCGGCGCCACTGCGATCGGCCGGTGTGACCAGCGAAGCGCGTTGCTGATCGAGAGCCTGAATCTGGGCCTGGATCCGGTCCACCGCTTCTTTCGCCGTGCGCACCTCGGCCGGAGTGCCCGCCTGCTTGTCGCGCAGCCGGACCGCCAGGGCGTAGTTGTCTTGCGCGATCTTCAACTCCAGACGGGCTTTGTCGATGGCAGTATCGATCCCGGTGCGGTCCGCCGCGCGTCCGCCCTCCGAGAGAATCTGCAATTCGGCGCGAATCGCCGCTTGATGCGCTTGGGCCGTCTTCAGCTCCGCTTGTGCGTCGCTGGCATCGAGTTCCACCAGCGTCTGCCCCTTCTCGACACGCTGGCCGCGCTGGACCAGTATGTTCTTTACGGCGCCGGATCGCTCGGCGCGCGCGACACCGGACTCCACGGGCTCCACTTTGCCATTGGTCGAGACCAGGCTGGAAATGTTTTCCCGTGTCACCCGTGCGAAGGTCACCTGAGGCGGCCGGCCGCGTTGCTGTTCCAGACTCCAAAGCACCACCCCGGTGATGGCCAGCACGATTAGGGTGAGCCAGAGGCGTTTAGATGTCATGGAGTACACTACAGTTTCTCATGCTGGCCTTAGTGCTTTCCGGCGGAGGCTTGTTCGGCGCGTGGCAGGCAGGCGCCTGGAGCGTGCTGAGCCGTGACGTTCGTCCAGACCTGATTGTGGGCGCCTCGGTTGGATCCCTCAACGGTTACGTTATCGCCAGCGGCGGAACTCCCGAGGAACTCCGGAACATGTGGCTCGAACCCTCCTTCGCGCGTTTAACGGATCTGTCGTCCAACATCCGCCGGATGATGGCGCGCTATGCCCTGCGTATGCCGTTCGCGATCACGGCCACGGAGTTGCCGCGGATGAAGCCCAGAATCTTCCGCGATTCCGAAATTACCTGGCAGCACCTGGCCGCGTCCTGCGCGCTTCCTCTGGCGTTGCCGCAAGTACGCATCGGAACGCACTGGTACTCCGATGGTGGGCTGCTGGGCGCGCTGCCGGCATGGGCGGCCGTCGAATTGGGGGCGACGCAGATTATCGGGCTCCAAGCGTTGCCGCAGGCTACGTCCTGGTGGC
>Ga0157370_10001598_pt1 | contig 28004 bp, 28 predicted proteins | sample C35metaG_FD_113463 | JGI IMG/M metagenome (GOLD analysis project Ga0157370, IMG submission 113463) | Corn rhizosphere microbial communities from Kellogg Biological Station, Michigan, USA - C3-5 metaG | ecosystem: Host-associated > Plants > Roots > Rhizosphere > Soil | place: USA: Michigan...
CGCAAGCTGGGAATACGCTGGTGCGTGCAGGACAAACGCAAGCCGGGGCAGAATCTCTCGGCAAGCCAGAAGAAGCGTAATCGCAAACATTCCTCTATTCGGGCACGGGTGGAACATGTGTTCCGGGTGATCAAGCGCCAGTTTGGTTTCACCAAGACCCGCTATCGTGGTCTGATGAAGAACACAGTTCAGGTGAACATGCGGGTGGGCCTAGCGTCTGTACTTGCTGCGCAGGCGGCTGATTGGCCCCCTGAGGGGCACAGTACGTCCGTTATGCCCGCAAACGGACGAAAGCAGCAGAAACAACACGGGAATTCGGCGATGAAATGCTGCCAAATAATGACTGCCGGTCATCCCATGTTTAAAAACTGGCAGCAGTAACCAAAAATCTGGAAGTCGCTATTTGTTCAGCGCTTCCTTAGAAATGTTGAATGCTGAAAAACGGGTACAACTACAGCAACGGCTTGAACATGGACTCAAGCTTGCTCTGGCTAAGACGCCCCAATTTTGTGCCGGTGATTTTTCCGCTACGATCAATGACAACGGTAAAAGGTAGCGCCCCTTGACGGTTTCCTGCTGCGTCAGCGAGTGTCATGGCGTTCATATCCCCCACCAGTACCGGATAATTGATGCCGATCTCTTTGCTAAAAGCTGCCGCTCTTTCTTTCTGATCTACGGCAATACCGACAAAAACCAGTCCTTTATCGCCGAATTTTTTCTGGAGCTCAATGAACTCAGGGATTTCCGCGCGACATGGCTCGCACCAGCTTGCCCAGAAATTTACTACCATGACGTTGCCCCGCCACTGTGAAATAGGCTGACTCTTCCCTTCGAGGTCGGGCAGACTGGCCGCAAATATAGCTTCCGCTCCCTTGTTGGGAATACCCGCCGCAGCTTCAGGCTGAAGGTTATCGCGCGTTAGCTGCCCACGCAACAATAAACCGGCAGTCACCGCAAATATTGCGACACCGGTATATAACAGTATTTGCTGCAATCTCGTCATTTAATACCCGCTCTCAGATAAAAAACACAATCTCCAGCCGATGGCCAGCAATTGGTCTGGATCCTTCCAAACTTTATATCGCTTGAGAATAATATGGCCCTGTCATGAATCGGCGGGGACAACCCGACCGCAATACACCTAAATCAGGACTGCATTGAGTACCGCGAGAAAACTTTCTGTATCCTGATATCCGATGAGCCTGATACGCTGAATTTCACGTCCCTGGCGATCGAGAAATAGGATGCCAGGGGGACCAAACAGCTTGAAGCGTTTGAGCAAAGCCGAATCATCCGGTGTTCCGGCAGTCACATCAACCTGCAACAACACCACATCCTTCAGCCTGGACTGCACTTTCGCGTCGGTAAATGTGAATCGCTCCATTTCCTTGCAGGAAATACACCAGTCGGCGTAAAAATCCACCATTACGTATTTGTTTTTTGACTGGAGTATATGTTGCTCCAATTCAGCTACCGACTTTACACGCTGGAAAGGTAAATGCCCGGTTGGAGCTATATTTTTTATTCCATTAGCATCAAAATTTGAGATGTTTATTTTTGAGAGCGGTTGCAGAATGTCACGACTGCCTGACAAAACACCTATCAGCAAGGCCACGCCGGTCAGCAGTGCGATCATGCCCAGCCCCTTCAGGAATTTCCGGAAGCCGGAAGCACCGGGCTGCAACGGGTCAACCGCGTGCAGGTAAATGGCTGAGACGATCAACAAGGCCGCCCACAAAAGCATGTGTACAACCGCTGGAATCACCGGTGATATCAACCATATTGCCACCCCCAGCAATAATACGCCAAAAAAATGCTTGACCGACTCCATCCACGGCCCTGCTTTTGGCAGGAGCACCCCTGCGGATGCCCCCAGCAATAACAATGGGACGCCCATGCCCAAGGCCATGACGAACAATGCGGAGCCACCCAGCACCACGTCCCTGGTCTGGCTGATGTAAAGCAGCGCCCCGGCCAGCGGGGCGGCTACACACGGCCCGACAATTAATGCGGACAGCGCTCCCATGCCAAACACGCCAGTCAAATGCCCGCCCTTTAAGTGCCCCGCCTCCTCCGAAAGTTTGCTTTGAAGCACAGTGGGTAATTGCAGCTCATAGAATCCGAACATGGAAAAAGCGAGCGTTATGAAGATCAACGCAAATGCACCCAGTACCCACGCATTTTGCAGCGCTGCGGATAGCATCGCACCCGATAGCCCGGCAGCCACCCCCGCCGCCGCATAAGTGATCGCCATTCCCATGACATAGGCTAACGACAGAATGAATCCGTGGGCCTTGGTAATGCGCTCTCCCCGTTTGGCAATAATTCCGGACAGGATGGGAAACATTGGGAACACGCAAGGCGTAAACGAGAGGAGCAGGCCAATACCGAAGAACCCCGTCAGAATCAGCCAGAAGTTTCCGCTCTCAAACATTCGCTCGATTTTGAGAAATTCCGTCTCAATGACGGGAGATCCCCCAGGAGACTGAAACAGTTCTTCCGCGGAGTCCTGCACGGTTGAAAAAGGCGTGGCTGCTGCTGCTTCGTTACTCACCGCATTGGCCACGGCTCCTACCGCGGCTTTTGCCGCCGGAAGCGTCAGCTCGATTACCTTATTGATCGGCGCATAACAGACCCCGATCGGTTCATTGCAGCCCTGGTAAGTGGCAACAAGCGTTAATTTGTTCATTGACGGGGTCTCCCGCTTAAGGGAAATCACCGCTTCGAAGGGTTTGTGAAAAACTTCGACCTGCCCGAAGGTCAAATCGCTTTTTACTGCTCCTTGGGGTAGCGAAACTTTCTCGATTGATATTTCGGGATTTTTCGGCTTGAACGCAACTTTATCCCGATAGAGATAATAGTCTTTCGCCGGCTCGAATTGCGCCACCAGTGTATTTTCGTCGCGCACCTTGACTGTAAGTTTGAACGCCTGATCCGGCGGCAGCAGCTCCTGCTCAGGCTGATCGAAGTTTGCGCCAAGCTGCTGTAATCCAGAAAGAAAGTCGAAAGCTTTCCGCTCCTCCGCGAAGACATTCATGCTGGAAAAACACAACAATAGCAGGATGTATTGGATCAGGCGCACGAATAACCCAATTTGGTTCATTTTTGTCTAGGACAACGTTTCATCGACAATCCATTTCAAGTAGGCAGGCAAGCCGTTGTTTATTGGGACAGCAATGATTTCGGGTAGTTCGTAAGGGTGGGCTGACTTTATCAACTGCTCTAACTGGGCATAATGCTTTGACAGGGTCTTGATGAGTAGCGGCACCTCGCTGACGGTTTCGTTCTTTTCTTTCCAATGGTATACAGAGGTGCAGTCAGCCAGCACATTAACACAGGCAGCTAGCCGCGCATCAATCAGCCTGTGAGCGAGCGTCATGGCACTCGCCCTGTCGGGCAAATGGGTAATAACGAGTATGGGGTCCATCGTATGGAATCAAGCAGTTGTCATTGTTAAAGCCGGAGGCGGAATTTTACCTATTTTCCAGAGATGCGTCCCCCGAAATGCACTCGACCACCGTGGGATAACGCAGGGTTACATGCAACTCATGCTTGATACGGGAATTGTTCAGCCGCCGTGATTCCTGCATGAACGATAGCATGCCAGGCGATATCCGCCCTTCGGCCTGGTTGCGGGCTATACGCGGCGGCCGCGGGAGATCGAACCGATCTGCTATCAGATCAAAATAATCGCCCATTTTCAGATTCGAGTCGTCGCAAGCATGGTAGACCCTCCCAGGCCTGGCGTGGCGCAGCGCAGCGTAAACGATGCGGGCAAGATCATCAGCGTGGACGTGGTTGGTATAGCTATCGTCTTCTGGCAATAATGCCGGCACACCCGCGCGCAGACGGGCGAGCGGCAGACGGTCGGCTGCATAAATGCCCGGTACACGAAGGATCGAAGCGCATATGCCATTGCGCGATCCCCAACTGCGTACCTGTTTCTCTGCATCAACGCGACGCAATGCGCGGCTCGTTTGAGGATTGATCAGACGGGTTTCGTCCACCAATGCCCCATTGCAATCGCCGTATACCCCGCTGGTGCTGATGTAGATAAGCCGTTGTGGTAACATTGCTCCTTTTGTCTTGGGCCGCTTCGTCAATGCTGCCAGGAGATTCGCGGTGCGGGTATCCCGTTCGCCATAAAGGGGCGGAGGCGCCAGATGAAGCACTGCATGAGCCATTCCTGCAAGCTTCGCGAGGCTGTCCGGTATGTCGAGATCTCCGGATACTGGCGTAACGCCATGCAAGCGCAATGGGGCGCGGCCTTCCGGCCTTCGGCACAGGCCAACCAACCGGTAATGTGCCTGTAACAGGGGCACTGCGCGTAAAGCAATATCACCGCAACCAATAATTAAAAGCGTTCGTTTCATGGTATTTGATTTATTTGACGCCAACTATTTTTTATTTCGTTGACTTATTCGTAACCGGATGTCGCATCAAATCACTCTCAAGCCCAGCGGACATGTTTTTTCCGCCCTGCCGGGCGAAACCGTGCTACAGGCCGCGCTCCGCGAAGGCTTTCCGCTTCCCTATGGTTGCCGCAATGGCGCCTGTGGCACTTGCAAGGGCAAAATCATACAGGGAACGGTCGATTTCGGCAGGCATAATGAAGATACATTGACGAAAATGGAAAAACAGGCGGGTATGGCGCTGTTTTGCTGCGCTTTACCGTTATCGGACATGGTGGTCGAGTGTCGTGAGATCGGAGAAACCAAGGATATTAAAGTAAAAACCCTACCATGCCGCGTACAATTGCTGCAACGGGTTGCACCCGGCGTAATGGTTATTTCGCTGAAGCTTCCAACCAATGAACGCTTGCAGTTTCTCGCTGGGCAATATATCGATATATTCATGAAAAATGGCAAACGCCGCAGTTTCTCGCTCGCTAACGCGCCTCACGATGATGAACTGTTGCAGCTACATATACGCAACTATCTTGGCGGCACCTTCGCCGAACACGTATTTACACGTATGAAGGAGCGAGACATTCTGCGTTTCGAAGGGCCGCTGGGTACATTTTTCCTGCGCGAAGATTCAGATAAACCGATTATATTTGTTGCCAGCGGCACAGGCTTCGCGCCGGTTAAAAGTATACTTGAGCATGTCTTTTACGCAGGAAGTCTGCGCGGCAATGATCGGAAAATGATACTTTATTGGGGCAACCGCACCAAGGCCGACCTGTATATGACGGATCTGGCAGAAAGCTGGCAGCGAAAACACGTCAATTTTACTTTTATTCCAGTGCTATCCGAGGCATTGCCAGAAGACAACTGGAGCGGAAGAACCGGCCTGGTGCATCAAGCCGTGTTGGAAGACTTCGACGATCTCGCTCCGTACCAGGTATATGCCTGCGGTGCTCCAGCAATGGTAGAAGCTGCCCACAAGGATTTCACCGGACTGCGTCGCCTGCCGGAAGATGAATTTTTTTCAGATGCATTCACTGCTTCCCCAAGCGAACCAAAGCCTGATACTTTATCTCCTCTGTCTTAGCAGGAGTGTCGGCGTCGCGTTATTCCGTTGCGCTTACCCCAATCGCTTCCAATCGCTTCAACGCAAGCTCCAATCCTTTACTATAGTGGTTTCTCGCCAGCTCTGATCTGCCGATTCTTTCGTTTAGCTGCGCCAGCACGAGATGGGCCGGGTGGCTGGGCTCCACCGACAAGCTCGCTTCCAGATAATTTTGTGCTTTCCCCCAAAGTTCGCAATAGACGCAAAGTTTGCCGAGAACAAGGAGGAGATAGGCATCATTAGGATAAGACTTGAGCCATGCTTCGGCACGTTCAATTTGCCGGATTGCATCGCTCCCCAGGCATTCCGCATACAGCTTGGCCAATTCAGAATCCCATTGACTGTCCAAACTTTGCTCGATAATCTGGTGAGCAGTTAAGCAATCGCCTATTGCCGTGCAGGCTTGGGCCGCAGCGGCGGCCAGTTTGCTGTCTTTTTTATCCACCGAAGATATCGTTTGCCAATACTCTTTCAGGGTTTGCGGATTCAATATCCTGCTTTTGAGATTTTCCACATGGGCGTTACATCGTAATCGCTGTATCAGAGCTTTATCCAGCGCATTACGCTGTTCCAGCTGCCCGAGCAGATCCAGTACCGCATTCCAGTTTTTCGCTCGCTGCTGCGCTTTCAATTCCAGCCGCAGCGCGGCAGTGTGAGGGCGTGCTCCCGTGGCACGCATGGATTGCAATATTCTCAGCGCTTCCTCGGACCGGTCTTCATCCAGCAATAGTTCGGCTTGTGTCATGAACCGCAGCGCTATTTCTTCCGGCGCCTCACTTTCCGCCATGGCGATAAACCCATCACGCTGAGAATATTTTCTCAGTTCATGCGCGGAACGCGCCGCGACCATGGCATTAATCGCGCTTGTCACCGGAGACTCCCGCAGCTCCAGAGCGGTAGCGGACGATTTCTCGGCCTTGGCATAACGGCCTTCGAAGAAGGCCTTAAGCCCATCCAGCATCGCCCTTCGCGCTTTTTCTCGGCGACGGCGCAAGCGGAACTCGCTTATCTCCGTAGGTAACCGAAAGGTAATGACAGCCAACCGCACTACAAAATAACTGATAAAAAATGCCACCATCAGCAATATCGCCAGCAAATTGAGCGATAGCTCAATACGGTAAGGCTGTGCCACCACCAGCACATAACCGCTGTTGTATTGGGTCGCGAGCGTTACCGCCACAGCGATGGCAAACAAAGCCAGCAGCCACAACGCTCCCCTCATTTATCTTCCCCGGTCACGTGCCAGACGGTAATTACGCACTGCATCGAGACTTGCGGAAATACGGGGCAATTGGATGCCAATTTCGCTATCTTGCAATTGGTGCAATGCCTCAAGCATATGGATGGCGGCTTCGGATTTGATGTCGTAATGCCGGTTGATCAAGTCCACAGCGGCGTTGAGATCAGCCTTGAAGCTCGCCCCATCGCGAGCGAGCAGCGCATGCCGAGCCGACAGCAGGCGTAGCTTTAGATTTTCGCGCAAAAAATATGCCTGTGACGGCGATAACAGAGCAACGTCCGGCTTATCCATGCGCTGGATACGCACCAACCGCTTCACGTCCTCCCACGCCTCACGCAAGAACTTGATCCATAAACTTTCTGCTGCTGGAGCCTGAACTGAAAAGGAGCCGCTTTCCGGAGGGCGAAGTTCCATCGCCAATGGCAGCGCATCGGCTGCAGCAGCAAGATTATCCAGCCGCAGACTGATTCCCACTGTATCCACATAGGGTGCGGCTTTCAGCAGATCCATGTCCTTTACGAGGATTTTACGTAAGGAGGATAACTGCGGACGGTCAATACGCTGCAGCCGGGCGTCGGCCTCCTGCATTGCAATCAGCGCTGCTTTGACATTACTTGCCAGCTGTAGCTGCTGGCTGGCTATGAGCAGCAATTGCTCTACTTCTTCCAGCGTTACTTCATCGCTATTTCGCGTAAGCTCCTGGTAGAGTGCCTCCAACGCCAATTGCTGGCTCTGCGATTCAGCAAGTTTCGCCTCAAGCAGATTGAGCTTTGTTTCTACCCGGCGCCCTGCCTCGGTCGCTTCAGTTGCAAAATTGCGTGATTCCTTATTTGAGACATCTGTCTCGGCGAGACGTTTTGCCAATTCATGTTGCAGATCCGCGATCTGATTGCGCGTGTCGTACCACTGCCACGCCACAATGAGACTAAAAATGAAAATCATGAAAAAAATCAAAACAGAATTGATGCGCTTGGGCAAGTCTTTGCGCACCTCCTGCGGCTTATCGGGCACCTCCTGCGGCTTATCGGTATCGATACTTTGAATTTCTGAACTCATGGTTTAGTTGGAACGAAATCCTCGCCCCCGGTCTCCGATCGAAAATAGTTTACCAAACCCTGCAGCAAACCTTCATCCCCGGTAGCGGTAAGAATCACCTGAGTGAAGCCGAGCTCCTCTGCGCTTCGGGCTATACGCTCATGAGGTACGAACAAAGGGGTTTTCTTGAGCCATATTTGACCTGTCTCGCCAACCATATCAAATATATTGCGTAGCCCCTCGCTACTGCTTATGGTAATTGCATCCATTTTGCCAGCCGCCCAGGCTTTAAGTAGCGGGGCGAGATCGGTACTTGGCTTGACGCGGCGGTAACATTCCACATATTCAAGCACCGCGCCCCTTTTCAGCAGACTATCCCCTAGCAACTCGCGTCCGCGATCACCACGAAAGATCACGACACGCTTGCCACTGACCTGCTGTAATTCTGCCATGTCGAGCAATGCCTCGCTGTCGAAACGTATGGTCGGAGCGATCACCTTATTGACGCCAAAACTTTCTAACGCTCGGGCGGTACCCTGACCCACCGCTGCAAATTTCAATTTTTTGGATAACGTCAGCTTCGCCTGTATCAGACCCATCGCCTTACTGACTGCATTGGGACTAATAAAAATTGCCAGATCGAATTCATCGAGGCGTTCGACCGCATCCCGTAACGGACGTTGATCCTGCGTATCCAGGATTTGTAGCACGGGGAATAAAACCGGAATACCACCCGCCGCGCGAATTCTGTCAGCGAAATTATCCGCCTGGTGCGCAGGGCGCGTGACCAGGATATTAATCCCGGTCAGCGGCTCAGTCACGGATGATTCACAGGCTCGGCAGGCATCGATTCCAACGCCGCCAGAATTTCTTCCGCACCCTGCACTTTTAAATTCTTCGCCAATTGTGCACCCATAACAGTGCCCGTTTCGGGCATACCGCTCAATTCGCTGCTTATCATGCGTGTCCCATCCGGGCTCGCAACAAATCCACGCAGTCGCAACACCTCTCCTTCAATTTCCGCGAATCCCCCCAAGGGTACTTGGCAGCTTCCGCCCAGCGCGCGGCTCATGGCGCGTTCAGCTTCTATACACTGAGCGGTTTCAAGGTGATGTAGTGGCTGCAAGAATTCTATCAAATCGGGCCGATCCGTCCGGCATTCGATTCCCAATGCCCCCTGTCCTACGGCCGGCAGACTCAGATCGGGGCTCAGCAATGCGGTAATGCGCACGGTGAGTCCCAGCCGCTTGAGTCCCGCCGCCGCTAGAATAATTGCCTCAAACTGTCCTTCATCCAGCTTGCGCAATCGCGTCTGCACATTGCCACGCAACGGCCGGACTCGCAAATGTGGGAAACGAGCACGCAACTGGCTTTCGCGACGCAAGCTGGAAGTACCTACCACGCTGCCGGAGGGGAGCGCGTCGAGGTTGGCATATTGATTGGAGATAAACGCATCGCGCGGATCTTCACGTTTGGCGATGGCCGCCAGTGTAAATCCTGCCGGCACATCCATCGGTACGTCCTTCATTGAATGAACCGCAATATCCGCGCTTCTGTCCTTCAGCGCCTGTTCCAGTTCTTTGATGAACAATCCTTTTCCGCCGATTTTTGAAAGCGAAGTGTCGAGTATCTGATCGCCGCGAGTGGTCATACCGAATATGCTGATTTCGGTTTGCGGGTATAATTCCAACAATCGATCCCGGATGAAATTTGCCTGCCATAGGGCGAGCATGCTCTCTCGCGTAGCAATAACAATTTTTTGTGGCATGAATGAATTGGGCATTATTATTACAATGAGAAAATTACGGAATTGCTACTAATGTTTATTTTAGCATGCCAGACACCAACCTGGATTGCAGCGCAGAGGGCATCCTCTCTCATGTGCATTGCAAGAAGGGCTGCGTTATGAGTTCTCTTATTTCCCAAAACGAAAGCTCCTCCAGAAATCATACTGACGATAAAGAGAGGCCGATCAAGGACGATCCCCTGCGCGAGGACATCCGCCTGCTGGGGCGCATGCTGGGCGATACGCTGCGTGAACAGGAAGGTGAACCTACTTTCGATCTTGTCGAAAGCATCCGTCAAACCGCAATTCGCTTTCGGCGGGAGCAAGACCCGAAGGCTCGGCACGAACTTGACATGATACTCAACCAGTTGAGCAACAAGTCCACTGTAGCAGTGGTGCGTGCATTCAGCCATTTCTCGCAACTTTCCAACATTGCTGAAGATATGCATCACAATCGGCGCCGCCGTACCCATCTTCGGGCTGGGTCGCCGCCTCAGGCAGGTAGCGTGGCCCTGGCGCTGGATCGAGTTTTCTCCAGCGGAGCCGACGGCATCGCATTAACTCGATTCTTCGCCAAAGCGGTAGTTTCACCGGTGTTGACTGCCCACCCAACCGAAGTACAGCGCAGAAGCATACTTGATTGCCAATTGACCATTGCCCATCTATTGAATGAGCGGGATCGCATGCAGCTTACACCGGACGAGCTACGCAACAACGAAGAAGGATTGCGATGCGCCATTCAGATACTGTGGCAGACGCGCATGCTGCGTCCTGAACGCTTGTCGGTATATGACGAAATAAAAAATGGCTTGGCCTATTACCGTTATACCTTTCTTACCGAAGTACCGCGCCTTTACGCCGAGATTGAAGACTTGCTTGAACGCCGCATGGGCGCGAGTGCTCCGCTTATTCCGCCATTCCTTCGTATCGGCAGCTGGATAGGCAGCGACCGCGACGGCAATCCTTTCGTTACCCATGAGGTCATGCTGCATGCGGCTGAGCGCCAATCGGCGCTGGCGCTGGATTACTACATGGGTGAAGTTCACCAGATTGGCCGCAGACTAAGCCTGACGGAACGCCTGGTAGGTGTGGACGACAAATTGGCCGAGTTGGCGGCGGCCTCCCCGGATCGCGCCGTCAGTCGCGCCGATGAACCTTATCGGCGCGCATTGATTGGTATTTATGCGCGTCTCGCCGCCACCAGTCAGGAGCTCGGTCATGTGATCAGGCAGAGGCGTCCGATTGGTCCTGCGGCTCCTTATACGGAAAGCATTGAATTTGTTCATGACCTCGATGTCGTGATTCACTCACTGAAGCAACATAAATCAGACTTATTGGCGCGCGGGGATCTCCGTCATCTGCGACGCGCGGCGGAAGTGTTCGGCTTTCACCTCGCGCCGCTGGACATGCGCCAACACAGTAATATACATGAGCGGGTAGTAGCTGAATTGTTCGAGTACGGCACACATCGCAAGGGCTATTCCGGATTGTCCGAGCCCGAACGCGTTCAGTGGCTGCTGAGTGAAATCAGCAGCCCGCGCCCTTTACGTTCACCTTATCTGGATTATTCCGAGCTCGTCCAGAGCGAACTATGCATTCTGCAAACCGCGGCGGAAATTCAGCAACGATTCGGCCGTGCTGCGCTGCCGAATTATATCATCTCCAAAACTGACGGCGTTTCCGACATACTGGAGGTTGCTCTGCTGTTGAAGGAAGTGGGGCTATTGCAAGTGGGAGAAACACCGCGGCTGCGCGTCAATATCGTCCCATTATTTGAGACCATAGCAGATCTGCGTAGTTGTGGTCCCGTTATGGATGAGTTATTTTCGCTGCCATATTATCGCAAGCTTCTGGATTCACGCGCCAACGTCCAGGAAGTCATGCTGGGTTATTCTGATAGCAATAAGGATGGAGGCTTTCTTACTGCCAATTGGGAACTCTACAAGGCCGAAACAGAACTGACGAAAATTTTCGCTAAGCATAAGATTGAATTGCGCCTGTTCCATGGACGCGGTGGCACGGTCGGACGTGGCGGCGGTCCGAGTTATCAAGCCATACTGGCTCAGCCGCCGGGTAGCGTCAATGGTCAGATACGCATCACCGAGCAGGGTGAAGTCATCGGCAGCAAGTACGCCGATCCGGAAATCGGACGGCGCAACCTCGAAACGCTGGTGGCTGCTACAGTCGAGGCGACGTTGTTAAGTCACGATACCCTCGGTGAACGCGCCGCTCATTATTACCAGATTATGGAGGCGCTGGCGAGCGATGCGCTCGCAGCTTATCGCAATCTGGTATATGAAACCCCCGGTTTTAAACGCTATTTTCAGGAATCCACCCCGATACGGGAAATCGCCGGGCTGAATATCGGCAGCCGTCCACCGTCACGCAAGCAATCCGATCTTATAGAAGATCTGCGGGCCATTCCATGGGTATTCAGCTGGAGCGTCAATCGCGCCATGATTCCTGGCTGGTATGGCTTTGGGACAGCTGTGGAAACATTTGTTGAACGCGAGGGAAAAGGGGAAAAAGGACTAAAATTTCTGCAGGAAATGCACAATACCTGGCCGTTCATGCAAGCGCTGTTGTCCAACATGGGCATGGTGCTGGCAAAAACTGATATGGGCATTGCCTCACGCTATGCTGAACTCGTTACCGATATCGAATTGCGGGAAGCAATTTTCGGACGCATCCAGGCAGAATGGGATTGTAGCGTAAAATGGCTATTTGCAGTGACAGGCCACACGGAGTTGCTGCAGGATAATCCCACGCTTGCCCGCAGCATTCGCAACCGCACTCCCTATATCGATCCGCTCAATCATCTGCAAGTGGAGCTACTGCGCCGTTATCGCTCTGGCGACGCTGGGGACGCGGTTAAGCGCGCCATACAACTTACCATTAACGGTGTAGCGGCGGGACTAAGAAACAGCGGATAAAAAAACTCGTTTACGATGTAAACGCCTTTCGCATCGCTGATTATGGTATTGCATAAGCTTCCAATTAGCGCAAAGGACCGGCCGCAGGCGGCATCTTCAAACAGTAGCGTTTCCGAAATAATTCGGTTGCAACATTTTTGGGTAGGGTCGTGGTAAAAAAACTTTATATTAAAACTTTCGGCTGTCAGATGAACGAGTACGACTCGGGCAAAATGGCAGACATCCTCCACGCCGCCCAAGGGATGGAGAAAACAGACAATCCCGAAGATGCCGACGTCATTCTGTTCAACACCTGCTCGGTGCGAGAGAAAGCTCAGGAAAAAGTCTTCCACGATCTAGGACGTGTCAGGCATTTGAAACAATCCAATCCGAACCTGCTTATCGGCGTAGGTGGTTGCGTTGCCAGCCAGGAAGGCGCGGAAATTGTGAAGCGTGCACCCTACGTGGATGTGGTATTCGGCCCTCAAACTCTCCACCGGTTGCCTCAGTTGATTTCCGCACGTCGGCTTACCGGTCGCCCGCAGGTGGATATTTCTTTCCCAGAAATCGAAAAATTCGACCATCTCCCGCTTGCGCGCACCGAAAGTGTAACCGCCTTCGTTTCCGTTATGGAGGGCTGTAGCAAATATTGCAGCTTCTGTGTAGTGCCTTATACGCGCGGTGAGGAAATTTCGCGCCCGCTGAGCGACGTTTTGTCGGAAATTGCGGCGTTGGCGAATCGGGGAATCAGAGAAGTGACACTCCTTGGACAGAATGTCAATGCTTATCGGGGTGTAATGGAATACGGGGAAGAGGCTGAAATCGCGGATTTGGCACTGTTACTTGAATATATTAGCGAAATTCCAGGTATCGAACGCCTTCGGTACACCACCTCACATCCTAGGGAAGTCACTGCGCGTCTGATCGACGCCTACATAAAGTTACCTAAACTGGTAAGCCACTTGCATTTGCCTGTCCAGTCGGGCTCCGATCGGATATTGGCAGCGATGAAGCGTGGCTATACTGTGCTGGAATACAAATCCATTATCCGTCGGCTTCGCGCTGCCCGTCCCGATATTTCGCTTACTTCCGATTTCATTCTTGGCTTCCCGGGGGAAACCGAGGCCGATTTCGAAGCGACTATGGAATTGATTGAGGGAGTGAATTTCGATGATTCCTTCAGCTTCATTTATAGTCCGCGTCCGGGCACACCCGCTGCGGCGCTGTTCGACGAAATTCCTTACGAAACCAAGCTGAAGCGGTTGCAGCGTCTACAGGGAAAGATCAACCAGCAGGCGCAGGCCATCAGTCAGCGTATGGTCGGTTCGACGCAACGCATTCTGATCGAGGGCCTGTCAAAAAAAGACAGTGGCGAACTTTGCGGACGTACTGATAATAATCGCATGGTGAATTTCGCCGGTGACCCCGCAAAAATCGGTCATTTCATAAATGTTCACATTACCGCGGCGCTATCCCACTCACTGCGCGGCGAAATCGTGAACGATGGATACTGAAGGATTTTTGAGGAAATTCTCCACAGAGCATGCGTGAAACTTGTTCGGAGATCCCATAAACTTCATTTCTTGCAAAGTGTGACAGCCGCTGCCAGAATTAAGCCCTTACGACCGCCTTGCCGAGCCTTTGAAATCCCACCCCGTCGAAATTTCATTTTCTCCCGTCGATAATCAGCGCCTTGCCAATCTATGCGGTGCGCTGGATGAGAATCTCAAGCAAATCGAAACACTGCTTGATGTCACCATTGTACGTCGAGGAGAGCGCTTCATTTTGCGCGGCAAATCTGCGCAAACCTTGCCTGCTGTAGAAGCATTGCGAAATTTTTACAGTCAGGCACAGCATCATCTGAGTATTCAGCAAATTCAACTGGGGTTGATTGAAGTGACGAATCCTCAACATTCGGTAAAACATGCCGTTCTTGGCGTTCCCACAAAAGAAGCGCCGGTGCTAATTACCCGACGCAGCGATTTGCGTGGCCGAACGCCGCACCAGGTGCAATATCTGCGGCAGATCCAGGAACATGACATCACATTTTCCATCGGTCCGGCAGGCACCGGAAAAACTTATCTTGCTGTGGCAAGTGCGGTGGATGCACTGGAACGCGATGCCGTGGCACGCATCATACTGGTGCGTCCCGCAGTGGAAGCTGGTGAGCGGCTAGGTTTTCTACCCGGTGACATTGTGCAGAAAGTGGACCCGTATCTGCGCCCTCTCTATGATGCGCTTTACGATCTAATGGGTTTTGATAAAACCGGCAAGCAATTCGAACGCAGCGCAATCGAAATTGCGCCGCTGGCCTTCATGCGTGGACGCACATTGAACCAATCGTTTATTATTCTCGATGAAGCGCAAAATACTACTCCCGAACAAATGAAAATGTTCCTCACGCGGATTGGCTTCGGATCCAAGGCGGTGGTGACGGGTGATGTAACCCAGATTGATCTGGCCAAGCATAAAAAAAGCGGCTTGGTAGAGGCCCAGCAGGTTCTTGAAAAAGTGCGGGGCATCGCCTTCACCCATTTTGGGGCTGAGGATGTAGTACGGCATCCGCTGGTGCAAGGAATTGTCAATGCCTATCAGAAATATGAAAAGCAGGGGTAAGAATTTCAAGATTTTCAAAGCTAGCCACAGAGAGGCAAAACTGAAATTAACAACGCAATACGCAACGCATACGGAGAGCGTCCCTGCCAGACCTCAATTTCGCAAGTGGATTAAGGCCTCTTTAATGCAGGATGCGGAAATTGTGCTACGCGTGGTAGATAGCATCGAGGGCCGCCGCCTTAACCGGGATTTTCGTGGTAGAGATTACGCTACCAATGTGCTGACTTTCATTTATCACGATGTTCCGCCTTTGTGTGGCGATATTGTGCTATGTGCCCCGGTGATAGAAATGGAAGCATGTCAGCAGCACAAATTTTTGGCGGCACATTATGCCCACCTCACGGTGCATGGTGTTCTGCATCTTCAGGGATACGATCACGAAACTGATGCTGCCGCAGCGGCGATGGAACAACTGGAGACCGAAATTATCATGAGGCTGGGGCACGATGACCCTTACAGGGAATCCCGGCAACGTATTGAAGAATCCTGATTTCGGACAGGAGGGTTTCTCTACCATATCGTCCACAACTAATCTACTTCCTACCTCCAAACGGGTACATCAATATGGATGATCCTCCCAAACCTGGCTGGCTCGAACGCGTTAGTGCTTTGGTCCTGCGCGAACCGGGCGATCGTGAGCAACTGGTGGCATTGCTGCATTCTGCATTTGAGCGCAATCTGTTCGATTCGGATGCGCTAAGCATGATCGAGGGGGTGATACAAGTATCTGAAATGCAGGCGCGCGATATCATGGTGCCGCGTTCTCAAATGGATGTAATTGACATCAATGAATCGCCAGACAAGTTTATTCCATTGATTATCGAGATGGCACACTCTCGCTTTCCTGTCATCGAGAACGACAAAAACAACGTGATCGGCATCCTGTTGGCAAAGGATTTACTGCGCTATTATGCTGGAGAGGAAGAGTTTAATATGCGCGATATGTTGCGGCCAGTGGTATTTATTCCTGAATCCAAACGGCTCAATGTATTGCTAAAAGATTTTCGCAGTAACCGTAATCATATAGCCATTGTGGTAGATGAATACGGTGGTGTGGCCGGACTGGTGACCATCGAAGACGTGCTGGAGCAAATTGTCGGCGAGATTGAAGACGAACACGATTTCGATGAGACTGAGGACAACATTGTGCAAGATCCGAACGGGCACTTCCGCGTCAAGGCTATCACCGAAATTGCGGATTTTAACGAAAAGCTCGGGACGGAATTAAGCGACGCGGACTATGACACGATTGGCGGACTGGTACTGAACAAATTCGGCCGACTACCCAAACGAGGCGAGTCCGTAATCGTGGGCACTTTCAAATTCGTTGTACTGCGCGCAGACAGCCGCAGGTTGTATACGCTCCTGGTTGAAACAAACAAAAGCGAGGTGTCAGCCGTAACGACCTCGGAAGCAGGCTGAGGAAAAGATCCGCACCGGCTTGAAAAAATCGATAGTGACATTAACCTTTTTTCTGAAGAACGCTTCAGGTCTTCCGAAAGCTTATTGCGCTGATGAGGTGGCTTTAAGCCATGTGACTGTGAATGACACGAACAAAAATGCGCGCACCGACCATCAGGAATTGCTCGAACCGCCCGTGGTAGAGGTAATAATCGAGGTTCCGCGTGGCAGCTTTCTTAAGCGCGGATCCACCGGTAGCATTGATTTCGTCTCGCCTCTTCCGTGCCCGTTCAACTATGGTTCCGTGCCGAGCCACCTTGGTCTTGAAGGTGATCTGCTAGATGCGCTGGTACTTGGCCCATGCTTGCCATTCGGTACCCGGCTACGGGTCAAGGTCTGGGGAGCCGTGACATTTACAGATCGCGGCATGACGGATGACAAACTTATCTGCAGCGACTATGCTCCGGACGCGGAGCAGCGCCAAAAAATACTGCAATTTTTTCATTTCTACGCCAAATGCAAAAGGTTGCTGAATATTTGGCGGGGCAGGCCGGGACGCAACGCATGCGAAGGTTGGGGCGACGCAATTCATGCACTTGCCCGCGCACGGCCGAGAGATGGGAGTTGGCGAGGGCCGCCGCTCGGCTTCTGATGGACATTATTTCTTCGACCAGCGAGGCATCGGGGATTACAGTTGGGGAAATTGATGATCGATTCTTTGCCTATCCCTGCCAAGCATGGCAGAATTGCGCCCCTGTCAATTTTACTGAAGTAGTTTTTCCCATGCCCCTGCTCACCCTGGAAAAAATCTGCCTCGCTTTTGGACATCATACACTGCTTAATCAAGTGAACTTGCAGCTCGATGCAGGCGAACATATCGGCCTGATCGGCAGAAATGGGAGCGGCAAATCAAGCCTGCTGCGCATTCTCGCAGACGAAACCAAGCCGGATGACGGCAGAATCTGGAAGAAGCCGGGATTGAAGCTGGCTTATGTGCCGCAAGAACCCGGACTGGATGCCGCACTCACGGTATTTCAGGAAGTATCCAAAGGATTGGGTACGGTTAGTCAGATCCTGCTCGACTATCATCAAACTTCTCATCTCTTGAGTGAAGGTGCGGGGGATACTGAAAAGCTCCTTTCCCGCCTGCAGGATGTGCAAGTCGAACTGGAGGCTCAGGATGGATGGCGCATTCAGGGAAGAGTGGAAACCGCCATCGATAAACTAAACCTTCCCGCAGATGCCTTGGTTGGGCAGCTTTCGGGGGGGCTAAAAAAAAGGGTCGCGCTGGCTCGTGCGCTAGTAATCTCCCCTGACGTCCTGCTGCTGGATGAACCAACGAATCATCTGGATTTTTCCTCTATCGAATGGCTGGAAGCATTACTCAAGGATTTTGCCGGAAGCGTGCTATTCGTCACTCATGACCGCCGATTTTTAAATAACGTAGCAACCCAAATTATCGAACTCGATCGGGGCAATTTAACAACTTTTCCGAGTAATTTCGCTGAGTATCAGCAAAAGAAAATAGAAATGCTGGAAGTCGAGGCAGTGCATAATCAGAAGTTCGATAAGGTGCTGGCGCAAGAAGAAATTTGGATACGCAAAGGAATACAGGCTCGGCGTACCCGTAACGAGGGAAGGGTACGACAGTTGGAAGCGTTGCGACTAGAGCGGGCCGCACGGCGTGAGTGCGTGGGAAAAGTGAATCTCAATGTAGATGAGGGGGTGAGATCCGGGCGGATGGTGGCTGAGCTGGAACACGTCAGTAAACGATATGGCAGCAAAACCGTCATCGAAGATTTTTCCGGCCGTATCATGCGCGGCGACCGTGTGGGGCTACTGGGACCCAATGGTGCGGGGAAATCAACCCTGCTAAAGCTGATACTGGGCGAGTTGCAGCCAGATACCGGCAGTGTGCGGCAGGGAACCAAGCTCGCGGTGGCTTATTTTGACCAGATGCGCGAACAACTAAATGAGGAAGCCACCCTGATTGAAACTATCAGCCAGGGCTCCGATTTTATCGACATCGCCGGCGCAAGGAAACATGTCATCAGTTATCTGGAAGATTTCCTGTTTGCGCCCGAGCGGACGCGCTCGCCGGTAAAATCGCTTTCCGGGGGAGAGCGCAATCGGCTGTTGCTAGCCCGCTTGTTCACTCGTCCCGCTAACGTATTGGTACTTGACGAGCCGACCAACGATCTGGATATTGAAACGCTGGAACTGCTTGAAGCCCTGCTGCAAAACTATGCCGGTACACTGTTCCTGGTGAGCCACGACCGGGAATTTCTGGACAATGTGGTAACCCAGGTTATTGCATTTGAAGGCGATGGAATACTGCGGGAATACGTTGGAGGGTATGAAGACTGGGTACGGGTGCGGAATTTTTTGAGAACATCGGCAAAGCTACAGACGACGAAGCCACGGCCTCCAGTTCCGTTGGATAAGACGTCCGGCTCGGCCTCCTGTGCCAAATTAGGCTACAATGAGGCGCGCGAACTTGACGAATTATTGGTAAAGGTTGAGATCCTGGAACGGGAACAGGGCGACATCACCCGCAAATTATGCTCTCCGGCACTCTACAGCGACAGCCCGGATAAAGCCAGAACGCTGCAAGAACGCGCTGCTATTCTCGAGCAGGAACTCATGCAATACCTTACCCGCTGGGAAGAATTGGAGGCAAAGCGCTCGACGGCAGGACACAAAATATAATGATAAGTTCCCATATGTCCTGCTACTTTATTCGTTGACCAGAAATGGTACATCGTTTAGAGTCGCTCTTTTTGAAAAGAGGGCACTCATAATGAAACGACCAGCAATAGCGAATTTATTTGCGTGGAGTCTGCTTCTGGCATTAACCGGCACGGTACAGGCAGCTGGTGACCCGGTTGCGGGGAAACAGAAAAATGCAATGTGCATCGGCTGCCACGGAATAGAAGGGTACCGAACATCTTATCCTTCGGTGTATAAAGTCCCGAAAATCGGCGGCCAGCACTCCGAATATCTGGTCAAGGCACTTGAGGCATATAAAACCGATGCCCGCAGCCATCCCAGCATGAAAGGTATCGCCGCCACGCTTTCCACTCAGGATATCGAAGACTTGGCTGCCTATTATGCCGCTGCCGGTGGAAAATAATTTTACTCATTACGCAAGGAAGGTTTTATGAAAAATTTCATTATTGCCGCCGCGAGCGGCGCATTGCTGCTGATTTCCGGCCAGGGAATAGCCGCCGATATTGAAGCTGGCAAGAAAAAAGCGGCTGAAGTTTGCGCCGCATGTCACGGCCCGGATGGTAATAGCCCTGCCCCGGCTTTTCCGAGGCTTGCTGGGCAACATGTAAGCTATCTGCAAAAAACCCTGACCGAATATAAGTCGGGTGCCCGCAAGGATCCCATAATGGCCGGTATGGCTGCAGCCTTGAGTAAGGAAGATATCGAAAACGTGTCGGCCTATTTTGCCAGCCAGTCGGGTCTGACAACCAAACATTGATCAGGAAACCTCTGAACAATCCTCCTGGAGCATTCAGCTTTGCAACTAGGCTGGTCAAATCAGAACGTGAAGTGCCGAGGTAGGTCGCAGCTTGCGCTCCCATATTGATGGTAATACCAAAAGAGTGTAGCGCAGGCAGCTCCCATGCAAGGTTTATTCAACGGTTATTTGGGTGAACGAATAGGAGGTTTTCCCTGCCCGCTTACCCAGATCCGAATAAACGGGCTTGTACCTCGTCAGGTATAGCTCATCAGCTTATTCGCCGATCCAGGCAATCGAGATAAATCGACGGGTCGAACGCTGATGGGCTTCTTTGCGCTTGCCAGATCATTTCCGCGAGGCATTCCATGACCTGATGTACGGCATCGTGTTCATTGCCAGTCTCCTTCAACAGGTACTCAAATCGTTTGCGAATTCCGGCAGGTTGGTCTATCGAGAGTTGTTCCTTGATGGCGATATGCATACTCATATGTAAGAAGGGATTGGTGTCGTCCATCTCAGGCAAGTAGTCTTTGTCACGGTGGCGTTCCGTGTCGTCAAGCATGGCCTGATATTCCGGATGCACCAAAATGACTTCAAGCGCCATATCTTCCATAGCGGAAAGCATTTCTCGCTGGCGGTATTTTCGCCAGGTATCGAAGAAAAATTGGCGTACCTCCTCTCTTGACGGATTAAACATTTCAGGTATTTGAAACCGGAATGGGGTTATCTTTCGTCGTTTTTATCTCGAAATTCTTTTCCTTGAATTCGCATAAATCATTGATGACGCATACGGCGCATTTCGGTTTCCTCGCGATACATACGTAACGTCCATGCAAAATAAGCCAGTGATGCGCATCGTGGCGGAATTCTTTCGGTACACATTTGAGTAGCTTCATCTCGACTTCCAGCACGGTTCTGCCTGGTGCAATTCCGGTACGGTTTGCGACGCGAAAAATGTGTGTATCCACTGCGATAGTGGGTTCGCCGAATGCAGTATTCAATATTACATTGGCGGTCTTGCGTCCCACGCCTGGCAATTTCTCCAACTGTTCCCGGGTTTGCGGCACTTTGCTGCCATAATGTTGAATGAGCAAGCTGCAGGTAGCCAGAATATTCTTTGCTTTTGTTTTGTATAACCCAATGCTTTTGATGACGTCCCGCAAGCCGGCTTCCCCTAGGGCAAGAATTTTCGCCGGTGTGTTAGCATGGGGAAATAGTTTTCGGGTTGCTAGATTCACGCTTTTGTCAGTAGCCTGGGCGGAAAGCACGACGGCTACCAACAATTCGAATGGCGAGTTGTACTCCAGCTCGGTAGCGGGGTGAAGATTAACCGCCTTGAAGCGAGTGAAAATTTCGCGGCGTATGGTTGAATTCATGAGTTAAGAAGAAAGACCCGCAATATGGATAAGTATATTATTTTTTTAGTTAGGGCCTGCTAATACTTATTTCAGTCCGCGACGGTGACGGATTTCGTCCAGCACGAGGCATGAGCCGCGCGGCGGAGATAAGTATTAACAGGCCCTAATTGCCCTGACCCGCCACAGCACGTTTCAGTGCAGCCTGAATAACTGCTTTTTTGAGCTCGTCAGCTGAGAAAACATTCAAAGATTTTGTTTCTTCGATTTTTTGCGCGTATTTTCCGTCCTGTTCCTGTTGCTCCCCCTCAATCCTCTGCAACCTGTGCTGGTAACGCGTACGTGCGCGATCGGCAGCCTTCTTTTTTTCGTCTTCTTGTATCAGCAGATCATCGATCACGGCATGGGATTTTTTTCCGGCGACATTCATTTGTTTCCCTAACGGAATCATGCTGATGCAATCCACGGGACATGGCGCAATACAGAGCTCGCAGCCGGTGCATTCCGCGGTGATCACCGTATGTAGCTGCTTAGCTGCGCCAACTATGGCATCGACCGGACAGGCTGCGATGCAAAGCGTACAGCCGATACATACTTCCTCATCGATTAGCGCCGCCGCCTTTGGTTTCGAAACTCCGTGTGCGGTATTTAGCGGTATCGGACTGATTCCCAGCAACGTAGCCAGTTTGTAGATACCCTGCTCGCCACCCGGCGGACACTGATTGATGCCGGCAAGGCCTTCCGCAATGGCTGTTGCATAAGGTTTGCAGCCAGAGAAGCCGCATTGGCGGCACTGCGTCTGCGGCAGAATGGCATCGATTTCCGCTATCAGGCTATTCTCTCTCATTCTGTACCGAGCGTGAAAAATCCGCTGTCTCCGGTGCTATGCATAGCGCCTTCACCACGTCGCGTACCAAGTGGGGGCCCCGATAAACCAAGCCGGTATATAGCTGTACCAAGCTTGCGCCGGCATCGATTTTTTCCTTTGCGTCTAACGCACACATGATGCCCCCTACACCAATGATGGGTAGCGCCCCTTGCAGCACCGCGTATAAGTTGCGGATGACCGCCGTAGAACGTTGCGTAAGTGGAGACCCGCTCAATCCTCCGGTCTCGCCTGCATAAGGCAGTGTTTCCACACCGGCTCGAGAAAGTGTGGTATTAGTGGCGATAACCCCATCAATCTGGTGTTTCATCAACAGCACCGCGACTGATTCGATTTGCCGAGGTTCCAGATCAGGCGCAATCTTCACCACCAGGGGGGTATATTTGGCATGCTCATCGGCAAGCTCTTTTTGGTTCGATTTGAGCCTATCCAGCAAATCATCCAGCTCCTCCGTATTTTGCAGTTGGCGGAGATGCGGCGTATTGGGTGAGGAAATATTGACAACAACGTAACTGGCATAGCGGTAAACCTTGCACAGGCAAGTCAGATAATCATCAGCGGATTTTTCTACCGGTGTATCAAAATTCTTGCCAATATTGATGCCCAGTATGCCGTGATAATTCGCATGCCTGATATTGGTCACCAGTTTGTCGACACCGTGATTATTGAAACCCAGGCGATTGATGATCGCGTTTGCTTGGGGAACACGAAACAGGCGCGGCTGGGAGTTTCCCGGCTGCGGACGGGGCGTGACCGTACCAATTTCGATAAAGCCGAAGCCCAGTGCAGCAAGCGCCTCAAGATGCTCGCCATTTTTGTCCAGGCCGGCAGCCAATCCGACAGGGTTAGGAAATTCGAGACCCATGAAATTGCGAGGCCGGCAAGTTATCGGGCCACCGGTAAGCAAGCCGATCCGGTGGGCTTTCTCAAGCACATTGAGCGTAACGCGGTGAGCTGTTTCGGCCTCAAGACTGAATAATAACGGTCGGAGCAAAGAATAGGCCATGGATCAATTTTAACCCGGAAAATGTGCCCAGTCTGTTAATGGATTGCCTGAAATTGATAACCAGTAAGGTGAAAACGGGTATGCCGCCGAAGAATCGACGCATCGCGCGGATAACTTACTCGAAGCGATCTTTCCGCTTTGTTATAAAATAAGATCATTAATGTAACTGTAGGTGATTCGCTATTGTCTACATGGATCGTTAGCAGGGGTAGCTTATGCTGATTAGTTTTTCTCTTTTTTTGATTCTTATGACATTTGGCGCACAGGCCCATGCCATTACCGAGTGGGACAAACTTAATGATGAAGTGGAATCGCTTTATCACCAGGGGGATTATAACCGTGCAACCGTAGCGGCTAAGAAAGCGCTGCAAGTAGCCGAACAAACCCTGGATCCGAATCATCCCGACGTAGCGACAAGTTTAAACAGTCTTGCGTTGCTGTATAGCTCCCAAGGTCAATATACACAGGCCGAGCCGCTCTATAAGCGTGCGCTGGGAATATTTGAAAAATCGGTTGGCGCGGAACGTCCCGAAATGGCCGCCAGCCTGAACAATCTTGCGATGCTTTATAGAAATCAGGGGCAATATGCGCAGGCCGAGCCGCTCTATAAGCGTGCATTGGCAATCGATGAGAAGATCTTTGGTCCGGATCATCCCAATGTGGCCATAAGCCTGAATAATCTGGCTCAGCTATATCAAGCCCAAGAACAGTATACGGAAGCCGAACCACTTCTCAAACGTGCGTTGGCGATATTGGAGAAAACGCGCGGTCCGGACCATCCAGATTTGGCTCTAAGCCTGAACAATCTTGCGCTACTGTACAGCGCCCAGAACCAGTATGCACAAGCCGAGCCACTTTATAAGCGTGTTTTTGCGATTTCGAAAAAGGCTTTGGGACCGGATCATCCCAATGTAGCGCTGAGCCTGAATAATCTGGCGGGACTATATAAAGACCAAGGAAAGTTCCCCAATGCGGAGCCGCTTTTCAGGCGCGCGCTGGCAATTTCAGAGAAGACTTTTGGTCCGGATCATCCTAACGTAGCGATCAGCCTCGAAAATTTGGCCCAACTATATCGAGATATCGGCCATGAAAGCAAGGCAAAGCCTCTGGAGAAACGCGCAGCAGCAATACGGGCCATAAAACGATAAAACTGGGCGGTTTTGCTGGATGAAAGGCCCCTAGGAGAGGAGCGGGGGCGCGGATATTGACCTTCTTCGCTAAAAGTCTGACAAAACGGCGCGGGCTACGCGCGCTCCCCATGCTCTATATTGCTCAGCGGCTCCCATCGACCGTCAGTTAAACCTTGCAATGGCCTGAAGTTCGCTTTGTACGCCATTTTTTGGCTTTCCTTGATCCAGTAGCCAAGATAAAGATAAGGTAGCCCTAATGCGAGGCACTGTTGCACTTGCCACAGAATGTTGTAGGTGCCAAAGCTCGTGCCCGGCACATCCGGATCGTAAAAGGTATAGACAGATGATATACCGTCAGGCAGTTTATCAATAATACTGATCATGCGCAGCTGCCCCTCTTCGCGGAACTCAACCAGCCTTGAATCAACGTTGCTTGGCAATAGAAAATGACGGTATTGCTCACGACTGTCGCGATCCATGCCGCCACCGCTATGGCGTTGTGCTTGATAACGCAGGTAGAGCGCATAATGATCCGGGTGATAATAAAGATCATGCTGGGTCGCAATCAGGTGTTGGTGCTGTCTCCATGAACGGCGTTGGGCTCGCCGGAGAGTCAGGTTGCCAACCACAATTCGCACCGGCACGCAGGCCCGGCAATTATCGCAGTAGGGACGATAGGTAAAAGCTCCGCTACGACGAAAACCAGCTTGTACCAATCCCCCATACACGTTCGTATCGATCAGGTGACTTGGCGTCGCCACTTGAGACCGCGCCAACTTCTCCGGCAGATAGCTGCAGGGGTAAGAAGCAGTCGTGTAGAATTGTAACAACGATGAGGGCAGATCATTCAATCGGCTCATGATCAAAATACCATTTTTCAGCTCCCTCCGGATAGTTTACCAATTCTTTTAATTTTTGACTAAATTCCTTACGGGGAATTTCTCGGCCGCCGAGAGAAGTGAGATGAGCCGTTTTCATCTGGCAGTCAACCATGCCGAAACCCCGGCGAGACAGATACCTTATCAGATGTACAAATGCGATTTTGGAAGCGTCCGGGACGCGGGAAAACATCGATTCCCCGAAAAACATTTTTCCTTGGGCAATACCATACAATCCTCCTGCTAATTCGCCGCCTATCCAGGTTTCGACGGAATGTGCCAGCCTCATCTCATGCAGTGCAGTGTAAGCTGAAATCATTTCAGCATGGATCCATGTACCAGCGCGGTCCTTACGCGGCTTCGCGCACGCTTGTATGACTTGGCTGAATGCGCTATCGACGCGAATGTCGTAGTTACCTTTCCTCAGGGACTTTCTTAGCGATCGGGAAATTTTCAGCTCTTCAGGAAACAATACCATGCGCGGATCCGGGCTCCACCATAAAATAGGCTCATCCTCGTTGAACCAGGGGAAAATTCCGTGGCGATAAGCTTCGACCAGGCGTTGCGGCGAGAGATCGCCGCCGACCGCAAGCAAGCCATTGGGCTCGATAAGCGTGGTATTTAATGAAGGAAAAGGAGATTCAGGAGCAAGCCAGGGGATCATGCGAGGTGGGCGAGGGGATATGAGTAATATGGCATTATTATCGCAAATCTTGGCCTCCTGCTATTATCGGTTGGATGCCCGAGCATAAGGTAGTCCGTATCTTATCCGTATCCTATGATTTATAACGTGTAGTATCCGGCACCCCCGCCGATTCAAATCCCGCATGGCGTAACCGGCACGAATCGCATACGCCACAAGCCCGTCCTCCTTCATCTGCCTGATAGCAGGATACCGTCAAGCTGTAATCGATGCCCAGGAAAATTCCTTGCCGGATGATTTCCGCCTTCGACAAGTTGATAAGCGGAGTATGGATACTCACCTTGGTGCCTTCAATTGCGGCTTTAGTAGCCAGATTTGCCATTTTTTCGAATGCCGCGACGTATTCAGGTCGGCAATCAGGATAGCCGGAATAGTCCACCACATTAACACCAATAAAAATATTATAACTTTCAATCACCTCGGCCCAAGCCAATGCAAGCGACAACATGATGGTATTGCGGGCGGGCACGTATGTAACGGGGATACCCGTTTTGGTTTCCTTAGTGGGAATAGCAATAAGTTTATTAGTGAGTGCCGACCCACCGAACACGGTTAAATCAACCTTGACGGTCTGATGCTCACGAGCGCCAAGGGATCGCGCCAACGTTTCTGCTGCCACCAGTTCCGATCCGTGGCGTTGTCCATAATCGATGCTTAAAGTGTAACATTCGTATCGTCTATTTAAGGCGATGGCGAGGGTGGTGGCGGAGTCTAGGCCGCCTGACAAGAGCACGACGGCGTTAGTCATCAGGCATTTCTCGAAATTCAGTTTTGGTATTTGGCGGCAACACGGCATCAACTACAAAATTCGCCGATATATTGTGCTGCGGAAACCTTTTTTGCCTTCAGCAGCAAATGAGCCTGCTCGATCACATTACACGCTGCGGAGTCCTGTCATCGTCCCCGTCCTTCGCCCCACAACAGCTTGTGTAATTGTATCTGTACCCGCACCGGCAGATTATCCCGTAGCACCCATGCAGCGAGTGTTGCGGGATCAAGCTTTTTATAAACTGGCGAAAGCAAAATCGGGCAAAAAAGATTCAATTGACGCTCACGCATTGCTTCAACCGCCCACTGATAATCTGTTTCATCGCACAGTACAAACTTTAACTCATCGTGATGTGTAAGATGATTGAGATTGGACCAACGATTTTTTCCTGATTCGCCCGAAGCAGGGGTTTTGATGTCCAGAACCCTGGAAACGCGTGTATCCACCCTGGATATATCCAGCGCGCCGCTGGTTTCGAGCGACACTGAATAACCGGCATCACACAATAGCCTGAGCAATGTCAGGCATTCTTTCTGAGCGAGGGGTTCGCCACCAGTGACAGTGACATAGCGAGGCGAGTAATGGGCAACCTCCCTGAGAATGGCGGAAATTGACAGGCTTGTTCCCCCATAGAAGGCATATTCGGTATCGCAATAACCACAGCGCAGAGGGCAGCCGGTAAGGCGTACAAATACTGTAGGCAGCCCTATCCGGCTAGTTTCCCCCTGCAAAGAAAAGAAGATTTCGCTGATGCGTAAATTTACCGCTCCAGGAGCCTGCGTAATTTTATGCTGCAACGGATACGGGGTATGAACCATAATTGGGAGGCAACATCATTACCCTAAAAGCAGCTATTGGGTGGCTACTTTTTATTGAGCGATGCCAGTCGTCGCTTGGCTTTTTCAGCCGCTTCGCTGCCTGGGTATCGGGCTATAAGACTTTCCAGGGTTTTTTTGGCAGCGGTTTTTTGGCTCATTTCCTGCTGGCTGCTGGCAATGTTGAGCATTGCATCGGGAGCTTTTCCACTCTCGGGGAAAGTATTGATCAGCTTTTCCTGAGTACTGATGGCATCCTTGAAATCGCGTACCGCATAATAGGAATTACCAACCCAATAGTGAGCACTTGGAGCGAAACTGGAACCCGGATAGCTCTTGAGAAACTTCCTGAATTGGGAAATGGCCTCTTTATACTTTGCGGCCTTGAATAGACTATAGGCCGCCTCATAGTCACGGCTCTCCGCAGTCTCCGCTGGTACGGCACTCGCAACGGGGGGAACCGCAGCGGCAGCCGCGACCGGCGCTTTGCCA
>Ga0157370_10001601_pt1 | contig 27973 bp, 22 predicted proteins | sample C35metaG_FD_113463 | JGI IMG/M metagenome (GOLD analysis project Ga0157370, IMG submission 113463) | Corn rhizosphere microbial communities from Kellogg Biological Station, Michigan, USA - C3-5 metaG | ecosystem: Host-associated > Plants > Roots > Rhizosphere > Soil | place: USA: Michigan...
ACGCGCGAAGGCGATCATATCGGCTGGCATTACGACACCTCGTACTACGACGGCCGCCGCTATACGCTGCTGATCGGCGTGCTCGACGATTCCTCATGCCGGCTGGATTACGAATTACATACGCGCACGCCGGAGCTTGCCCCGGTCGCCGGTTCGATTCAGTATCCGCCCGGCTCGATCGTGCTGTTCGACGGCGACAAACTTCGCCACCGGATTACACCGGCGAAAGCGGGCGACATGCGCGTCTCCTTAACGTTCGAATACGTGACCGACGCACGTATGCGTCCGTGGCGGCGTTTAATCTCGAACATGAAAGACGCAATCGCCTATTTCGGCTTTCGCCAAGTATTCCGCTTGGCGGGAAGCGCACGCCGCACCGGCAAGGACACCGCATGACCCGCACGGCGGCAATGTTGTTAGCGCTAGGCGCGGCGGTTTTCGTCGGCCTCCTTGCCTGGCAAGGCGCCGGCGCCGTTGCCGCCACACTGGCGGCTGCGGGATGGGGCCTTGTACTGGTCGCGGCATTTCATGTGTTGCCGCTTGGCGTCGACGCCGCAGCGATAGCCGTACTCGTCGGGAAGCGTGCCTCGTTCGCCGATGCGCTGCGCGCCCGCTGGGCCGGCGAGTCGGTCAACAGCTTATTGCCGGCTGGGCAGATCGGCGGGCCGGTGCTGATGGCGCGGCACCTGACACAGCGCGGCGCCCCGATGCAGGATGCAGCGGCGGCCATCACCGTATCGACGACGATGCAATCGGTCGCGCAAATCGTCTTTGCGCTACTCGGCTTGACGGCATTCGCGGCTTTCTCCACCTCGCGTGGCTCGCACGCGGCACACGCGCTACATGTCGCGGCGCTCGCCGCCAGTGCCGTGCTGGCGGTGGTCGTTGGGGGATTTTATTACGCGCAGCAACGCGGCTTGTTCGGGGGTTTCTCGCGCTTGTTCGGCAAAGCGTTCGGCGCACGCGGCACGGGCCATGCCGCGGCGCGCGCGGACGCGATCGACAGCGCGGTGCGCAAGCTTTATCGCGAGCGCCGGCTCGTCGCCGCCTCGTTCGCGTTGAGTTTCGTCGGGTGGATCGTCGGCATCGGCGAAGTCTGGCTCGCGCTGGCGTTCATCGGCCACCCCGTGAGCTGGCTCGATGCGCTGCTGCTGGAAAGCGTGGGGCAGGCGATACGCGGTGCGGCGTTCGCGATTCCCGGATCGCTCGGCGCGCAGGAAGGCGGCTACTTGCTGCTCGCGCCCCTCGTCGGCCTCACGCCGGATGCGGCACTCGCCCTGTCGCTCGCCAAGCGTGCGCGCGAGCTCGCGCTCGGATTACCGGGCATCGTCTATGTGCATTGGAGTGAACGCAATTGGCAGCGCCGGCGCACGCACGGCATGCCGCTTGCCGATTGACGGGGCCGGCCGCTCTGTCTATCGGTTCCTGTCAGGAGACAAAAAAACATGCGAGCAATCATTCTCGCCGCGGGCCTAGGCCTGCGCCTACAGCAACCGCCCGACCAGCAATTCCCAAAGTGCCTGTTGCGCTTTGAAGGCATGACGCTGCTCGAGCGCCACTTGCGGGCTTTGCGCGCAGCCGGCGTCGACGAAGTCGAGCTTGCACTCGGTTTCCAGCCGGAGAAAATCGAAGCCGAACTCGAGCGCATCGGCTGGCAGCCGCGGCCCGGTATCGCGCTCAATCCACGCTACGATCTCGGCAGCGTGCTCACGGTCCACACGGTGGCCGATGCGCTCACGCGCGGCGGCGACGTATTGCTGATGGATGCCGACGTTCTTTACGACGAAGCGATATTGCGTGCGCTCGTGGCCGGCCCAAGCATCGATCGTCTGCTGATCGATCGCGATATGGAAGCGGGCGACGAGCCCGTCAAACTGTGTTTGAGAGAACGCGTCCCGGTGGAGTTGCGCAAACAGCTTGCCGTGGGCTTGCAATACGACACGATCGGCGAGTCCGTCGGTTTCTTCCGCTTTCGCGAAAGTACGGCGCGCCGGCTTGCCGAAATCGTCGCCGGATATGTTTCCAGCGGCCGGCATACGCTACCGCACGAAGAAGCGGTGCGGGACTTGTTGCTCGAAGGCGGACGCACGTACGACGTGGCCGACGTCACGGGGCTGCCATGGATCGAAATCGACTTTCCGGGCGACGTGGCACGCGCCGAAAACGAGGTGCTGCCGCGCCTCACGCAACCTACCGGAGCTATGCGATGAACGCACGGGAACAAGGTATCGACACACGCTCGCGCTTCGAACAGTTGCGCGAAATGCTCGTCAGCGACGAGCTCGAATTCTTGATGGAAGCGCATAACGGCTTGTCCGCGCGCATTGTGCGCGAGGCTGGGTTCAAGGGCATCTGGGCCTCGGGCCTAGCCATCTCGGCGCAGTTCGGCGTGCGCGATAACAACGAAGCGAGCTGGACTCAAGTCGTCGACATGCTCGAGTTCATGGCCGATGCCAGCGATCTGCCGATTCTGCTCGACGGTGATACGGGTTACGGCAACTTCAACAATGTCCGACGCCTCGTGCGTAAGCTCGAGCAGCGCGGCATAGCCGGCGTCTGCATCGAGGACAAACAGTTCCCCAAGACGAACAGCTTCATTGGCGGCGAACGTCAACCGCTGGCGGACGTCGACGAGTTCTGCGGCAAGATCAAGGCCGGAAAAGATTCGCAGTCGGAACCGAATTTCTCGATCGTGGCCCGGGTCGAGGCGTTGATTGCCGGCTGGGGCATGCAAGAAGCGCTGGAGCGGGCCGAAGCTTATCGGCTCGCCGGCGCGGATGCGATCTTGATTCACAGCAAGCTCTCCCGTCCCGACGAAATCCTCACCTTCGCACGGGAATGGGCCGGCCGGGCTCCGCTCGTCATCGTGCCCACGAAGTATTACAGCACGCCGACGGAAGTGTTCCGCAAGGCCGGGATCGGCACTGTCATCTGGGCCAATCATCTCGTGCGCGCCGCTGCGTCGTCGATGCAAGCCGTGGCGAAGGAGATTCACGACAGCGAAACGCTCGTGAACGTCGAAGACCGGATCGCCTCTGTCGGAGAGATTTTTCGCCTGCAAGATGCGGACGAATATGCGGCGGCAGAGCGCGTCTATCTGGCGGCATCGCGCAAGCCCAGCGCAGCGATCGTGCTGGCGGCGAGCCGCGGGCGCGGGCTCGAAGCCGTCACGGCCGAGCGCCCCAAGGTTATGCTTCCCGTAGCGGGCAAGCCGCTGCTGCGTTGGCTCGTGGATGCCTTCAAGAGGCAAGGCGTCAACGACATCGCCGTTGTGGGCGGATATCGCGCCGATGCAATCGATACCGCGGGCATCAAGCTCGTCGTCAACGAGAAGCACGCGCAAACCGGCGAACTCGCCTCGCTCGCGTGCGCCATCGATGCCGGTGGGCTCGTGGCCGATACGGTCGTCTCTTATGGCGACTTGCTCTTTCGCAGCTACATCCTGCGCGATCTCGTCGAAAGCGACGCACCGTTCACCGTCGTCGTCGATTCGTCGCAATCCCAAGCTTCCAACCAGAGCGTGCGCGACTTTGCGTATTGCTCGGCATCGGACGATCGCGCACTGTTCGGCCAAAAGACGCTGCTGCAGCGCATTCGCAGCGGCAAGCCCGATACCGTTCCTCCCGATGGCAGATGGATCGGGCTGCTAAGCGTTCGCGGGCACGGGATTGCGCGTCTGCGCGCGATGCTGGCGGAACTGAGGCTGCAACCCGACTTCGACACGCTGGACATGCCGGCGCTCATCAATGCCCTGATCGATGCGGGCGAACCGATCGAAGTGCATTACGTTCACGGGCATTGGTGCGGGGTGAACGATCTCGAAGACTTTCGGCGTGCGGGGGATTTTGCTCATGAGCAGACTCCGTTTGCGCTCGGCCCCAACGGTCAAAGTGAGCGCCAATGATCGAAGCAGCACAATTCGTCGAGGCGGCACGCCGCCGCGGATTTACCTCGTATGCGGGCGTCCCGTGTTCTTTTCTCACGCCCTTCATCAACTACGTGCTGCAAGATCCGGCGTTACGCTATGTCAGTGCCGCCAACGAAGGCGATGCAGTCGCGCTGATCGCGGGTATCGTGCTGGGGGCGCGCGACGGCGAACGCGGTATCACGATGATGCAGAACTCGGGGCTCGGCAATGCCGTCAGCCCGCTGACGTCGCTGACTTGGACGTTTCGCCTGCCGCAGTTGCTCATCGTCACCTGGCGCGGTGAGCCCGGTATCTCCGACGAGCCGCAGCACGCGCTGATGGGGCCGATCACGCCGTCGCTGCTCGAGACAATGGAGATCCCGTGGGAGCCGTTTCCGAGCGATGCCGAGGCGATCGAGCCCGCACTTGCACGTGCCGTCGCGCATATGGATAAGACAGGACGCCCGTATGCGCTCGTCATGCGCAAAGGCACCGTCGCACCCTACCCGCTCGAACGAAAGATACCGGTGCGGGCGGCGGCACGCGTGCCGCAGTCGCGGTGGCACGATACCTCGCACGACAGATTGCCGTCGCGGCGCGATGCCCTCGAACGCGTGATCGCGCATACACCGGTCGACTCGACGGTGGTGCTCGCGTCGACGGGGTTCTGCGGACGAGAATTGTATGCACTCGACGATCGCCCGAATCAGCTGTACATGGTGGGCTCGATGGGATGCGCGATGCCGCTTGCGCTCGGCCTTGCGCTCGCACGGCCCGACCTGCACGTCGTGGCACTCGACGGCGACGGCGCGGCACTCATGCGCATGGGGGCGTTTGCGACCCTCGGCGCGTACGGCCCGCCGAACCTCACCCATTTGCTGCTCGATAACGGCTCGCATGACTCCACCGGCGGGCAGGCAACCGTTTCGTCACAGGTCTCGTTCGCAGGCGTAGCGGCAGCGTGCGGCTATGCCTCGGCCATCGAGGGCAATGACCTGTCGCTGATCGATTCGCTGCTGGCGCAGCCGGCGCTCGACGGTAGGCGGAGCGGCCCTCGTTTCGCGCGTCTAGCGATTCGGCGCGGCACCCCCGACGGCCTGCCCCGTCCCACCATTGCCCCGGCCGAGGTCAAGGCGCGTTTGATGCGCCACATCGGCGCCGCATAAGGAAATGCTTCGATGAAAACGCTGTTGCTCAATCCCGGCCCCGTCACGCTGACCGAGCGCGTGCGGCAGAGCTTACTGCAGCCGGACCTTTGTCATCGCGAGAGCGAGTTCTACGACCTGCAAGACGAAGCGCGCAGCCGATTGCTCGGTGTCTATGGGCTCGATCCGCAAGCATGGTCGGCTGTCCTCATGACGGCTTCGGGCACGGGTGCGGTCGAAAGCATGATCGCCTCGCTCGTACCGCAGCAAGGCAAGCTGCTCGTCGTGCAAAACGGCGTATACGGCGAGCGTATGGCCAGCATTGCCAAGCAATACGGGATCGAGCACGTAGCGCTCGCTCACGATTGGATGCGCGCGCCCGATCCGGCTGCGATCGCGATGTGCCTGGAGACGGAGGGCCCCTTTACGCATGTGGCGATCGTTCATCACGAAACGACCACGGGCCGCCTCAATGATTTGCGCGAGATCGGTGCGCTGTGCGGCAAACACGGGGCACGATTGCTCGTCGATGCCGTCAGCAGCTTCGGCGCAGAGGCAATCGATTTCGATGAAGCGAATATCGCCGCGGTGGCTGCGACGGCCAACAAATGCCTGCACGGCGTACCCGGCGCTTCGTTCGTTGTTGCCGCACGCGATGCGATCGAGTGTGCGGCCAGCCGGGGCTACTATCTGGACCTCGGCCGTCTCGCTCGCCTGCAAGCGGCGCGTAATACGCCTTTCACGCCTTCCGTGCATGCGTATTACGCGCTAGTCGAAGCCTTGCGGGAATTCGCCGACGAAGGCGGACTACCGGCGCGACATGCTCGTTATGCGGCGCTGTCCGAGCAAGTGCGTAGCGGCCTCGCGTCACGGGGCATGGCCTGCGTCCTGCCGCCCGAGCAGTCGTCGGTCGTGTTGCGTGCGTATGACCTGCCCCCCGGCATCGCTTACGAACCGCTGCACGATGCGCTCAAGGCATGCGGGTTCGTTATCTACGCGGGACAGGGCGACTTGTCGAAGCGGCTGTTCCGTATCTCGACGATGGGCAACCTTACCTCGGCCGACATCGAACGATTGTTGCAAGCCTTCGATGCCCTGGCGCTGAAGTAACCGCAGCCGGTACGTCGGGGCCGACGCCGGAGATTATCGGCAATTATCCGCAGCCGGTATAACGGCCGGTCGTGCGGATAATGCGGGACGATCGAAGGGTGCTGACGGATCAGCGGCATGTCCCCATTCGTCGAGAACATCGCGTGCGGTGGCTGCGTCGAGCCCTTGACCTCGTAGGTCATGCGCCGGGCTTCACCGGCATTGCTGGCTCGCCAGATCACCAAGGCGCCGCACCGCCGCCTCGAGTTCGCTCGTCCACCGATTGCCTGCATTCAAGCGAAGACAATCGTCGAACGCGCCAGCTTCGCCGAACAGGTGGCCGGGCGCGAAGCTGATTCCCTCCGCCCGCGCGAGCTCGAACAATGTGCGCGTGCTGGGCCCCCGCCCGTCGATCCCCGGCAGCTTGGTCCAGAGCACCAAGCCGCCCGCGGGGTTCGTCGCTTCCGTGCCCGCCGGAAAGTAGCGCAGCACCGCATCGCGCAATGCGTGCTGCTGCCTTTGCAGCGCCGTCTTCAAGCGCCGCACATGCAGCGCGTAGCCGCCCGTCGCCAACAACTCGGCCACAGCCGCTTGCTGAAGTTCCGCCGTGGCCATGCTCATCGTGTACTTCAGCGCTTTCACGCGCTCCGTGAAGCGCCCCGCCGCAATCCAGCCCAACCGCAAACCCGGGCACAAGCTCTTCGAATAGCCCCCGCAGAGCAAGACATTGCCGCGCGCATCGTCGAACGCGCGCGCGGGCCGTGGCCGTGTTTCGCCAAAGCAAAGATCGCCGAAGATGTCGTCTTCGATCAGCGGCACGTCCCGCTCCCGCAAAAGCGCGACGAGCGAGTGCTTGGCCGTATCGCTCGGCACACTTCCAAGCGGGTTGTTGCCGTTCGCGACCGTCACCACCGCCTTGATCGGAATGCCGCGATCGAGCGCATCCCTCAGCGCGTCCAGATCGATACCCGAGCGCGGCCTACAGGGAATCGCGTAGATCGGCATCTCGAGCGCTCGCAACATCTGCAAAAGCACAAAATAAGTTGGCGATTCGACCGCGATCAGATCGCCCGGTCGAGCGACCGCGCGCAGCGCAAGGTTGAGCGCCTCGACGCAGCCGTTTGTTACGACGAGTTCTTCAGGGTCCAACTCGCAGGCGTATTGCATCGCCTGCCGCGAGATTTGCGCGCGCAGTGCTGGATATCCCATCCCGCGCACGTGCGAACCTACTAGATCGCGCTGTTGATATGCAAGTCGGCGCAACAGGATGCTGAAGCGCTCGACGGGATAAAGTGCTGTTTCGGCCGATGCGAGATCGAGCCGCACGGCAGCAGGCTCGCCCGCGATAGCCAGATGATCGCGGGCCTGCGCATCGAGTTCGGGCGCCGACTGCGCCCATCGCTTGGCGCTTCCCGCTTTTGGATCGCGCGCACCGTCCGCACCGTCATTCACGCGCTTGGCGCGGCGCAGCCGCTTCGCGACGAAGTAGCCCGACCGCGGCCGCGCTTCGACCTCTCCGCGTGTTTCGAGCCAGCGCAGCGCCTGCAGCGCCGTCGTCATACTGACGCCGTGCTGCACCGCAAGTGTACGCACCGAGGGCAATCGAGTGCCTTCAACCATCGCCGCCTGCTCGATACCCTCTCGGAGCCGTTGCCCCAAGCGGACGTACATAGGCAAATCGTGCATTGCGGGATCCATGACACCGGGAAGTCGAGAAATTCTGTTATGTAACAGATTCCGCGCTGCTGTGTACAGCGGACAGCGCAGGCCGTGTCATCATGAACGCACTTTGAGATGCCCGAAACAGGAGAGCGAAGATGGAAGCAGCGGGACTGAAATACGATTTTCGCAGCGATACGGTCACTCGCCCCAGCGCCGCCATGCGCGCGGCCATGGCCGCAGCGGAAGTGGGCGACGACGTATTCGGCGACGATCCGACGGTTAAGCGGCTCGAGGCGCGCGTCGCCGAAGCCATCGGCAAAGAGGCCGGCCTATTTGTCCCCTCCGGCACACAGTCGAACCTGATTGCCTTGATGACGCATTGCGAGCGCGGAGACGAATACATCGTCGGCCAGCAAGCGCACTGCTATCGGTGGGAAGCGGGGGGTGCCGCCGTGCTCGGCAGCATTCAGCCCCAACCGCTCGACAACGCCCCCGACGGCACGCTTGCGCTAGCCGACATCGAGGCGGCAATCAAGCCTGACGATCCCCACTTCGCACGCAGCCGATTGCTCGCACTCGAGAATACGATCGGCGGCAAAATTCTACCGACCGATTACGTCCACGCCGCAACGGCACTCGCCAAACAGCACGGCCTGTCGTGCCATCTCGACGGTGCGCGTCTGTTCAATGCTGCTGTCGGGCTAGGCGTGCCCGCCAAGCAGCTCGCCCAGCCGTTCGATACGGTGTCGGTGTGCCTCTCGAAGGGCCTCGGCGCCCCCGTCGGCTCCGTCCTGGTCGGCTCGCAGGCGGCCATCGCGCGTGCTCGCCGCTGGCGCAAGATGCTGGGCGGCGGCATGCGGCAAGCGGGTATTCTTGCGGCCGCCGGCCTCTATGCCCTCGAGCACAACGTCGAGCGTCTCGCCGATGACCACGTCAACGCGCGCACCCTTGCGCAAGGCTTGGCGAAGCTGCCGGGCCTCACCGTGACCGAGCCCGATACGAACATCGTGTTCGTCAACGTCGAACCGTCTATCGCGCCGGCATTCGCCGCGCAGCTCGCGCAACATGGCATCGGCGTGGTGTCGTCCTATGGTGCCACGCGCCAGCGTTGGGTCTGCCATCTCGACGTCGATACGAACGCCATCGCTTACGCACTGTCGATCGCATCCCAATGCTTGCTGCGATAACCCGAAAATAAATTTCGTTGCACGCACACCGTGCGTCCCGAACCGATAAAGGACCGTTCCCATGCACGCCGATAACTTTTTGCTGGCTGACTATCTCGCTCGGATCCGCTATAACGGCACGCAGCGCTCATGACGGACTTTTGTGCAGCTCGTTTGCGCCCGATAAAACGATGAATCCCCCTAATTCACCGTCCGATCCCGATCCGTTCGACGCGCTGCGGCCGCGATTGTTTTCGGTGGCATACCGCATGCTCGGTACGCGCGCCGACGCGGAGGATATCGTCCAAGACGCGTGGTTGCGATGGCATCAGAATACCGACCGCGTAGCCGTGCAATCAGCCGAAGCGTGGCTCGTCACCGTTGTCACGCGGCTTGCAATCGATCGGCTGCGCGCAGCGAAAGCCGAGCGCGAAGCGTACGTCGGATGGTGGTTGCCCGAGCCGCTCGTCGAAACCGACGAGCGCACCCCCGAGGCCGCGCTCGAATTAGCGAGCGAATTGTCGATGGCGTTGCTGTGGGTGCTCGAACGGTTATCGGCAGAGGAGCGCGCAGCGTTCCTGCTACGCCAAGCGTTCGATCGCGACTACGGAGAAATCGCTTCCTTGCTCGGCAAGACCGAAGCCGCCTGCCGGCAGATGGTCCATCGTGCATCGGAGCGTGTGCAGCAAACGCGCGCACGGTTCGACGTACCGCGCGAAGTGCACCGGCGCGTCGTCGAGAAATTCATGCGCGCCGCGCAATCGGGCGAGCGCGCTGCCATTCAAGCGCTGCTGGCCGAGGACGTCGAATTCGTCGGCGACGGCGGCGGTAAAGTACCGGCCTTTTCCAAAGTGCTGCGCGGCGCCTTGCGTGTGGCCAATCTTTTCTGGGTCACCGGGCGGCGTCTGCCCGAACAGATCGTCTACCGTCATGCACTCATCAACGGCGAGCCGGGATTGCTGCGGTATATCGACGGGCGGCTGGAAGCAGCGATGGCGCTGGCCACGGACGGAGAGCGCATCGTCGGCATCTACACGGTGCGCAACCCGGACAAACTTGCCCATATCGCGCAGTGCCTGGCCCCGTAAAACACTGTCACAACGTTGCATTTAGCCACCGCGGGCGGGCGAACGCGTAGTCGGGCGTTCTTCGCGCAGGGTGTCGCGCCAGAGCAGGATGAGGACAGTCATCAGCGCGGGACCGATAAACAGACCGACGAGGCCAAACGACTCGGCGCCGCCGAGGATGCCGAATAGAACGAGCAAAAATGGGAGCCTCGTCGTACTGCCGATGATGCCCGGACGGACGAAGTGCTCGGCGACGAACACGACGACGCTGCCTGTCACCACCACCGCGACGGCGCCCATCGCGTGGCCGTGCACAAACAGCCAGAGCGCCGCGCCGACGAATGCGATCGGTGCGCAAAAGGGCATCATGGCCGCGATGGCCGTGACGGCGCCGATTTCGGCTGCGTGCGGCAAGCCCGTCGCAAAATACGACACACCGATCAGCGCGCCCTCGCCCAGCCCAACTACGACTAAACCCGTCACCGTCGCGCGCACGGCAACCGCCATTCGTACCGCGAGTTGCGCGCCACCCAGGCCGAACAGGCGGTGAACCGCTTCGAGCGCTTGATCGGCCAGCCGCGGCCCGGAGCGTAAGAAAACGAACAGCGTGAGCAGCATGAAACCGAAGTGCACGATCCCTCTGAGGGCGAGCGAGCCGAAATGCCGGCCGGCCGTGGCGACATGGCTGCTGCGCAGCGCCTCCATGGCCGGCGACCCCTGGAGCGGACGCGAGAGATTCGTTTGCCACCAGTCGGCGATCTGCCTGCCGAATGGCAGTTGCTCCAGGAACCGAGGCACGGGCAAACCGTTCTGGACCAGGTCCTTGGCCCAATGCATCAATTCAAGCCCCTCGTGCAGCGCTTGCGTAAAGAGCAGTGCAAGCGGCAGAACGACGCACAGCCCGACGATCGTCGTCAGCACTAGCGCGACCGCGTCCGCGCGAGCCGTGCTCTGTCCAGGCTGGCTCACGCGCTGCAGCAGCGGCCAAAGCACGATCGCAATCACGAAGGCCCAGACAATGGATGGGATGAACGATCGAATGATCCATATCGCGAGCGCCACCAGCACGACGTAGAGTGCGGGGGTCGCGATGCGCTGACCTCGCCTTCCGTCGGCGGTATGTTTCGTACGAAAGGGGAGATTGGGCATGGCGATCGCCTTTGCAATGAGACTGTCGATCGTCGACATCTTATCGAAGATCGCATCGACCATCGCGTCATTGACTTGCCGCGCAAGAGTGCGAAGAATTGCTGCTGTTTGACGTCCGCGTTCGCCTATCCCGGAGTCCCCATGCGTCTTTGTTTCGCCCCAGCGTCGCGCAGCAAATCCGCCGTCAAGCTCGCCGCGCTCACGCTCGCGCTAGCGTGCACGGGGGGTGCAAGCGGGCACGCCCTAGCCGACGACGAGAGCGACAGCAATTCAGCCGCCGCCACTGTCTCCACGACGCCCAACGCCAACGCGCACGCGGGTACGACGGCCGCTCCGGGGCACGCGTCTTCAGCGTCCTCAGCGTCTTCAGCGGCCTCCGCCTCATCGGGCCTCGACGCGCTGCCCACGCCGCGCGAAACATCGACTGTGACCGAGCATACCTTGCGCCTGGACGGACGCCGGCTCGACTACCGCGCCACGGCCGGCAACCTGCTGCTGCGCAACGACAAAGGCGAGCCCGAGGCGAGCGTCTTCTACGTCGCCTACACGAGGCCAGCCGAGCACGGCGCACCGCGCCCGGTCACGTTTCTCTTCAACGGCGGCCCGGGCGCGGCGAGCGTATTCCTACTGATGGGCTCGGTCGGTCCGAAGCGCGTGCGAACGTCGAGCCCGGCGGCCACTCCGCCCGCACCCTATGTGCTCGCCGACAATCCCGATTCCTTGCTCGACAAGAGCGACCTCGTTTTCATCGACGCGATCGGCACGGGCTTCTCCAAAGTCGTGGGGCACGCGAACGGTAAGCGTTTCTGGAGTGTCGACGGCGATCTCGATGCGTTCACTCGATTCATCGACCGCTATCTGAGCGTCAACGACCGCTGGAATTCGCCGAAATTTTTGATCGGCGAGTCGTACGGCACGACGCGCGCCGCCATGCTGGCCTATCGCCTCGCCCAGCACAACATCTCGCTGAACGGCGTCGTGCTGTTGTCCTCGGTGCTCAATGCGGGTGTCAATACGCCCGGTTTCGACCTGTCGTACGTGCGCTACTTGCCCTCGTATGCGGCGGCCGCCTGGTATCACGACAAGCTCGGCCCCTCGAAGCCGGCCGATCTGCCGGCATGGCTCGACGAGGTACGCGCGTTCGCGGCTGGGCCGTACGCCACGGCGCTGGCCAAGGGCGACGCTCTACCCGATGCGGAGCGCGACGCCATGGCCGCGCAAATAGCGCGTTATACCGGACTCGACACCCAGTACGTCATCGGGGCGCGGCTGCGCATTTCTCCGTCTCACTTTCGCAAGCAGTTGTTGCTCAGGCAGACGCGCAGCGTGGGGCGCTATGACAGCCGATTCGAAGGCATCGAATACGATCAGGACTCGTCTTCCCCCGACTACGACGCCTCGGAGAAGTATGTGACGAGCGCATTCGATGCCGCGCTGCATCGGCATTTGTCGCAGGATCTCCACTACGTAGAGGACGGACCTTACCGCGTCTTCAACGAGCATGTACTGAGCGCATGGGAATGGAAGCACCGGGCGTGGTGGGGCGAAAGCCTGAACGCACCTTACGCAGCGGCCGATCTGGCCGAAGCAATGCGGCAGAACCCGCATTTGAAGGTGCTGTCCGCGAACGGCTACTTCGATCTGGCCACCCCCTTTTTTGCGACTGAATACGATCTTTCCCACATGGGTCTCGAACCGTCGCTGCGCGAGAATTTGCGAATCACCTACTACGCGACAGGACACATGATCTATCTAGACGACTCGGCGCTGCACGCGCTGAAAGCGGACCTTGCCCGCTTTTACGATGACGCAATGCACGGATGAACGGGCATTTGAAGGGAAGCGTCTAATAAGTTGCGCCGGTATGACTATCACAACTGACAGCTACACGGCCGCACCGTTGACCTGCTAGGTTGAACACGCTCAACCCATCGTTGAGCGTCCGATAAGGTTTTTAATTTTATCGATTAGACCGATGGCTCGAGACGAGCAGTGAATTTAAATCCGTCGACTCCCGCTTTTCCGGGAATACGGCGTCTCTTGGCGTCGCAATCCTAGGAGGTCAAATTGAAGTCGACATTCAAATCGCAGAGATCGGTATCGGTTATTTGCAAAATGGGCGCGCTGGCATTGCCGCTCGTCGTCGCGACGCTACCGGCCGATGCGGCCAACGCGCCGACGACGTGGGTCGGGACCGAAACGAAAGCCTTTCTCACGCCCGAGCAGATGAGCGCGTTCGCGGCGGCGCCGCAGGCACAAGCGGTGCCGGGCGAACCGGCACACGTTGTCGTCAGCCTGCGCGTGCACGACATGAAAAAGCTCGAGGCGCTCGGTCGGGCCGTCAACGAGCGAGGTAACGCGCAATACCATCGCTTTCTCACGCCCAAGGCGTTCCTGACCGATTTCGCGCCCACGCCAACGCAAGTCCAGAAGGTCGTCGCACATTTGCGCAAAAGCGGATTCGTCAATATCCACGTGTCAAAAAACCGTCTTCTCGTCTCGGCAGACGGCACGGCGGGCACCGTAAAGACGGCGTTCAACACGCCGCTCGTGCATTTCCGAAAAGGCAACCGCATGGTCTTCGCCAATTCGGCGCCGGCCGAGGTGCCCGAAGACCTCGGCGATGCGGTGCTGTCCGTGCTCGGGCTAGAAAACGTAACGCGCGCCCACACGATGTCGGTCCGGGGCCCGCGCACGGATGGGAAACCATCCGCGGTAGGCACGGCGAAGGGGCACTACCCGCTCGAATTCGCGTCGCTGTACGGTGCCGCCGGGCTGCCGACCGCCTCGCAAACGACAGTCGGCGTCATCACGCTCGGCGGTGTGAATCAGGCCACGCAGGACCTGGAGCAGTTCACGAACGCGAACCACCTGTCGCAGGTGAACGTTTCGGCCGTGCGGACAGGCAACCCGAACGGGGACTACAGCGACGATCAAGAAGGTCAGGCTGAATGGGACCTCGATAGTCAGGACATCGTCGGAGCGGCCGGCGGCGCGGTGAATCAGTTGATTTTCTACGAAGCCGACCTGAGCGCATCGGGCAACACGGGGCTGACGCAGGCATTCAATCAAGCCGTCAGCGACAACGCCGCGCAGGTCGTCAACGTGTCGCTCGGCTGGTGCGAAATCGATGCGCAAGCCGACGGAACGGTGGCCGCGGAAGATCAAATCTTCGCGGCAGCCGTGGCGCAAGGGCAGACGTTCTCAGTTTCGTCGGGCGATGAAGGCGTCTATGAGTGCAACAACCGGGGGTATCCCGACGGCAGCACCTACTCGCTCTCCTGGCCCGCTTCGTCGGCGAACGTGATTGCCGTCGGGGGTACGACGCTCTTCACGTCGAACGGCAAATGGGCGCGCGAGACCGTGTGGAACGAAGGACTCGACGGGAATGGCAAGCTTTGGGCGTCGACGGGCGGCATCAGCGCAGTCGAGCCGCGGCCCGCGTGGCAGAGCGCGCTATCGGTGAGTCCGAAGCCCAGCGGACGCGCCGTGCCCGATATCGCTTTCGATGCGGCGCAGGGCTCCGGGGCCCTCGTCTACAACGACGGGCAGATCCAACAGATCGGCGGCACGAGCCTGTCCTCGCCCATCTTCGTGGGCCTGTGGGCGCGACTGCAATCGGCGTATTCCAATTCGCTCGGCTTTCCGGCGTCGGACCTTTATAGCGCGGTGAAATCGACGCCTTCGCTCGTGCATGACATCACGTCGGGCAACAACGGCTACGGCGGCCACGGCTATAAGGCCGCAACCGGCTGGGATTATCCAACCGGATGGGGCAGCTTCGTCATGTCGAATCTCGCGCCGTATGTGAGCGGCCATCCGTTCGGGCAATGACAGCGGACAGCACCGAGCGGCTCGCCGTCGCACGTAAGATGACATGAGCGGCGGTGTTCGCCGATGGCCGGCACCGCATCGTGTGCGGAACGGCCTTTTTTCGTTGCACGCGCAACAAAGCCAATGCGCACACGTAGGCAAACCCTAAAAAGTGGGCGCATAATCGCGGCTTCGCGTCCTTGCCCACGCCTCGCCGTTGCAGCGCCGCTCGTCCATGCCGCTTGCCATCAAAGCCTTCATCGCCCCGCTGATCGTGGCTTGCGCCATGTTCATGGAGAGCGTCGACGGCAATATCATCGTCACGGCGTTGCCCGCGATGGCGCGCGATTTCGGCAGCGACCCGATCGCGCTGAAAGTGGCGATCACAAGCTATGTCGTCGGGCTCGGCGTGTTCATTCCGATTTGCGGATGGCTCGCCGATCGTTTCGGCGCGCGCACCGTCTTTCGGACAGCGATCGGCATTTTCGTCGCCGGCTCGGTCATGTGCGCGGCCTCCCGGTCGCTGTATATCTTCACGCTCGCCCGCTTCGTGCAAGGGATCGGCGGCGCAATGATGGTGCCTGTCGGCCGCATCATCATCTTTCGCGCGGTGCCCAAAACCGAGTTCGTGCGTGCCATGAACTACCTGAGCGTGCCCGCGATGTTCGCGCCGGCCGCCGCGCCGCTGCTTGGCGGCTTCATAACGACTTATCTGCACTGGCGGTTGATCTTTTTCCTCAACGTGCCCGTCGGCATCCTCGGCATCTATCTGACCAATCGCCACATCCTCAATACGCATGAACCGCATCCGGGCCCGCTCGATTGGTTCGGCTTCTTGCTGTCTGCCATCGGCGGGTCGCTCGTCATGCTGGGTCTTTCTCTGATCGGCAGCGCGATCGTGTCCGATCGCACCGCGTACGAAATGTCCGTCACGGGCCTGCTGCTGCTCGCCTTCTACGTGCTCTACGCGCAGCGCGCGGCGCGGCCCGTGCTGGAACTGCGGCTGCTCAGCGTGCCGACGTTTCGTGCGAGCGTGCTCGGCGGCTCGATGTTTCGCATCGGTCTTGGCGCCGTGCCGTTCCTGCTGCCGCTCGCCTTGCAGGAAGGGCTCGGCATGTCGGCGTTTCAATCCGGGGCGATTACGTGTGCGTCCGCGTTCGGCAGCATGTTCATGCGCTCGCTGACGTCATCGGTGCTGCGCAAGTTCGGCTTTCGAACGGTGCTCATTTATAACGCGATTTTCTCGGGCATCGCGATCGCGGCTTATGGGACGTTCTTTCCCGGCACACCCGCATGGGTGATGTGGCTCGTGGTGCTGTTCGGGGGATTCTTTCCCGCCCTTCAGTTCACGAGCTTGAACTCGATGATTTATGCGGAGATCGGGAGTCAGGACGTGGGCCGCGCGACGAGCCTCGGCAGCGTCGTGCAGCAGATGTCGCTCGGGCTCGGCGTCACGGTGGGCGGAATCGTGCTGCAAATCGCCCGCGCGCTGCATGGTCATACGCATGCCACGTGGTCGGACTTCTGGCCGTCGTTTGTCGTCGTCGGTCTGTTTTCGCTCGGCTCCATTCCGATCACGCGCAAACTGGCGCCCGGTGCCGGCGATGAAATCGCCCGGGGCACTCGGGGCTAAGCGAGCCGTCGTGACACCCGGTCATGAATCGCCGAATACGACGCTCGACGGATGGGTCGGCGATGGGTTGGCGGATGGGTTGGCGGATGGGTTGGCGAATCAGGCCGCCATCTTATCGATGCCGCCGGCAGCGCGATCGCCGCGCACCGCTTCCACCACGATTGCTGCAAGCTGGTCCACGGGCGGTGTGGCCGCGCTCGACGCGCGTAGCAAAGAAAGCCCGAGCGATGGCAGCGCAGGCAATCCATAGTCATTCGGGTCCAGCATGCGAACGGTCGAAGGCACGCCGTACGGCGTGCGCACGGTCAACCCGAGCCCCGCGGCCGCGGCGGCCCATAAACCGGCTAGGCTCGGGCTCGTTAATGCGATACGCCACGCGATGCCGGCGCGATCGAGCGCATCGGTCGCGAGCGAGCACAGCATGCACGCGCCATCGAACAGCACGAGCGGCAACGGCTCGCCGGATTCGGGCGCCCACAGCAGCGCATCCGAACCGATCCACGCCAACGGCGGCTTGGCAACTTCGACGCTCGCACCCGCCGCGCGCCGCGCGTGTATCGAAAGACTGACGTCGTCCCAAACCAGCGCGAGATCGAGTTCGCCCGCATCGAGCCGCTCGGTCAAATCGGCGTTGCGCGCCACGCGTGCCTCGATGCGTACCTTCGGGTGCGCGCGGGCGAATTGCGCTAACACGCCGGGCAGCAGCGATTCGCCGAAGTCCTCCTGCAAGCCGAGCCGCACCCAGCCTTCGAGGTCCGTGCCGCGCGATGCGGCGATCGCCTCGTCGTTGAGTTCCACGAGGCGGCGCGCATAGCGAAGCATGACCTCGCCGGCGTCGGTCAGCCCCAGGCCACGGCCCACCTTGCGAAAGAGCGGCGCCCCTACCTGCTCCTCCAGTTTCCGGATTTGCGCACTCACCGCCGAGGTGGAACGGCCGACCCGATCCGCCGCTTTGGCAAAGCTGCCGAGATCCATCCCCGTGACGAAGCTGCGCAGCGCCGCCACGTCGACATTCGTTTGACTCATCGCACGCCCTATCATCCGGTTTTTCAGGATTGTTTGTTCAAAATTATCCGATTTTCAGGACGATCATAGGATGCCAAACTGCGCCCGTCAAATCCAATGCGGAGCAACGAATGAATACGTCATCGCTCGTCAAGGCGCCGGGTACAGCATTCGGCACGTCGCATCGATGGAAAGTACTGGGCGTCGGCGTCGCGGCAAACGCGGGGTTTTCGGCCGCCGCGGCCGGCATCCCGACCACCGCGGTCTGGATGCGTACGGGCTACCATCTGGGCAACACGGAATTGGGCATCGCGCTAGGCGCGACCGGTTTCGGCATCGCATTGTCCGAACTTCCCTGGGGCATGGCAGCCGACCGTTTCGGCGATCGGCCCGTGCTGATTGCCGGACTGCTCGGCACGGCGCTCGCGCTGCTGTCGATGGCGCTGTTCGTCGTCCCCTCGGCGGCATCCGTCCCCGCGTTGTCGCTGCTTGCCGTCGCGATGAGCGTGGTCGGCTTGCTCGGCGGCAGCGTCAACGGGGCCAGCGGCCGCGCGATCATGAGCTGGTTCAAGGAAGGGGAACGCGGCGTCGCCATGAGTATCCGGCAAACGGCCGTGCCGCTGGGCGGCGGGATCGGCGCAGCGCTGCTGCCATGGCTCGCCTCGACGCATGGCTTTGCGGCCGTCTACAGCGCGCTTGCCCTGTTGTGCGCGGTCCCCGGGCTCTTCGCGATGCGCTGGCTCCACGAACCGCCGCATACCGGCACCTCCGTCAAGGCCGTTATCGCGCCCGATCGCAGCCCGCTCGCGGACACGCAGATATGGCGCGTAGCGCTGGGGATCGGCGTACTGTGCATGCCGCAGTTCGCCATCTTGACGTTCGCGACTGTGTTTTTGCATGACTTCGGCCACCTCGGGACGGCCGGCATCAGCGCGACGATGGCGTCCGTACAGATCGGCGCCATGATCATGCGGGTCTGGAGTGGACGCTATACGGACCGCCGCGGCAATCGGCGCGCTTACCTGCGCGGCTCGACGCTCGTCGCGGCCGCGACATTCGCCGTCTTGGCGGCCATCGTCGAGTTCGGGCACGCCGAGTCGGTCGCCCCCATCGTCGGCGTGATCGTGATCGCCGGCGTCTGCATTTCCGCATGGCACGGCGTGGCCTACGCCGAACTCGCGACGCTTGCAGGCCCCGCACGTGCCGGCACGGCCCTGGGCATGGCGAACACAGTCGTCTACCTAGGCCTCTTTCTCGTGCCGATCGTGCTTGCGCGGCTGCTCGCAGCCAGTTCGTGGACGCTCGTCTGGTTCGTGGCCGGACTCATTCCACTCGTCGTTTATCCGCTGTTCCCGCGGCCGGTTCGCCGCTGAGCATCGCGGCCGGCGGGCGTACGACCGCCTGACGGTCCGGGCGGTTATCGCGGTGTCGAGCCAACGTGGAGTGCCCTCTCGCCGACATGCAGGAAGTGCAGAGCCGGTGTACGCTGCCGCATCCGACTATGACGATAGGCATCACGAGAGCTACCGATGACGAGTATTCCGCTCGCCGCCGCACGCACGCTGCATCTAGCCGCACAGGGGCTGCTGTCGCCGCCGCGCCGCAAGGCGACCCATGACGACGTGCTCGCCGCCATCCGCCGCATGGGGCACCTTCAAATCGACACGATTCATGTGGTGGCACGCAGCCCCTACCTGGTTCTCTTCAGCCGCATCGGCCCTTATGCGCCGCAGTGGCTCGACGAACATTTGGCGCAGGGACGCCTATTCGAATATTGGTCGCACGAGGCGTGCTTCGTCCCGATCGAGGACTATGGGCTCATGCGCCATCGCATGCTCGATCCGAGCAAGATGGGCTGGAAATATGCCGCGCAATGGCACGCGCGCCATAGGCAGGAGATCGATCGCCTGCTCGCTCGCGTGCGCGAAAGCGGCCCCGTGCGCGCGGCCGATTTCGCGCGCGAGACGGGGCGCGGCAACGGCTGGTGGGACTGGAAACCCGAGAAGCGCCACCTTGAAGTGCTGTTCACGCTCGGGCATTTGATGGTCGCCGAGCGGCGCAACTTTCATCGCGTCTATGACGTCGCGCAACGCGTGCTGCCCGATTGGAACGATGCGCGCGATCTGCCGCCGGCCGACGTCGTGCGGGACACGCTCATCGCGCGCACGTGCCGCGCGCTCGGTGTGGTCAGGGCCGACTGGATCGCCGACTACTATCGCCTCGAGCGCCGCAAGTATGCGGCCGAGCTCCATGCGCTGGCCGAGCATGGCGAACTGGTGCCGATTCGGGTCGAAGGATGGAAAGAAGACGCGTTCGTGCCGATCGAGTGGGCGCCGCTCGTCGCTGAAGCCGCGCAAGGTCGCATGCGTTCGACCGTGACAACGCTGCTCTCGCCGTTCGATCCGGTGGTATGGGATCGCAAGCGTGCGGCTACGCTATTCGACTTCGATTACGCGATCGAATGCTATACGCCGTCGGCCAAACGCAAGTACGGCTATTTCTGCCTGCCGATTCTGCATCGCGGCCGTCTGATCGGGCGCATCGACGCAAAAGCCCATCGCGCACAACGGGTATTCGAACTGAAATCGGTCTATCTCGAGCCTGGGGTGCGCGTCGGCGCGACGTTGCTTGCCGACCTGCGCCGGGCGGTCGTGCGCTGCGCACATTGGCATGGCACGCCGGAGCTCAAGATCGGATCGGCACCGCGTGAGATCGCGCAAGCTCTGATGTCGGGCGCGTAAGCTGCCGGCTACGCGACGCACTCAGCCCAACGGGCTGATACCAATCAGCCAGCGGTGCAACGCGAACGCAAAAACGGCCCACGCGATCAAGCCGACGATGACGACTTTGACATCGCCCGAGAGTGTCCCAGCCGGATACTGCACGCCGGCCAGCCGATCGCGGCGGCGGAAAACCAGCGCACCGACTGCGCCCCACACCAAAAACGATCCAAAAAGCACCACTGCATTGAGCGTCCCGGTCGCAAACAAATGACCAAGCGCCCATATCGATGCACCAACCAACATGGGATGCCCGATCGCCCGCTTGATACGATTGCCGGGCACGTAAGCCGCAGCGATCAGCACGAATGCAATCGCAACGAGCAATGCCGTCAGATGCCGCGCGCCGATAGGCGGGGTCCATAAGACGGTCGGCGTACGTCTAGCCACACCGTAACCCCAAACGATCAACGCGAATCCAACGAGCGACGTCACTGCAAAAAGGCCCTTCCAGCGCTGCTCGCCGAAACGTGCAACCTGTGCGTCGCGCCATGACGGCGCGACAAGCCGCGCGCAGTGGATGCCGAGAAACACAATTAAACCGAGAATCAATATCGCCACGTAGAACTCCGTCTTATTGTCGTTAGCTGCCGTTCCATGGGACCGCGATTCGCAGGCGCTGCGCGCGCCCGCACCCGCAAGCATTCGAGTCAGGGCGTGGCTGCAATGACCTGCGCCATGGCGGCCGTCAGTTTCTTCGCAAACGGGACGTGTAGGAATTCATTAGGCCCGTGTGCATTCGATTTAGGGCCAAGCACGCCGCAGACGGCAAATTGCGACTTGGGAAACCCTTGTTGCAGCACATTCATCAGCGGAATGGTGCCGCCTTGCCCGATAAAGGCGCAATCGGCGCCGAAGGACGCGCGCGAGGCATCGCCCACCGCCTTCGCGAGCCACGGTGCGAGGTCGGGCGCGTTCCAGCCGTTGGCGCTCGTGTCCGGCTTGAACGTGACTTTGGCGTTGTAGGGAGGATCGAGCTCTAGCAGCGCCTTTAGATCCGCGACCGCGCGCGCCGCATCGACGAGCGCCGGCAACCGCAGCGACAACTTGAACGCCGTTCTCGGACGCAGCACGTTGCCGGCACTCGCGAGTGCGGGCAGGCCTTCGGCGCCCGTCACCGAGAGCGAGGGCCGCCAGGTCGCATTAAGTAACGCTTCGTAGGGATCGGTCGTCACCGGCAATACCGGCTTGCCGTCCTGCCCGCACGCCCAGGGCGACGCCTTCCAGACCTCGTCGCCGAGAATGCCGGCTGTGGCGCGCGTTTCGGCCAAGCGGCTCGCCGGAATCTCGCAGTGAAAACCGGCGGGCAGCAGGTTGCCTGTCGCCGCGTCCTCGAGCCGTCCGAACAACTGACGCATGACGCGAAAGCTCGACGGCACGATGCCGCCGTAAGCACCGGAGTGCACACCCTCGTCCAGCACCTGCACTTCGAGCGAGCCGCCTACGAGACCGCGCAGCGAAGTGGTCAACCAAAGTTGATCGTAGTTGCCGGCGCCCGAATCGAGACAGACCACGAGCGCGACACGACCGAGCCGCTCGCGCAGCGCATCGACGTAGGGAAGCAAATCGTAGCTGCCGGATTCCTCGCACGTCTCGATGAGCCCGACGCAGCGGGGACGTCCGACGCCCTGTACGTCGAGCGCGGCAAGCGCGCAGAGGCTCGCATAGATTGCATAGCCATCGTCGGCGCCGCCCCGGCCGTACAGCTTGCCGTCTTCGTATTTCGGTGTCCACGGCCCGAGGTCTTTGCGCCACCCGTCGAACTCGGGTTGCTTGTCGAGATGGCCGTAGAGCACCACGGTGTCGGTACTGCCCGGGCGGGTCGCCGGCGCCTCGAAGAAGATGACCGGCGTGCGCCCAGGCAACCGCACGACTTCCAGTTTCAGGCCTTGAACGCGCTGCGCCTGCGCCCAATTCGCAGCATCGGCAACAACCCGCTCGAGGTACCCGTGCTGTTCCCAGTTGGGATCGAAGGCGGGGCTCTTGGCGGGAATCGCAATGTATTCGGTTAGCGCGGGGACAATCTCGTCGTCCCATTTGCGCCCGACGAAGTCGGTCAATGCGGATTGATCGATCGAGCGGCTTTGCTGCTTCGCATCAAGTGCGGTCATGGCGGTGGGCTATGGCAGTCAAAGCGCACATGATAGTCCCGAACGTCATGCATAACATCGCCGATTGCGGGACAATCGAATGCATCTGCGTCGAGGCGAGCACCATGTTGGGCCGAATTGCATTACAAATCGTCGAGGCAGTGTTCGCGCTGGCACTTTACTTTCTGCCGGCCATTATCGCGGACCGCCGCAAGCGGCACGATCTCCTCACGATCGCGCTGTTCAACGCATGCATCGGCTGGACGGTCTTTGGGTGGTTGCTCGCGCTCTATTGGGCATTTCAGCCCAATCCGCCGCCTGAAATCGCCCGCGACATCACGATCAAGCGCCGCGTTCTGCGCATGAGTGCATTCTCGACCGCGCTCATCGCTCGCATCGAACGACGCGCGGCCAAACGCGATAGCGTACGCCGGTAGCGGTTATTCGAAGCACCGGCTTTCCCGCCCGCGCCCGGTCGCCTCGTTGCGCAAAACGATAGAGGTTACCGGTGACCGACAAACCCCGCACCGGCGGATAACGCCCCGGGCATCGCTGCGGCGTAACCGCGAACGTGCACGAGGCCGGGCGAAATCGAGCGCGGCTCCTGCGCCAGCGCGTCGCCCTCGAAGGTGTCTTGCCGAAACTCCCCGTGTTCGTCGAACCATTGGCACAGCACACCGTCGTCGGTCAGGGCCGTTACGGTCATGCGCGAGCCGCCCGCCTTTAGCGTCACGACGTCGCCTACGCAAAACTGTTCAATGGAGTCACGGGTAGCGGTCGGCATAGGTATTCCCTCGCAAAGCATCGAGCCGTCGCATCGACGACGGCAATCTATTTGTGCGGCTGCGGACGCAAGAGAAATGACGAGACCGCTCGCCGATTGACCCCGAAATAACGCTTCAAGGCCGAGTACAGACTAACAATAGAATTTTTATTCGACAAGTAATTTTAGGGAAAACATGGGGGAGCGAATTCCCCTAATACGCGCTGTCAGATAAACATGTCACGTAGATGAATTTTTTCAAAAAACCATTTACACCGACAGGGGCCAGATTATCTTAAAGCATAACAATCTTACTTTTAGGCGCCGAGGCCTGCGCGGCGGAGCCGCCCCGCGGAGCCGATGCTTCAGGGCAGCACGACGATGCAGCCGGCGCACGGGCCCATCCGCCCACCATAGACAGACTATGCATTTGCGCTTTGATCGAAATCAATTGCGCATTGCGTCATCGGCCGACTCATCTAAATCGTCATCGACGTATTAAAGCAATGCCGTGAAAACGTTCTCGGGTAAAGCAATTTATGATTGAATCGTCGGGTTACCTATGAAATCCTACCCCGCTGCGCCCCCTGCGAATGTGATCAAACAGACGCTTCAAGTACCGCGCTTGCACGATGCGATGCGACGACGATCAGTTTCATCGTGGCGCGCGTCGCGCCCACGAATAACTTTCGGGCTGCACGTTCGTCGAAGCGGTCGAAGTCCACTTCCGTGAGGATCACGCACGGCGCCGACTGCCCTTTGAAACGATAGATGGATTCGAGCAAGACATCGCCGTCGCGATACTCGGGATTGCCGAATAGGTCGTATTTGCCGGTAAAGCTTCGCAAGCGATGTGGCCCCAACTGCTCGAGCCCGGTCAACGCGGAGCCTTCGCGCCCGCGAAACGATAGCACCGCGATATCCTGCTTGCGAAAGCCCAAAGAAAGGGCCTGCGTAATGGCGCGCTTCGTCGAATCGAGAACCGTCTCGCCATCGGTCTCGTCATACGAAGCGACCGACACGTCCGATCCGTCAAACGGGCTGCCTGCGATCAGGCCCGCTGCGCTGGCCACCGCCGTGCCCACCTTCTCGCGTACGAAATCGAGAATGTCGCGGGGGCTGCGATAGTTGGTGGTTTCCGTCAGCACCGTCCATCCAGGCAGGGCGACAGGTTCGCGCATATAGAGGTTTTGCAGTGGATCCTCGAGCCACCACCATGCGCCGCTCGGACGAACGAGACGCGCAAGTGCTTCGACCCATGGCTCTTGGAAATCCTGGCCCTCGTCGACGATCAACACATCGAACATCCACCGCTCACCGATCGGCGCATCTGCGAATACCGCCTCCAGGCGGCCGAAGACGTCGGGCGTCTGGAAATCCTGCACGGCCCCCACGTCGCGCGCCACCCAATCGCAGAGCTGGTGGTAGTTGGCCACTTTTGCGCCCTCCGGCGCAACGCGCGCGATATGGTCGGCAAGCGGCCGATTGAAGCAGACATACAGGGCACGTTTGCCGCTCGCCTCCGCATCCTTCATGACCTGCACCGCCAGTTGCGTCTTACCCGAGCCGGCCGTGCCGATTACGCGCAGACGAAACGGCGCGAACTGGAGCCGGCGCGCCCATGTCGCCAGGCCACCCGACAAGCGGGTGACAAGCGTGCCGGCCTGCCCGACCAGCGCGCTCGTATCGGGCGTCAACGCCAATTCGTCGGCCAGGAAGTGGTGAATTTTCGCGGCGCAGGGCAGCTTCGGCTCGTCGGCCGGCAGTGCGGCCAAAATGATCGACGCCAAACGATCTTTGCGGGTCGCATCGACGATGCGCTCGGGCGGCACGCCGGCGATGGCGGCGTTCTTCACGCTATAGTCGGGGCAGAACAGCAGGGCTTCGATACAGTACGTGCCGGCGCCGAATGCCGCGGTGAACCGGCGATGCATCCCCTCGAGCGTATGAGCAATCTGGATCGAGACGTTGCGTTCGGTTTGAAGGTAAACCTTGACGAGGCCCTTCGGCGTTTCGCGCAGGAAGCCGGCCTTTTGCTCGACGAGCATGACGCGCCCTGCTGGGCTCACGATCACGAAGTCCGCCTCGCCGAATACGGAGAACGTTCGATTCAGACGGGTCCAATGGACGCCGTGATAGACGGTATAGCCGTCGGGCAGCGCCGCCTCGAGCAACGCGAGCGTTTCGCGCTCGCGCTCGGCCGCGCCGGTCGCGGCTACGTTCTTCCAATCGTCGGGAATAAGGCGTGCCATGTGGGCTGTTTCTCGCTTTGAGCGTTTTAATTCGGCGTATTGTACAAACCGCGCGATGCACTCTCGTGTCGAGGCTGCATCGCTTCACTTTCGGAGGAAAGGCCAATGCTGAAGATTTGGGGACGAACGAACTCGGTCAATGTGCAAAAAGTGCTCTGGTGCTGCGACGAGTTGGGCCTCCCGTACGAGCGCATCGATGCCGGCTTGCAGTTCGGTCGAGTCAACGATCCCGACTATCGCGAGTTGAACCCGAACGGTCAAGTGCCGACGCTCGTAGACGGCACGTTCGTGCTATGGGAATCAAACTCGATTCTGCGTTACCTCGCCATGCAATATGGTGCCTCGAGCGCTTTGTATCCGAGCGAGCCGAAGCTGCGCGCCAGCATCGACCGTTGGCTCGATTGGTCGCTCTCAACGCTGACGCCGGCCGAGCGCCCCGTCTTCCTGGCACTCGTGCGCACGCCGCCCCAGCAGCGCGACCTGGAGGCGCTCGCGGTCAACGTCAAGACGCTCGTTTCCCGCTGGAAGATTGTCGACGGACACCTGCAGGGACGCTTTCACTTGGAAGGCGATCGATTCACGATTGCGGACATCGTGCTCGGCGCCTTTGCCAAACGGTGGTTCGGGGTCGAGGGCCTCGATCGCCCCCCCATGCCCAGCTTAGAGCGCTGGTATCAACGGCTGACCCAGCGTGTGCCGTTCAAGAAGCACGTCGATCTACCGCTGACTTGACCGCACGCTGAGCGGGCCCGCCGGGTCCCGCACCCTTTAGGGCCGCTTGTGCGCACGCTAGGCGGATTCACGCCGGTGCGTGCCGCTCGGCCGCCTGCTTCAGCAACGTATCGAGCAGTGGCAATTGCACGGGTTTGGTCAGATGCATGTGAAAGCCGTGATCGAGCGAGCGTGCGACGTCGCTTTCCTGTCCGAAACCCGTCATCGCAGCAAAGCTGGCGCCGCGCAACGCGTGGGTCAGCTTGAGGTCGCGCAGGACGGCGAACCCGTCCGCGCCCGGCATCGCGATGTCGATCAGCGCGACATCGATGTGGTCCGCGCTCGTCGCGAACTGCAGCGCCTGAGCACCGCTGTAGGCGACCTGTACGCGGTGGCCTTTCATCCGCAGCAGCATCGCCATACTGTCCGCGGAGTCGCGGTTGTCGTCGACCACGAGGACGACGAGCGCCGGACGCTGAGCGCGGCCCGGCGAATTTTCGCCCATACCCTCGTCGTTCGCCGCACCTTGGACGGCAAACAGCGGCAGCCTCACCGTGAAAGTCGCACCGCGCCCGAGTCCCTCGCTCGTGGCCTCCAGGGAACCGCCGTGCATCTCCACGAGCCAACGACAAAGCGTCAACCCGATGCCTAGGCCGCTTTCCCTGCGTTCGAACCGGTTGTCCGCTTGCACGAAGAGGTCGAAGATCGATTCGAGCGTGTCGGCTTCGATGCCGCAGCCGTCGTCGGTCACGCGCAACCGCGCGAACGCCCCCCCTACATTGTCTACGCCGCCGGTCTCGTCGATGCTGACGCTGATGCGCCCACCATGCTCCGAGAATTTGGACGCATTATTCAAAAGGTTTTGCACCACCTGAACGAGCCGCGTCGCATCGCCGTTGACGACGACACGCGCCGAGGCCTCCTGGAGGTCGATCGTTTGCTGGCGCGACGCGACGTGCGGCCGGATCATCTCGACCGCGCGCACGACGACTTCGGAGAGATCGACAGGCTCTAGCCGCAGCGCGACTTTACCCGTCGTCACCCGGCCCGCATCGAGCAAATCGTCGACGAGCCGGGTCAAATGCGAAATCTGACGGTCGATCATGTCGCGGCACTGCCGCAGCGTCGGGCTCACGAGCGGCTCGAGCATCATGACGCTAAGCGCATTGCTCACGGGCGCGAGCGGATTGCGAAGCTCATGCGCGAGCGTCGCGAGAAATTCGTTCACATGCCGGCTCGCAGCCTCGAGTTCGCGCAAACGCTTGCGCTCGGTCATGTCGCGCGTGACCTTGGCAAATCCGCGCAACCGGCGTTGGTCGCCCTCCGATGTATAGACGGCCGTGAGCACGGCATTGGCCCAGAACATCGTGCCGTCTTTACGGACACGCCAGCCTTCGTCCTCGGCGCGGCCGGTGTGCGCCGCAGCCGCCAATTCGGCGGCCGGCTTGCCGCTCGCGACGTCGTCGGGCGGATAAAAGATCGAAACGTGCCGCCCGATGATCTCGTCAGCCGTATAGCCTTTGATCTTCTCCGCACCATTGTTCCAACTGACGACGACACCGTCGGGGTCGAGCATGTAGATCGCGTAGTCCTGAACGGACTCGAGAAGAATGCGCAAGCGTTCTTCGGGCGGCCCTACCGTTTCCGGAGGCGGCGAGAACGGCGGGCTATCGCTGGCAAAGCTATCCGGACGCATAACGGCGGCGTTTCGTTTTCGAAGAGGTGCAACTGCGACACATAG
>Ga0157370_10001602_pt1 | contig 27969 bp, 26 predicted proteins | sample C35metaG_FD_113463 | JGI IMG/M metagenome (GOLD analysis project Ga0157370, IMG submission 113463) | Corn rhizosphere microbial communities from Kellogg Biological Station, Michigan, USA - C3-5 metaG | ecosystem: Host-associated > Plants > Roots > Rhizosphere > Soil | place: USA: Michigan...
GCCATCGAGCGGATTGGCGCGGATCGATTCCTCGACATCCATGCTGGCGAGGTTGCGGTAGAGCATGGTCGTCGGCCGCATCAGCGTCTCGCCGAGACTCATCACCGGGAATTCCAGCGGGAACCCACCCATCTCATAGACGCCGCGTTTCACATGCTCGGCGATGTCGCGGAAATGCGCGTTGCAGGGCGTGAGCTCCGACCAGGTGTTGCAGATCCCGATCACCGGACGCCCGTCGAAGAGATGGGAGGGCAGGCCCTGATTGCGCATCCAGGCGCGATGGTTGAAGCCGTCGCGGTCCTGGTGGCCAAACCACGCGGTGCTGCGCAGCGAGGATTTCTTGGCGTCGTCCGGCATGACTCATCTCCCAGTGACGGGAGCGAGTTTAGAGGGAATCAGGCGAGCGCCCTACCCTCTCCGCATGACGCGAAAGGCCGCCGGCTCAACTCTTCGCGGTGCCGCGCTTGCCGCGGGCGCCGTTCCCCGCCGGCTCGGCAAAATCGCCGCGCAGGGCTCGCAAAGCATTGCGCTCGTCCTCGATCTCGCGGCTGGTGCGGAAGCCCAGCCGGCGCAGCGCCGGCAGCGGCGGACACCAGCCCTGGGTCGCGTGCTGGAAGAGGAACCCCGCGACCAGCGCCGGCAATGCCAGCCAAAACCGGCTCTTGGTCAGGCCGAGCGCCACGCCGAGGAAGCCGGCGATCGCCGCATTCGCCTCGAGCGCGCGCTCGATATCCCATTCGCGCTCGATCTCATCGAGCCTCTGCTCGATCTCGTCGGGATGCTGCGTGTAATACCAGACGCGGCGCTCGGTCGCGCGCTGGATGCGGCGGTTGACGTGTTCGGCCGTGTGTTCGGCGACGCGTTGCTGGGTGGCGGGAGGCATGATCGGCTCCGTCGGCGGAACGCTCGCCAGAAGAACCCCTGGCGCCCGCACCGAGTTGCCGACCGCCGCCCCCCTGTCCGGGCCGGGGCGCCGGGCTAGGACCGCTGCTGTTGCAGCTTCAACACAGCCCCATGCCGGCTTTTCCGGGCACGGGAACCAACGCGCCGCCCTATTCTTAGACGGGCATCAGGGACGGAGGGGTAAAGCTTGCCGAGAGGGGTCCGGTGCGCGATGAGATGACATATCGCGCCAGACGGGAATTTCAACCGAAACGAAAGCGTTAAAGAGCTATGTTTGGCTTGACCTGGTCACCCGGGGCCATGTGTCGCGTCCATTGTGGAGCCTGCGCCGCGACCGGGATGCGGAACAAGAGATGGCAATCGATCTCGGCCCCAAAAAATCCCTGACGGCGACCTATGCCCGGGCCTTGCCCTGGCGGCGCTATCTGGTGGATTGGCGCGCGGCGAAGTTCCTGCTGCGGCTGCGCTGGCGCGCCCTGCTGCGCCAGCTCGAGCGCCGCCATCTGCGCAACAACGAGGTCGTGCTGACGGTCTTCAGCGGGATCATCGGCCTGGCGGTCGGGCTCGGCGTGGTCGCCGTGCGCGGCGCGATGCAGTTCCTGCATCAGGTGAATTTCGGCGTCTCCGGCTCCCATCTCCTCAGCGAGGGCATCGGGCTCACCTGGTGGAAGGTGCTGATCATCCCTTCGATCGGCGGGCTGGTGGTCGGCCTCGTCACCCTGGCGATCCGCCGCATGCGGCCGCGCGAGGTGGTCGACGCGATCGAGGCCAACGCGCTCTATGGCGGCAAGATGTCGCTGATCGACAGCATCAACCTGACGGTGCTGACCGTGCTCTCGGGCGGGTTCGGCGCCTCGGTCGGGCTCGAAGCCGCCTACACCCAGCTTGGGGCCGGTTTCGCCTCGAATCTGGGCGAGGCGTTGCGGATGCGGCGGGACGATCTGCGCACCCTGGTCGGTTGCGGCGCGGCCGCCGCCATTGCCGCCGCCTTCAACGCGCCCTTGGCCGGCGCGTTCTATGCGTTCGAGCTGATCATCGGCAATTACGCCACCGCGGTCCTGGCGCCGGTGACGGTCGCAGCACTCGCCGCAACCGTCGCCCAGCGCGTCACCGTCGGCTCCGATCCCTTGTTCTTCGTTTCCGAGGCGATGCAGATCCATGGCCGCGACTACGTGGTGTTCGCGCTAATGGGCGCCATCGCCGCTGGCCTCGGCATCGCCACCATGTTGATCGTGACCTGGCTCGAGCGCGTCTTCCGCCGCTATTCGATCCCCGTCTGGGCACGGCCCATGGTCGGCGGGCTGGCGGTCGGCGCCGTCGCCTTCTTCCTGCCCCAGGTTCTGGGCAGCGGCCATGGCGCGATTCAAGAGGTCATCGCCGGACAAATTCCGGCGCTTTTCATCTTTCTGCTGATCCCGGCGAAGGCGATCGCCTCGGCCTTCTCCGTCGGCTCGGGATTCCGCGGCGGGCTTTTCAGCTCGTCGCTGTTCCTGGGCGCCCTCTTCGGCTCCGGCTGCGGCATCGTCGTGCAGCACATGACGCCTTTCCATCCGCCCGACGTGATCGCCTATACGCTGGTCGGCATGGGCTCGATGGCGACAGCCATCGTCGGCGCGCCGATCACGATGATCCTCTTGATCCTCGAACTCACGGCGAATTTCTACGCCTCGATCGGCGTCATGGTCGGGGTGATCGTCGCCTCGATGATCGTCCGGGTCGGCTTCGGCTATTCCTTCGCGACCTGGCGCTTCCATGTGCGCGGCGTGCCGATCCGCGGCGCCGCCGATATCGGTTGGGTACGCGACCTCACCGCGATCAAGCTGATGCGCCGCGACATTCACACCATTCCCGAGGATTTGCCGCTGGCGGAACTGCGGCGGCAATTCCCGCTGGGCGGCACCAAGCGCGCCTTCCTCGTCGACAAATCCGGCAAATATGCGGGCATGGTGCTGACCCCCGATGCGCACAATCCCGATCTCGACGAAAAGCTTTCCACCCTCGTTGCCGGCGATCTGCGCCAGGGCGTCAATCAGTTCCTGCTGCCGCAGCAAAATGTGCGCGCGGCACTCGATCTCTTCGTCACCGCCGAGCTCGAAGCCCTGCCCGTGGTCGCAAGCGCCACCGACCACAGCATTATCGGTTTCATTACCGAGGCCTATGCCTTGCGCCGCTACAGCCAGGAGCTCGAGCGGGCGCGCGCCGGGGATTTGCGCGACAACACCCTCTTCGGCCCCGCCTGAGGGTTGCGGCGCTCTGCCGCAGCCTGCTGCTTGATCCAGATCAAATCGGCATGACGGCCGGTGTGATCCTTTAACCGTAATCGACCCTTGCGGAGAGGATCCATGCCCGACCAGACACACCCGAAAAAAGACCTGCCGAAAGCCACTTTCCCCGAGCCCGCGAAAGGCTGGGACGGACAGCTCGCCTCCTTGCTCGCCGTCAACGAGCGCGCTTTTCGCTCTTGGGCGCGCGGCGTCTCGGCTTTCGCCGAGGAGATGACGCGGTTCACCGAGGAGCGGCTGCGCGAGGACGGTGCCGCCTGGCAGGTGCTTGCGACCTGCCGCAGCCCGATCGACGCATTCGAATGCCAGCGGCGCTTTGCGGCCAAGGCGACCGAGCAATATCTCGCCGAGGCGGGCAAATTGTCGGAGATCGCGATGACACTCGCGAATGAGAGCCTTTCTGCGCTGCAGAGCGGCGCGGGCGAGCAGTCGTTCGGCCGCACCGATGCCGCGACACAGGCTGGCACCGCGCGCGCGACCGTGGCATGATTGGGACTGTCCCAACCAGATTAGAATATTGAAGGGAGTGCCACCCAGGCTGAGCCAAAGGGAGGACGATATGGCTCAATATCGCTGCTATTTCCTCGGAGAGGACGATCAACTCATGGGCGCCGAAACGATCCAGTGCGATGGCGACGAGGAAGCGATGGCGCGGGCGCGTCAAACTTTCGCGCTGAAGGCTTATGCAAGAGGCTTCGAGCTGCTCGAGGGCGACCGCCGCGTCGCAATCCTCGAAGTCAGCCACGCCTGAAATCGGGCCGCTAGCGGCGCCCGGCCGCGCTCACGGCACCGGCGTGAGCAGCGGCTTGCCGGCGAAATGCGCCCTGAGATTCTCGATCATGAGCCGCCCCATGGCGAGGCGCGTCGCCTCGGTGGCGCTGGCGAGATGGGGCAGCAGCACGACATTGTCGAGCTTGAAAAGCGCTTCGGGCACGCGCGGCTCGTTCTCATAGACGTCGAGCCCCGCACCGCCGAGCCGGCCCTCGAGGAGCGCCGCCATCAGCGCTTGCTCGTCGACGACGCTGCCGCGCGCGATGTTGATGATGACGCCCTTGGGCCCGAGCGCCGCGATGACCGCGGCATCGACGAGGTGGCGCGTCGCATCGCCGCCTGGCGCGGCCAGCATCAGATAATCGCTCTCGCGCGCCATCGCCTTGAGATCGTCAAAGAACGGATAGGCGATGTCGGGCTGCCGGCGTCGGCCGAAATAGACGATCCGCATCCCGAATCCCTCGGCGCGCTTCGCGATCGCCTTGCCGATGCGGCCGAGGCCAAGAACGCCCATCGTCGCGCCGCCGATCTTGGTTGCGAGCGGGAAGCCGCCCTCGAGCCAGCGCCCCGTGCGCACGAAGCGGTCGGCGACGACGATGCGGCGCGCCACCGCCAGGACCAGCGCCATGCCGATATCGGCGACGCAATCGGTCAACACGTCGGGCGCATAGGTCACGGCGATGCCGCGGGCGCGCGCCGCCGCGAGGTCGATGTGATCGGTGCCGACGCTCATCGTCGCGATGATCTTGAGATGCGGCAGAGCGGCGATCAGCTCGGCCGGAATGCGATAGCCGGTGAAGCTTGCAAAGCCCTCGATCCGATCTTTGAGAGGAGCGATGAAAGCCAGCGGGTCGCGGGCTTCGTAGAGATTGTGCACGGCGAAATGCTCGCCCAGCTCCGTCATGATCGGATCGAGCAGCCGCGGGGCGACAACAATCTCCGGCTTCATGAAACACCTCTGTTTTCTTCCATAACACGCTAATCTAACTCAATTTTCTTGCGTTTTTTGGGTTTATCCACAGGTTTCGGGGGGCACTGGCTTCCCGGGCCCATGCCGAACCGGTAGAAACCTAGCAAGCCCGGGAGGCGGAAAAAATGACTGAGGCGTCGCGGCGCGGCTTGGCAACGGCCCTCGTCCTCGAGAGCAGTACGAGCGCGTCAGCTCTGGTTTCGGCCGAAACGACGGTCGGCGCCGGGTTTCAAGCCATGCTGGCCGTGGCTTTGCGCGGCCTGCGCCATCCGGGTCATCGCGGCGAAACCGAGCGGCCCGAAAATGTTCACCGCTTCCGCGTCGGCTTGCGGCGGCTGCGCTCGCTCATCTCGGCCTTCCGCTCGGTTCTGCCCGAAGCGGAGCGACGCGCCTTGGGCGCGCGGCTTTCGGCGCTCGGCAAACGCTATAGCCGGGTGCGCGAATGGGATGTGTTCCTTGCCGGCACGCTGCGGCCGATGACCGCGAGCTTGCCGGACGAGCCTGCCCTGCTGGAGCTCGAGGCTTGCGCGCGCGAGGCGCGGCAGCGGGCGCTGCCCGGCCCGATCGATTTCCACGCCGAGACCGAGCGGGTTGTCGGCATGATCGCGGCGGAGCCTTGGCTGCATCGTCCGACCGCGGCCTTCGCCGATGAATGGCAAGCCGATCTCAGCGACTTCGCCGCGGAGCTTCTGGGGAAACATCACCGCTGTTTGCGAAAGCGCTTGAAAACCGTCGATCTCGATCGCCAGGAAGCATTTCATAGTCTGAGAATTCAGACGAAAAAAATGCGATATCAGACGGAAATGTTTAGAGATTTGTTCGATTCCGACGCAGTGGGCGATTATCTCGAGCGGCTGATTGGGGTGCAGGACGCACTGGGGCACCTCAACGATGCGGTGGTGGCCCGCGGCCTCATTGCGGAACTGCCGCTCTCCTCGCGCCCCCAGGGCCTTGTCAATGGCTGGCTCGCTCATGAAATCGAATCCTGCCGGCACCGCTTCCCATCGGCCGCGAAGAAGCTGCGCAAGGCGACGCCCTTCTGGGACGACTAGGCTCGGGCCGTCGCCTCAGCCGTCTTTGCCGGCCGCGAGAATGTCAGGGTTGCTCTCGACGAGCTTCTGACAGGTGATTGCCGCCATGACCGCAAGCGCGTTCTCGCGCGCGCCGCCGCGATCGAAACCGCCCGCACGGATCTCCGCTGCGAAACGCCCGAGCAAGGCACGGTCCTCGGCCGCGCCATAGCGTGCCGCCAACATCGCCCGGCACGCAGCAAAGGCCGAGGCATCGGCCGCGCGCTCTCGCCTGGCGATGGCGATGGCGCGCGCCGCGAGCGGATCGCCCTCACCCGCTGGCTCGACCAATGCCATCAATTCCGCGCCGCTTGGCCGGTCGCGAAAGCCGTCGGCCGGCGCGCCATTCCCATAAGCCGCCACGCCCGCTCCAACGGCACTGGTCAGCGCTTCGCCGGCGCCGGTCAGCGCCAGAATCTCATGCTCGCATTCCGCGACGCGCCGCCCGGTCAAAGCGAGATCGAGCGAGACCTCGCCCTGTTTCAAGAAACGGTCGCGCTGCTTCAAGGCGATGACCAGCCAGCGGAGCGAGGCCATCACCGACCAATAGTGGAGGCGCTCCGGGTCCAGCGCGCGCCCCGCGGCCGTTTCATAGGCGGCGCGAAAAACCGCCCCCGGCGCGATCCCGCCCGCGTCGCGCGCGACGGCGCCGAAACGCCAATGCCGCGAGCAGAACCAGGCGATGTCTTCGTCGGGATCACCCCATTGCGCAAAATCCCAATCGAGAATGCCGGCCAAACGGCCATCCGCGACCAGATAATTCCCGGTGCGGAAATCGCCGTGGCAGAGCATCGGCCGCGCCGGCGAGGGCTTCGTGCGCTCGAGCCAGCGCAGCGCCCATCGCGCCACCGGATGAGGATCATCATCGGCATCGAGAGCGGCATCGAGCGCGGCCAGCCGCGCCGCGGCGGCATCGGCGGGCGGAGTGCCGAGACAGCGGAGCCGCTCCGAAAACGCGATCCCATGGAGCCGCGCAAGAGATTGGGCGAGGGCTTCGGCGAGCGGCACGTTCTCGCCCGCCTGCGCGATCGTCATGCCGTCGGTCACGCCCGGAAGGCGGCGCATCAGGAAAAAGGGGGCGCCGAGCACGGTCGCATCGCAGCACATGAAAAGCGGCTCCGCGACCGGCAGCCCCGTGCGGAAGAGAGCGCGTTGCAGCGCGAATTCCCGCGCGCGCGTGAGACCCAAGCCGAGCCTGGTTGCGCCGTCGCGGCGCAGCACCCAGCTTTGCGGTCCCGGCATGGAGCCGCCGCGCAGGATGAAATCGAGCCGGTGATGGCGCAGCACCGCGCCGCCGGCGAGCCCCGCGATCCGTGCCTCGCTGACGGCTTCGGCGCTCGTGCGCTCGGCGATGAAGCGGAAAACGGCGCCGGCCTCGCTTGCCAGATCGCGCGGCATGGGTCAGACGACGCTCACCGCATGGCCGCCATCGACCGGCAGAACGACGCCGTTGAGATAGGCGCCGGCATCCGACGCGAGCAGCAGCAGCGCGCCGTCCAGATCCTCGGGCGCACCGACGCGGCCCGTGGGGATGCGCGCGATCAGAGCCCTGCCCGTCTCGCTCTGAAGGAAGCCGCGATTCATGTCGGTCTCGACATAGCCCGGCGCGATCGCATTGACGGTGACGCCGAATCGCGCGAGCTCGACCGCGAGGGTGCGCGTCAAATGGTCGAGCCCCGCTTTGGCGGCGGTGTAGCTCGGCACGTTGCGGATGGTGCGGAGCGCCAGCAGCGAGGAGATGTTGACGATCCGTCCGCGCCGCCGCAGCGCGATCCAGCGCGACGCGGCCTCGCGCGACATCAGCCACGCGCCTTTCAAGTTGGTGTCGAGAACACGGTCCCAATCCTCCTCGCTATGCTCGAGGAGCGGCTTCGAGACCGCGATCCCGGCATTGTTGACGAGGATATCGACGGGGCCGAGCGCGGCCTCGGCCGCGGAAAAGCATTGGCGCACGCTCTTGCCGTCGGTCACATCGAGCGGCAGCGCGACGATCTTTCCCGCAGTCTTGCCGATTTCGGCGGCGGCTTCGGCGAGTCGGCTCTCATCGCGCGCGGCCAGCACGACCGACGCGCCGGCCTGCGCGAGGACGCCGGCGAAATGCCGGCCGAGCCCGCGCGAGGCGCCGGTCACCAAGGCGACGCGTCCGGTGAGGTCGAAATCCGCCATGGAGCGCATGGTCGTTCGCAGCCTTCTTCCGGTCAAGGGCGTGCTATAGTCGCAGCATGCATATCGACATCATCTCCGACGTGGTCTGTCCGTGGTGCTTCATCGGCAAGCGCCGGCTCGAAAAGGCGCTGACGCTCCGGCCCGAGCTCGAGCCCGACATCACCTGGCGGCCGTTTCAGCTCAACCCGGACATGCCCGAGGGCGGCATGGCGCGCGCCGACTACATCGCCGCGAAATTCGGCGATGGCGCGCATTCCCGCCGCGTCCATCGCAATATCGCCGAGGCGGGCGCGAGCGTTGCGATCGATTTCGCTTTCGAGCGCATCAAGCGCAGCCCCAACACGCGCGATGCGCATCGTCTCATCCGCCATGCCACCGGGTTCGGGCTTGCGAACGCCGTGGTCGATCGGCTGTTCTCCGGCTATTTCCTCGAGGGCCGCGACATCGGCGATCTCGCAACCCTTGCTGCGATCGCGGCCGAAGCCGGACTCGACAAGGATGAGGCCGCGGCGTTTCTGGAGAGCAATGCCGAGCGCGAGACGATCATCGCCGAGGACGGCAATGTGCGCCGGCTCGGCATCAACGCCGTCCCCTGCTTCATCTTCGCCGGACAATATGCGGTATCGGGCGCGCAGGAGCCCGAATTCTTCCTGCCGGTGTTCGATCTTCTCCAGAACAGCGCCCCGGCCGAGGCACAATAGCCCCAGTTCTCACCGCACCTTGGCGAATTGCGCCTGCGGTGCCGCGGCGATTTCGGCGAGCCGTTTCAGGATCGCGCCGACGCCGCGCAGACGCGCGCCCGCATCCTCCCAATTGCGCATGATGACGAGGCGCTGATCGGGCCGGAGCTTCGCGGTCGCGGCGTTCTCCTGCAGGAAGACAACAAGCCCCGCCGGATTGGCGAAGCGGTTGCCGTGGAAAGCGATCGAGGCGCCTTTCTCGCCCGCTTCGACCTTTTCGACGCCGGCATCGCGGCAGAGCCGCTTGATCGCGATGATCTCGAGGAGATTGCCGACCTCCTCGGGCAAGGGGCCGAAGCGGTCGATGAGCTCGGCGGCAAAGGCATCGATCTCGCGGCGATCGATCAGCTGCGCGATTCGGCGATAAAGCCCAAGCCGCACCGGCAGGTCGGCGACATAGGTCTCGGGGATCAGGACCGGCGTGCCGATGGTGATCTGCGGCGTCCAGTCCTCGGCCGGCTTGCCGAGCCCCGCCTCGCCGCTGCGCGCGGCGACCACCGCCTCTTCGAGCATCTGCTGATAGAGCTCGATGCCGACCTCGCGCACATGGCCCGATTGCTCCTGCCCGAGAAGATTGCCGGCGCCGCGAATGTCGAGATCGTGGCTCGCCAGGGCGAAGCCGGCGCCCAAGGTGTCGAGCGTCTGCATCACTTCGAGCCGGCGTTGCGCGGTCTCGGTCAGCGCCTTGCCCGAAGGCAAAGTCAGATAGGCATAGGCCCGCAGCTTGCTGCGGCCGATGCGGCCGCGCAGCTGATAAAGCTGGGCGAGGCCGAACATGTCGGCGCGGTGGACGATCATGGTGTTGGCGCTCGGAATATCGAGGCCCGATTCGATGATGTTGGTCGAGAGCAGCACGTCATAAGCGTGCTCGTCGAACGCCGTCATCACGTCTTCGAGCTGCGTCGGTGGCATCTGCCCATGCGCCACCGCCACCTTCGCCTCGGGCACCAGCTCCTTCAAATGGAGGCGCACCTCGTCGAGATCGCTTATGCGCGGCGCGACATAGAAGCACTGCCCGCCGCGATGCAGCTCGCGCAGCACCGCTTCGCGCACCACCACCGGATCGAAAGGCAGAACAAAGGTGCGCACCGCCAGCCGGTCCACCGGCGGCGTGGCGATGACGCTCATCTCGCGCACCCCGGCCAAGGCCAGCTGCAAAGTGCGCGGAATGGGCGTTGCCGTCAGCGTCAGCACATGCACATTCGCTTTGAGCTGCTTCAAGCGCTCTTTCTGCGTCACGCCGAAATGCTGTTCCTCGTCGACGACGAGCAAGCCCAGACGCTTAAAAGCGATGCCCTTGCCGAGAAGCGAATGGGTCCCGACGATGATATCGATGCGGCCTTCGGCGAGATCCTTGCGGATTTGCGCGGCATCCTTAGCGTTGACGAGCCTCGAGAGTTGCTCGATGCGCAAAGGCAGGCCGGCGAAGCGTTCCTTGAAGGTGTGAAAGTGCTGGCGCGCGAGTAAGGTGGTCGGCACCACCACCGCCACTTGTGCGCCGCTCATCGCCGCGACGAACGCCGCACGCAGCGCCACCTCAGTCTTGCCAAAACCGACATCGCCGCAAATGAGCCGGTCCATCGGCCGGCCCGAGGCCATGTCGGTGAGCGTATCGAGAATGGCGCGGTCCTGATCCTCGGTCTCGGGATAGGGAAAGCGCGCGGCGAACTCCTCATACATGCCCTCGGGCCGCGCCATCGTCTCGCCTTCCTTGAGCTGGCGCTGCGCCGCGACGGCGATCAGCTCCTCGGCTATATCCTTGATGCGTTTCTTGACCCGCGCCTTGCGCGACTGCCAGGAAGCGGCGCCCAAGCGGTCGAGCTGAGCAGCCGAATCCTCGGAGCCGTAACGCGACAGAACCTCGATATTCTCGACCGGCACGAACAGCTTGTCGTCGCCGGCATAGAGCACGCGCAGGCAATCATGCGGCGCGCCCGCGACTTCGAGGGTGACGAGCCCGTCATAGCGGCCGATGCCGTGCTCGGCATGGACGACGAGATCGCCGGGCACGAGGGTCGAGATTTCGGCAACGAATTGGTCGTAATTGGCGCGGCGCCGCGGGCTGCGCGCAAGCCGGTCGCCGAGAATGTCCTGCTCGGTGACGAGGGCCGTGTCCGCGAAGGAATAGCCGCGCTCGATCGCCAGCACCGCAAGCCCGATGGTGGCGGGCGCGAGCGCCCGGAATTCCTCCCAGCGCGGAACCGGCTGCGCCTCGCCCGCGCCATGCTCCTTCAACAGCGCGCCGAGGCGTTCGGCCGAGCCCGCGCTGTAAGCGGCAACGAGGATGCGCCGGCCGGCATGCCGCTCGGCATCAAAGGCCTCGCGCACCTGGTCGAAGAGATTGCGCTGCGGATCGGCGCGCGCCGTCGAGAAGTCGAAGCCCGGACGCGCGCCGCCATCGACGCCCTGCGCCGATGCGAAGGGCGTCAGCTCTCCGACCGCGCGCGAGGCGAGGATGCGGCGCCACTCCGAATCTTCGAGAAAGAGCTGCTTCGGCTCGACCGGGCGATAGACCGGCGCGCCTTTGACCGCCCCGGCCTGCCGCCGCGCCGTGTAGAAATCGGCGATCGAGGCGAGTCGGTCGGCGCGCACGGCCTCGGCCTGATGATCGAGCGCCAGCGCCGCGCCGGGAAGGTAATCGAAAATCGTCTCGAGGCCTTCGTAATAGAGCGGCAGCCAATGCTCCATGCCGATATAGCGATGCCCGGCGCTCACCGCCTCGTAAAGCGGATCGTCGTCGGCGACGGTGCCGAATTGCTCGCGATAGCGCGAGCGGAAGCGATGGATCACCGCTTCCTCGAGCAGGATCTCGCTCACCGGCTTGAGATTCAGCTCCGTCACCGCACCGGTCGTGCGCTGCGTCAGCGCGTCGAAGCTGCGCATCGCCTCGATCACGTCGCCGAAGAAATCGAGCCGCACCGGCGCGCGCGCGCCCGAGGGAAAGAGATCGACGATCCCGCCCCGCACCGCGAACTCGCCCGGCTCGCGCACCGTGTCTGTCCGGTTGTAGCCGTTGCGCAGGAGGAAGCCGATCAACCGGTCACGCGGCATCTCGCCTTGCGGCGTCAGGCGCAGCACGCGGCCTTCGAAGAGCTTGCGCGGCGGCACGCGCTGGGTCGCGGCATTGACCGTGGTCAGCACGATGCGGCGTTGGCCCGCCGCTTGCGGCACGGCCAGCCGCGTCAGCGCCTCGATCCGCCGGCTGGTGATCTCGGGATTGGGCGAGACGCGGTCATAGGGCAGGCAATCCCAAGCCGGCAGCGCGATGATTTCGATCTCGGGATGGAAGAACTGCAAAGCCTGGAGCGTGCGCGCCATGCGGCCGTCGTCGCGGCAGATATGCAGCAGCGTCTCGACCGTGCCGCGCGCGGCCACCCCGCCCAGCACGAAGGCATCGTGGCCTTCGGGCGTCTGGGCGATCTCGAACCGGCCGGGATGGCTAAAGAGGGAGTCGAGAGTCATCGCTGCACGTCGATCCCGCGTCCTTCGACACGCCCGCTACGCGGGGACAAGCCGTTCGATCGCTCGGCGATCGAACCCTCTGGGGCGCTCGCAAAGCGAGCAGCCGGGTTGTCCAGAATGAGGCGAAGTTTTTCCGGCATCCAAGGTTGATGCCATTCGTTTTTTTCCTCATCCTTAGCTTGTCGAAGGACGCACCGTCCGTACTGCAGCCAAGCATCACGCCGCCCCTGGAAAGCGAAAGCGCAGCAGCAGGCGCAGCACGTCGGTCATTTTCTCATCGGGCGGCGCGGCTCGCCCGCTGATCCAATCGAAGAGATCGCCGTCATTCTCGGCGAGCAGCGACTCGAACCGTTCGAGCTGGGCGGCATCGAAGGCCTGCAGATGCGCGGCGGCAAAAGCACCGAGGAGCAGGTCGCTCTCCTTGGTGCCGCGATGGCCGCTTTGATAAAGGAGGCGCTTCTTCCGCGTCTCCATTGCCTCTGCCATGAATCGATCCCCGCCCCGCCGGTCAGCCGGCGCGGCCTCATCTCAATCCGGGCGCGGAATGTGGCACCCGCACCGCCGAGGGGCAAGCCTCGACCGCCCGCCCGGTCCGGATGACAGGGTTGCATTCCCTTGATAGAAAGAGTGCACAAGCCCAGCGGAGGAATCATGGCCCAAAAGCCCTATGTCATCGCGCTCGAAGAGCATTACTACGACCCCGAGGTGAAGGGGCGCTATGAGGGCGCGGATGCGGCCTTGGGCCGGGCGCCGCACCTCGCCGAGCGGCTCGACGATATCGGCGCGCTGCGCATTCGGGAGATGGACGAGGCGGGCGTCGATCTCCAAGTGCTGTCGCATGGCGCGCCCTCGGTGCAAAAGCTCGATCCCGAGAGCGCGGTGGCGATCTCGCGCCGCGCCAATGACCGGCTGAACGAGGCGTGCCGCGCCAATCCCACGCGGCTCTCGGCATTCTGCGTCTGCCCGACGCCCGATCCCAAGGGCGCCGCCGACGAGCTCGAGCGCACCGTGACCAAATACGGCTTCAAGGGCGCGATGATCCACGGCCTCACCAACGGCGTCTTCCATGACGACAAGCGCTTCTGGCCGATCTTCGAGCGCGCCCAGGCCTTAGGCGTGCCGATCTATCTTCACCCCGGCTATCCGCACAAGGCGGTGGTCGAGGCCTATTACAAGGAGTACATCGGCGACTATCCCATTTTTGCGACGGCCGGCTGGGGCTTCGGCGTCGAAACCGCGACCCAGGGCATCCGCTTGGTGCTGTCGGGCGTCTTCGAGGCCTATCCGAAGCTGCAGATCATCCTCGGCCATTTGGGCGAGGGCCTGCCCTTCTTCCTCTGGCGCATCAACCAGGCGCTGTCGCGCGACATGGCCGGCGGCGGGCCGCTGAAGAAGAGCGTCGCCTTCCGCGATACCTTCTGCGAGCATTTCTACATCACGACGAGCGGCTTCTTCTCCGATCCGGCGCTGCAATGCTGCATCACCGAGCTCGGCATCGATCGGGTGATGTTCTCGATCGACTATCCCTTCGTCACCAACAAGCCGGGCACGGAGTGGATCAACGCCCTCTCGCTCAACGCTGCCGACAAGGAGAAAATCCTCAACGGCAATGCGCGGCGGCTGCTGAAACTCTAGCCGGCGTTGTTACCCACACACTTTAATGTGAATCGGCTTTTTTAGGCCGGGGCTTTAAAAGCGCGCGCGACGGCATCGCGGCGGCTCGACCGCCGCGACCATCAACACTGCGCGAGGAGTCCCGACATGGTCGTGTCCTATCACGGCGCCTGCTTTTGCGGCGCCGTTCAGATCGAAGCTTCCGGCGAGCCCGTGGCGATGGGCTATTGCCATTGCCGCTCCTGCCGTTCCTGGTCGGGCGGGCCGGTCAACGCCTTCACCTTGTGGAAGCCCGAGACCGTCCGGGTGACGGCGGGCGACGAGCAGCTCGTCGCCTATCAGAAAACGCCTTTCAGCGAGCGGCATTATTGCCGCCACTGCGGCGGGCATGTCATGGCGAAGCATCCGCCGATCAAGCTGGTCGATGTGTTCGCCGCCACCTTGCCGGGGTTGCTGTTCGAGCCCGGCGTTCATGTGAACTACGCCGAGAACGTGCTGGTGATGCGCGACGGCCTGCCGAAGCTCAGGGATTTCCCCAAGGAGTTCGGCGGCTCGGGCGAGATCGTCGCCGAATAGCCGCGTCCCTCTTGCGGCGATTGCGCCGCCGTCTTTGACCGAGCGCCGAATCCGGTGCCGCGGCGGCGCTATTTGAGGCGCTTGTCCGCCGCCTCGACGAGCGAGAGATCGACGTAATTCTTTACCTCGATCCGCTGCTTCAAGAAGCCGTACTTCACCTGCTCGTCGATCGTCTTCTGCATGTCGGCGATATCCGGCTTGCCATTCGGGTCGCGGAAATAGTCGCCCTTCATTCCATCCTTCTTGAACAGCCAGCTCTCCCAGACCTGCGCCGGGATTTTGCTCACCTTGACCGCGATTTGCACCGCCTCTTCGTGGTTCTTGGGATCGTTGTACCAGCGCTCGTTGCGCATCGCGTCTTCCATGAAATCCGTCATCGCGGCGCGGTTTTTCTGGATGAAGCTCTCGCGCGCAACCCACACGCCCAGCTCACTCGGCCCCACCGCGTCGCCCTGGGTGAAGAGCGTGCGGTTGTCCTCATGCGCCTTGGGATTGGCGGTGAAGGGCAGCACCCAGGCGATGAGGTCGGCTTTGCGCTCGCTCAGCATCGCGCCCATGGTCGGGATCGGCGCCTCGATGATGGTGACGTCGCGCTTGTCTTTAAGCCCGTGCTTGGCAAGCATGATGCGCAGTGGAATATCCGTGCCGCTGCCATAGCCGTTGGTGACCAGCACCTTGCCCTTCAAATCCTCGACCTTCTGGATCGGGCTGTCCTTTCGCACCATGTACTCGTTGCTGTAATAGCCCGGCACGCCGTCCTGCAGCTCGTCGGAGATGATGCGCAAATCCTTCATCCCGGCATTGGTGATCGCCAAGGGCATCGAGGTGAAGCCGAGATTGGCGATGTCGATCTCGCCGGCAGCGAGCGCCTGGATGAGGGTCGGCGTCGATTGGAAATGGATCGCCTCGAAAGTATAGGATTTGCCGAGATGCTTTTGCAGCTCGGGCTTTTGAAACAGCATCGTCGCCCAATTGGCGACCGGCACGATGTAGGAGAGACGGATCTTCAAGGGCTCGGCCTTGGCGAGGCCCGCGCCCAAGAGAATGCACAAAACGCCGGCCGCGACCACGGCACGCCTTCCGACCGCAACGAATTGAGCCCCGAGCAACATCATCCCTCCCTCATCCATCTGGCAGCGGTGCATCTTGCAACCGCCCTTGCTGTTCGTTCGGCGGATAGTAGGCATGCCGAAGGCGCCGCGGCAAGGCTGGCGGCGCAGCCCCTTCGTGGGCAGGGCGACGCGATTGTGGGTGAGCCCTTCGCCTTGAGCGCGGTAGAATGGGCGCAAGCAGAACCGGCAACGGGAGGGAGGAGGCACCACCATGCCCGCGGATCGCAGCCAGCATCCCATCGTCCATTTCGTCGGCAGCATTCCGCTGCCCGATGCCGAGACCGTGTTCAAGACGCTTCCCGCCGCCGTCGGAGCGCATCTCCTGCGCCTGCCCGACGGCGAGACCGGCATCCGCAAGAGCTGGATTCGGTTTCTCCAGGACGTGCTCGCCGAGAACCCGGCGATCGAGGTGGCGAAGGACGTGCCGCCCTTCAAATTCACCCAATGGGACGGCAAGGTGGTGCGCGAGATCGATCGGCTCCGCCTCAAGCCCGGACGGACGCCCGAGGCATCGAGCTTCAAGACCGGCTATGCCGAGATGGCGATCGCCTCCTGGCAATTGTTCGAGCGGCTGCAGAAATCGGGCGCGATCCCTGCCGGGGTCAAGTTCCAAGTCTCGATCCCGACGCCGATCGCCCCGACCTACAACAACATGGTGCCTGGCGACCGGGCACGCCTGCTGCCGCCGCTGACCCAGCATTTCATCGGCGAGGTGCAGCAGATGGCGAAGGCCATCCCCAATGACAAGCTCGCCATTCAATGGGATGTGTGCCAGGAGGTGCTGGCCTGGGAAGGCTATTACGAAAAGGGTCCGGTCGATTTCCGCACCGAAGCGATCGACGTCTTGACCAAGATCGGCGATGCGGTGCCGGCCGGCATCGAGCTCGGCTATCACCTTTGCTATGGCAGCCCGCAGGACGAGCACATGGTGCTGCCCAAGGATGCGGGCCTCATGGTCGAGATGACCAATGCGGTGACGGCCGGCGTCAAGCGGCCGATCCAGTTCTTCCATCTGCCGGTCATCAAGTCGCGCACCGACGACGCGTTTTTCGCGCCTTTGGAAAAGCTGAAGCTGAAGCCCGAGACCGAGCTCTATCTCGGCCTCATCCATTACAACGACGCCGAAGGCGATGCCGCGCGGCTTGCCGCGGCGCGCCGCCACGCGCGGGTCGACGGCGTCGGCACGGAATGCGGCATGGCACGCGGCGAGCCGTCGCGCCTGACCGCGCTGCTTGCCGCGCATCGCCGCGCGGTCGAGCTTCCCGTCTAAGCCCTCGCAAGAGAGGAGGCACCCATGCCCCGCCGCAGCGATCGTATTACCGTCAGCCATGTCGGCAGCCTGGTGCGGCCGCCGCGCCTGATCCCGTTCCTCGAGGCGATGCAGAACGGCGCGTCCTTCGATCGCGCCGCCTTCGCCGCCGCCTTGCGGGAGTCGGTGATCGAGGTGGCGCGGCTTCAGGCCGAGGCCGGGATCGATATCGTCAGCGACGGCGAATACGGCAAGGCGATCAACTGGGCCTATTACATCCATGGCCGCTTGACCGGCATCACCAAACGGCCAATGACCGAGGCCGAGGCAAAGGACCCGCTCGCCATGCCCTTGGGCGGGCGCGACCGCGAGGCGTTTCCCGAATTCTATGGCGAATACGATGCGCGCGTCCTGCGTAATGCGGGCGCGGCGGTGCGGCCCGTCATCACCGGCGCCATCACCTATTGCGGTCAGGAGGAATTGAACCGCGATATCGGTAACTTGAAAGCCGGGCTCGAAAAGCTCCCCGGCGTTCAAGGCTTCCTACCGGTCGTCGCGCCGGCGAGCGCGCTGCCCAATGCCAAGAACGAGCATTACAAGGACGAAGAGAGCTATCTCTTCGCCTTGGCCAACGCGCTCAAGACCGAATACCGTGCCGTCATCGATGCCGGGCTCGACGTTCAGGTCGATGATGCGTTCTTCCCCTATATGTTCGAGCGCCTCGTGCCGCCGATGACGCTGGCGCAATATCGCCACTGGGCCGAGCTGCGGATCGCGGCATTGAACCGCGCGCTCGAAGGCTTGCCGGTCGAGCGCACGCGCTATCACATCTGCTGGGGCAGCTGGAACGGACCGCATATCTTCGACGTGCCCTTGAAAGACATCGTCGATATCGTCACCAAGGTGAAGGTCGGCGCCTTCAGCTTCGAGGCGGCCAATCCGCGTCACGAGCATGAATGGAAAGTGTGGCGCAACGTCAAGCTCGCGCCGGGCCAGGCGCTGATGCCGGGCGTGATCTCGCACGCCACCAACATCGTCGAGCATCCGGAGCTGGTGGCCGAGCGCTTGACGCGCTTTGCCGAGATCGTCGGCAAAGAGAACGTGATCGCCGGCACGGATTGCGGCTTCAGCCAAAGCCCGCTCGCCGGCCGCGTCCACCGCACCATCATGTGGGCGAAGCTCAAGGCGCTCAGCGACGGCGCCGCGCTCGCCACCCGTCAGCTCTGGGGGCGCTAGCGAAGACTGCTGGATCGGCATCCCGCGTCCTTCGACTGCTCCCGCCTCAACGGCGCTCGCGCTCAGGATGAGGCGCTTTTCTTATTGCCATCAACTCTCTCTCCTCACCCTGAGCTCACGAAGCGCAGTCGAAGGGCGCTGGATATCCATGCAGCGCCGCATGCGAGGCCAACAGCGCTCGGCGGCCCCTTAACACCGGCTTTGTTGCTTGTTAGAAAGGGCGCTTCCCCGAAGCGCTCTTGAGAAAAGCAGCCGGCGCTTGCGACCCGAGATCCTCTTCCCGCTCTTTGCGCCGGTCACCGCGCTGAAAGGCGTGGGGCCGCGGCTCGGCAAGCTGTTCGAGAAGCTGGGCACGCCGCAGATCGTCGATCTGCTGTGGCATCTGCCGACCGGCCTTATCGACCGCCGCTTTCAGCCGAAAATCATGCAGGCGCCCGACGGCGCCATCGCCACGATCGCCGTCACCGTGGATGCGCATCTGAAGCCGCAGAGCCGGCGCCAGCCTTACCGCGTGCGCTGCCGCGACGAGACCGGCTTCCTCTTTCTCGTCTTCTTTCACGCGCAGACCGATTATCTCGAGAAAATCCTCCCGCTCGGCGCCAAGCGCGTCGTCTCGGGCAAGGTGGAGCACTTCAACAACCAGATTCAGATCACCCATCCCGACCATATCCTCTCGCCCGAGGAAGCCGCCGAGATGAAACTCATCGAGCCGGTTTACGGCCTGACCGCCGGGCTTTCGCCGCGCATTGTACAAAAGGCCGTCGAGGCGGCTTTGGCGCGCGCGCCGCTTCTGCCCGAATGGCTCGATCCCGCTTACCGCGCGCGCGAGCGCTGGCCAACCTGGCGCGAGGCGCTCAAAGCGGCGCATGCGCCCGAGCGCGAGGACGATCTATCGCCGACGACTCTCCCGCGCCAGCGCCTCGCTTTCGACGAGCTTCTGGCCAATCAGCTCGCGCTCGGCCTCATGCGCGAGCACCGGAAGCGCATTGCCGGCCGCGCAATCGCGGCGCCCGGCGCGCTGCGCGCCAAGGTGCTGACCGCCCTCCCCTTCGCGCTCACCCCTTCGCAAAAGCGCGCGATCGACGAGATCGCCGCGGACATGGCCGAGCCGCAACGCATGATGCGCCTCCTCCAGGGCGATGTCGGCAGCGGCAAGACCGTGGTCGCGCTCGCCGCCATGCTCGATGCCGTCGAGTTCGGCGCGCAAGCCGCGCTGATGGCTCCGACCGAGATTCTGGCGCGCCAGCACTACGCGACGCTCACCGAGCTCGCCGCCCAATCGGGCGTCACCATCGCCTTGCTGACCGGGCGCGAGCGCGGCCGGCCGCGCGAGGCTTTGCTCGAAGGCTTGGCGAGCGGCGCGACCCAGATCGCGGTCGGCACCCACGCGCTCTTTTCCGAAGACGTGGTGTTCCAGGATTTGGCGCTCGCCGTGGTCGACGAGCAGCACCGCTTCGGCGTCGAGCAGCGCATGGCCTTGGCCGAGAAAGGCCGCGGCGTCGATATTCTCGTCATGACGGCGACGCCGATTCCGCGCACCTTGATGCTCACGGCCTATGGCGATCTCGAAGCCTCCCGGCTCGATGAAAAGCCCGCCGGGCGCAAGCCGATCGCGACCCGCACCGTGCCGGTTGAGCGCATCGAGGAGGTGATCGGCGCGGTGAAGCGCGCGCTCGACAAAGGCGCCAAAATTTACTGGATTTGTCCGCTGGTCGAGGAATCCGAGGCGAGCGACCTCAAAGCCGCGAACGACCGCTTCGCGGAGCTGCGCCAACGCTTCGGCGCGCGGGTCGGGCTCGTCCACGGCCAGATGAAGAGCGCCGAGCGCGACAAGGTGATGGAGCAATTCGCCGGCACGGGCATCGATCTGCTGGTCGCGACCACCGTGGTCGAGGTCGGCGTCGATGTGCGCGACGCCACGATCATGGTGATCGAGCATGCCGAGCGCTTCGGCCTCGCCCAGCTTCACCAGCTGCGCGGGCGCATCGGCCGCGGCGACAAGCCTTCGACTTGCCTGCTCGTCTACACGCCGCCTTTGAGCGCCGCGGCCAAGGCACGGCTCTCGATCCTGCGCGAGAGCGACGACGGATTCCGCATCGCCGAGGAGGATCTACGGCTGCGCGGCGCGGGTGAGGTTCTCGGCACGCGGCAAAGCGGCCTGCCCGAGCTGCGCCTCGCCGATCTCGTCATCCATGGCGAACTCCTCGCCGCCGCACGTGCCGATGCGCAGCTCATCCTCGCGCGCGATCCGGCGCTCGCCAGTCCGCGCGGCGCGGCGCTCCGGACCCTGCTTTATCTGTTTGGCCGCGACCACGCGGTGCGCTACATCAGGTCGGGATAAAGCGCGGATCGCGCCGTTGCACTGACCAAGGGAGGACCGTCATGAAACGCTTTGCCTCTTGTCTCGTCGCGGCCGCCGCCTTTGCCGCTGCGCTGGGCTCTTGCGCCGCCGCGCAGGCCGAGACGGTCAAGGTCGGGATCTCGCGCCTCATGGGCTATGCCGGCGTCCCCGTCGCTCTCGAGCGCGGCTATTTCAAAGCGGAAGGGATCGACGTCAACATGGTCGAGTTCCATTCCGCTGCGCCGATCGGCGTCGCGACCGCATCGGGCGATCTCGATTTCGGCATCTCCGGCATGTCGGCGAGCTTTTACAACCTCGCCGCCCAAGGCCAGCTGCGCATCATCGCCTCGGGCTCGGCCGAACATCCGGGATTTTATTCGCTCATCGTCGTGGTCTCGAACAAGGCCTGGGATGCCGGGCTCAAAACGCCCAAGGACCTCGCCGGCCACGACATCGCCATCACCCAGGTCGGCACCAGCCTCCATTACAGCATCGGACTCCTCTCGAAGAAGTACGGCTTCCCGATGAGCGGCGTCCGGGTGAAGCCGCTGCAATCGAATCCCAACGTCCTCTCGGCGCTGAAGGGCGGCACCATCGACGCGGCGGTCATGCCGACCAGCCCGGTGATGCCGCTCATCGCCAAGGGCGAGATTCACAAGCTCGGCTACATCGGCGAGATCACCGAGGGTTTCTCGGGATCGATGCTCTTCACCTCGACCAAGATCGCCGAGGAGAAGCCCGATCTCGTGAAGCGCTTCCTCGCCGCCTACCGCAAGGGAACGCGCGACTTCCACGACGCCTTCGTCGGCCCTAATGGCGAGCACAAGGACGGGCCTTTGGCGCCCACCATCATGGCGATCATGTCGAAATTCACCGGCCTGCCGGTGGGCCAGCTCGAGGAATCCATCCCCTATCTCGATCCGCAAGGCGGGGTGAACACCGCCGATATCGCGCGCCAGATCGCCTGGTACAAGTCGCAAAACCTGCTGAAGGGTGATGTGCGCGCCGAGGAACTGGTCGATCACCGCTACGCGCTGCCGCTGCTGGCGAGCAATTGACCGTCGCCGCTCGCGCGAATTACGGCTCCGTCTTATGCAGCGCGTCGGTCTTGCGCGCCGTGCTCGGGGTGACGATGCCCGTCGAGATCACGTATTTGATCGCCTCCTCGACCGAGATGGCCAAGGTCGTCACCTCGCGGCGCGGCAGAAAGACCATGTAGCCCGAGGTCGGGTTGGGCGTCGTCGGGACATAAATCGCCACCGCGTCGGCGCCGGCGTGCTCGCCGATCTCGCCTTCGACCGTCGCCGTCACGAAGCCGATGGTCCAGGCGCCGTGCCGCGGCCATTCGATCAGCACAACCTCGCGGAAGCTGTTGGATTGCTTCGCCAGCACGGTCTCGAAAATCTGCTTCACCGCGCTGTAGACGCCGCGCACGATCGGCATGCGCGCCAGCACCCGCTCGCTCAAGCGTAGGAGGACGCGGCCCGCCACGCCGGCGGTCGCGGCGCCGATGAGGGTGAGGCCCACCACGGCGACGATGAGGCCGATGCCCGGGATGTAGAAGGGCAGATAGGTCTCGGGGTTGTATTCCTTCGGCAGGATCGAGCCGACCGAATTGTCGATGAAGCGGACGAAGGTCCAGGTAAGATAGAGCGTCAGCGCGGTCGGGCCGGTAACGAGAATGCCGGCGATGAAATAGCCCCGCAAATGCTCGACCAAGGGCAGCCGGCGCTTCCTACGGGGCGGCGGCGGCAGCATCTCGCTCATGGAACCGTCCTCGCCGCGCGCGGTTTCTGATCTGCCGCAGGTCGGTCATTCCCGTCCCCGCCCGCGGGGGAGCCGCACTCGAACATGTGATCCAAAGTGACTGAGCCTTCGGTCTAGTTTGCCCGCAGACAACGCCTCCGACTGCACTCTAACCGCGCGAAGGGATTGCCGCCAGTGACGAACGCCCCGCACCTGCTCGCGCTCGCGACGGCAGTCCCCAAGCACGAGCTCGGCCAGCGCGAGGTCGCGCAGCGTGCCCGCCATGTTTTCGGCCATGCCGGCGTCGCCAATCTCGACCGCATGGTCGCGGTGTTCGGCAATGCCGGCATCGACACACGCTATTCGACCGTCCCGGTCGATTGGTACGAGCGGCCGCATGGCTGGGCCGAGCGCAACGCGCTTTACCTCGAGCACGCGCTGTCGCTGATCGATGAAGCGGCGCGCAAGGCGCTGGCCGCGGCCGATCTCGACGCCGCGCAGATCGACGCGGTGGTTACCGTCTCCACCACCGGCATTGCGACGCCGAGCCTCGATGCGATGCTAATGGGCCGGCTGCGGCTGCGCAGCGATTTGCGGCGCCTGCCGGTCTTCGGCCTCGGCTGCGCCGGCGGCGTGCTCGGCCTGTCGCGTGCCGCCGATCTCGCCCGCGCCGCGCCGCGCTCGCGCATCCTCTTCCTCGTCGTCGAGCTGTGCGCCCTGTGCTTTCGCCGCGGCGACTTCACCAAGAGCAATCTCGTCGCGACCGCCCTTTTCGGCGACGGTGCGGCCGCGGCGGTGATCTCCTGCGACGGGGACGGACCGGTTCTGGCCGAGGGCGGCGAGTTCACCTGGCCCGATTCGCTCGACATCATGGGATGGGATGTCGCCGAGGACGGGCTCAAGGCGATTTTCTCGCGCGATATCCCCTCGCTCATCGAGCGCGATCTGCGCGCGGCAACCGACCAGTTCCTCGCGCGGCACGGACGGCATCTCGCCGATATCCGGCATTTCGTCTGTCATCCGGGAGGCGCCAAGGTGATCGTCGCGCTCGAACAGGCTTTCGGCCTCGCCGAAGGAAGCCTGCACTCTGCCCGCGAGGTGCTGAGCGACTTCGGCAATATGTCGGCGGCGACGGTGATGTTCGTGCTGGAGCGGGCGCTGAAGGCCGGCGCGCGCGGAACGATGCTGATGACCGCGCTGGGCCCCGGCTTCACCGCCGGGTTTCAGCTCCTCGAAACGTGAGCTGGGCCGCGCTCATCGTCGCGCTGGTGGCGGTGGAGCGCGCGGCGGAGCTCATCCATGCGCAACGCAACACCAAGCGCCTGCTGGCGCAAGGCGCCGTCGAGCGCGGCGCCGGGCATTACAAGCTGATCGTCGCGCTGCACGCCGCTTGGCTGCTCGCGATCCTCGCCTTTGCGCCGCAAGGGACAGCGCCCCTTTGGGGATGGATCGCGGTTTATCTGCTGCTGCAAGCCGTCAGGCTCTGGGTCCTCGCCACGCTCGGTCCCTATTGGACGACGCGCGTGATCACCCTGCCGGAAGCGCCGCTCATCAGCGGCGGCCCCTACCGCTTTCTGCGTCATCCCAATTACGCCGTGGTCATCGGCGAGATCGCCGTCCTGCCCCTGGCCTTCGGCGAATGGCGGGTGGCGCTCGTCTTCTCGGCGCTCAACCTCGCGCTCCTCGCCTGGCGCGTGCGCATCGAGAATGAAACCCTGGCGGAGCGGATTTGAGGTCCGCGCGACTTCGGCCACGGCGACGCGAAGCGCTTACCCTCGCTCGATCAGCTCGATCTTGTTCCCGTCCGGGTCCTCGACGAAAGCAATGTTGACGGTGCCGAATTTCAACGGACCCGGCGCGCGCGGAATCTTGACGCCCTCTTTCTCGAGCACCTTGCAGGTGCCGTAGATATCGGAAACGCCGATCGCCAGATGGCCGAAGCCCGAGCCGGTCGTATAGGGCTCTTTCTGGTCCCAATTGTAGGTGAGCTCGACCACGGTGTGGGTCGCATCATCGCCATAGCCGACGAAGGCAATGGTGTAGCGCCCGGCTTCGACCTCGCGCTTGCGCAGCAGCTTCATGCCCATCAGCCGGCAATAGAAATCGATCGAGCGCTCGAGATCGAAGACGCGGATCATGGTGTGCAGCAGCCGGAAACGGCTGGTGTCGATGCCGGTCGCCGGCTTCGAGCTGGTTTGGGTGTCCATCAATGCCTCCTCTTCAGCGCTTGGCCGCCTTGCGCGCGATCACGCCGAGCACCTCGTCGGCGGCGCGCAGGCTCGGCGACACACCGCCATAGCCGAGCACGTGCAGCGCTTCCTGACAAGCGGCGATTTGCGTGGCGCCGGCCGCCTTGTCGCCGAGCACGGCCTCGACTGCGGGCGCGAGCTTTTTGGGCGTGCAATCGTATTGGAGAAATTCCGGAACCGCCTCGCGTTCGAGGATCACGTTGACGAGATCGGCGTAGTCAACCTTGACGACGCGGTCGACATAAGCATGCGTCAAGGGATTGATGCGATAGGCGATGACCGTCGGCAGCTTCGCCATGGCGAGCTCGAGCGCGACCGTGCCCGAGGCCGCAAGCGCGGCATTGCTCGCGGCGAAGGCATCATACTTCTCGGCAGGGCCGCGCAGCACGATGCTCGGCACCGGCCAGCGCTCCAGCGCGCGCTCGACGCGCTCGGCGACGTTCTCGGTCGTCGGCACGACGATGCGCAGCCCCGGATGACGCGGCAGGACCCGTGCGATCGTGTCTTCAAAGATCGGTAGCAAAGTCCCGACCTCGCCGCGCCGACTGCCCGGCAGCACGGTCAGCAGCGGCGCCTCGGGCGCGATGCCGTGGCGGCGGCGAAAGCCCGCGCCATCGCCGCGATCGGCGCCGCTCTCGACCACCGGATGCCCGACATAGGCGCAGGAGAGCCCGACCGCGGTGAAATAGGGAGGCTCGAACGGCAAGAGCGCCAGCAGATGATCGTACCAGCGCGCCATGCGCCGGGCGCGCCCGCCGCGCCACGCCCAGACCATGGGCGCGACATAGTGGATGAGCGGCAAGGTGCTGCCCTGGCGCCGCAAGCGCTGCGCGATCCGCCAGGTGAACCCCGATGAGTCGATGGTGACGAGCGCCGCCGGCTGCTGCGCCGCGATGTCGGCGACGGTCTCGGCGACGCGGCGAAAGATGCGGCGGGCGCTGGGCAACACCTCGGCGACGCCCATGATCGCGAGCTCCGACAAGGGCACGCGCGAGACGAGGCCTTGCGCCGCCATGGTCTCGCCGCCGATCCCGGCAAAGCGCACCGCGCCTTGGGTGCGCTCGCGCAACGCCGTCATCAGCCGTCCGCCGAGGAGATCGCCCGAAGGCTCGCCGGCAACGAGATAAATGAGCGGCGGCGCATCACTCATTGGGCTTTGACGCCGACGACGAATATTCCCGCGCGATCGGCGGCTTCGACCGCGGCTGCGCGATCGAGCACAAGCGTCGCGCCGGCCTCGATGGCGATGCCGCGCAGCCCCGCTGCGGCCGCCGCGGCGACGGTCGAAGGACCGATTGCGGGCAGATCCGCGCGGCGCTCCTGGCCGGGCTTGGCGGTCTTGACGAGGACGCCGCCCGGCGCGGCGCAGTTCGCCATCAGCGCATCGGTGCCGGCTTCGCCTTCGACGCCCAAGACCTCGCCCGCGCGCACGATCACCGCCTGGCCAAGATCGCGCGCCCCATGCGCCCGCGCCGCATCGAGGCCTGTGGCGATGTCGCGCTCGGCTGCCGCATCGGGCGCGACTCGCCCCAACGTCCCCAACGGCGCAAGCAGATCGCCGAGAATGCGATCGGCGCCGGTGACGCGAAAACCTTCACCTTCGAGCTCCTTGATGATCGCGCGAAAGAGCGCGTCGTCGCCGAGATCGGTGAGCGCCTTGAGCCCGATCTTCAGGAGGAAGCGCAAGGCGCGCCAATCCGGCCGCAACGCCGCAAGCGAGGGCCGACGCACGCCGCCCGCCATCACCAGCTCCTCGACGCCGTTCTCGCGCAGGAGGCGCAGCGCCTCGCCGCCGGCACCGAGGCGAATGAAGCGGTGCGGGACCGCGGCGACGCTTGCCGGATCGCAAGAGCCTTCGAAACCGAGCACGAAGAAAGGCCGGTCCCCGGCTCGGCAAGCCTCGATCAGCTTCAGCGGCAGCTCGCCGGCGCCGGCGAGAATGCCGAGCTTAGGCGCCATTCCCCGCCTTCGGCTGGCACAGGCCGCGCGAGGACTCGGCACGCACGAAGGCGAGCACGTCCTCGACCGCGCGCATGCCGGGAAAGCGCGACGCCACCCGCTCGAGCCGCTCGGCGAAGGTGCCGTTCTCGCCTTCGAACAGGAGCTGATAGGCCTGGCGCAGCGCCTGGATCTCCTCGCGGGTGAAGCCGTGGCGCTGCATGCCGACGAGGTTGAGCCCCGAGAGGCGCGCGCGGTCGCCCATCACCGAGCCATAGGGAATGACGTCGCGCTCGACGCCGGTGACGCCGCCGACCATCGCGTATTTGCCGATGCGCACGAATTGATGCACCGCCGAAAGACCGCCGAAGACGGCGCATTCGCCGATCACGACATGGCCCGCGAGCGTCGCGTTGTTGGCCATGATGACTTCGTCGCCGATGACGCAATCATGCGCCACATGGACTCCGACCATGAAGAGGCAGCGATCGCCGATGCGCGTGACCATGCCGCCGCCCGCCGTGCCGGGGTTCATCGTCACATGCTCGCGGATGATGTTGTCGCGACCGATGACGAGCCGCGACTCTTCGCCCTTGTATTTCAAATCCTGCGGCGGATGGCCGATCGAGGCGAAGGGAAAGATGCGCGTGCCCTCGCCGATCGTCGTGCGGCCCGCCACCGCGATGTGCGAGAGCAGCTCGACCCGCTCGCCGAGCTCGACATGGGAGCCGATGTGGCAGAACGGGCCGATGCGGGTGGAGGCGCCGAGCTTGGCACCTTTCTCGACCACCGAAGTCGGATGAATCTCAGCCATCGGTGTTGATGTTGTTGTCCATGATCATCGCCGCGTAAGTGGCCTCGGCCATCAGCTTGTCCTCGACCGTGGCGCGGCCCTGGAACTTCCATACCGGGCCGCGGCTCGCCTTGCGCTCGACATGAATGAGGAGGGTGCTGCCCGGCACCACCGGGCGGCGGAAGCGCGCATCGTCGATCGAGGTGAAATAGACGAGTTTGCCCGCCGCCAGCTCGCCGATCGCATCGACCACCATCACCGCGGCGGTCTGCGCCATCGCCTCTATGATGAGCACGCCCGGCATCACCGGCCAGCGCGGGAAATGGCCCTGGAAATAGTGCTCGTTGATGGTGACGTTCTTGACCCCGGTCGCGCTCTCGCCGCGCACGACATTGACGACTTTGTCGATCATCAGGAAGGGATAGCGATGCGGGATCATCTGCATGATCCGCTTCAAGTCGATTTCCGGCGTGACCTCGGGCTTTGCCGTCGTGTCCATGCTATTCGCCCTTCTTCCTGGCGGCGAGGCGCCGGATATAGGCCGTCATATAGTGAAACTCCTTGATCGGCATCGCCGGCGAGCCCAGCACCGTTTCGCCGGGCTTCAAGTCGCTGATCACACCCGCCTGCGCGCCGATGCGCGTGCCATCGCCGATCGTGAGATGACCAGCCATTCCCACCTGTCCGCCGACCATCACGAAATCGCCTAGCCGGGTGCTCCCCGATATGCCGACTTGAGCGACGATCACGC
>Ga0157370_10001603_pt1 | contig 27948 bp, 18 predicted proteins | sample C35metaG_FD_113463 | JGI IMG/M metagenome (GOLD analysis project Ga0157370, IMG submission 113463) | Corn rhizosphere microbial communities from Kellogg Biological Station, Michigan, USA - C3-5 metaG | ecosystem: Host-associated > Plants > Roots > Rhizosphere > Soil | place: USA: Michigan...
AAAGTGGTTCAACGCTGCGAAAGGCTACGGCTTCATCCAGCGCTCGACGGGAGATGACGTTTTCGTGCATTTCTCGGCGATACAATCGTCGGGCTATCGCTCGCTCGACGAAGGTTCCCAGGTGGAATTTGAGGTCAAACAGGGCCCCAAGGGCCTGCAGGCGGAAAACGTGGAACGCGTGTAACGGCCCTCGATCCGAAGTTCCACCGGGCTCCGGCATTGCCGGAGCCCGTTCTGTTTTATACCCTCCGGCATTGCCGGAGCCCGTTCTGTTTTTCGTGTCCTGCCTACTGCTGTTGCGTAATGCCGCTGTCCAGATACATCTTCACCGGATTACTTTGCTCGCCATTCATAACGAGTCTTAATTCCCTCACTCCCGCCGTAATCGTCGTGGGGATCTTCAGTTCCACCACGTAATAACCCACGTATCCGGGCGCCAGCGTCGCTTTGGTCACTTCAACGGGCGCACCGTCGAGGAACGCCGTCACCGAGCCCCGAACCGCGGGTGGCGCATCGGAGGGCGCCGGAATTCCCGCGGGCCAGCCCGGATTCACTCGTCCGAGGCCTGTCGCCATAATCTGGACCAGCGAACCCGCGTGAATGGGCGATTTCGGGTCGAGCACAAGGCCGCTTGCCGAATCCAGCACCAGCGGCGAGCCGTCTCCATCCACAAAGATGGCGGGCGACGTATCTTTTACCTGCACCGGCACGGTGAAGCTGTTTCCGGAAGCTTCAATCGTGAGAGACAGCGCCCCCGGCGAGGCATCAAATGGCACCTGAAGCTGCGAGCTGTCGGAAGAGGCAGCCAGCACCGGCCACGCCGTATTGCCGCTTCGCCCCGACGTGACCTTCGCTCCGAGCACGGTGATCAACGAGCCCGGAGCCGCAGGCCTATCGCTCAGGTCCGCCCCGTTCGCCGCATGGACGCCACCGGCCTGAGCCCGATCCGTCTCGAACACTCCATAGCCGTCCAGAGCGACTTCCAGGGTGTTGTCGTTGTTGAACCGGACGTCCCATGCGGCCGCCGCCGGAAGACCTGCCGCGGCGGTGCGCCACTGGGGCGACGCAGTAGCAGCGCTGTTCAGCGGTACACGTGCTTCGAAAACGCCGCGCCCGGTCGCGATCCACACGTGATCGGTCAACCGGTCCGCGGCAATGCCGTTAATATTGGGATCAGGCAGGGCACCTGATACGTCGTCCCAGAGCCCGCCACCGTTCAGCGTTCGCAGCAAATGCCCGCCGGCGCTGGCAAGCGCGAGTTCGGGTTGCGTTGGGTCCGCCCAGATGCGATTCACCGGTCCGTTCGCCGCGCGGTGAACATCGCTCCATGTGGAGCCGTTATCACGCGAGGCGAGCAGCCGTCCGTCGGCCGTTCCCGCGTAAGAAACCGTCGAAGTCTTTGCAGCCGCGGTGATCTCGGAACCGGCTGAAGCCTTAAACTGCGCACGCAGCGCGATCTCCGGATCGCTTTCGGCGCTGCTCGCCCAATCGCCCGCAGTCAATTCGGCTGTGACGCCGCTGGCCAGCTGGATCAAACGGCGGCTGGCAAGCTTTCGGACCGGCAGATTGGGAAAGCCATCATTCAGACTTCGCCAGGAAATGCCACCATCCGCTGAGCGCCAGAGGCCGAGTGCATTGGCTACTACGACCTCCTGCGGGTTTACCGGAGATACCGCGAGCGAAGTGAAATTCCCGCCCAGGATCGATTGGCCGTCTGAGGAAGTTACGCTTCCCCAGGTGCGGCCCCCATCGTCTGAGATGAAGACATTCCAGCGCCCGACTGCGTACATTCGCGCGCCCGCTGTTTCCACCTGCGCGCCCGGTTCGGGCTTCAACGCGTCCGGAGCCGAGATCCGGGGGCGCGGCGGCGTGTCCGTAGTATTCAGTTCCCATGTCACGGCCGAATCAGCCATGTTCAAGGTTTCGAAAACGCGTCCTGAAGCAGTCCGCGCCAGCAGACGATCGCCGGATGCCGAGAACCACACCTGGCTCACTGGGCCGCCTGCTGGACCGGCAAGCCCTTCGGCAACATCGGTGCCGCCGACGCGATGCCAGCCGGCAGTTCGGGCAGGCGCGGTCTGAGCCGGTGCTATCTGGCCCGGGGCATCGCTTCCCAACAAACCCAGACACAGCACGACGAGCGTCGATGATCGAATACGGCCCGTGGCGCGGCGACTCAGCAACGTGTCTCGATTCTACCGCACCAGAGGCCGATCACATTTCGGAACACACTGATTTGGTTGGCTTTGCTCGCAAAAAATCTCCCGGATTTTCAATTTCCATGCACCTTCGGTGCTATTCTTGGTGTACTCGGTGGCACAAACCCGGCCAGATCGCGGCGTAGCCTTGCGCGGCGTGGTAATACTATCGACATTTTGCTCGCTGCTATGCGGCCAGAATTCCGTGCCTGCCCCACTCGATGGCGCGGCCAAACTACTCGCTTTCACGGGCCAGATCTCCGTAATGCGCGGTGACACCCCCTGGGCCCTGAACATCGGGGATGTAGTGCAGCCACTGCAAGTAATTGTTACCGGGCCGGATGGATATGGCGTTTTTCAGGTCGCCGATGGCAGCAAGTTCGAAGTTTTCCCGGGATCCCGCGTCGTGTTCCGCGCGAATCGCGGCGACTGGCGAGACCTGCTCGATGTCTGGCTGGGCAAGGTCCGGGTCCAGATTGAACATTTCGGCGGCCAGCCGAATCACAACACGGTGAGAACGCCGAGCGCGGTGATCTCCGTTCGCGGCACGGTCTTCGACGTCGAAATCGAGGACGCGACCGACACCACGCTCGTCATCGATGAAGAGGGGCAGGTAGAAGTCCGGCATCTGCTCAAACCAGGTCAGACCCGCGTGCTCAACCCGGGGGAATGGGTCCGGGTCTATAAAAACGAAGCGCTTGCCCGAAAGATGATCGACAACGGCACTTTCCTCGAGCGCGCCGCCCGGGCGGCTTCGGATGCGCTCTATCAGGCGGCCATCAATGCCTCGAGGGGCGGCCGCGGCATCACGGGACCGTCCACTCCGGGCTCTCCCGGCGACCATAAGCAGCCTGTCCCGCCTCCACCGCCTCCGCCCAACAACTGAGCGAAGGGATCAGCCGGCCTCTTCTGCTCTGGTTTCATCCGTCCTGTTTCGGCGCAGATCGCATAACAAAAGCTAAAGCCTTTGCCGTTTTTGGCCGATGTTCTCACAGGAGCGCGTATCCCGCCCGCGGCGGAAGTATTGCGCGCGGTGGAAGGTGCAAGGACGGATGGCCGCAACGAACGTCGAACTGGCAACGCAGATTGAACGGACTCTGAATTCGGGTCTCGCCATCGGGTCCGATCCCGGCGCGGCCCGGGAACTGAAGCGATTGCACGATCTGCTGGCGACGTGGAATGCCGGACCGGAAGCTGCCGGCGGAGCAGCTGGTGAAGTAAAGAAGATTCTGGCTCAGGGCATCACCCCGCAGCATGAACAGGCGTTCCGGGCGGCGCTTGGCCGGCTTCAAAGCTCACTGAAGGCGACCGGATCCCTGGCAAACATACCGGAAGAGAACCAGCTCGCGAACGACCCCGAACTGGTTCAGGAATTTCTGGTGGAAGCCCGCGAGCATCTGGTGACCGTGGAAACCGGAGTTCTCACGCTCGAGCAAAATCCCGGGGATCCCGAGACGCTGAACGGGGTCTTCAGGTCGTTTCATACGATCAAGGGCCTCGCCGCCTTTCTCGGCGCGAATGCTATCCAGGAACTGGCCCATGAGACCGAAAACGTGCTCGATCTCGCGCGCTCCGGCCAACTCGTTCTCACTGAGGAGGCGATCGATCTGATTCTTCGATCCGCCGACGAACTCGGGCGCCGCCTCGATCAGGCCAACAGCGTTCCGCTCCATCAGCTCACGCCGTGCGATCCGGGGCTAATTGCCGAACTGCAACGAGTCACTACCCGCGAAGTCACTGCCAGGGAGGCGCCGGCCGAAGCCGCTCCGGAGACTGACCAGGCCGCAGCGCGGGCCATCGAAGCCGACCAGCCTGTTCGCGGCGCTCAGGGCAAAAACTCGGCGGAAGCAGCCGTCGTTCGCATCGATACCGCGAAGCTCGAATACCTCATCGACATGGTGGGCGAACTCGTCATTGCCGAATCCGTCGTCCGGCACGACCCGATGATCGCTCGTTCTGAAGATCCCCGCCTTTCAAAAAACCTGACGCAGCTGGCGCGCGTTGTGCAGGAAGTTCAGAAGACCTCGATGTCGATGCGGATGGTCGCCGTCGGATCGCTGTTCCGCAAGATGAACCGGCTGATTCGCGACCTGAGCCGCAAATCCGGTAAGCCCGTAGAACTGGAAAGTTTCGGAGATGATGTCGAACTGGACCGTAGCATCGTCGAAGAACTTGCCGACCCGATGGTGCACATGATTCGCAACGCCGTCGATCATGGAATCGAATCGCCCGAAGCGCGGAAGGCGGCGGGCAAGGCCGCATTGGGCCACATCCGCCTCACCGCGAGCCACGACGCGGGCGAGATCGTCATCGAAATCGCCGACGACGGCAAAGGGCTCGATGCAGGACGTATCCTCGCCAAAGCGCGCCGCCAGGGCCTCGTCGGCCCGGATGAGCAGCCGGACGAGGAAACGATTTTCAAGCTGATTTTCGAACCCGGCTTTTCCACAGCAGAGAAAGTGACCGACATGTCCGGACGCGGCGTCGGCATGGATGTGGTGAAAAAGCAGATCCAGAAGCTGCGCGGCCGCATTTCCATCCGGTCAGTCGCCGGCAAGGGCTGCACGTTCCTGCTTCGTCTTCCACTCACGCTCGCCATCATCGATGGGCTGGTGGTAAGTGTGGGGGCGGATCGTTACATCCTGCCGATGTTCTCCGTACGCGAGATGTTTTCTCCGAAGCCCGATACCTTCGTAACGCTCGAGAACCGCGCCGAAGCCGCGCTGTTCCGCGACAAGCTTCTGCCTGTGATCCGGCTGTCCAGGCTTTTCAATACTGGTTCGAAAGACCGGGAAGACGGCGTGCTCATCGTTGCCGAAGGGCGCGATCAGCTTTACTGCATCGCAGTCGATCAGTTGATCGGAAAGCAGGAAGTCGTCATCAAATCGCTTGGCCATACATTGCGCGACGTGCCCGCGATTTCGGGTGGCGCGATCCTGGGTGATGGCCGCGTCGGGTTGATCATCGACGTCAACGCGCTGCGGTACCAAAATTGATGAACCACATTGTACCCCTCAGCACGCTCGATTTCGAGCAGGTTCGGCAGCTTGCGCAGGCCAGTTGCGGAATCGATCTGGCCGAAGGCAAGCGCGCGCTGGTCTCCTCGCGGCTGGAGCGGCTGGTTCGGCGGCACGGTTTCCGCTCCTTCAGCGAGTACATTCGGTTCGTATCCACGCGCAGACATGGCGCCGAGTTCACTGAATTCGTCGATACGCTTACTACGAATCACAGCGGATTCTGGCGCGAGCCCGAGCATTTCCTCTTTCTGCAGAAGAACGTGTTCCCCACGCATCGCTCCCGCCTTCGAATCTGGTCCGCGGCCTGCGCCACGGGCGAAGAGCCCTACAACATTGCGATGTGCGCGCTCGATGCCGGCATCGCGAGCTGCAACATTACGGCCTCTGACATCTCCCGCGCGGCGCTCGCGGCCGCCATGGCCGGCGAGTACGAAGTGTCAAAGCTTTCGCAGCTTCCCGCCGGATGGCCGGATCGATGGTTTCAGCGCCTGAAAAACAAGCCCGAAGCGGTGCGCGCGGTTGCCCCCGCCATCCGGGCGCTTGTCAATTTCCGGCCGCTCAACCTGCTCGAATCCTTCGCACATCTGGGCGAATTCGACGTGATCTTCTGCCGCAACGTGATGATCTATTTCAACCAGGATACGCGCGACCAACTCGTCGAAAAACTCGCGGAGCGGCTGGTTCCAGGCGGCTATCTCTTCACCGGCCACTCCGAAACTCTGCTGCGGCTTCCGCGGGCGCTCGACTACGTTCAGTCGGCGACTTACAAAAAGCGATGATGGAAGCGTCTCAACCGGAGGTCGTCGTCGGGGTCGGGGACTTCCGGCTTGCGGGCGCGCCTTCGCGATTTCTCGCTACCTACGGGCTCGGAAGCTGCGTTGCCGTCGTGCTTTACGATTGGCGCAAGCTGGCGGGCGCATTGCTCCACGTCATGATGCCCGATTCCTCCGTGGCGGTGGAAAAGGCTCGCACCCAGCCTTTCGCCTACGTGGACACGGCCATTCCGCGGATGTTTCGCGCGGTGGCCGACTATGGAATTTCCCCGAAACGTACCCGCTGCTGTCTGGTGGGCGGAGCCGCGATGATCGCCAGCCCCGCTCATTTCGAAATCGGCAAACGCAACGTCCTCGCGCTCAAAAAAGCCTTGTGGAAAGAAGGCGTGTTCATCAATCGCGAGGAGGTTGGAGGCAATGAGTCCCGATCCATTCGTCTCGATTTGAAGACCGGAGCGGTGACGATGCGCAAGGGAGGCGCGCAGGAGATCGTTCTGATGCCGCCCTCCACCACATCTTTCGTACTGGAGAAATGATGCGAGTTCTTGTAGTTGACGATTCACCGGCGATGCGCCATTACGTTGCCCGGACTCTTGCGATGACGGGTATCGGCATGAACATCGATCAGGCGGCGAACGGCATGGAGGCCATCGAGAAAGCGCGCGCCGAGCCGCCGCACCTGATCATTACGGACCTCAATATGCCGGGCATGACCGGAAGCGAATTGATGGAGCAGGCATCGGCCGACGAGCGCCTGCGGCATGTTCCATTCCTGGTGGTGACGGCGGACAGCAGCTCGCAGCTCGGCGAAGAACTCGCCTCTCCAGAGCGGCGGTTCGAGTGTCTTACGAAGCCGGTACCGCCTGGCGTGCTTCGATCGTCGCTGCTCAAGCTGCTCGAGCAGACCTCGCTCGAATCCACCGTCCGACAGGCCGTCGAATCCGTTGTAGAGACCATGTTCTACTGCGAGGTCGAATATCGAGGTTCCGGACCCGTAGTCGCGCCCGCTGTGGGAGCAATGGTGGAATTCAGCGGCCCCGTGGATGGAGCGATGCAAATCTTCGTTCAAGAAAAGCTTGCCGCGCGATTCGCCGCGGACTTCATGGCCATGGACGCTTCCGAGGTGGACGCTACGATGAGCGGCCACACTGTAACGGAGCTGGCGAACATTGTGTGCGCCAGGATATTTAATGCGTGGCTGCCCGGCTCTGCCTTCCGCTACTCGCTTCCGTGCTTGCTCGAGGCGCCGGAGCCCGGCCGCAACCACCGGTTTTCCTTCAGCGCCGAAAGCGCCGAACCGAATCTTGCGTTGGACCTGGCTATTCTGAAATAGCTCTGGCGATTTCTGAAGTAACGAGCTTCGCCAGGCTGAAGAAAAACGAGCCTGGGCTCCGGCCATAACGGGCGTTATTGCGCACTAAAAAATGCCCTCCGATCTTTTTGCACTCGGTTTAATCGAATACATCGTCTTTCTGTTTTCGACGACGTGTCATGAAGCCGCCCACGCACTGATCGCAAAGCTCGGCGGCGACATGACCGCCTCCGAAGGCGGGCAGGTGTCTCTGAACCCTCTTCCGCACATCCGGCGAGAGCCGTTCGGGATGATCGTCATGCCCCTGCTCGGCATTGTGACGCAAACCGGTCTGATTGGCTGGGCCAGTGCGCCTTATGACCCGACCTGGTCGCGCGAGCATCCGAAGCGGGCGGCGTGGATGTCTCTCGCCGGACCCGCCGCGAACTTCAGCCTGGCTCTGCTGGCCGCGATCGCCATGCGCATCGGACTCGCCGGCGGCTTTTTTGTTCCGGTGCAGCCGTCGTATACCGCGATCGTGGCCACTCAGCAACCCGGCGGCATCCTCGAGGGAATCGCGGTGGTTCTCAGCATCTGCTTCTCGCTGAATCTGTTGCTCGGATGCTTCAATTTGCTGCCGTTCCCTCCGCTCGATGGTTACGGCGTCCTCGGTCTGTTCACCACCCGGAACGGCGCCATCTGGCTGCAGGATTTCCGCCTTCGAATCCGTGGGTTTTCGCTGATCGGGCTGATCCTGGGATGGCAACTGATCGATGCCGTGTATGGCCCTGTTTTTCTGGCCGGGCTGCGTATTCTCTACGCCGGCCGTTAATTCTGTGCATCCCGATGGACATGTAGTGCTATCAGATAAACTAGAAGCTGATACCCCGTGGACCATCTGGATCTCCTCGAAGCCGAGAGCATACATATCATTCGCGAAGTAGCGGCGGAATTTTCCAATCCCGTCATGCTCTACTCGATCGGGAAGGACTCCTCCGTTATGGTGCGCCTGGCCCAGAAGGCGTTCTATCCCGGTCGCATTCCATTCCCGCTGCTGCATATCGACACGACCTATAAGTTCCGCGAAATGATCGAGTTTCGCGACGAATTTACGAAATCCATTGGCGCGAAACTGATCGTCCACATCAATCAGGAGGCGGTAGCCAGCGGCGCGAACCCGCTGCGTCTCGGGACCCAGAAATGCTGCGGTCTGCTCAAAACCCGGTCCCTTCTGGACGCTCTCGCCGAGGGCGGTTATGACGCCGCATTCGGAGGCGCTCGCCGGGACGAGGAAAAAAGCCGCTCTAAAGAGCGTGTGTACTCATTTCGCGACGAGTTCGGCCAGTGGGATCCGAAGACTCAGCGTCCGGAGTTGTGGAACCTCTATAATGCCCGTGTCGATAAGGGCCAGCACATTCGGGTGTTTCCGCTTTCGAACTGGACCGAACTGGATGTGTGGCAATACATCGCGCGCGAGAACATCCCCATCGTCCCGCTCTATTTCGCCAAGCCGAGGCCAATGGTGGTGCGCGGCGGAAGCCTGATTCCGGTGGAACAGGAGTTCACGCTCCTTCCGGGCGAAAAGCCGCAGATGGTGATGTGCCGGATGCGCTCACTCGGCTGCAGCCCCTGCACGGGAGCCATACGGTCCGATGCCGATACCATCGAGAAAATTATCGATGAAATGAAGCTGGTGCGCCGCTCCGAGCGCGAGAACCGCGTCATCGATCACGATCAGGAAGGCTCGATGGAAATCAAGAAGCGCGAGGGTTATTTCTAAGTTGAGTCTATTGCGATTTTCGACGGCCGGCAGCGTGGATGACGGCAAGAGTACGCTCATTGGACGGCTGCTTTATGATTCCAAAGGCGTTTACGAAGACCAGTTGGCCAGCGTGGCCAAATCTTCCGTGAACGGATCCGGCGGCCAGATCGATCTGGCTCTGCTGACCGACGGCCTGCGCGCCGAGCGGGAGCAGGGAATCACGATCGACGTGGCATACCGCTACTTCTCCACGCCGAAACGCAAATTCATCATTGCCGATACGCCGGGACATGAGCAGTATACGCGAAACATGGCGACCGGCGCGTCCACGGCCGATCTCGCGATCATTCTGATCGACGCGCGTAACGGCGTTTTACCGCAATCCCGACGGCACGCCTTCATCGCCCGGCTGCTCGGAATTCGCGAGTTTGTGGTTGCAGTGAACAAGATGGACCTCGTCGGTTTCGATGAGGCCCTGTTCAATTCCATTCGCGACGAGTTCACGGATTTTCTTGCGCGCATCGAGGCTCCTCAGGCGGTCTTCATTCCGATCAGCGCGCGCGATGGCGATAACGTGGTGACGCGCAGCGCACGTACGCCGTGGTATCAGGGGCCTGCGCTGCTCGAGCACCTGGAAGATGTTCCGGTGAACGCGGCGTGGGAACTGCTGCCTGCGCGCTTTCCCGTTCAGTATGTGTTGCGGCCGAATCTCGATTTCCGCGGCTACGCGGGGCAGATCGCGTCGGGCGTTTTCCGCGCCGGTGATGAAGTGATCGCGCTGCCTTCCCGCCGGACGTCGCGCATCACCCGCATCGTGACTTATGACGGTGATCTCGACGCCGCGGCAGCGCCGCGCTCCGTAACGCTCTGCCTCGCCGACGAAATCGACATTGGCCGGGGCGACATGATCGCGCCCACATGGCAGCAGCCGCACGTCTCCCGCCGTTTTCGCGCAAGCGTGGTGTGGATGAATTCGAAGCCGCTCGAGCCGGGCCGCAATTATCTGATTAAACACACCGCCCACCAGACGCGAGCGATGGTTCGTTCCATCAACTACCGCGTCGACGTGAATACGCTCGAGCATCAGCAGGCCTCTCGTCTGGAGTTGAACGAAATCGGGGAGGTTTCGGTGGAAAGCCACCGGCCTCTGTTCTTCGACGAATACTCGGCGAATCGCGCGACGGGCGCATTCATCTTCATCGATCCGCTGTCGAATGAGACACTCGGCGCGGCCATGATCGCCTCAATCGAAGGCAATGAAGAAACGCGGGGCCAGGTTTCCCAAGGCGAACGCGCAACCCGCTTCGGACACCCCGCGGCGGTTCTGGCAGTGGAAGACCATGAAGCCGCGCAGATGCTGGAACGCGAACTGTTCGATCGTGGCGCCGGAGTTGTGGTGGCCGAAGCGCCTTCCGCGGAATCGCTCGCCATCGCGATGTCCGCGGGACTGCTGGTGATCGTTCCCGGCGGTATCCCTGCGGACGCGATCGACCTGCAGCGCCTCACCCTTGAAGACGCCATCCGGCTGCTTGAAAAACGAGGCATCCTGAGCCGCGGGACGTCTCAGTTTTTCATCGGCGAAGGCATCTGAAGCGCCTGGGCGAAGGGTCCGTGTCGCGAAAAGACCTGACGGACGGACCTCGTCGCCAGATCGCGATGTGGAAACTCGCCGGTGGCGTGCAATTGCTCGCCTGGGCGCACCCGGGCAACGCATCGGCCGCTTGATCCTCCTCTTCCATCGAAGGTGAGATCGGCAAAATAATTTCGATAACCTGTCGATTCCGACGCCGCTCAGGCGACGTCTGATTGAAGCCGGACGGAATGCGCGATCCGGCTCAGAAAATCCATGGAGATCAATCGATGCGCGTGATGGTTATCGTAAAAGCCAGCAAAGATAGCGAAGCGGGCGTGCCGCCGGATACCCGGTTGCTCACTGAAATGAACAAGTACAACGAATCACTGGCCAAGGCCGGGATTCTGCTCGCCGCCCACGGTCTGCAGGCGAGTTCAAAGGGCGCGCGAGTACATTTCTCAGGCGACCGCCGCACGGTCACAGATGGCCCGTTCGCCGAAACGAAGGAATTGATTGCAGGATTCTGGCTGTGGCGCGTCAAGTCGCTCGAAGAGGCGATCGATTGGGTGAAGCGTTGCCCTAATCCGACTGGCGCCGAAGGCCAGATCGAGATTCGCCCGCTCTTTGAAATACCCGATTTTGGCGACCAGCTTACGCCCGAACTCAAGGACCGAATAGAGAAACTCGGCTCACAACTGGAAACGCAAACGAAACCCTGACCGGGAACGATTATCCCCAAATCGCCATTTGATACACGTATCAACTGCAAAGGCGGCGCGGAATCCTGATGGCGATGCTCGGGCTGACGAAGCAGGTCGACGAGTCCGCGCCCGAGGAAATCTGGTGAACCGACATGCATTGGAAGGACTTGCGCGCGGGCTGGAGAACCCGGGCAGAAAATTCCAGATCCTGAACGCCTGGCGGGAGTGGGACGGCTCTACTCCGTGCGAACGAGCCGCGCTTGAATGGACCGAAGCCGTCACGCTTCTCGCCGAGGGCTTTGTTCCAGACGTGGTTTATCAGACAGCGCGTGGCCTATTCAACGAAAATGGCGATTCCTTCGGTTCGCGTTGTCGATTGTCGCGGTGGCCACCGCGAAAGTCGATGAAGTAAATCTCGCTATGTCTGCGAACCGGAATAAACGCAGATGCTACACGAGAGCGGCCACAATCCGCCGTCCCGCCGATCATCGACTTATGCCGCGCTTTTGAGTTCGTACCGCGTTAGCCGTGGGATATATTGCAGTGCAATGCGCAATAATCGGCAGCTTTACGTTGCCCTCCTCGGATTCACTTTCACATGTCCGCTGTTCGGAAACGCCTGCGAAGATCTGCGCGCGCTTGCTTTAGCCCATACGAGTATCACGAAGGCGGAAACTGTTGCCGCCGGAGATTTTTCGTTGCCTGCCCGTCGCAACGGCAGCAAATCTCCATCGCTGCCTTCTTTTTGCCGGGTTCAGGCGACGTTGCGGCCCAGTGACGACTCGGATATCCGGATGGAGGTCTGGCTTCCAGTGTCGGGCTGGAACGGCAAACTCGAGGCCAATGGGAACGGCGGCTGGACGGGTTCGATCAGTCCGTCCGCTTTGGGCTCAGGGCTGGTGCGCGGCTATGCGTCCGCGATGTGCGACCTGGGCCATGAGGGATCGAGCGCCGAATTTGCGCTTGGCCACCCGGAGAAACTCATTGACTACGGATATCGCGCCGCACATGAGATGACGGTGGCGGCGAAAGCGATCGTGGCCAGCTATTACGGAAAGACGGCGAAGTATTCTTACTGGACGGGTTGTTCGGCCGGAGGCCGTTCGGCGCTGATGGAAGCGCAGCGATTCCCGAACGATTTCGACGGCATCGTCGCCGGGGCTCCCGGACTGAACTGGACGGGACGCGCCACTCAGGCAATCTGGGTTGCGCAGGCGGCGCACAAGGACGAAGCGAGCTACATCCCGCCCACAAAGTTTCCCTTGATTCACAACGCCGTTCTACAGGCTTGCGATTCGCTCGACGGCTTGAGCGACGGGGTGCTCGACGACCCGACCCGGTGCCATTTCGATCCGCGAAAACTGCTATGCAACGGCGCCGATACTTCAAACTGCCTGACCGAGCCGCAGGTGCAGACGGCGCTGGCAATCTATTCGGATGTCATCGACCCCGAAACGCACGAGCCGGTTTTTCACGGTTTTCAGCGCGGGAGCGAATTGGGCTGGGGGACCATGGCGGGCCCGCGGCCCTTTCAGATCGGAGTCGATTTCTTCCGGTACGTTATTTTCCGCAAACCCGAGTGGGACTACAAAACCTTTCGCTTCGATGCGGATCTGGCGTACATTGATCGAGACACAAAGTCAATATTGAACCCTATGAATCCGAATCTGCGGCCGTTTATCGAGCACGGCGCGAAGATGATTCAATATCACGGCTGGAACGACCCGCAGATTGAACCGGCCAGCAGCGTGGCCTATTATCAATCGGTCCTTAAAGCCAGTGGCGGCGTGGACGCGGTACAGGGTTCGTACCGTCTGTTCATGGTTCCGGGAATGGCCCACTGCGGGGGCGGCGAAGGCGCATCAAACTTCGATATGCTCGCGGCGCTCGAAAACTGGGTGGAAAAGGGCGATTCCCCTGATCGAATCGACGCATCACGGATTCGCGAGGGAAAGATCGACCGGCGGCGGCCGCTCTGTCCGTATCCGCAGATACCGACATACAAGGGATCCGGCGACCCGGATGACGCAGCCAGTTTCGTTTGCCGGAAGCCCTGACAAGCCTGCCGAAAGGAGGGTGAATTTGGCTGAGCCAAGCTGATAAACTTTGTTCATAGAAGCAGGAGAGCGCGGATGAGATGGTCTGCAGCGCTTAAGCGGGCACTTCCATATCCCGGTATTGCGCTGGCGTTCGGTCTCTTTCAGATCGCGCTGTCACAAGAGGTTCGCCCGGCGGATCCGCGAATCCAGACCGTCGCTTCGAGTCAGGACTCCCAGTCCAGCCAGACATTATCCAGAAGAGCGCTTCTGAACCGATACTGCGTCACGTGCCACAACGCGAAGCTGCGAACGGGCGGACTGGCGCTCGATACTCCAGACACCGAGAACGTTGGGAAGGATGCGGCGATCTGGGAGAAGGTGGTGGCGAAGCTGCACGCCGGCGAAATGCCGCCGCCGGGTCTTCCGCGACCGGATCCTGCGACATCGGCCGCGCTGGTCTCTTCATTCGAGACGGCGCTGGATCATGCGGCGCAGGCCGCGCCCAATCCCGGCCGCATCCCGGCGCACCGGATGAGCCGCGCCGAATATCGAAATGCAATTCGCGATCTGCTGGCGCTTGACGTCGATACCAAGTCTCTGCTGATTCCCGACGATACGGACCAGAATGGTTTCGATAATATCGCCGGTGCGCTTTCCGTGTCGCCTGTGCTGCTCGACCGGTATGTCGCGGCGGCCCGTAAAATCAGCCGGCTCGCAGTGGGCGATCCGGACGTACCCGCGGCATTCGACACATACGAGATCCCGAAAACGTTCGTGCAGGAGGACCGGGTCAGCGAGGATTTGCCTTTCGGAACTCGCGGGGGCGAGGCAGTTCGCCATTATTTCCCCCTCGATGGCGAATATGTGGTGAGGATTCGGCTGCGGAAGCAGCTATACGGCTACATTATCGGGCTCGGCCGCCAGCAGCAGATCGACGTGCGGCTGGATGGCAAGAGGATCAAGCTGTTTACGATCGGCGGCGATGCGCCGGGCAAGCCCGTTCCGAACACTTACGCCGCGGATATTCCGGCGGATCCGGCATGGGAGGGTTACATGCACTCGGCGGATCAACGGCTTGAAGTTCGTGTGCCCGTCAAAGCCGGTCCGCATGTGATCGGAGTGTCGTTTCTGAGGGAGTTTTGGGAGCCTGAAGGCGTGCTCCGCCCGCCCGAAACGGATAAAGTTCTCGCGATTGATCAACAGTATTACGGGAAGGCCGCGCTTGAGAGTGTGGCGATCGGCGGCCCTTACGCGGCGACGGGTCCCGGCGATACGCCGAGCCGCCGCAGGATTTTCGTGTGTCGCCCCGCGAATGCCGCCGACGAGCAGCCTTGCGCCGCGAAAATCCTCTCGGCGCTGGCACGGCGCGCGTACCGGCGACCCGCGAGCAATGATGACGTTCGCACTCTGCTGGCGTTTTACCAAGCGGGGCGGAAGCGCGGTGGATTCGATGCGGGCATCGAGTTCGCGCTGGAGCGAATGCTGGTAGACCCCGATTTTCTGTTCCGCATCGTTCGCGATCCGGCGAACGCAGCTCCCGGGACTATCTACCGCCTGAGTGACGTGGAACTCGCATCGCGTTTATCGTTCTTTCTCTGGAGCAGCATTCCGGATGACGAACTGCTCGATGCGGCGGTCGCTAGGAAGCTCAGAGATCCTGCGGTGCTACAGCATGAGGTGGACCGCATGCTGGCCGATTCCCGATCTGACGCGCTGATCGATGGTTTCGCCAGCCACTGGCTCGGTCTTCCCAAACTTGCCGGAGATAAACCCGACCCTCAGGTATTCCCGGAATTCGATGACAATCTGCGGGCGGCCCTCGAGCAGGAGACCCGCCTGTTCCTGCGAAGCCAGTTGCGCGAGGACCGACCGGTTACGGAATTATTGAACGCGAATTATTCGTTTCTCAATGAGCGCCTCGCGCGACACTATCAAATCCCCAACATCCACGGAAATCAGTTTCGAAAGGTGACATTTACCGATGGGCGGCGCGGCGGGCTGCTGGGGCAGGGAAGCATCCTGATGCTCACGTCGTATCCCAACCGGACCTCTCCGGTGCTGCGCGGCAAGTGGGTGCTGGACAATTTGCTGGGAACGCCTCCGCCGCCGCCACCGCCAAATATTCCGGCGCTCAAAGAGCACAGCGAGACGGGTAAATCCGCATCGATGAGGCAATTGATGGAGGAGCACCGCAATAATCCGGCCTGCTCCGGCTGCCATGCACGAATGGACCCGATCGGCTTTTCACTCGAAAATTTTGACGCGATCGGCAGGTGGCGAACCCGGGACTACGGTATCCCGATTGACGCTTCCGGGGTTCTTCCGGATGGGGTGAAGATTGATGGCGCGGCCGGGCTGAAGAAAGCGCTGCTCAACCGTCCCGAGCAGTTTGTCCATACATTTACTGAGAAGTTACTGACGTACGCGCTCGGGCGGGAAGTCGAATATTATGATTTGCCGATGATCCGCCAGATCGATCGCGATGCGGCGGCAGGCGGCTACAGATGGTCCTCCATCATCAAGGACATCGTGAAGAGTCCGCCTTTCCAAATGAGCATCGTTCCGAATACGCCACCGGCGAGTTCGGCGAGTAAGGAGTCAGAATGATTGTCGAAAAAAAGGGTATCGGCCGCCGCACCGTATTGCGTGGGATCGGCGCCGGCCTGGCGCTGCCGTTTCTGGATGCCATGGCGCCGGCGCTGAGCGCCATGCCTGTGGCGCCCAGGCGATTCGGCGTGGTGTATGTGCCGAATGGAATCATGATGCAGAACTGGACTCCGGCGACGGAAGGACCGGGCTTCGAGTTCACTCCGATTCTGAAACCGCTCGAAGCGTTCCGCGACCGAATGGTGGCCGTGAGCGGATTGAACAGCAAGCCGACCACGGATTCACCGGCGGTTCATTCGCGCGCCAGCACACGATTCCTGACGGACGTAGCGCTCAAGAATACGGCCGGAGCGGATGTGGCGGCGGCCATATCGGTAGATCAGATGGCAGCGAAGGAACTCTGCCGGCAGACTCAACTCAACTCACTCGAACTCGCGCTCGATTCCAAGGACTCCGCCGGAACAGCCGACACAGGGCTCAGCCGCGCCTACTGCAGCACAATCACATGGAGCGGCGCTGACACGCCGTTGCCGATGGAGAATAATCCGCGCGCGGTTTTCGAGCGCTTGTTCGGCGACACGGACAGCACCGATCCGAGGGCGCGCCGGGCGCGTATTGCGGAAGAGGAGAGCGTTCTCGATTCGGTAAGCGACAAGATCAATTCGCTTTCGAAAACCCTGGGGGCAAGCGACCGCGCGAAACTCGGCCAGTACCTGGAAGGCGTTCGGGATGCGGAGCGCCGCATTCAGATGGCTGAGCGGCAAAGCGACCGGCAGTTGCCCGTGATCCAGCATCCGGCGGGGATTCCGCCGACGTTCATTGAGCACGCGAAATTGATGTACGATCTTTACGTTCTGGCGTATCAGTGCGACCTGACCCGAGTAGTGACTTTCATGATCGGCCAGGAATTCACAGGCCGAACGTATCCGGAGATCGGCGTCCATGACGGTCACCATGCTACATCGCACCATCGCAACGATCCGGTAAAGCTGGCGAATCTGGCGAAGATCAACACCTATCACACGAGCCAGTTCGCTTACTTCCTGAGCAAGCTGCAATCGACGCCGGATGGCGACGGGTCACTGCTCGATCACTCGACCATCATGTACGGCGCCGGCATGAGCGACGGCAATTCACACGATCCGAAGAACCTGCCGATCGTGCTGGCAGGCGCGCTTCCGGGCATCTTCAAACCTGGCCGCCACGTGCGCTTCCCGGAGGGCACGCCGCTCGCGAACCTGCATTTGACGCTGCTCGATTATTTCGGCGTGCGTATCGACAAGCTGGGCGACAGTACCGGAGAAATTCGAACGCTTTAGAGGCGACCGGGAATGCGCATGAGAGTGGATGGGGCGGGCTGGTTCTGCTGGTTGTGCCTGCCGCTGGCGTCACTGGCTCCGCTGCTGGCCGAGGCAGACGCGCGGCTGGCGGAGGCAGCCCGGATGCAGAACGGCAATGAACTCCGCGTGCTGCTGCGGCAAGGGGCCGACGTGAATGCGCCTGAAGCGGACGGCGCAACCGCGCTCCATTGGGCCGCCCACTGGGACGATCTCAATACCGCGCAAAGTCTGATCGACGCTGGCGCGAAAGTGAACGCGCGGAACGAACTCGGCATGACGCCGCTGCTCCTTGCGTGTGCGAACGGCGGCGCGCAAATGATTGAGAAGCTGCTGGGCGCCGGCGCGGACCCGAACATCGCTGCCCCGGATGGTGAAACGGCGTTGATGATGGCGGCGCGAACGAGCACGCCGGACGCGGTTGGGGCGCTGGTGGCGCACGGGGCGAACGTGAATGCCAGCGAGAATTCGCGGCGGCAGACCGCGCTGATGTGGGCTGTGGCGGAGCACCGCCCGGACATCGCGCAGGTTCTGCTCGCGCATGGAGCGGACGTAAATGCCCGCTCGGCAGTGATGCAGGAACTCATTTACCGGGAGAATCCGGATCCAGGCGATGAGAACAACGCAAAGGGGCAGCCACACCCAACGGGCGAAATGATCGCTCGAGGCGGCAGCACGCCATTGCTGTTTGCGGCGAGGGCCGGCGATATCGAATGCGCAAAGCTGCTGCTTGCCGCGGGCGCGAACGTGAACGATGCGGCCGCGGATGGAACCAGCGCTCTGGTAATGGCGGCGTTCAGCGAGCATGGAGACTTCGCCGCGTTCCTGCTGGACCACGGCGCGGATCCGAACGCAGCCGGCTCCGGGTACACGGCTCTCCACATTGCGGCTCTGACGCACAATCGCGAACTGCTGAAGACGCTGGTGGCCCACCATGTGGACCTCAACGCACGGCTGACAAAGGGTACTCCCGTCAGACGATTCGAAGATGATCTGGTGCTTCCCCAATCCTTAGCTGGGGCGACGCCGTTTCTGGTGGCGGCGCACTTCGCCGAAGCCGATATGATGCGGGATCTGGCAAGCGCGGGAGCCGATACGCGACTGGCGACCGCAAATGGGACGACGCCGCTGATGGCGGCGATCGCTCCGGACCGGCGAAGTATCGCGCTGCGTGGTGTTCGGACACGGAAGGGCCCGAGCCCGGCGCTCGAAGCCGTTCAACTCGCGCTCCAACTCGGCGGCGACGTGAATGCGATGAACGGAAACGGCGATACGGCGCTTCATATCGCGGCGCTGAAAGGAGCGAATGCCATTATCCAGTTGCTTGTGGCTAAAGGCGCAAGGCTGGATGCGAGAAACAAACTCGGACAGACGCCATTAGGCGTGACCCAAAGCGCCACTCTCAGCGACTCGGGCCGCCTGCGACTCAAGAGCACCGCCGAACTACTCCGGAAGCTCGAGTCCGCGCGATAAATTTCGCGCTGGCTAATACTTCTGTTGCAATCAATTCACGGCTCGCATAAAATCGCTTCCAGCGCATTGGTCACTTAGCCGTTCAGGGGTGCTGAGAAGTTCCGATCAGGTCCGAGGAAGTGAAAGGCAGGAATCGACTTGCGCGTGGCGCAGTTCCGCACCGGCCCCCGATTCGAGACATCGTACATTGCGCGCAGGAGTCGGGAAGCACAAAAATGAACTGCCAGCGAAAGCTCCAGGAACTCATCCTTATTTGCTGGGTTTTTCCTGCCATCACTTTTGGACAAAGTACATTTGGGTCCATCACGGGAGTGATCGCAGATCCGAGCGGCGGGGCGATTTCGGGCGCGGCTGTGACCCTTACAAATCTTGCCACCAATGCGAAGGTGAGCACGAAGTCGAACGACTCCGGTATTTATGAGTTCGTGAATGTCGCGCCGGCGGACTACAGAATAGAGGCCGAACTCACAGGGTTCAGGCGATTCGTGCGCCAACCCGTCACGGTTCAGGTGCAGCAGGCGTACCGGATCGATATTCAGATGCAGCTGGGCTCGGTAACGGAAACCATGCAGGTGACAGGCGAAACACCCTTGCTGCAGGCGCAGACTTCATCGCTTGGGGAAGTGATCGCGGGCCGATCGGTCAATGAGATGCCGTTGAATGGCCGCAACGTCTACAACCTGATGGAGCTGGTGCCGTCGGTGGTGCCGCAAGGTACCTCGGGGGGAACCTCGATCGGGATGTTCAGCGCGTCCATGAATAATTACCAGGTGAACGGGGCGTTCGCGGGACAGAGCGCGATCTCTCTTGACGGCCAACCCTTAAACACGGGTTTCTGGAACTATGCGTCGTTGATTCCCACTCAGGATTCGATTGCTGAATTCAAAGTGCAAACCAACAATCTGGGCCCCGAATGGTCGCGGTTCGCCGGGGGAGTGATGACGCTCGTGACCAAGTCGGGCACGAACGACCTGCACGGCGGCGCTTATGAGTACCTTCGCAACCGGGTGCTCAACGCAAACACGTTTTTCAGCAACAAAGCCGGGATCAAGCGCCCGGCGTTTACCCAGAACCAATTCGGCGCATTCGCCGGCGGCCCGGTTTACATTCCGCACGTGTATGACGGCCGGAACAAGACATTCTGGTTCTTCAGTGGCGAAGGCCTTCGTTTGAGGCAGGGGCAGACCTATAACGACACGGTTCCGACCGCGGCCCAGCGACAGGGGGACTTCTCGAATACGCGCGCTTCGAACGGCAGTCTGGTCACGATCTACGATCCGTTATCCGTGTGCGGTCAGCCTGGGAATGCGCCTTGCGCAACCCCGAACAGCAATCTCCGTTCGCCTTTCCCGGGCAACATCATCCCGCAGAACCGCATCAGCCCGACCGCTGCCGCGCTGACATCGAAGGTATGGCCAATGCCGACAGGCCCCGGCGCGCCTTTTACGAATATCAATAACTTCACGGCCAACGCCAGCGTTGGGGGAGACCAGAACGAATTCGTCACGCGCGTCGACCAGAACATCAGCGACAAACAGCGCTTTTTCGCCCGATATAACTACTGGACCAATCTGGATCTACCGCCCGACCCTTTCAACAACGGCATGTGCGTGGCGTACTGCACCATCAAATTTCAAACGAATGCAATTGCGCTGGACCACACCTACACCTTCACTCCGACTCTCATTTCGGACGTCCACTTCACGTTCGACCGATACACCTATGTCCGTACCCCAATCCTCAGCAACTTCGATCTGACGTCCATAGGCTGGCCGGACTATTACAACCAGATTTCGCCGATCCTGAGAACGCCTCCGACGATCAACGTTGCCGGGGAATCGGACGATTTGTTTTCGCAACAAGGTCCCGGCAGCGTGATTCTTTCTCAGGACAACACTTGGAACGTTTCCGGCGACCTGACCAAAATTGCGGGAAAGCATACCTTTAAGTTCGGCGGTCAGTTCATGAATATAGGCCATAGCTACTACGCCACGAACACGGCGAGCGGCTATTTCACGTTCAATTCGGGATACACGGCCAGCTCGCCACTAAGCGGTACCGGCGGTTACAGCCTTGCATCTTATTTGCTGGGGTATCCGGCAATTGGATCGGCTAACGAACCGGCTTATCCGAACGGGCAGCAGCGGTATCGTGCAGTTTACTTCGGTGATACGTGGCAGGTCACGAAGCGCCTCACGCTCAACCTGGGCCTGCGATATGAACAGGACGGCCCGTGGTCCGAGCGATATAACCGCCTCACGTTTTGGGACCTTTCTGCGCCGAATGTTCTGGCTCAGCAGACCGGGCTGCCACTTCGGGGTGAACTCGGATTCGTGAACTCCGACCTGCGCGGGAGCCGCAATCCGTGGGACCTGAATACGCTGCAATTCGCGCCGCGCTTCGGCTTCGCCTGGCAGGTCGGCAAAGATACGGTGATACGCGGCGGGTATGGAATATTCTGGATCCCCGAGCTGGCGGTGGGAGGCGCACTGCAGCCTTCGTCCGACCCCGCCAACAGCGCCAGCACCACGTTTGTCTCTTCTCTGGACGGCGGAATCACGCCAGTCGGTACCCTGAACAATCCGTTTCCGAGCGGATTGCAGCAACCGTTGAACCCCTCGATCGGGAATGCCGCTCTGAACCAGGCGATCGAGGAGCGGGGAGGCGCGACGGACGCGTCGCCGGCTGTACGGAACGGCTACATGCAGCAGTGGAACCTGGATATTCAGCGACAGTTGCCGGGCGGCTTTTTTGTAGATGCCGCCTACGGGGCCGCGAAGGGCACGCGCCTGGGTTACACACAGGTAATGAACCAGCTTCCTGACGCGTTGCTTGGTCTTGGCAGCGCGCTGCTCGCACAGGTTCCGAATCCATTCTATGGACTGATCCAGTCCGGGCCCTTGTCTTCTTCAACGGTAGCCGCCCGCCAGCTGCTGCTTCCGTTCCCACAGTACTCCACTGTGAACGTCAGCGGGACAGGGTACGGAACCAGCAGCTATCAGTCCGTCCAGGCGAAACTCGAGAAGCATCTGGCCCAGGGCGGGACCTTGCTGGTGAGTTACACATTTGCCAAGCTGCTGTCTGATGCGGACACCGCCCTTGGGCAAACTGAAACCGGCACCGGCGGCGTGGCGGCCGTACAGGACTGGAATAACATCCGGGGCTCGTATTCACTCGCCAGCCAGGACGTTCCGCAGCGCCTCGTGGTGAGTTACATCGTGGACCTTCCATTTGGGGAGGGCCGCAGATATTTCCACGGGACGCATGGATTCGCGACCAAACTGATCTCGGGCTGGGGGGTCAATGGCATCACGATTTTCCAGCGCGGGTTTCCATTAAAGTTCACGACATCCGTCAATCTGACCAACTCGAATGGGGGTGGTTCCCGTCCCAACGTGATTGCGGGCTGCCAAAAAGAATTATCGGGAGATGCCGAAGACCGGCTATCGGGATGGTTCAATACGACCTGTTTTACGCAGCCGCCTGCCTTTACATTTGGAAGCGAGTCGCGTACCGATCCCACGCTCCGAATGCAAGGGATCAGCAATTTCGACTTCGCGCTGTTCAAGAACACGAGGTTCGGGCCCGAACGGAAACTCGCGGTGGAGTTCCGGGCGGAGGTATTCAATTTGTTTAATACGCCGCAGTTTGGGCCACCTGGGCAAACATTCGGAACGGCACAATTCGCCGTGATCAGTTCTCAAGTCAACAATCCCAGGCTGGTACAGTTTTCGTTGCGATTGAAATTCTAAACCGGTTCGCCTGACCATATGATGATGCGAGGAGGCTCGATTACCACGATGATTCGGAGTCACATTCTGCCGCGACTCTTTGCTTTGCTCTGCGCGCTGTTACTGATACCGGCCCCCGAAGCGTTCGCGCAGGTGCTCTACGGCTCTGTTGCCGGCACAGTCGAGGATAGTACCGGCGCAGTTGTTCCGGGAGCTACCGTTACGGTTACAGATCAGGCGACAAACCAGTCAAGACAAGCCACGACGACGAACGACGGCACCTATGTTATCCCCGATCTGCCAGCCGGCTCCTATACTCTGGCGGTTGCCGCGCAGGGTTTTCGGACATCACAAACCAGGAACATTCTGGTGAGCATCAACAACGTAACTCGCTCCGACGTTCATCTGAGTGTGGGAGAGCGGGCGGAGACAGTAACAGTCGAAGCCGATGCGGCTGCCATCCAGACCGACAGCGCCGATGTACACACTTCTTTGTCGTCGGCCCAGATTACCCAGCTGCCGCTCCCCGGATATCGCAACTACCAGACGCTGATCAATCTGGTGCCCGGCGCAACGCCAGCGGCCTATCAGAACGCAGTGAGCGGCTCACCAGGGCGATCTCTCAACACCAATATCAACGGTACGACGAACACCAGCAACAACACGCGGCTTGACGGCGCGCTCAATATGCGCGGCTCACTCCCTGCACAAAGCCTGTACGTTCCCCCGGCAGAATCCATTGAAACCGTTAACGTGACGACCAACGATTTCGATGCGGAACAAGGACTGGCCGGGGGAGCCGCAATCAATGTGGTGACAAAGAGTGGTACCAACCAGTTCCATTTCACTGCCTTTGAATTCCACACGGATAGCAGTCTTACCGACCGCAACTTCTTTAACGTCTCGTCTTCTGTTCTGCCCAAGGACATTCTGAACAACTATGGCGGCACGGTGGGTGGGCCGATCCGGAAGAACAAGCTGTTCTTTTTCCTCAGCTGGGAAGGCATGAAAGAGCGCTCGAATTTTAGCAAGCTGGCCACCGTCGCGACTGACGCTCAGCGCGCCGGGAACTTCAATGGGCTGCCCGTCACGATCTATGATCCTTTGAGCGGCAATCCAAATGGAACAGGGCGGACTCCGTTTCCAAACAACATAATTCCGGCGAGCAGCATGAGCCCGATCACGCTGAAGATGCAATCGCTGGTACCTCTGCCGAACCTACCGGGCACCACTTCGAACTACTACGATTCGGCGCCCGTGCAGTTCGATCGAGACAATGTGGACGCCAAGATCAACTGGAATATTTCGGAGAAGAATTTATTCTGGACGAAGTACAGCGCGATGAAAGCGTTGATTACAGATCGCTTCAGCCTGGGTCCGGCGGGTGGCGTCGGGATGATCAATGGCGGAGGCGCAGGCACCGGCGATGTCCTGATGCAGGTATTCACGATCGGCGGCGTTCATACCTTCAGCCCCTCATTTTTGATGGACGGGACGGCGGCGGTGAGCCGCGATCCACTGGATCTGGTCCCACCGGATTCGAACACGGCGTTTGGCCTGAACGTGCTGGGCATTCCGGGTACAAACGGCCCGAGCCCGCGATACAACGGAATCCCCGGTTTCAATATCAGCGGCTACGAACCGCTGGGCACGGCCGAAACCTATCTTCCCAAATACGAACGTAATACGTATTACACCTACTCCCTGAATTTCGGCTGGATGAAAGGACAGCACGATATCCGTTTCGGGCTGGACGTTGCTCGCATTCAACTCAATGAGTGGCACCCTGAGCGGGGCGGCGGCCCGATCGGGTCCTTCACCTTTGACGGATCGGTCACGCTTCCGGGTTCCGGCTCGGCAAACCAGTTTAATAACTACGCCGCATTCCTTATGGGTTTGCCCCAGACAATCAGCAAGACGATCGAGCCGGACTGGATGGCGCCGCGCCAGTGGATGGAAGGATATTATTTCCGCGATCGGTGGCGAGTGAACGACAAGCTAACGCTTACGCTCGGACTTCGCTGGGAATACTACCCGATCATGACTTATGCGAACTACGGGATGGTCCGATTCGATGCGTCCGCCGGGAACGTTCTGATCGGCGGTCTCGGATCCGTCCCCAACGATACCGGCAATTCGACCAGCAAGAAAGAATTTGCGCCGCGCTTCGGAGTGGCTTACCGGCTGGGGACCAAAACAGTGCTGCGCAGCGGCTATGGGATCAGCGTGGATCCGCAGGGGCCGGCGGCGCAAATGCTGTTCTCGTATCCGAACATCGTTCTTCAGACCTTCTCGGGCAATACGGCTTACATCCCGTATGGTCCGATCGCCAATGGTATTCCGCCGATTGCTTATCCGGATATCAGCAGCGGTGTTGTCCCTTTACCGAAGCCGATTTCAACCGTCAGCCTGCCGCCGGGTCCCTATAAGCGCGGGTACATTCAGTCCTATAACTTTTTCGTTGAACGAGAACTTCCCGGTAGTTTCACCGGCTCAGTCGGGTACGTGGGAACCCGGACGGTGCACGAAAACGTGCTCTATTCGATCAACGCCGGTACTCCGGGATCGGGCAATTCCGGGCGTCCGCTGGCATCGAGCGGCTACCTGGTGGATGAGACTTTCATCGAACCTGTGGGCAGCGCAACCTACAATGCGCTTCAGGCGCAGGCTCAGCGCCGATTGACAGCCGGGTTGCAGATGAACCTTGCCTACACGTGGTCCAAGGCGATCAACAACGTAGACAACGAGCTTGGAAGTTTGCTGTTCTATGGCGCAGGATTCGACCGCAATCGGGCGGTTGCCGGCTTCAACCGAACACAGAATTTCCGGGTGGGATGGCTGGCCGAGCTGCCATTTGGCGCCGGGAAAAAGTGGGCGCAAACTGGCGTCTCCCGGTTATTGCTGGGCGGCTGGCAGGTGAACGGGATATTCAGCGCTTATAGCGGCCTGCCGTTTACCGTGACAGCATCTGGCGGTTCACTGAACGCGCCGGGTCAGACACAGACGGCCGATCAGGTAAAGTCGTCGGTCAACAAGCTCGGCGGCATCGGACCTGGCCAGCCTTACTATGATCCGACAGCTTTCGCCGCGGTTTCAGCCGTGCGCTTCGGAACGAGCGGGCGGAATATCCTGGTCGGCCCCGGACTGGTGAATGTGGACGCGTCGCTGTTTCGGAACTTCCGATTCAAGGAACGGCTGAATTTCCAGCTTCGCGCGGAGGCGTACAACCTCACGAATACGCCACATTTCAACAATCCGAGCGCAAATGTCTCGTCGGGCGGATTCCTGACGATTACAAGCGCGCTGAGCCGCGCCAATAATGTCGAAGGCGGTGAACGGCAGTTTCGCTTTGCGCTGCGGATCAGCTACTGAGGCCGGCGGCGCGCTGCAGTGTTGTGGTAAGCGGCTGTCCGGGAGTCCGCAAATCCGGTGCGTGATTGCGCACCCGGGTATTCCACCGTTCCCGCGAACGCGATACGATCAACGGGCATGGGAAAAGCCGTCGGCAACCGCGCCGCCGATGCGGATAGTTTGCGCTGAAGTTTATCCCAGGGAAGGCAGGAAATCATGAATGCATTCGTCACGCGGAGGAGAGCGCGTCTTGTCGCTGGCTTCGCGCCGCAGGCAGCGGCGGCGGCCACCAGGCCTGGCGGACTTGATATCGCAGAGATTCGTCATTTTCCGGTGCGGGAGCCGGTCTCGGGAAATCGTTATTCGCTGTTGCGGGTAAAAACGCGCACGGGACTGACGGGCTGGGGCGAGTGCAGGTTCGATCCGACTGCGGATTTCAAGGCGCTCGAAACCGCGTGGATCGGCCGACCCGCCAATGCGTATGCAACCATTGCGCCTTCGACGCCGTTCCGCGCGGCCCTCGATATCGCTCTGCTCGATATTCTCGGGAAAGCGGCGAATGCGCCGGTATACCGGGTTCTGGGCGGCCCCACGCGCAGCAAGGTTCGCGCGTATAGTTCTCCGCATACGGAAGCATTTCCGGTCGCAGTGATTGACGTTCCGGCTCCAGTATCGCGGAATCAGGGCAAGGCGTACCAGAACAAGGTTCTGGAACTAGTGAACGCGGTTCCCGCAGAACGTGATTTCGTGCTGGCGGGCAACGGACTGCTTACGCCCGGCGATGCGGCGTCTGTTGCGGCCACGGTGGAAACAAAGCACCCGCTATGGTTTGACGAACCGTGCTCGCACTCGAATATCGACGCTGTGCGGAAGATCAGCGGCGAGACGGTTGTACCCCTCGGATTCGGCGCGGGAATCGATGACCCCGGCGTGTTTCAAGCGCTGTTGCGCGAAGGGCTGATTGACGTTGTGCGGCCGGATATCGGCATCTTTGGCATCAGCGGGACGAAGCGCGTGGCGGCGTTGGCGGAACCTTATTATGTGGCTGTCGCACCGCGGACGAGCGGTGGGCCGCTGGGTACGGCCGCGGCAATTCAGCTTGCCGCGAGCGTTCCGAATTTCTTTATTCAGCACGTCCCGATTCCGGCGGCCGAGCAGGACCGCGCGATGCGGCGCGAGATCGTATCGTCTGCAATTGAGGCGGGCAACGGAGGCTTTCTTCAATTGCCCAAGGCGCCGGGTCTCGGCATCACCGTGAATGAAGCGGCACTGGAGAAATATCATGCGGCGTAGAAATTTCCTTGCGCTCGGATCGGCCGGAATTGCAATGGCCGGCGCCACGAAGCGGCCCGCTCTTGAAACCGACTGGTGCGGCTGCGAATTGCAAACGCCGGCGGGCGGGCGCGGGATGCGCGCTCAGACGGGGCCGGTTGGTCTTGAGGCATTCGCGGACGTGAGCTCGGGCCTGAAGATCACCGGCATGAAGGTCTTCGGGGTCTCTTTCAATCCGAACTCCGATCGCCCGTATGTCTTCGTGAAGCTGGAGACAAACCGGGGAATTATCGGCTGGGGCGAGGGGACGCTCGAAGGCAAAGCGGGCGCGGTGATGGCCTGCATCAACGACTTCAAGGATTTTCTAATCGGCGCGGACCCAATGCAGGTGGAGCACATCTGGCAATCGATGTACATCCACTCGTTCTACCGCGCGGGTCCGGTGATCGGTTCGGCAATCTCCGGCATCGATCAGGCTCTATGGGATATCCGCGGCAAGGCTTTAAACATGCCGGTCTACAAGCTGCTTGGGGGACCGTTCGATCCGCGCGGAGTACGCGGTTATTATCACGTAGATGGCGCCACGCACGATCAACTCGTGCAGATCCGGGCGACGGCGCACGAACAGGGGATCACGTGCGTGAAGTCCGGGATTCCGGGCTATTACGAATGGATTGAGCGCCGTCCGAAGATTGACCGGGCGATCAAGTCGATGCAGATGCTGCGTGAGACGCTCGGTCCGGACATCGATATCGCGATTGACTTCCATGCGAAAACGAGCCCGAGCGTAGCATCCGTGATCGTGAAGGAAGTGGAGCCGCTG